>JAAIGE0101240818.1_pt1 | contig 15093 bp, 13 predicted proteins | sample 6487951 | NCBI WGS metagenome assembly JAAIGE01 (sample SAMN13974128, study PRJNA590717) | phyllosphere metagenome | biome: tomato field; feature: multiple bacterial spot infested tomato fields; material: tomato leaves; isolation source: leaves from tomato fields | host: Solanum lycopersicum ... | reverse complement strand
TGTGCGAGTCCGAAATTAAATGGCTACCACATTTTTGCGGTTACCTACGAAGATCACCTACGCAACGCCAAACTCTACCAAGAAGCGTTAAATCAGCTAGGAATCAAAAAATAAACCAAGTATCCTGCGGGCGGATGATTCATCGATGAATCATCCGCCCGCATTTAATTTTATCCAGTAAATGGCTTTCCAACATGAGCATACGTACCGGGTCTGTTACGCCGATACGGATCAGATGGGGTATATGTATTACGGCAATTACGCTCGACTTTACGAAATTGGTCGCGTAGAAGCGTTGCGTAGTCTGGGTTTCCCCTATAAAATTCTTGAAGATTCTGGCGTAATGATGCCCGTTTATGAGATGAAGACGCGGTATTTGAAACCGGCCCGTTATGACGAACTGCTCACCATTCGGACGCGTATTGAGCAACGGCCCGCGGCCCGCATCATCTTTCACTTCGAGTTGTTCAATGAATCAGATGTGCTGTTGAATACCAGTGAGGTAACGCTGGTTTTTATCAACCGGGAAACGAATCGGCCCATCATGGCTCCCGTTGCCTTTTTGGATAAATTGCAGCCTTACTTTAAAGAAGAGTAGGTAAACCAAAGCCTAGTCAATTTCCCAATCCACTCCAGAAGTTGTATCAAGAAGCACCAATGGCGAAACTTTCCCGTAAACATAAGCCTCTGCAACGCGTACAGACCTTCTTAAGAAATGTACGCATTCGGCGAAGAAGTTTTTCTTTGTATCACCTGCTTCGGGTACTGTTTGCCAATGTCCTGCAGTTTGACATTGATCAGCGGGCGACGGCGGTTGCCTACAGTTTTACCCTGGCTCTTTTTCCGGCGGTAATTTTCCTCTTTACCCTGATTCCTTATATTCCAATTGCGGGGCTGGATGATCAGATTATGGCCTTTCTGTCGGAGGCAATGCCTCGGGGAATCTATAAAGAAGTACTGCCTACCATTGAAGACATTGTGAGCCGAAAACGAAGCGGCGTATTGTCGTTCGGTTTTCTGTTTGCCCTGTTTTCGGCAACCAATGGCATGATTGCCCTCATGCGGGCCTTCAATATTACCCAGCGTACGCAGGACGATCGCGGCTTTATCAAAACCCGTCTGATATCCATCTTATTGACCGTACTCCTGGCCGTGGTACTACTGGTGGCCGTGGGTGTACTCATTATCGGACGAATTGCGGTGGATATTTTAGTCGAGCGTCGTTTGATCAATGTCGATTCTACGTATTCGTTTGTTGAGGGCATTAGTTACCTGACTGTTTTCGTCGTTTTGTTTATGGCCGTTTCCATCATATACTACATTGCTCCGGCTTTACATAAACGCTGGCGATTCTTCAATGCAGGTTCGGTCACCGCCTCCCTGTTGATCATTCTGATTACGCAGGGATTTTCCTACTATCTTTCGAATTTTGCCAGCTATAACCGACTGTACGGAGCGGTGGGTACGCTGGTGGCTTTAATGATCTGGCTGTATCTGGTGGCTCTGGTACTGATTTTGGGCTTTGAGGTCAATCAGAGCCTGGACGATGCCTCCAAGCAGGAAGAAACTGAATAACTGTACTTCAAATGGGTAGGAAGCAGCCCCTGGTTTCAATTATCTGTCTGTGTTATAACCACGAACGTTTTGTAGCGGAATGCCTACAATCCGTGTTTAGGCAAACATACCCGGCCCTTGAGCTAATTGTGGTCGATGATTTCAGTAAAGACCGTAGCGTATCCATGATAGTAGGGGTGTTACGGCCGCAGGATCAGTTCATTCAAAACTGCGATAATCGGGGCGTATGCCGGAGTTTCAACCAGGGATTAGCCCTGGCAAAAGGAAAATACATAGTGGATCTGGCGGCGGATGATGTACTTTTTCCCGATACGATTGCCAAGCAGGTAGCTTATTTTGAAACGCTTTCCGATGAATACGGGGCCATTTTCGGTGATGCTGTACTGATTAGCGAAACGGGCAAAAAGCTGGGAACCTGGTATAAGCGTACGGCTCAGGGAAAGCGTTTGCAGCACGTTCCTTCCGGAGATGTGTTTGCGGCAGTGCTGGCTGGCACGCCCATTTTGACAGTAACGGCCATGACCCGCCGGTCGGTGTACGAGGCTCTGGACGGTTACGATGAAAGTCTGCTTTACGAAGATTTTGACTTCCTGGTCCGAGCGTCCCGCCGCTGGAAATATGGCTTCAAGGATGAATGCTGGGTAGGGTATCGGCAGGTAAAAGGTTCGCATTCGACGCAGCAGCAGCTTCGGCGAACGCAACATATGGAATCGACCTGGAAGGTGTGCGAAAAAGCCGCTGATCTGGTACGAACTCCGGAAGAAATCACGGCCCTGCTGGTTCGGCTCCGAAATGGTCTGCGGCAATGTTTCTTTCTGGAACATTACCCACTGGGTGCTCAGTACGCCGCTTTGTACCGCCGCTTTAAACCTTTGCCTTCGTCCCTGCAAGCAATTGCATGGGCGTGTCAGTTAAAAATTCCGTTTTATCAGGTGTACCGAACCTATCAGAAACTGCGACGATAAGCACGGTAGCCTTTTATCCCGAATCCATATGCCTGCTGAATTTCTGTCTATTCATCCCATCAATCCCGAACCCCGTAAAATTGCCCGGGTACTGGAAGTACTCCGTCAGGGCGGAATCGTTATTTACCCCACCGATACCGTATATGGTATGGGTGGCGATATTCACAACGCCCGGACCATCGAACGGATCGCTCAGGTGAAAGGAATTAAACCCGATAAGAGTGATTTTTCTATCATCTGTAATGATTTGAGTCACATTTCTGACTATGCCAAGGTTTCGGATGTTGCCTTCAAAACGATGAAGAAAATACTGCCGGGTCCGTACACCTTCGTACTCACGGCCAATACGCAGTTGCCCCGAACCTTGAATCCCCGAAAGAAAACGATTGGTATCCGGATTCCGGATCACGCCATTACCCGGGAAATCGTCAGTCAGCTGGGACATCCCATTGTGACGACGTCCATCAAATCCGACGATGATTTCATGGAATACCCAACCGATCCTGAAGAAATTTTTCACCAGTTTCAGCACAAGGTCGATCTGGTGATTGATGGCGGTCCGGGTGGATTGATCCCTTCTACGATTGTGGATGCGACGGACAATGATTTTGAGGTGATCCGTCAGGGTTTAGGGGAGTGGGAATAGACCCCTCCAAATGAAAAAGGGACTGATTCAAATCAGTCCCTTTTTTATAGAAAGCTAAGCCAGTACCATTTCGTCTTCGGTCGGTTGTGTTTCGCGTTTGTGTTTCCAGCGTTTGTGCGACCAGAGCCAAAGTTCAGGTTGTTCCCGTAACATAGTTTCCAGCCAGCGAACGTAATGTTCCGTCAGCAGACCCGATTCAATATCCTGATAGGAGGGTTCGGCAATCAGTTCGAGGTGAAAGCTGTAATGGCCTCGCTTGATTTTTCTGATTTTGCCAAAGACCAATGGGGTGTTGAACTTACGGGCTAATTTCTCAGTACCCGTAAAAAAATCCGTTTCTTGATGAAAGAAGGTAGACCAGTACGCCGAATCCGGATGGTGCGGAGCCTGATCCGCCAGGGTACCAATGACACGGGGTTCGTTTCTCCGCGTAATCATATCCCGCAAAATCGTATGCATCGAGACGGGCTTGATGCCAAAGCGGGAACGAATGGCCAACATGAAACGCTCAAAAAAGGAATTCGAGAGCGGCTTGTAGATCACATCCGCCGGAATTCCGTCGTTGGCAATACTCAGGGAAATCCACTCCCAGTTCATCTGATGCCCCAGCATCACAAACACCGTTTTTTTCTGATGGATGAGACTGTGCAGAACCTCGGAATTTTCTAATTTCATCCGACGGGCAATAGACTCCCGTGAGATGGTCAGCGACTTCACCGTTTCTACCATCAGATCACAGAAGTTACGAAAGAACTTTTTAGCGATTGCCTGCCGCTCAGCCTCTGATTTCTCGGGGAATGCTGCTGCTAAATTTCCTAATACTACTTGTTTACGATAGCCGAAAACGTAGTAAATCAGTACAAATAAAAAGTCAGAAAACCAATACAGTACGGTGAGGGGTAATCGGGATATGACTTGGAAAAATACCATTTATGCAATCAATAGATTCAAAAAGATACATGTAGTAACTATCTAACTACAAAAATTAAAAAATAATTTGATACTTGACATCTTTTTCGTTTCTTTAAAAAAGTGATCCCTAAGTACAAATGTCAGAAAGTAAGCGTTTAGTTATAGAATTACAGTATTTGCCAGGTCTGGAATTTTGGACGTGTGGAGCATCCTTTGACACGATCCTGCTTGAAAGCCATGAACATTTTCAGAAACAGACCTTTCGGAATCGCTGTCAAATTCTAACCAGTCAGGGAATCGACACCTTGGTAGTTCCCGTACTCGAAGGGAGAAGCCAGCAGAAGACGTTCATTCGGGATATTCGGATTGATTATCGGCAACCCTGGGTGAAACGACACTGGGGAGCTATTGAGTCAGCGTATCGGAAAACGCCTTTCTTTGAATACTTCGAAGAACGCTTCAAACAGGTATATGATCGCAAACCTGACTTTTTGTTCGACCTGAATCTGGAAATGCTGACAGTTTGTCGGGAACTGTTACGGTTGAAAACCAATTTTGACTACACCAGCCAGTATGAGAAAGGCTACGAAAAGGAAGTTTTTGATGCTAGAGGCCTGATTACGCCTAAAATAAGTTATCAGGAGCGACCGTTTTATAAACCGATAGCCTACCGGCAAAATTTTGGGGAACAGTTTTTTCCCAATCTAAGTATTCTCGATTTATTATTCTGTCAGGGAAACGAAGCCTTAAGCATTCTTAACGCTTCAACCCACTATACAACCGCTGATTCTTCACTGGACGTGTAATTCCCGACAATTTTAGTAGAGATTCTGATCCTAAATTGAACAATAGCTGTTCTTCCGGCGTTAGCTGGTTAATAGAAGCACGCTAAACCTTAAGTATGGAAGCAAAATTTTCAAACCGCGTGAAGGAAGTCATCTCCCTGAGTAGAGAGGAAGCTCTGCGACTTGGACATGATTACATCGGGACAGAGCATTTGCTTTTGGGTATGATCCGTGAAGGCGAAGGCGTAGCCGTGGCCCTGTTGAAAAAATTAAGTATCAACCTCGATGAGTTACGCATGACTATCGAGCAAGCTACCAAGGGTACGGCAACGCACAGCGTTCGGAACATGGCCAATATTCCTTTGACTCGTCAGTCCGAGAAAGTTCTTAAAATGACCCATTTGGAGGCAAAAGTCTTCAAGACCCAGTTGATTGGCACTGAACACGTACTGTTGGCGATCCTTCGGGATGAGGACAACATTGCGACTCAGATTCTCCATAAGTTTAACGTCAACTACGAAATCGTTAAGGAAATGCTGGAATATCAATCGAACCCGAATATCAATGCCGGCCCGGATACGGACGACAATGATGAAGACAGCCGCATGTTCGGTTCCAGCCCTCGTAGTGAGTCCGGTAAGCCGGGTGCAGAAAAATCCCGTACACCTGTACTGGATAATTTCGGCCGTGATCTTACCAAGCTGGCCGAATTAGGCAAACTTGATCCCATTGTGGGTCGTGAGAAAGAAATTGAGCGGGTTGCTCAGATTCTCTCTCGCCGTAAAAAGAACAACCCGATTCTGATCGGTGAGCCTGGCGTTGGTAAAACAGCCATCGCTGAAGGTCTGGCCCTCCGGATTGTTCAGAAGAAAGTGAGCCGTGTCCTGTTTGGCAAACGTGTCGTAACGCTGGATCTGGCTTCGCTGGTTGCGGGTACGAAGTACCGCGGTCAGTTCGAAGAGCGGATGAAGGCGGTGATGAACGAGCTGGAAAAATCGCCCGAGGTGATTCTCTTCATTGATGAGATTCACACGATCGTGGGAGCCGGTGGAGCTTCAGGCTCGCTGGATGCCTCCAATATGTTCAAGCCAGCTTTGGCTCGCGGTGATATTCAATGCATTGGTGCTACTACGCTGGACGAGTATCGTCAATACATCGAGAAAGATGGTGCTTTGGCCCGTCGGTTCCAGATGGTGATGGTAGATGCCACCAGCATTGAAGAAACGGTTGAGATTCTGAATAACATTAAAGATAAATACGAAGATCACCACCACGTAAATTACACACCGGAAGCTCTGGAAGCCGCTGTGAAATTGTCAGAACGTTATATCTCTGACCGTTTTCTGCCTGACAAAGCCATTGACGTACTGGACGAAGTAGGTGCTCGCGTACACATCAATAACATCTCGGTACCCGAAGACATCATTCAACTGGAAGAAGCGGTTGAAGAGGTAAAAAAACAGAAAAATCAGGTCGTAAAATCGCAGAAATACGAAGAAGCGGCTCAACTGCGGGATCGGGAGAAGAAATTACTCGAACAACTCGACCGGGCGAAACAACGCTGGGAAGAAGATACCAAAACGCGTCGCTACACGGTTACGGAAGACAATGTAGCCGAAGTAGTAGCAATGATGACGGGCATTCCCGTGCGTAGCGTTTCGACAGATGAAGGTAAAAAACTGCTGACGCTGGCGGAAGACCTGAAAGGTAAAGTAATTGGTCAGGAATCAGCCATTGAAAAACTGGCGAAAGCTATCCAGCGTACGCGGGTAGGTCTGAAAGATCCGAAGAAACCGATTGGTTCTTTCATCTTCCTGGGTCCTACGGGCGTAGGTAAAACAGAATTAGCGAAAGTGCTGGCTTCCCACCTTTTCGATAAAGATGATTCGCTGGTGCGGATTGACATGTCGGAGTACATGGAGAAATTCAGCGTAAGCCGTCTGGTCGGAGCTCCTCCGGGATACGTGGGTTACGAAGAAGGGGGTCAGTTGACAGAGAAAATTCGTCGCAAACCCTATTCCGTTGTATTGCTTGACGAGATCGAAAAAGCTCACCCGGATGTATTCAACATTCTGCTTCAGGTACTGGATGATGGTATTCTGACGGATGGATTGGGTCGTCGGGTTGACTTCCGGAATACAATCATTATCATGACTTCGAACATCGGAGCACGTGATCTGAAAGACTTCGGTACGGGTATCGGTTTCGCAACGAAAACGCGGGTGGAAGGCCAGGATGAAGCAGTAAAAAGCACCATTCAGAATGCCTTGCGTAAAGCGTTCTCACCGGAGTTCCTGAACCGTCTGGATGACGTGATTGTGTTTAACTCACTCGAACGCGAACACCTGCACCGGATCATCGAACTGATGTTAGGCAAACTCTTCGCCCGTATCACCACACTGGGATACCGCGTTGAGCTGACGGAAGCTGCCAAAGACTTCCTGGCCAAGAAAGGTTACGATCCGCAGTATGGTGCTCGTCCGTTGAACCGGGCCATCCAGCGTTATCTGGAAGATCCCGTAGCGGAGGAAATCCTGAAAGGTGATTTAGCCGAAGGCGATATTCTACTGGCTGACCACGATGGAACCAGTGAAACACTGACCATCACGGCGAAAAAGCCAGAAACGATTACAGAAGAATAGAAGTATAGGTAGTATACGAAAAGGAGCGGTGAAAGCCGCTCCTTTTTTTATTAATGAGGGTAGGGAATTCTGAGTTTGGCGAAAAACTCGGCTTCGGGAATTTCCTGTACCTGACCCGGCTGCAAATCACCTAAAGTTAAGTCTTCAATAGCTACCCGGATTAACCGCTGGCAGTGATGACGAACCGCTTTTAACATCTTGCGGATTTGGCGAAATTTTCCCTCTGTCAACGAAATGAGTAGCCACGTATGGGGACGGTCGTCAGGGTAAGACCAACCGCTTTCAAAAAGATCGGTTGGTTTTTCTACAATGGCTACTTCACAAGGCTCCGTGATATAATGTAAAGCTCCGGAAATCGGAATGGGCACCCCGGTTCGTAATTGATGCAAAGTGTCCGGACTTACGTGCTTGTAGACCTGTACCAGATACTGGCGTTGGTGCGGCGTTTGGCTGTCAAAAAGTAGGCGGGTCACCTGTTTATTGGTCGTCAATATTAATAGACCTTCTGAAGTACTGTCCAGTCGGCCAATGCAATGCGTACCCTCAGGAAAATCGTAAGCCAATTCACCCAGCATAGGCAAAGATTCCGTTCCTATAAACTGAGATAGCATTTGAAAAGGTTTATTAACAATGAAATAGCGGTGGTTGCTCATACCTACGTACCAGCTGGTGATCAGGCAACTGGATTAACTAATTAGATGTTTGTACTTAGTGATGAAATTAAAAAAAATAGGCCATTTTTTGAAAACTTTTTTAACGGAAAGCCAGGGTCCAACTAAGTTCTAAAGATTGGTGTCTTAACCTTATAAATACATAGATAGTAACGTTATAAAGTGGATGAAACCCGTGATACAAACGCTTTTTAGATTCATAAAAACTAGCTAAACTATCATTTTTATCATTTCCGTAAAAGTCGCTCAATCGCGTTTTAACAATAGCTGAAATAGGCGAAGACAAAAGTTTTAAAGTGAGTATTCCTGTTACCTGAATTAAATAAAAGTACGACTCATTCCATGGAAGAATTACCTCAACCGAATGCCCAGTTATTTCAACAACTGCTAACCTATCGGATGCCTTATGGAAAGCACAAGGGGCAGCTCCTCAGACAGTTGCCTATCTCTTACCTGGAGTGGTTTGCCCGCAAGGGCTTTCCGGAAGGCAGGTTAGGTGTATTGCTTCAGTCCATCTACGAAATTAAGCTCAATGGACTTGAGTATTTATTAAACGAAGCTCAGACTTTTCAGCGATGATTAAATCTAGTCGGGCAGCGTACCTGGTTTTATTGCTCATAACCATTACGTTAGGTTTGATTGGCAGGCGTTTATCCTTTGTGCCTCTGGCTACGGGAGATGCACTGTGGGCCGTAGCGGTATTCTGGGGGCTGCACCTGCTGACTCCAAAAGCCAGAACCTTTCAACTGGCCTTGGTCGCTTTACTGATCAGCTATGCCGTTGAATTCAGTCAGCTTTGGCAAGCTTCCTGGCTCGTACAACTCCGGTCGACACTGCCAGGGAAGCTCCTCTTAGGCCGGGGCTTTCTATATACGGATTTGATCGCTTATACGCTGGGAATTACCGGAGTTGTGTTCGTAAAACAGTATCTATTTGCCCGCTCTAAGGGGTCGTCAACCGGACAGACCGTTTATTAAATAATCTTAAACAATCTGCCAAAATACGGGTTTCTCCCTAGGATTAAGGTTTAGCATTTCTCTTGATTTTTATAGTTGCGAGTTTTTATTCCCAGATTAACAACCATTGTGTACATGAATAGGCACTATGCTATGACATTAAAATCTATTTTTAAGTATGGCCTTTCCCTTTGCTGTCTAGCGTTTTCAACCTCGGCTTTTAGTCAATTAAAAATTACTTTCCCCGTTGAACGCATTGTTTTTCAACGCAACAATGGCAATTCGGCTAATGTCACGGTAGCGGGTAGTTTCAGCAATAATGCCGAACGGATTGAAGCTCGTTTTGTCGCCCGGAACGGCGGCGTGACCACCAATTGGACGCAAATAGCCGCAGGTAGTGGTAACTTCCAGGGAACAGTCTTCGTAAGTGGTGGCTGGTATAATGTGGAAGTTCGGGCCCTGTCGGGGGGCAACGTTCTGGAGAGCACTACGCTTGAACGCGTTGGGGTAGGAGAGGTGTTTGTGATTGCTGGACAGTCGAACGCTCAGGGACGAACCGAGCAAAATGATTCGCCCGCCCCGCAAGATGATCGGATCAATGTTATTTCCAATTTCAGCAATAACGGTGAGAGTAATCAGGACCCCGGCTCAGCCTTTCCGGTCTTTAAAAAAATGACCCAGAATGAATTGTATGCTCCCTACGGGCAAACGGCCTGGCATTGGGGGCATTTGGGTGATTTGTTAACGGCTCGTCTGAACGTACCCGTCCTGTTTATTAATTCAGCCTATTCTGCCACAGGAGCTTACAACTGGGCCGAGAGTGCTCAGGGCAAAACAACCTACTTTCCCTTTGCCGACAAGACCCCCATGCCGGCGGGTATGCCCTATGCCAACTTACGGATTTCCTTACAATACTACACGAATCTGACGGGCGTACGTTCTGTTTTATGGCATCAGGGCGAATGGGACGGCTTGAATGGAACCGCCGCTCAGACCTACTATAATCAGATCAAGACCGTAATTGATAAATCGAGGTCTGACCTGGGTGGAAAAAACGTTTCCTGGATGATTGCCCGGGCATCGCTGTATCCTTCAGGGGTAACCCAGGTCTCCAGCCGGGCCAGTGTAATTCAGGGACAGAATATGGCCATTCAACAAGCCGGAAACTGCTTTGCGGGTCCCGAAACGGATAATATTCAAAACCCCCGCGATGCTGCTGATTTGTGGCATTTTTCGGGCCCGGAAAATCATAAAAAACACGCTCAGGCCTGGTTCGAAAGTATCGTAAATTCTAACTTTCTATCCAGTTCACAACCGCAGGCAGCGGCGAATATGCTGCAGGTAACGTTTGCCTGTCGGGCAAAAAATCAATTCAATCTGGGCATTGCCGGGCGATCTGGCCAATACTGGATTAGTAGTGATGGAAGTAATCAAACCGCTGGTAGCATTGTCGGTCAATCCGGAAAAACCTATTACGCTCGCGTGAAAGATGGTATCGGAAATTCCGCGTTTGCTCCGCCCTTTATTGTACCGAATGACATCGGTACGCCTTCGGTAGTAGCAAACAGTACAACCTTCTGCGTTGGTAGCCAGGTTACGCTGACGGCTAATGGGGGCGGTAATAACTTTGTCTGGAACAACGGACAGACTGGAAAGTCGATTACGGTAAAGCAATCTGGTGCGTATTCGGTACGCATTAACGATGGCAACGGGTGTGAATCGCCTACGTCAGCCGCCGTACAAATTACGCAGACCGAACCTGGACCGGGTCCGGCACTTACGTCTTCTACCAAAGTCATTTGCCCTGGTTCTGCGGCTACGCTCAGTGCTCCCGCCGGAAAAAATTACGTGTGGAGTACGGGTGAAACGGGGACATCGATCAGCGTGAAAACGGCCGGTTCGTACACAGCGAAAGAAAAAGACCCTGCTACGGGTTGTGAGTCGCTTAATTCTTCGGCATTAGTTTTAACGATGGGTACCATACCCACAGCTCCAACGATTACCACCTCCGATAAAATCAAAGACATTTGCCCGGGTACGGAAGTGACACTGGCGGCTAGCAACGGAATCAACTACCGCTGGAATACGAGCCAGGACAATACGGCTACTTTAACAGTTAAGCAGGGTGGAAGTTACACGGCTCAGTCCATTGATAACGATGGGTGTGTATCCCTCGCTTCGAATGCCATTGTCGTGTCGTATTCTCCCAAACCCGATAAACCCAACATTGCGGCTTCAGGAGCAACAGCGTTCTGCGATGGAAAAAATGTAACACTTACGGCTAGTCAGGGTAACTCCTACGTCTGGTCGAATCAATCCGATAGCCGGGCTATTACGGTAAGCGAATCCGGTGAATTTACGGTTTATACAGTCAATGCCAACGGCTGCCGCTCAGATGCTTCCGACAAAGTAGTAGTAACCGTACACCCCTTACCGGCGAAACCTACGGTAGTGGCTCAGGGCCCAACGGCGATCTGTTCGGGTGCGGCCGTTACGCTGGCGTCTTCGGTCACGGCAGCTTCGTATCAGTGGAGTAATGGAGCTTCTGGTTCTACGATTCAAACTACGCAGGCTGGTACGTACAGTGTGACCGTGAAAGATGCGTTTGGTTGCGGATCGGCTTCATCCGATCCGGTTACCGTAACCGTGAATCCCCGTCCGGAAAAACCAAGGATCACTGTAGTCGGATCAACGACCTTCTGCGAAGATAAGAGTGTAACCCTGCAAGCCGTTTCTTCGGAGGCAGGCGTGGTTTGGAATACGGGTGAAACGGCTCAATCACTGGTCATTTCGAAAGCTGGTTCTTTTTCGGTACAAGCGAAAAACACATTCAACTGTTTGTCCGCTACCTCGGATGCGGTTACGACCAGCGTGCGTCCGCTGCCCGCTGCTCCAACCATCATGGCTTCGGGAGCGTTGGAGTTTTGCGAAGGCGGTAGGGTTACACTGACCTCTAACAACAATAGCCTGAAGCATACCTGGATAGGTACCAGCGATGCGGGTAATCGCGTTACGGTTCAACAGTCGGGTAATTATACCGCTCAGGTGACAGATAATATTGGCTGTACGTCGCCCGTTTCCAACGTATTGACGGTGAAGGTAAATCCGCTACCGACGGAACCAACCATTACCAAAGTAGGTACGTATAAATTACAAGCCGGTGGTACGGGTAAGAACTTTTACTGGAAACGCGGTACGGATTCACTGACCACCGACGAAGCCGTCATTAAAGCTACGGCTACGGGTACTTATTCGGTGCGTTCGGAGTTAGTGTACACCCTTTCCTCGGGTAGAACGCTTTCCTGTTACTCCGCTAAGAACAGTACGCTCAATTTTGTACTCGATCCATTAAGTCAGGACATCAGTATCTATCCTAATCCTTCGACCACTGGTCGCGTAACGCTGGAGACGCTGAAAGGCCTGAAAAATGTAACCGTACGTTTGTTCACGCCGACGGGTCACCAGATTCTGGAGAAAAAAATAGGTTCACTGGATGATACGCAAACCATCGAAATCCAGGACAATTCGGGCTTGCTCATTCTGGTGATCGACGCGGATGGCTTCCACACCAGCCGACGGATTATGGTGAACTCGTTGTAAATGATCTATAACATCAGTTTGTTTAAATCAGATAGGTAGCAAAAGGGCCCCGTTCGTTTACGGGGCCCTTTTGCATTTGGGTAGGACTAGGCCCACTACTGCCAGAGTCTGGTACGTTTATGATAGTTTTTATAGGAACCTTTAAGTAAAAAAGTAACTCTACGGCCCGCATTCGTTGTCAACCAGTCCAGAGAGAACGGAGGTTCATGAAAGCAGGCGGTTGCGTCTGCCTGCCTGATGCGTTGAGCCGCCGCCTGCAAGGCTTTCACATAGGGTTTGTAGACCAGAGCAATGACTTCTTTCCTGAGCCGGTACTCTTCGTTGGTTAAACGGAAGGTTTCATCCTGGCAGTAACGAAAGTCGTGAAAATGGTAAAACACGAGGGGACTGGCTACGGAAGAGTTCTGCACCCAGACCTGATCGTTCGACTCAAGGTAGTCATACCGCGTGTTGTTCCAGGGAGCCACTCCGCCCCCCAGATGCCTGAGCACGTGCACGCCTTCAAAACGGGTGGTCCAGTCATCGAGGTACTTCTGATCACCAAACTTGCCGTCTTCAAAGCGACGGTAACACCAGTCCAGACAAGCGTCCTTCCACCAGTTGAGCACGGGAAGTCCTGCCGGGGTACGTTTGAATGTCATGAATTGCACGCAATACATGCCGCACAATACCGATTGATCATACTCGGGACTATAGCGATGTTCAGTGATGAGTACGGAAGCCTTACCCATTTCCTGAATCAGCACACCCGGATCCGAAAAGAAGAGCAGGTCAGCATCCAGGTAGGTACACGCCTCCAGACTATAAGTATGCAGACAGTAAGAAAGCAGCGAGGGCGTACACGTCCAGCAGTACTCGCCGCGAGTACGGCTGCCCTTGACAGCCAGAAGTTCTTCATTCTCGAAGTCGGCCAGGCTAATCAGAGTGGCATGTGGAAGGGATAAGGCCTCAAGTACCTGCTGACCATGCGAATCGAAGGGGAGTATGTAGAGGTGAAAGCTGGGGCAATGTTCCTCTAAAGACGTATACAGAGCCAGTCCCCGGGAGAGGTAGGCAGAATCAAATAGCGTACAGAAATAAAGCATTAGGGGATTAGGGTACTAGTTAAAGGGCAATAGTTCGTACAGGGAGAGCAGAGATGAACTGAGTATTCCACGTTGAGGCACGTGGAGGGGCCTGGGCGGTCAGAGGCAATTAGTATAACATGTAATCAAACTTTTCACTATAGCATGAAAAGGGAAGCCTTAAGCTTTTTAAACAGGAATCGCAACCAGATTACGAAACCATAGTTTTCCAGAATGAACTGAGCCTTTCTCTTTTCAAAGCGGATATCTTTTTTCAATGAAGAAATACCCCTGTGATTAAAAGTAGCAATGACATAGTCCCTGAATTCAAAACGGTAGTCAGTGTCCTTCCAGCACCACATGTTCAGAATATGATCGGCGGAAATCGGATACACCGGGTCATATCGGTACTTCTGAAAGATCGAAGCGGGATAAATCATAGCCTGGTGATTAATTCCCGTTTTGGCATGGTGATAGGGGGAAAGTTTACCTAAATACTTTCTGCCATCCTTCCAGACACTTCCGTAATAAATGGTTCTGGAATCCACTAATTCGTTAGTGATGCTGGAAAATTCGTGGGTTAGCTCATCATCTGCTCCGATGAAATACACCCACTCGCCCCGGACATACTCCAGAGCCTTGTTCATGGCGTCATAAATACCCTGGTCTTTTTCACTCCGCCAGAACGTTATTTTTTCAGTATTCGCTTCTAGAATGGACACAGTAGCGTCGGTGCTGGCCCCATCCATGATAATAAGTTCAATGCGAGGATACGTTTGCCGGAAAATGCTGTCCAGACAAGCTTGCAGGCATTTTTCGGCATTATGGGTTACAAGAATTACTGAAACTAAAGGAATGGAATTCATCAGGCATACACCTCTGAACAGGCATACGTATACTGATTGACGCCCTGACTGCAATACGTGATTTTATCGGTAACCGTCTGAACGAGTCGTCGTTCGTTTTCCTCGCAGTGTTCCCGGCATTTTTCGGGGTGGTAGAGGTGGAAAACGATTCCGCCAAACTTGATGGCTCTTTTCGAATGCCTGCATTAGCCAGGCGGGCCGCAATTTCATTGTCCTCCCTTCCCCATCCATAGAAAGCCTCGTTGTAGCCGTTGACCTGAATAAGATCCTTTCGCCAGAAAGCCATATTGCAACCTCGCAGTTTCATGATATTATTGGCCTTATAACGATCGGCGAAGTAATTACGCAGGAAACGAATCTGAAAACGGTTAGTATGATTCGTCAGACCCCGGCACAGAAGACCCGTACTGG
>JAAIGE0100647415.1_pt1 | contig 15103 bp, 16 predicted proteins | sample 6487951 | NCBI WGS metagenome assembly JAAIGE01 (sample SAMN13974128, study PRJNA590717) | phyllosphere metagenome | biome: tomato field; feature: multiple bacterial spot infested tomato fields; material: tomato leaves; isolation source: leaves from tomato fields | host: Solanum lycopersicum ... | reverse complement strand
GTTGGGTAGAACTGGGGCTTGGGGGCGGGCGCCGGGGCGGCGACGGGTTTGGGGGCGCGGGGCATGACGACGACCGGATGGCGGTGGCGACGACCAGGCCGGGATGCGTAGGCATCGACCAAAATCGCCGCTTCCCATGCCTCGACACACGGGGCCTTGCTGAGCGCCGCCCCGATGCGACGGATACGCTCGCGTGCACCGGCGTGCCCCGTATCGCGGAGGCGGGCGGCCATTTCGCCCTTGGCGGCATAGAGCGCCCAGGCCTGATCGAGCCCGACCTCGCGAGCGTGGTTGACGACGGTGCGGACGAGATCGACACCGCTTTGCGCCTGTTTCGAGAGCCGTCCGTAGACGTCGCTCCGCGCCGCCTTCTCGACCGCGTCAGCGAGGACGAGGGAATCGGCCTGGACGGGCTCGCCGGCGGCATCCCAGACCGTCGAAAAATCTTGCGCTGCCCCGGTCTTGCCGACGGCGGCGAGGGTGGTCCAAACGTCGTCGTGACCTGCCTGGGACGCGGAGACGCGGCACACGCTCTTGGCGACCTCGCCCTCGACCGTGCCCCACAGTCCCTGCCGGGACGGCACGAGGCCGCGGGACAGGACGGTGACGCCCTTCCTTCCGCGCCGGTGCGCGACGGCCCTGTCGACGAAGCCCTTGAGCTCCTCGGCCTCGGGGAGTCGGCGGCCGCGCCCGACGACGACGTGCGATCCGACTACGGCGATGTGCAGGCCGACGTCGGCGGTCTCGATGGCCTCGGCGGCGACGCGCAGGCGGCGGACGTGCTGGCGACGTCCCTCCGGCGTCCGCGACGGTGCCCACAGCTTCTGGCAGACGGCGTCGACCTCCACGACGGAGACGTGCCCTTGCGGAAGCTCAGCTTCGAGGGCGCCGGCCAGGTCCCTGGCGGTGGGGTTCAGGCGGTCGATGGCGGCGGTGCGGCGGGGCTGGCCCCTTAGGCGCTCGACGGCGCCGCGGACCGATGCCCGCGTGACGCCCTTCAAGCCCACCATTGTCGTTACATCGATCAAGCCTTCGGGCGTCGTTCCGCCCGACATGACGATGTGGTCCGACTGCAACCGGGCCAGGATGGCATCGATAGAGAGTAGGCGGGCCGCCCTCCCGTCTTCCGCCGCCAAGGCGTCCTCGTAGCCCACGACGGTCTCAACCTGGTAGGACGTCTCCTGCATCCCTGCGGTCGTCCGGTTCGGACGGACGACCGGGCGTTGTTGGCCCGGCTTCATCCGCCCGAAGTACTTGGTCAGTGCAGCGCAAACGGCCTCGCGCTCCTTGTCGCTGCACGCCTGCCCGGGGACCGCCACGAAGGCAGTGGTCTCGCGCTCGACGTAGGCCCCGAGCCCGACGCGGTCGACCTCCACGACCTGCACGTCCCGTCTTGCCGCGCACTGGGCACGAAGGTTCGCCGTGGCCCATGCCTTCGCCTTCGGGCATATCGCCCGGAAAAGCCTCTGACGCGCGTCGCTGTAGACCCGCACCGGCTGGCGGACGCAGAACGCGGTAATGCTGCGGCACGTGTCCGCGACGACCGCGTCGGTCAACTCGGCGACGCCGCCGGCGGCCACGTACCGCTTCACCGCCTCGCCGAGGAACGTCGTCATAGCCTGAGGCGTGACCCGCGCGCCCGTCGTCCGGTGGACGTGGCGCGTGAAGCCCGCGGCCTCAAGGCGAAGAGTTTCGAAAATCTCGGTTGACGCCGACACTGAGAGGACCGGGCTCCGGGGACCATTCCCCACCGACCATTATATGAACTTATCCGCACACCACAACTCTGAAATACGTATTTCGTCTTATGAAAGAGCAGCTTTTCCGAGTTCGAGGTTGTCACGCCGGGCTACCGGAGCGCCTCGCCGAGAGCCTAGACGGAACCGGACAGGGGCAACCCCGACCCGCGGGTCCCCCGACCGACCGCGCCTTTCCCGATCCTTATATGAGCCCATCCGCACAAAGCGCCCCGCTCCCCTCGGCTACACCCCTGTTCGAGTTGTCACGCCGGTTGCCGAGACCGCTCGCCTGCATGGCCTGATGAGACACCAGGGCGAGAACCGGAACCCCGCCGCCCCGAAAGGACCAATTCCGGCCCGACCCTTATGTAGACCCCTCCGCATAGGGGCCCCCGTTTCTCTTAGTAGAGCCCCGGTTCGGGTTGTCACGCCCCCGCCGTCGGAGGGCCTTTTGGATGTTGCCTGGGAGATGCGTCGACGACTCGTGGGGTGCCCTGCGGCGGGCGCAAGCTGCAAGCCATGTCAATCTTCTCGCATGGTCTTCGCCGACATCGTGGAACCCTTGGCGGGGATGCGAGCGTATGCTTCGTCAATCTCAGCAATCCAGCGCCGCAGATCGTCAACCTTCCACAACGTGAGCACGCCCCGCCTGAGGGCATCCTGGAATTGCAGCAGAATTTTTCTGCCGCCGCGCCCCACTGAGTCCGGCAGGAGCCCAGCCTCCCAAGCAGCCTGCAGACGTTCGGCAGCAGCGGGGAGATCCGCCATTAAATCGGTATGGTCCTCCGGGCGCGCATACGTGCAGTACGCCGCGGCCTCCTGCTCCTCGCGGTCGAGATCCTCCAAGATAGCGATGCGTTTATCGACGAGCTCCATGATGGCATACCCATCGCGGGGGTGCATCTCCTTGACGCACAGGTCATAGATATTCTTGCGAATTTTCTGTAATCCAGCGATGCGCTGTCTGGTATTTAGATCTGTCGTATCGAACCCCGTGTACGGGTCGGGGCCAGGAAGCTCTGGAAAAGGGGTCTTAATCATAGGTCATCTCCGTGGTGCTATCAGTCGCCAGATGAAAGGTCGCCGGCCCCGCTCGCGCACCGCGCGTCGGTGAACTGGCTCTTCTTCGCCTCGGTCCTCTCGTCGATGATGAAGCTCCCGCCTGGGCGCGGCGAATCCCATCCGCCCCCGATGGCGATCATCGACCCACGGCCGGCCTCGCCCCGGGCGACGAGCTCATTCGTCTCGCGGCCCGTGCGCGTCGAGACGACACCGCACGTCACCGTAACTCGCCATCCATTACCCTTCCCGGGGACCGCGTCGACACGGCTGAAGCGCTGCCGCCCGGGCCCCGCCGGAACGCGGATGTCGTAGAGCCACCGGTCCGTCGGGGTCGGGAACCGGTCGGGTTCCACGGCGGCGGCCGGAGCCGCGGCGAGCACCATGGCGGTGAAAGTCAAAGAACGCACCAGCATGATCCATCCTCCTCGAAGCGAACCAGGGAAGCGCGGAGAACGACAGTGCCGTCCTCCGTGGTGAAGTTGGGCCCGGCATAGGGGTCGAAGCGCACGCGGATGGCCGACGGGTACCGGGGCGCCTCGCAGCGCGTCCCGGTCGCCCACGCCATGACGGCCCGCTGCCGTAGCCGGAGCGTCCGTTGCCGAGCGGCCTCACTGACCACGAACCGCACGTCGCGCAGGGCGACCGCTTGCTCGTGCCCGACAACGAGGCCGGCCTCGCGGATGGACCAGGCGCGCCGGACCAAGTTGCGGTAGACGTCGATGGTCATGACGCCCTCCTCAAGGGCCCGAAGGCCGTCGCGACGTTCTCGGCCTCAAGGGCGACGCGGCGGGCGTCGTCGGCCAAAACCTCACCGCCGGCGGCGAGGCGACCCGCTTCGACGACACGGGCCCGTAGGCCGCGCCCGACGAAGGGGCAGACGCGACCGGCCTCCCACATGGCCTCGATGCGGGCGGCCGCGGCGGCGTACTCGGCCGGGATTGCGGGAAGGCGGGCGGAGGAATTGCACATGCTGGCCTCCCTCACATCCGGGTCGCGAGCTGCTCGCGACCGGCGAGCACGGCTTCCACGAGCCGGCGCACCCCGCGGACGGAGGCGCCGCGCCAGTGCTGCTCGACGAGGGAGAGTTCCTCCCCGGTAAGGGGCGATACCCAGGCCTCGTCGACGCCGCGCTCGGCGCAGATCTCGGCCAGGACGCCGCGGACCAGCACCGGCAGGTCCTCGCGCCGCGGCGCGGGCATCCGATAGCACCGGAAGCGGTCGAGCAAGGCGCCATGCATCCGCCGCAAGCCCGTGATGTCGTTCGCGGTCGCGATGTAGCTCATGCCCGACAAGTCGACCGGGCATTCGAGATAAGTGTCGAAGTGCCGCGCCGCGTCCGGTGTCAGCAGCGGCAAAATTCCGTCCAGAATTGAGCCGTTGTTCTTGCCCTCGCCGACCTTGTCGATCTCATCGAGGACAAGAAGAGCGCTCGCCGCCTGCAGCCGCTTGAGAAGCTGGAGCATCGTCGAAGCCCGACCGGTGCTCCACTGCCGACTGGTCGAGAGGATACTGGCATCGGAGGCACCCCCGCACCCGTAGACCTGCACACCCAGGCCGAGGACCTCGCCGATTCTGCGGGCAAGGCGCGTCTTGCCCGACCCGGGCGGGCCCTCAATGAGGATCGGGCGGATGTAAACCCAGCCCCATCCGGCGAGGTCGCGCAGCACGGAATCGATGATGCCGGTCGCATAGGGGAATTCGCCGACGAGGACGGCCCGCGCCGCGGCGAGGTCCGGGACAGGCGCCAGGGGCCAGCGGCGGCCGGCGAAGGGGGCCCATTCCGCCCGCGGGGTGGAGCCGGTGTGCCCGCCGGGCCGGCTCTCGCCCGCCTTCGCGAGACCTGGCAAATGCTCGACGGAGCTCAGGACGAGCAAGCTCGGCCCCGTCTCCAGTGCCGTCTTCGCCGCCTTCTCCGCGGCGGCCTTCTCGCGAGCCTCGCTCGCCCAGGCCGGTTCCGGCGCCGGCGCGCCCACATAGGCGTCCTCGATCAGGCGCCCGCCGCGCAGCAGGGCATGGTGGAGGCTCCCGAGCGCACCGTGCCCCGGCCGCCAGTCCAGCGCCGCGTGGACGTCCTCGGCCATTCCGACGGTCGCCTTGACGTAGCGCCAGCCGTCGTGGCCGCCGAGAAGCTCCGGCATCAGCCCGCGGATGTACTCGCGCGCCGGGGGATGGCCGCAATCCCATAGGCAGAGCGCCAGGATGCCGGCGAGCAGGCGCAAGTGCTCATCCGTCGTCTGCTGCTCGTCCGTGTAGTCGAAGCTGAAATCTGAGACGAACCCGCTCTCGCGCAGCCATCTGAGGACCGTGTCAAAAGCCGCGGTGACTTGGACGGCCAGCGTCTGCTCGGCCTCGCGCCGGTCGCGCTTCACGGCATCAGCGTAGGCGTCGAACGCCAACCGCATGGCGCGGTACATGCCGACGACGCGGACGTCTTCGCCGAACGCGGCTGCGTTCCGGAGCGATGGGACGCCGTAGCCGTAGCGTGCGACCAGCAGCAAGGCGGCGGGCGCGAACGGGAAGTCCCCGCGCTTGGGGGGCTGGGCGTCGCCGCTGAGATATCGTTCGAGCGCGCAGGCGCGCGCGCCCTCCTCGAGGGGGCTGGTCATCATCGGTGTTCCTTACCCGCGCCTGGGAGAAACCGCAGACGCTCATGTGGCCAGTTCTAAGGAGTGCACCCTAAGGATTGCTTAGGTCGTCTTTCGAAACACGGTGTTTCGCCCGTTCTTTGCGCGCGTAGTCCAGGTCAGAGAACGCTCTCTCGAGGGAGCGCCGTGCGTGCGATTCGGCGTCGTGCCAGTCCCGGAAGGGCGCGGATTGCACCATCACGGTCCCAGCGGACCACGGGCCGCGGTCGATGAGCTCCGCGTTTCCGAGCAAGTAAAATCCGCGCGCTCGCGGGCAGGGATCCGCCGCAGCTCGCCCAACGAGGACGAGCGCCCAGGGCGGCAGCCCGTATTTCATTATGCGGTCGTGTGTCACAGTCCGCCTGTTGAGGGCGGTGACGCGCGCGAGGTCGGTGCTCCACTCCCCCCCGAAAACCGCGGACGCAGCCTCGTCGACGGCGTCGGCCAGTGCCCGCGCGATCTCGGCGTGCTCTACCGGCTCTGTCCCGATGTGTGGGACCCGGCCGACGTAGGATAGTGGCTGGCCGTCCGCAGTACCGACGCACAGGGCGCCGGGCACAGGAGATTCGATGTCGGGGCGGAGCACTATGCGCACGTCAGGCGGCCTTGGACTGGAGGGCAAGGAGCAGCTCGGCGCGGAAGTCCTCGCGCTCGACCCAGAGAAGTTCGCTCCTAGCAATGGCTTCGAGGTTGGCGCTGTCGTTGCCGGAACCGGCGTAGAACAGGATGAGCGCGGACAGGTAGTCGATGTCCCAGCTTAGGTCGGCGATGCGGGCACTCAGGCGTTCGGCGGCGGTATTTATAGCGTTGCCCTCCTACGGCTGGTGGGCGGGCTAAACCGGCGCGGCAGGCGGAGCTGCCGAAGTCATGGGGGGCACCTCGATGGGTGGGAGCGAGGCGATGTGCTCTATAAGGCAGAGCTGGACCGGAGCGGCCGGCTTGCGCTTACGCGAGCGCGCGGTCGGCTGCTGGACAGACTGCTCGATTTGGGCGTCGGGATCGCGCCCAATGACGCGCAGGGCCTCCGCAAGGGCAGCGTCAGGGCCATTGTATCTTTTAGGATATAGCAGCACAGCGCCGGCGACGTGCTCGGTGCCGTCCGGCTGCAGCGCAAGGACCGTGACGTGGTACTGGCCCTCGATGGCGCGCACGCGCCTGTAGAGCGTCGCGTAGGCACCGTCGCGATGCTCGTAGCGGCGCGGCCCGGCCGGCGCCGGCGCGGAGGCGGCCAGGGCGGCCTTGGCGGCGGGCAGGGCGGTCCCGAAGAAGGGGCGGACGCTCTCGGCGGCCTCGGCTGCGGCGGCTTTCGCGCGGGCCCAGGCGTCGCGGAATATGGAAGGGCGGTCATAGCGGATGGCCGTGGCCATGATGTTTGCTCCCGTCAGGGTGTCCAGCGGCCCGGTGTCGACCATCTCGCCTGTGTCTCAATATCGGAGACGGTAAATGAAATGTCAAGTTTCCCTCGCGCGGCCCTTAGGTTCCTCGCATCGCGAATCCGTACGCTGCCCCAATTGAGGATTCCCGGGGACGGACATGGGCATTCGAGTTCCGGAAGAGGACTTCATTAAGGATGCCATCGACAAGGCGGAGGACACCCTCCTTCGGCGGGCCGGCTATTGCTTCCTCCTAGAGGTAGAGAACGTCGACGAGGTGGGATTTGCCCTCGCGGCGACACGCAACGACGGAGCCAGGGCGCGCTTCGACGTCGTCGTTCCTGCGGAGGTGGCGCACGAGAAACTGACCGCGTTTGAGCGGGTCCGGCGTGACCGCCAGTGGTTCAAGGGCGAGCTCAACGCCATCGTCGAGGACCTGTGCAAGGGGCTCGTTAAGGACGAGGACGAGCCCGTCCCGCAGCCCGAGACCGAACAGCGCTACGCCGTCGTCATCTCGTTCGGCTCCCGCCCCGACGTCGTCCTGACGCCCGAGCACGGCGTGCCGGCCGACGAGGCCGTCCGGGTCTATGGCGCTTTCCTCGCCGGGGCCGCGGCAATCGGCGGCCGCCCCGCCATGCTCCCGCTGGGAGCCCGACATGAGCACTGACGTCGCTCGCGCCTGCCGCAGGAAGCAGCTGGCATCGGTTGCCAGCGGCCTAGTCGCCCCTGGCGCTGGCTGCGCGTGGCAGGACTGGGAGCTCGCCTGTATCCTGGCTCGCCTCCTCGGCACCGGTCCGCACACGAGCGAGGGCGTCACTCCGCCGTACACGACCGCGCTGGAACCGGCCCGCGCCTTCGTCCGGCAGGCGCTGCCGGGCTTCTACGTCGTCAGCGGTACCTGCGCCCGGACGGGGCACGCCAGCATCGGTCCGGACTACGACGGCCCCGACGGCGAGCGCCTGGCAAGGGAGTGGCCCCCGGACGGCATCGCGGAGACCGGCTGGCACGAGGAGCTCCCCCACCGAGACGGGCCCCACCGAGAGTGCCGCGCGATCCTGGCAGCCGCCGTCCGCGCGCTCTCCCATCAGAACGACAGGACCTGAGGGAGGCGAGCGCCACAACCTCAGAGCCCGCTTGCCCGCCGAAACCAAGTATGAACTCATAGGGCAAGCTATGATAGGCATTGGTCTGATGAACAACACCATCTCCGTACGATCCAATACAAGCAGCTCCAGTCGCACTCCAGAAGAGATACTTCGAGGCCTTAAAGACTTAGCTCCTGATGATTTTTCTAAAAAACTGCTCGATAGCGCCGCAGGAGTTATTGATGATCATAATAACTTTCTCAGGCTCAACTATTTTTCTGTCGCGGTTAGGGTGTTCTTCGAGCATATAATGGGTACGCTGTCGCCTGACACTGCTGTCTCCGCCTGCCCATGGTTCCAGCTTGAGAGCGGCCAGGACAAGCCGACACGCGCACAACGCATTAAATACTGGCTTCAGGTAGGGCTGAGTGACGACTTTCTGGTCGATGAGCTCGGCCTTGATCCCGATCCACTGCGTAAAAGCTTGATGCAGGCGTTTAACCGCTTAAGCAAGCATGTTCATGTGCGAGCAGACACAGTTGTGATAGATCCAGCATCTCAGTCCGCCGAAATAAATCGGTCAGTTTCGGCTGTCGAGGAACTTTTGTCTGCATATCATGACTGCCGGAGTATTCTTCTCGAACCTCTGATTGAGGCTTTAGACGAAGAAGCAGTTGATACCCTTATGTCGGAAACTATCGGCGAAATCGACGAGCTAGCTTCGCATCATTATCTTGAAGAGGTTCATACCGACGATACGCGAGTTCTTGATATCGGCGCACAGTTCGTAAAGTATCAAGCGTCAGGAACTGTTAGTGTTCTCCTGCAGTATGGCTCGAATGCTGATGTGAGGCGTGGAGATGGCGCAGAGATGAGCACAAGCTTTCCGTTCGCCGTCGAATTTGAAGTTCCCGTTGAAGAACCTCGCGACCTCCGAAATGCTGTTATCGTGTCGGGGGTAAACACAGATTCTTGGTTTGATGGACCAGATGAGGAGTAATTTTCGATAGTACCCGTCTTGTCATCTCCCTCGCGCCGCGGTTCGCCAACGCTCTGCGCGGGGCGGCCCCCTGTCAGGAGGGGCCGCCCCGCGATGCCGCCGAGGTGGGCGCCCGCTACGCCCGGCGGGATGCCGAGCGGCGGGCGGGGAAGGCCAAGGCCGGTTAGGCGGCCTCGGCGGGGCGGTCGTCGCCCCACACCTGGCACATGGCCTCCGCCTCCGCCGCCTCGCGGCAGGGGACGCGGAGGATTCGAGCCTTAAAAGCCTCGCTCCCCGCTGCGATCCTCTGCAGCGTCGCCTCGCCCTTCAGGAGGCCCCGCACCCAGCCGCTGTCCTCCTTCCAGTAGCCGAACGCGAGGTCGGCTCCGTCGAAGGCAGCCTTCATCCAGACGCTATGGTTCACGCCGCTGGCGAGGCACTGCTCCTGGATGACGCGAGCCTCTTCGAGCTCGGAGCGGAGGGTCTGGCCGTCCATGTCGGCCTCATAGGTAACGCGCATTGCTGTGCTCCCTTGGTTGCGATGATGGCATCGTGCCGAGGGGCGCATCACATTCGACTGAATCAAAACCGTAAAATTCGATGCAATGCTCAAGAATCTGCGTTTACCACTTGGAAAGATTAATTTAGTTCATAAAATGCCAAGTATTAGTGTCTTCTGTGTAAGTCAGGTTCTTGGTACGTTCTCCCAAATGACTTCTATAGAAGTCATTCCAGCGACCCGTCCGAGGCCCGCCGTTAACTTTTGAGGGCGCAGATTTTTTCACGGACGGCTGCCTCGACGGCGTCCCGGGCCGTCCGCCTCCGCCCCGTGCGGGCGGACCTCGTTAAGGAGTGCCGGACCCCCGCCGCGGCGGACGATGACCGCGCCGGTACCGGGGTTCGTCCTGTGAGGGGTAGATGGGCGCGTCGGTCATGCCGGCGGCGTGTCAGCTCGCGCGCCGTCCGACCAGCCTCAAACGACGCGAGCGGAACCGGGCTAGCGGCTCCTCGCCCGGGAAGCGGTGGATCTGCCATCGGCGGGTATGCCGCACGACGCCCCCGATGACCTCGTCGATCTCGTAGACATCCCCCTGCCGGTCGACCCATCGCTGGCCTGGCTTGGGCGGCACTAGCCGCGAGACCTGCCGGCCCGCCCAGTCGTAGGCGACCATCCCCGCCACGAATAGCGCGCACCCGGCCAGCCCGGTAAGGGCGACGGCATCCCCGATAGTCCAGACGAACATGACACCCTCCGAATCCGGGGGCGACGCCCCGCGGTCAGGGCATGATCGCCATACGGGACGCGAGGAACGAGTGCCGAGGGCCGAAAGCGCCACCCAACGCCGTCCGAGCGCCCTGTGGCGCGGTTCCGGCCGTCCGAGTGCCGTCCGAGTTGGGCCTGGCCGCCGGTCCGGCGGCTGCTCCGCATAGCGGGAAATGGGTCCGGCGGAGCCTGCAATCGGCCGCTTAGAAGGCGGCTTCTCTATCCAGCTGAGCTACGGAGTCTGGCGCCAACAACCCCCAAAAGCCACGGGTTCGGCCCGCGGTCAGGCGTTTCCGCCATCACGCACTTTCCCCCTTGGAGAGGGGTCGAAAACGCCAAGCCCAGGGGGGGTGATACGGTTATGGCAGTGGATCCCCATTTTGCCGGCGAACGGAGTCCCTGGCCCGCAGCGTCGTGGAAAAAGCATCTATCATAGTCAACAATGCCCCCGGCGAACGGCCCCCTTTAAATCAAGCTTCAAGTTTTATCCTGCACGATGGTGAAGCATGGGCATCTAGTCCGGCATGTGCCGGAACGCTACCCCCAGGAGCACTTAGGAAAATGGCTCGGACGAAAGGCCGTCGCCGGCTGACCTGCCACCACGAAGCCGGACATGCTTTGACGCGATGGTACTTCGGACATAAAACGGATCGTGCCTTAGTCCTCACTGTTGATGAGGTCCGCGCCGGCAAGACTGTAAGGAACCGCAAGGGCGTAGTTATTCGCGACTGCGAAGGCATAGTCGAAGGATACGACATTCATGGCTATCCGTATGGCCCTATGCTGACCGTAGGTTCTGCAGAGGAACAGGCTTACTCCAACTACCTCCGTGCCATAAACCGAGATGTAGAACTTATTAATTGCTTTGCAGGTATTGCAGCTGAAGCGCACTATCGACATGCTTCGGCGAGCGCCTGTATGTTGGCGGGCGGCATACAAGACATGCGCCATGCCCAAGGGTTGGTTGATGCCTGGGATTTACCATACGAAGAGCAGCAAGCACTACTACGACTGTCCGAATTAAGAGCCACCGCTCTAGTGCGGTCGAAGCCGGGGTCCGCTGCTATCAAGGCGATAGCCGATGCGCTTATGGAGCGCGGACGTTTGACCGGAGAGCAGATCGCGCGGCTGTGCCGAAAAGCCTACGCCAGCCGAGAGTGCGCTCATAGCGCCTGGAACGCACACTGGCCAGCTATGCCCAAGCAGATCCGAGCAGGCTTTATTCCTGAGCGCTTACCGTAGGCTTCGTAGATCCTACCAGATAATAAAGTAAAATGTTGACGTGACCAGCCAACCGTCCCCTCCCCTTCCATGAGAGGCAGCGGGTCGTAGTCCGTCAGCCTATCTTCTCAGCTGGGTATCGGAGCCCCTCCCCTGCCTATCCGTGAAATCAGCCGCCGCACGATGACCGTGACGTTATCGCAGCGGGACAGGGCCATTCGCCCCATGTGAGCCTTCGGAGGAGTTACCATGGCACCCCGAAAGGCTCGGGAGTTCAACATCACAAATTTCGGCTTCGCGCCACTTCCGGACCTTTGGATGGGGTTTCTAGAATATCCGCTTTCGTCCAACAGCAGTCGTTGGCGAGAGACCTCAAGCGCACCACCTGAGCAAGACGAGCAGTGCGAGTGGGATTAGCATTGTAGCGACCACCGCAATCAAAAAGCGGTCCGCCGCTTTCCGAACATGCGGGCGGACCCGCCGCCTCCCGCGTGGGCTCGAACCCCAGTCCTCCCACCGGCGAGAGGCCTTCTTGCCCATTTCGGTCAAACCCTTTCAGACCGGAAGGATGGCAGCCTCGGCCGCGAGCGCCTCGTCCTCGACCTGGACGGTGACGTGCTCGATGCCGTAGCGCTCCTTCATCAGTTGTCGGATCGTCCGGATCACGCCGGGTCCGCTGGCAAGGTCGTCCACGACTACGTGCCCGCTCATCGCGTCGAAGCCCGAGGTCAGCGTCCAGGCGTGAAGGTCGGAGGCGCGGCGTACGCCCGGTATCGCCTCGATCTCGGCCTTGAGCGTGGCGAGGTCGACGCCGGGCGGCGTGCCTTCCAGCAGGATGTGGAGCGCCTCGTTCAGAAGGCGCCAAGTACGCGGCACGATGAAGAGGCCTATGCCGGCTCCGACCAGCGGGTCGACCCAGGCCCAGCCGGTCGCCATGACTACAAGGGCCGCGAGGATGACGCCGACCGAGCCGAGCATGTCCGAGAACACCTCGAAATAGGCGCCCTTGACGTTGAGGCTCTCGGACGAACCGCCGGCCAGCAACTTCATGCTGACGAGGTTCACGCCGAGGCCGACGAGCGCCACCAGCATCATCGGCCAGCCGAGGATTTCGTTCGGCTCCACGAACCGGCGGTAGGCCTCGTAGAGGATGTAAGCCGTCACTCCGAGCAGCACGACCGCGTTGGCGAGCGCCGCCAGGATCTCAAAGCGCATGTAACCGAAGCTCTTGCCCGGCGTCGGCGCCTTGGCCGCGTAGTGGATGGCGAGCAGCGACAGCGCGAGGCCGCCGGCATCCGTGACCATGTGCGCAGCGTCGGCCAGCAGCGCGAGGCTGCCGGTGAGAAGGCCGCCGACGACCTCGGCGGCCATGTAGGTCAGGGTCAGGGCGAGCGCCCAGGCGAGGCGGCTCTTGTTCCTCCCCGCCGCCGAGCCCGAGGGGATGCCGCCGTGCGAGTGTCCGTGTCCCATGGTTCGCTCGTTCTCCGATGCGAGGGTGGAGGCATCCGGCTCAGGGGCCGGCCGTGCCGATCAGGTCAGCGACGTGCGCGCCGGCCGGATGCCCGGCCTCGGCGTGGTGGGTCTCGGAACAGGCAGCAAAACCGGGTCCAAAGACGGTCGTGACCAGCTCGCGCCGACCTCCGTCGGTTTCGCGGCTGGCCAGGAGCGCCCGGCCGCCGCGCCAGAACTCGGCATCGGCCGCGCCTCCCGGTTCCGGCTCGCCGTAGCGGCGGACGCCTTCGTCGTGGATGGCGCGCCGGGCCCGCGCGAGAGCCTCTCCGGAGAGCGGCAGCCCGACCCAGACTACCTGCTGCAAGCCCTCGTCCCGACACACGACCAGGACGACCTGCGCGGTCGCCGTCCCGGTCGCCGGACGCCAGCCGCGCGGGTAGTACAGGGCGGTCAGGTTCGCCTCGCGGTCGGCCCTGAGCGGCCGCGCCACGGCGCTTACCGGTCCCCAGGCGAGGCCGAACGGGGCCTCGCCGGACGGATCGTTCCCGGCGAACGCGGCATGCGTCAGGGCGAGAACGGCCATGGTAGCCATCCCCTCCGTACGCCGGCGCATGCCGGCTACTCCGCCGCCTTGAGGTGGCGTGACGCCGCCTCCTGTGGCTGCGCCGCCGGCTTAGTCGCGGCGACCTTGCCGAACCGAGCGTAGAGCGCCGGCAGCACGATCAGCGTCAGCAGGGTCGCGCTGATCAGCCCGCCGATGACCACGGTGGCGAGCGGCCGCTGGATCTCGGCGCCCGTCTCGGTGGCAATCGCCATCGGCACGAAACCGAGCGAGGCAACGAGCGCCGTCATCGCCACAGGCCGCAGGCGCGTCATCGCGCCTTCCAGGATGGCCTCCCGCTTCGACCGTCCCTCGGCGACGAGCTGCTTGATGAAGGTCAGCATCACGAGACCGTTCAGCACCGCCACGCCCGAGAGTGCGATGAACCCGACCGCCGCCGGCACCGAGACCGGCATGCCGCGCAGCCACAGGGCGGCGATGCCTCCGGTGAGTGCCAGCGGCACCGCGCTGAACACCAGGAGCGCGTCCCGGGGAGAGCCGAGCGCCGAGTAGAGCAGGAGAAAGATTAGGAAGAAGCAGACCGGCACCACCACCATCAGCCGCTGCTTGGCCGAGGCGAGGTTCTCGAACTGCCCGCCCCAGGTCACGTAGTAGCCCGGCGGCAACTGCACCTGGCTTGCGACCTTGGCCTGGGCCTCCGCGACGAGCGAGCCGATGTCGCGGCCACGGACGTTCGCCGTCACCACCACCCGGCGCTTGCCGTTCTCCCGGCTGATCTGGTTCGGTCCCTCGGTGACCAAGAAACGCGCCACTTGCTTGAGAAGGACCGAGGCGGCCCGGCCGCCCGGCCCCGGCGGCAGTGGCACCGGGATGTTCTCCAGCGCCTCACGGTCCTCACGCACCTTGTCGGTGAGCCGCACCACGATGGGGAAGCGCCGGTCGCCCTCGAACACCACGCCCGCCTCGCGGCCGCCGATGGCCGCCCCGATGACCTCCTGGATCGCGCCGGTGCTCAGGCCGTAGCGGGCGGCCTCGGCCTTGTTGATCGTGATCTCCAGGAACGGCAGGCCAGCCGTCTGCTCGACCTTGACGTCCTCGGCCCCGTCGATGCCCTTCAGCGCCGCCGCGACCTGGTTCGCCGCCTTCAGCATCGGTGCGAACTCCTCACCGAAGACCTTCACGGCGAGGTCGCCGCGGGTGCCGGCGAGCAGCTCGTTGAAGCGCAGCTGGATCGGCTGCGAGAACTCGTAGACGTTGCCGGCGAGCGTGCCGACGGCGGCCTCGATCTGCTCCTGCAACTCGGTCTTGGATAGGCTCGGATCCGGCCATTCCTCCTGCGGCTTGAGGATGACGAAAGTGTCGGACGAGTTCGGCGGCATCGGGTCAGAGGCGACCTCGGCGGTACCGGTCTTCGAGAAGACATAGGCCACCTGCGGGAACGCCGAGACCGCCTTCTCGACCCTGAGCTGCATCGCCTGGGATTGCGTCAGCGAGGTCGAGGGGACGCGGGTGGCGTTGAGCGCGATGCTCTTCTCGTCGAGCTGCGGGATGAACTCGGTGCCGAGCCGCGTGAACAGGAAGCCGGCCCCGACGAGGAGCAGGAGCGCCAGGCCGATGAAGGCGAAGGGCGCCCGCAATGCGGCGGCGAGCGCCGGCCGGTAGGCCGCCTTGAGTGCCCGGATGATGAGGTTGTCCTTCTCGGTGACCTTGCCGGTGATGACGATGGCGATCAGCGCCGGCAC
>JAAIGE0100152978.1_pt1 | contig 15103 bp, 19 predicted proteins | sample 6487951 | NCBI WGS metagenome assembly JAAIGE01 (sample SAMN13974128, study PRJNA590717) | phyllosphere metagenome | biome: tomato field; feature: multiple bacterial spot infested tomato fields; material: tomato leaves; isolation source: leaves from tomato fields | host: Solanum lycopersicum ... | reverse complement strand
CGCCGGACGATCGTTGCGCGCCCGTGACCCGGGACGGATAGCGTCGAGGTATGGATCGTCGGGGGAAGATCATGCTCGGTATCGCCGTGGGGTCGGTGGTGGGCCTGCTGGCTCTCGCCGCGCCCGCTGTCATCGGGATGATCCCGACCGACGAGGTGGTCGCCGAGGCGCCGCCCACGTCGGCGGCACCGCCGCGGACGGCGACACCCACGCCCACGCCTGTGCCGACGAGGCTCGCGCCCCTTCCCACGCCCGTCGAGACGACTCCGGCGCCCGAGAGCAAGTGCCTCGGCGTTCCGGCGGGCACGGACCGCGGCGACATCTCGCCCGGAGCGACCGGCGTCGTCGAGCGCTCCAACGGGAAGGGCCTCGCGACGGTCTACCGGGTGGTCTCGGGCGACTCGTACTGGGCGATCGTCGAGCGCTTCTGCCTCGCCAGCGAGGACTTCAACAGCGCGAACAACTTCGGCGGTGCGGGCGACATCTACGCCGGCGACTACCTCGCCGTCCTCGCCGAGGGGCAGCCCGAGGCCCTGGCACTCAACGAGGCGGCCAAGGGCGGCTACCGCACGCATCAGGACTGCGACGCCATCGCGCGCATCTCGCTCGCAGAGCCCAACGCCGAAGGTCGGATCCCGGTCAGCATGTCGGGCACGATCGTCGACACCGGCAAGGGCGAGTACGCCGAGGGTCCGGTCGAGAAGGTCGACGGCAAGCCCACGTTCTACACCGTGCAGCCGGGGGACACCTACCGCGGCATCGGCGACCGCTTCTGCGTCGATGCGATCACCGTGCAGGCGTTCAACGAGGCGGGCGGACCGGAGCACGTCCTGCAGCCCGGCGACCGCGTGCAGTTGCGGCCGACGAGCCGCACCATCGCGGCGCAGGGTTGACGTTCCGCGCGCCGCCGCATCCGTCGTCGCGTCCACCCGTAGCCTGACGGGGTGACCACGCCCGCCGTTCCGCTTCTCGCCCAGCGCGCGTGGGGCATCGCCGCCGTCGTGCTCGTCGTGCTCTCGGTGCTGCCGACCCTGTTCGTCCTGCTGCTCGCCGCGACCGTCGACGAACAGTACGGCTGGCTCCTGATCCCCGCCTTCGTCCTCCTCGTCGGCGGCGGGTCGGTCGCGATGCTCACCGGCATCGTCGGTCTCGTCTTCGCGGGCATCCGCCGCCGCGGGTTCCTGTGGCCCGCGATCGGCACGGCAGCGGGGATCGGTCTCGTCGGCACCGCCTCGCTCATCCTGAACCTCGGCGCCTGACGTCGGCGGAGCCGCGGCATCCGCCCCTTCGTACAATGGGCTGATGCGGCCGCTGACAGAGGACCAGTTGCGCGACGTGCTGGTGAATGCGACGAAGGACGAGCGGGAACGCCTCGAGCCGCCCCACGACTTCCCGCTGCTCGAGTGGGATCACCTCGACTTCCTCGCGTGGCGCGATCCCACGACGCGCAGCCGGGGCTATGTCGTCGCCGAGATCGACGGGCACCCGACCGGCATCGTGTTGCGCGCCGCGAACGGCGCGACGCAAGGTCGCTCCGCCATGTGCAACATCTGCCACACGATGCAGCCGGGCAATCAGGTCACGATGTTCACCGCTCGACGGACCGGGGATGCCGGTGACCGCGGCGACAGCGTCGGCACCTACGTGTGCGCCGACCTGACCTGCCACGACAACGTCCGCATCGCGGGGCCGCTGGCTCCGAGCGAGATCCGGGCGAGCGTGGATCGCCGCATCGACGGCACGCGCCACCGCCTCGAATCCTTCGTCGAGCGCGTCGCATCGGCCGCCTGACGCCGCGGTTTTCGTCACGCCCGCGGGGAGGGTAGAGTAGGGGATCGCGCCTCCGGTCGACTGCACAAGCCGGGCGGGTGCGCACCTGGCGAGTTACCCAAGCGGCCAAAGGGATCTGACTGTAAATCAGACTGCATTGCATTCGGGGGTTCGAATCCCTCACTCGCCACCACGGGTTGTTCTACCTTCTCGGGAAATCTATTCGGACAACTGACGAAGTGAAGAGGATCGCGGTGAAAGCCGCGGTCCTCTTTCTCATTTCCGGGCTCTCGGGGCCGCTCACAGCAACCCGAGTGCGTGATGAGCGCTGCGACCGACGCTTTCGTCCGTAGTCGCACACGACGAATAGCCCTTCGGCCGTGAGGCTGGAGGGCTGAGAGTCAGGTGTTCAGTTTGCGGACGGGGTGCGGCTAGATGCGCAGTTGAGTCTTTGACTTCTTCGGCGCGTCGCGGTCGCCCGAGTTGCGTCGTCGGGTCTGGCGGTGCGTCAGTCGGGTACGCGCGGGAACTTTCCGCTGCCGGCGGCTGCGTTCTTCGATGACAGGGACCTCGTCGTGTCCTTCGACTGCCTGCTCGGCTTTGTGCTCGAGGAACTGGCGAATCTTCGTGAGGTTGGCTGCCGCGACGGCGATGACGACGAGAATCGACTTCGCGGTCGCACCGCGCATGCGGAAGCGCCCTGGGTCAGCGAGGCTGTACCCGGAGGCGTTCTTCACGAAGCCGTTTACCGACTCGACGTTGTTGCGGAGGTGGTGGTAGTGGTTCGCCCATTCCTCGCTTTGGTACTCGTAGTGCTGTCCGTGGCGGCCTGAGTCCGCGACGTTGAAGGCCGTGGAGTGCACGTTCTCGCAGACCGCAGGCAAGTGCTTCGGGTCGGGTGCCAGCTGGAGGAGCGGACGCCCGTCTTTGCGTGTGTCGACCACGTCGGGTTTGAGGGTGCACTTGAGGAGCGGGGTCACTTCCGGCACAGTTCCCAGTTCATCGCGCTGTCGATGACGCGCGGTAATCGCTGTCGAGCAGATGCTTCGGTCCTGGAGTCAGAGGTCGCCAAAGCGCACACCCTGAGCGGGCGAGCGAGATCTTCATGTTCAGTCGGAGGACTGTGCGTCGCGGCGAGATTCAGCCGGTGACTCCCGCCAGGAATTACGTTACGGTATGAGTTGTAAACGTCTGTTTACATGATGCCGAATGCTGTATGGGGGATGGAATGAAATTCAGGAGCAAGCTGATCGCAGGCGCCGTCGCGGCGGTACTCGTGATCGGGGGAGGTGCAGGAACAGCGGTAGCGACGGATTCACTCAGCGTCCTCAGCGGTGAAGCGAGTGCGGTTGAGCTCCAGGAGCGCTACACCGACGCCGAGATCCTCGAGGTCTTCTTCAACGGGACCGGACCGGTTGCGGACGAGAACCCCGTTCTGGTGCAGCGTCTCAATTTCGCTGAGGAGCGGGAACTCGCGGACCCCGAACTCCTCGACCGGGTCATCAACGAATACCTCGCGTACAACCCGAGCGTCGGCGTGGACATCATCGAGCCTCTCTCTTCAGGTGACCCTGCGCAGGTGGAAGAGGCATTGACGACGCTGTCGCACTCCTACCTCGAGTTCTTGGAGGTGCAGTACGGCACGAAGACGGACGTCTCGGCGAGGAGCGACGGCGGCTGCTGGGCGGGTGCAGCCGTCTGCGTCATCGCATACGGGGTCGTCTTTGTGAACGGTTTTGTCTACGCCAACGCGGCGGTCGCAACGCTGGCCGTCGCTGCCCTTGCGGTAGTGCCTGCGGCCGTGACCTACCTCATGGATGAGGAAAGTGGCGAGAGCGTGATCGTTAAGAATGAGCTCGTGGCGGAGATGACCCGCGCGCTCGCAGGCAGCCGATAAGGCGGCACGGTGTCGAAGAAGGCCCTCGCTGCTGCTGTTTCGCTGTTGTCGGGGTTCCTGTTGCTGTTGGTCACCATCTACAGTTCCTTACCGAGCAATGTGCTCTCGGACACAGGCATCAAGAGTGCGGCGAGATTCTTCAGTGTGGATCTCGCTCCGCAGGGATGGGCCTTCTTCACACGTGATCCGTCTGAGGCGGACTTGCTCTACTACGACGCAGATTCGCTCGAGCCGGTGTGGATAACCCCGCAGGGGCGCCCTGAGAACGTATTCGGGGTAAGCAGGACGCAGCGGGCTCAAGGGCCGGAAGCAGCCGCATTGATTGAGCACCTCGGTGTTGATGACTGGCAGGAGTGCGCGACCGGAGCTGATCTCGCAACGTGCGTCTCAACGATCGAGGTGGCGTCGGCGTCGATCCAGGTGGAGAACGAGGCTCCCGTCCGCACCCTCTGCGGGGACGTGCTGTTCGTGCAAGCTGACCCCGTGCCGTGGTCTTATCGGGACTTCTATGATGCGAGACACCTGCCCCGGTACATCGCGCCTGTTGAGATTGCCTGCTGATGAGTCGTAGCCACGCCGTCTCGGACGCGCTTGAGCGTGCCGTCGACTGGATGCCGTCGGGCTCCAGGAAAGTCGCGATAGCGCGATCCATCATCGCCTTCGCGCAACTGACGACGCTGATGTTCTCCCGGTGGGAATCATTCTTCGTTCCGTCAGCCGGTGTCGAGTTCGGGCCGGACTGCACCGGTGTTGCGCGTATCGGGATCTACTGCCTGTTTTGGCCGCACGGTGGCGTCGAAGTGCCGTCCGTTGTCATGATCGTCGGGCTGCTGGTCGTGCTGAGTGGATACTTCCCGCGCTACACCGGCCTACTCCACGCATGGCTGACTCTGTCCTTCTCCGCGGCGATCACTCTGCCCGATGGCGGGGAGTCAGTCGCGCAGATCGTCGTGCTCCTTCTCGCAGTCGTGTTGCTGGCTGATCCTCGGGTCAATCATTGGCAAGCTGAGACGAACAGATCAAGTTGGCTCTCCCCATTGGCCTGGGCGGCGTGGCACACTATCCGGCTCCAGCTCGTATGGATTTACTTCAATGCCGCCGTGACAAAGACGGCCGTCCCAGAGTGGCAGGACGGGTCAGCGATCTACTACTTCACGCTCGACCCGATGTTTGGCACCGCGGGGCCGTTGGGTGGCCTTTTCGACTGGCTTGCCAGTCAGCCCATCACTGCACTGGCTATGACCTGGGGTGCGATCGTCGTGGAGATGTCGATCGCGATCGTCTTGCTGGGGCCGAGCAAGTACCGCGCCGGAGCGTTCTGGCTTTCGGTCCTACTCCACGGCATGTTCATAGCGATGATCGGTCTCTGGTCGTTCGCGCTGATCATGATCGCGTCCGTGATGATCGCCACAGGCCCCTCTATACGCGCACATCAGCTGTTTCCCTCGCGCACCCCTCGCCAGTCCGACTCTGAACGAGCCGCGACAGTCGCAGAAGTAGATCTCGAAAGGGTGAGATGATCACGATCAGGGTTGCAGTAGCCGGACATTGGATCAATGCGTGGTTTATGAGGTTGTTCGCGCGACCATACGTGGTTGTGGATGGGCGCCGCAGGAGAGCACGCTGGGGTAAGCCGGTGACATTCGACGTGCCTGAGACAGACGTCGAGCTGGGCGCCGGGATCCGCTACTTCGATCGCGGGCCCCTTCTGGGGTACGAGCCTCGCGCCGTGCGAGTCGGCGAGCTGAGCGCCGATAGCAGCGGCGTCCTCGTCTTCCGCAATGGGCTTCTCAACCACCAGCCTTTCAGGTTGTCAGGTGCCTAGGCTCCCACGTCACTGCTGCTGGCTGGGCGGTGCTCCTCGTGGCGCCTGACGCATACGTGATTGGCGCGGGCCCGAATGGATTGGCCGCGGGCATCACCTTGGCTCGTGCCGGGTTATCGGTCAGTGTCCTGGAAGCGACACGTCGGCCGGGAGGTTCAGTTCGCTCTCAAGCCGCCGAGGACGGTGTCATCGTTGACCAGTACTCCGCGATCTATCCACTCGCGCTAGCATCTCCCTTCTTTCGTTCCTTGAACATCGAAAGCGAGCTCAGCTGGGTGACGCCCACTGCTTCGTTCGCGCACGCCCGAGGGTCGAACGGCGTGATCGCCTACCGCGACCTCGGCCGCACGCTCGATGAGCTGGACAGGCCCTCCCGCAAGTGGTGGTCCGGAACTTTCGAGCCGTTGAAGGACATCGAATCGCAAGTAACGGACATCGTCCTGGGCCCGATGTTGAGTCGGGGGGTGCGTAGACGTTCATTCCTGCGGTTCGCAAATGCCGCTCGACGCACGACGAAGTTCTCCGCGGGCAGCGCATCAACGCCGGACGCGGCGAAGGCGCTGATCGCGGGCTCGATCGCTCACTCGGGCGCTACAGTCGGCGGAATAGCCGCCGGAGCGGCCGGCGTCTTCCTGGCCATGCACGGGCATAAGCGCGGTTGGGCGCTCCCTGTTGGGGGCGCTCAGACCATCACTGACTTTCTCGTTGCTGAGTTGTCGCGCCTGGGTGGTGCGATCGAGTATGGAAGGAAGGTCCGAGACCTCCACGCTTTGGAACGGCGTTCGATCGTTATAGCAGCGACCTCAGCAGCGCAGGTTGCGGCTTTCGCACCCGAGGCGATGCGTGGGCTCGCAGTTCCCCGGCTCAAGCCAGGGGTGAGCGTCAGCCGAGTCGACCTCGTCTTGAGTGAACCCATCCCCTGGCTGGATGGCCGGATGCATGAGGCCGGGACGATTCACTTAGGCGGGAGTTGGAGGGAACTCGCGCTCGCGAATCACGACATACAAGGTGGGCGCCACGCGGGGCGGCCCTTCATACTGCTGGCGCAGCCTTCCGTGCACGATCCAACGAGAACGGCGACAGGGCAACACGTCGTCTGGGCCTACGTTCAAGTTCCGTTCCGGTCGAACCGTCCTCAATCCGGGGCAGTGCTCGATGAGCTCGAGCGGCATGCCCCCGGTACGAGGGACCTAGTTGGTGCCATTGTCGATACGCCCGCGTCGAGGCTGAGTGACCAGAATCCGAGTCTCGATGGTGGCGACATCAGCGGAGGAGCGACAGATCTGTTGCGTCTGCTGGCCAGGCCTCGTCTCGGGCCGGCTCCATGGCGGACAGCTGATCGTCGACTCTACATAGGATCGTCGTCAGCAACCCCTGGTCCAGGTGTGCACGGCATGAGTGGTTGGTGGGCAGCGGCAACGGCATTGCAAGATCACTTCGGCATCACCGTTGAGGTTGGGAGGTGATCGACTCGTGACCGCGGAGGGCATGCCAAGAGGGAGCGCCAAGCACTTCGCCGAGGGTGGCGAATACAGGAGGGAGGGAGGAAGCGGTGCCCGTGTTTCCTGGAACGCAGTCGTCGCGTTCACCGCACTGGCATGCGGTCTCGCTTGGCTCATCTCGCTTCCGCTCTGGCTCGGGGAAGGGCTCGCGAGTCCTCTAGCTCCGGTGCTGCTGCCCACGATGATGTTCACGCCTGCGCTGGCAGCGCTGATCGTCACATTCGCTTCTCGGCGCACGGTTGGACGTCCGAACTGGCGCGCTCTGGCGCTCGGGTCGGTGCGGCCTTTGGGGCGCCTCTTCGGGATGCTTGCGATCGGATTTGCCGTCGCTATCGCGGTGCCGCTGCTGGCGGTGCTGATCGCTGCTGCGACTGGCGCACTTCGACTCGACCTCGCGGATTTTTCTGGCTTCGCTGCCGCACTCGACGCTCAGCTCGAAGCAGCCGGGGCCGCTGCAGTACCACTTCCTGTCGGGACGCTAGTCCTTGTGCAACTTGCGTTGATTCCCATGGGTGCGATCGCCAACTCCTTCCTCGCGTTCGGCGAGGAGCTTGGCTGGCGCGGCTGGCTTGTGTCTGCGCTTCAGCCTTTGGGTACATGGCCGACGTTGGTGATAAGCAGCGTCATATGGGGCGTCTGGCACGCTCCGGTCATCCTCCTCGGCTACAACTTCGCTGAACCGAATTTGCTCGGGTTGGGGATCATGGTCGGGGGTTGCCTGGCGTTTGGCATAATTCTCGGCTGGCTTCGGCTGCGCTCCCGCAACGTGTGGCCAGCGGTGCTTGCTCACGGAGCGTTCAACGCTGCAGCCGGAATCGCCTATCTGGTGTCGACCGTCGACGTCGATCCGCTCGCAGCATCACCGCTTAGCTGGCCCGGTTGGCTCGCGTGCGCCATCCTCATCCTGCTGCTTCTGACACTCAAGCAATTCAAGCGATCACGGCTCGCCGATGGCCCCGCCTGAGTCGCGTGTGCCAGTTTGGAGAACGATCTGCGGCCCCCGCTCAACGAGCAAGTCACCGTCACTCACGTTCGGCGATTTGAGCTGCCGTTCGCCGCGAGGACGAGTCGCCGATGTGACCGGCGCTCGCAGCGCCCAGAGTTGAGAGAGCAGCGTCGGTGGTTTGATTCACGAGTGCTTCGTCCAATGCCGCTCCGCTAGGCATGAGAGTTCGGGCGAGAATCGGCCCGAGCAGCAGATCACAGACGAAGTCGACGTCCACGTCCCCACTCACCTCGCCTCGCGCGAGTGCGGCGCTCAGCACGCGTGCGACGTTGGCGCGTCGAGGGCCGATGAACTCTGAGCCGTACACCGAGAGAAGCTCGCTATTCGCGCGAGCAGCCTCAAGAAGTCCGCCGAGGTTGTTGCGTAGAAGCGGCGAGGAGAACATCGCGACCTCCTCCCGTTGGAGGATGAGTAGGTCCTCGCGGAGTGAGCCCGTGTCGACAGGGGTTCCGGTGCCGAATGCGCTCTTGATGACGGTGAGGGCGACATGCGCGATGTTCGGAAAGCGACGGTAAAACGTGGGGCGAGTAGTCCCGACCTGTGTTACCAGCGCGTCGACGGTGAGAGCGGAGTAGCCCTCGTTCACCATGATGCGTTCCGCAGCGCTGAGTAAAGCTTCCGTGAGCCCACTGACAGGCGGTCGGCCCGCGGCTGCTGATCTCATCTCGCCACAGTAGCGCCGGAGAGCCTGTGTGGTGGCGGCAAGAGTGATCCATACGCCATGGTCTGTAATGTAATCCTATGGGCACCTTCGCAACGTCGGCAGTGCTTCCGGAGGGCGACGCTCTCGACCGCTATCTGGGAGAGGCTAGTGAACGGTATTTCGGCTCGGGCTACCGGCGCGTTCGATACGACCTTCGTCGCCGGGCCGACCGCGCTTTCAGTGGATCTGCCAGCATCGGTTATCCCGCCGATTGGTCCGTCGATGCGGAGGGTCACCAGCGCACGCCTCATCTGAGTTCCATCGACGCTATCGTCTTGTCGGCGCTGATGCTCGAGCGAACAGTGACCGCTGCGGAGGCACCGCGCATCGAATCGCAGTTCGTATCGAGTGTGGACCTGAGAGCTGGTTCGTCACCTTGGGAACGCTTGGAGGATGTGCCGATCACGCTCGCGAGGGACGAGCGGCCAGTACCTCGGGTCGAGGGGACAGTAGGCAACATCCGAGTGGGGATCGACGTCGCTGATTCGAGCGAAAGCGTTTCGGTGGCAGGTGACGGACGAAGTGTTTACGGTGACCTGTTTCAGACAACGGAGTGCCGCACGGTCGACGTCCACCGTGGCAGTGACGGCGCGCTCAGCGGGCGTCACCTCGTCGCTTTCGCCGAGATCCGCGATTCTCGAGGTCTCGAGGCCAGCATCTGGCCGAGCCTCACGATGGTCGATTACATGGTGACGCTGGGGCAGATGACGCAAGCCCTCGTGTACTCGGCTCGAGACCTCACACGCGCCACCGCCGGACCCTTATGGATGAGAACGATGCGCCTGAAACGTACCCGCGAACCGAAGGTGACGCAAGAGCCAGGCTTCGCCTCGAAGGCTCGCATCATCCGGGATCGCGTCATCGACCGGGCGGGCAAGAGGCTCCACGACGTGCAGGTAATGGCGCAGACCAGCTGTGGTGTTCGCGCGGCGTCGACCCTTGCGTACGAGGAGATGTGCTCCCCGTGATGGCACCGCGCGCACGCGAGAGGCTGTTGACTGCTGGTGCGAAGCGTCTCGCCGTTGAGCCCCTCGCGTCGGTCCGGTTCGCCAACATCGCAGCCGACGCTGGGGTCGAAGTACAGCAGGCGCGAGTTGTCTTCCCTAGCAAGGTCGCTCTGGCGGGCGCAATACTCGATCACGAACGAGCGAGCATGCGGGCTGCCATTCGTGACGTCACCGGTGCCTCCATCCCACCCCTCGACAAAATCGTGCGAGCATTCGAGGTCGTCGGTTCCAACCTGGCTCGGGACATTCTGGTGCGAGCCGGCGTTCGTCTCGCGTCTGAGTCACGGCATCAATTCCCCGAGCGCCGCCTCGACCCCTTCCAGACCTGGGGTTCGTTCGTTACTGCCCAACTCTCCGAGGCCCGAGCGGCGGGTGACCTCCGCGACGTGGAGATCGATGCTGCCGCGCGCTTGTACGTATCGGCAGGCATGGGCACGAAGGACTTGATCGCGTTCCACGATTCGTGGAGCAGCGCCAAGACGCAGATGGGTGCCTCGGCCCGAACCATCTCCCGGCTCATCGGCGATCTGAGCGCGTCCTCCGAGGATCGCCGCCGATGACCCTGCAGCTGGTGGTGATTACGGGCGCATCCGGCGGTATCGGACGCGCCATCGCTTCACGAATGAGCCGTGAGGGCTATGGAGTCCTCATCCACTACTCGAGTAATCGGGCTGCCGCGGAGCTCCTCGCCCAGAAGATTCGCGACGCTGGAGGGCTCGCCTGGACGCAACAAGCAGATCTGTCACACGACGACGGGATAGTGGGACTTCGGGACCGTGTACGCCGGCTACTGGACCAGCAGCCGGATATGGAGCTGAGCGGCCTCGTCAATAATGCAGCGTCAATGCTGGGGCCGAAGTTTGGCGAGGCCCAAAGTGCGACATTCGATAGCTATTTCGCCGTCAACGCTCGCGCCCCCCTACTCCTCACGCAGGAACTCGCCCCCCTGATGTTCGCCGGGGGGAGCGTCGTCAACATCTCTTCCGCTGCCGCTCACTTCGCCAGTCCCGGCGACATCATCTACGCGATGACGAAGAGTGCGCTAGAGGCCTTCACGCGCCACGCAGCGCCGTCGTTGGCACGACAGGGTGTGCGAATCAATTCGGTCATCCCGGGTTTCACGGACAATGGACACGCAGCCTTCGCCGACCCCGATATTCGGGCACACATGAGTTCGTTCGCGGCAATGGGCGGTGTGGCGCGCCCTTCCGATATTGCCGCCGCCGTGTACTTCCTCATCTCGGAGGAATCAGCGCGAACTACGGGCAGTGCCATCGACGTCAGTGGTGGAAGCACCATCGCAGCCAGACCGTCGACCTCCTCGTCACTACGTTCGTTGTTGCGGGACGACACCGGCGTGGGACCGTCGGTCCGCTTGCGACACGACGCCGTGACCTGAGCCTCGAACTGCACGGGACACGCGCTGCATGGGTATCGCCACGTTTCAGGTGACGTGCCTCGCCGTTCGCGCGCCGTGAAAGGCGCCAAGGCTGAACCAGTGTCGGCGTATCCTGGCATCCTCGGCCGGAGGAGGAGGGGCACTGGTCGATGGGCACGAACAGGCGCTACGCCACCGCGATTGATGCGCGCATGGACGAGCGGGTCCTGCAGAGCGTCGCCGCGAAGGGTGCGCTGCAGTCTCTCTCGCCAACCGAACTGCGTCTCGACGAGCGGCCGCTGACGATCGACCCACGCCCGCGCCGTAAGGTCCGCGCCTGGGTACGGGGGTCTGCCCCGAGTTTGGTTGACGTCTGAACTGTGAGGATTCGTCCTCGCTGGAAGGATGTTCCTGTGGCAAAGCCCTATCCCCGAGAGTTCCGTGATGACGTCGTGGCGGTGGCCCGTAGGGGTCAAGCGCCGCTGGCGCAGATCGCGAAGGACTTCGGCATCTCCGAAGGCTCGCTGACCAACTGGTTGAAGCAGGCGGACATCGAGGACGGCAAGCGGTCCGGGTTGACCGACGACGAGCGCAAGCAGCTGCGTGAGGCGAACAAGCGGATCCGGCTGCTGGAGCAGGAGAACGAGGTGCTGCGGCGGGCCGCGGCGTATCTGTCGCAGGCGAACCTGCCGGGAAAATAGTCTTCCCGCTCGTCCACGAGATGGCTGCGGTCGGCGCTCCCGTGCGGGTGCCGGCCGCGATGGCGTTGCGGGTCCTCGGTCTGTCCCGGCAGGGGTACTACCAGTGGCTCAAAGCTCCGGTCTCCCAGCGGGACTGGGATGACGCGCACCTGATCGATGTGCTCTACGACCTCCATGCGGACGACGTCACCCTCGGGTATCGGTTCCTCACCGACGAGCTCGAGTCCGAGCACGGGATCACCGCGAGCGAGAACCGGGTCCACCGGCTCTGCCGGATCGCGGGGATCCAGGCGTCCCACCACCGCAAGCGCAGCAAGCCTGGCAGCGCGGGACCTGCACCGCACGACGACCTCCTCGCCGTGGTCGACGAGCACGGTGTCGTCCGGCACGAGTTCGCCGCCGACGGCCCGAACAAGGTCTGGCTCTGGGACATCTCGGAACACCCGACCAGGGAAGGCAAGCTCTACATCTGCGCGATCAAGGACATCTGGTCAAACAAGATCGTCGGCTACTCCATCGACACCCGGATGAAGTCGTCGCTCGCACGGGCGGCGATGCGTAACGCGATCGCGCTGCGCTCACCTGACGGCACGATCTGCCACTCCGACAGAGGCGGTCAGTTCCGCGCGAAACGCACCCAGAACCTCCTGCGCAACAACGGCCTCGTCGGCTCCATGGGCAGGTCTTACGGCGCCGGAGATAACGCGAGCATGGAGAGCTTCTTCAGCCTGCTCCAGAAGAACGTCCCGAACACGAGACGCTGGGACACCCGCGCCGACCTTCGCCTCGCGATGGTCACCTGGATCGAGACGAAGTACAACCGCAGACGCCGCCAGCGCCGCCTCGGCAGACTCACCCCCGTCGAGTTTGAGATGATCTATCAGGACGCAGAAGCGGCCTGATCACCCCAACCCCCGACTGTCAACAAGACTCGGGGCAGACCCGTGTGGTTCACAGCAATCTCTATGCGCGGCCAAGGATCTGACACTGTCACGCCGTCTCGCCTCTGCCTGCGTCAACGAGGAGCATGCGTGGCGTCGTGGCAACCTGAACCCTGGTCGTCAGTTTGTGATGATCGAGCATTGACCGATCAAGGGATGCTCGACAGAACCCAGAGGGGCCAGTACGCCGCCGCGGCGCCTAAGCTCGCGGGGTACCTTCGTCGTCGAGGGGCGGCTCCTTCTGACTGAGTCTCACCTGCTCGCGCCAGGAAGTGCGCGCCAGGGGATTAACTCCACGACGACAGCGGATCCGGATTTCTTTGGGCAGAAACGGCCCCGGAACCACGTGGGAATCGAGAAGTTCGAACAACCCACCACGAAGGGCTGCGGAGATCTCCGCAGCCCTTTCCCGTTCTCGCGGGGGATGCCGCGCGATAGCCTGCGGGCAGGATGACCACGCACCGATCGATCCGCGCCGCCGCCGCCGCGACAGTCGCCGCTCTCGCCGTCGCGTTCGCGGGATGCGCGCCGGTCGCGGAACGCTCGATCGCCGTCGCCCCCGACCAGGTCGCCGCCATCGAGTTCTTCGAGTACCCGTCGACCGACGTGCCCGACACCGTCGATCGGCTCACGGTGCGCGACCCCGCGATCATCACGGAGTGGATGCGGGCCTTCACCGACATGCCGCTGCGCGCGTACACCCCCGACGAGCCGGATGAGTTCGACGGCGCGCAGACCCAGTCCAGTCGGCTGATCCTCACCGACGGCCGCGAGATCGAGATCACGACGATCTGGATCGGCCCGCACGACAACGTCGTCCTGTGGCCCGACGCCACCGTGTGGCGCACCGAGTGGGGGTCGCCCCGCGTGGTGCAGGCGTACGCCGACGTCGCGCAGATCGACCAGGTGAGCGCCGACGAGCTGCCGGTGGTCGTCCTCCCCGGGTGATGTCCTCCACACCCCGGTGACGGGCCGCCACCCCTGTGGACATCCGACCTGCTCATCGGCCGGTCTGACAGGATGGGGGCGAGTGCGGGGGAGGCCTCCGCCGAAGGGATGTCGAGGATGAGCGAACCGATCACCGCCCCCCGTTCGAGCAAGATCTTCCGCGCAGCGATCTGGGTCGCGATCGGCGCCCTGATCGCCGCGGCGATCGTCTGCGTCGTGTGGGTGCTCCTCGGGGACTCGAACGGCATCGTCGGGCGAGCGTTCCTGACGATCCTGCTGCTCGCGGCCTTCGCCGGGATCTCGATCCTCGAGGCATCCCTCGCCAGCCGTCGCCCCGCGTGGTTCGCTCTTGCGAGCATCGTGTCGTGGGTCGTCGCGCTCATCATCGGCGCGTTCATGATCTGGATGCCGGAGGCCGCCGGCGACTACGGCGTCGGCGCCGAGCGCTTCTTCAAGTTCCTCCTCATCCTGCTGATCCTGCAGGGCGCGCTGCTGCACATCCGCCTCTACGCGAAGGCCTTCGCCCGTTACCAGACCACCTTCACGAGCATCGTCACCTACGTGACGATGGGTCTCGTCGTGATCCTCGCGGTCATGCTGATCATCCCGCTGATGCTCGAGGAGTTCGTCGAGTTCCGCGAGATCTACTGGCGCGTGCTCGTGTCGGTCGCGATCCTCGCCGCCGTGGGCACGGCGCTCGTCCCGCTCGTGAACGCCCTCTTCGCCCCGAAGAAGGAGCGTCCGCAGGTCGCGGCGCCCTACGGCGCGCAGGCGTACGCCACGTCGGGTCAGCCCGATGGTGGTGCGTACACGGCGTCGGCCACGGCGCCTGCGCAGGCGTGGCCCACGTACGCCGACGGTCGCACGCCCCTGCCGGTCATGCCCGACGGCAGCCCCGACTGGAACGCGTACTACACCGGCTGGCCCACCTACCCGCAGCAGCCCTACGGCGCCACGACGCCGGACGGGGCGTCGGCTCCGGAGGCGGCTCCGGCGGTCCCGGCAGCTCCCGCTGCTCCGCCGGCGCCCGCATCCGCGCCGGACGCGCCCGCTGCTCCGGATGCTCCCTCGCCGCAGGTCCCGCCGGTGCCGCCCCTCCCGGGCGCGCCCGACGCGCCCCCGGCGCCGCCCGTCCCGCCGCAGCAGCACTGAGCCTCAGCGCGACAGCATCTCCAAGGCCGCCATCGCGGCGTTGTGGCCGCCGATCCCGCTGACGGCGCCGCCGCGCCGGGCGCTCGACCCGCACAGCAGAACACCCTCGACACCGCTCGAGACCCCCCACCGATCCGCGGGGGTCTCGAGCGGTTCGTCGTCCGCGGCCCACGGCCACGACAGGTCGCCGTGGAAGATGTCGCCGCCCAGCATCCCGAGATCCCGCTCGAGGTCGGCCGTCGTCCGCGCCTCCACGCACGGCGAGCCGTCCGG
>JAAIGE0100641158.1_pt1 | contig 15104 bp, 13 predicted proteins | sample 6487951 | NCBI WGS metagenome assembly JAAIGE01 (sample SAMN13974128, study PRJNA590717) | phyllosphere metagenome | biome: tomato field; feature: multiple bacterial spot infested tomato fields; material: tomato leaves; isolation source: leaves from tomato fields | host: Solanum lycopersicum ... | reverse complement strand
TGATTATTGGAACGAGGCACTGCACGGCCTTGCCCGCGACGGCGTCGCCACCGTTTTCCCGCAGGCGATTGGTCTCGGCGCGACATGGGATCCCGACCTCATGGAGCGAATCGGCACCGTCGTTTCGACCGAGGCGCGCGCCAAATATAACGGCCTGCCGGGCAAGGACCGGCGGCGCTATCAGGGGCTGACGATCTGGTCGCCGAACATCAACATTTTCCGCGATCCGCGCTGGGGACGGGGGCAGGAAACCTATGGCGAAGACCCGCTGCTGACCGGCAGCCTGGCGGTCGGCTATGTGCAGGGCTTGCAGGGACCGGACCTCAGCCAGCCCCGTGTCATCGCCACGCCAAAGCATCTCGTCGCGCATAGTGGTCCGGAGGCCGGGCGAGACAGCTTCAACGTGCAGTCGAGCGCCTATGACATGGAAGCAACCTTCCTCCCCGCCTTTCGCAAGGCGCTGACGGAGGGCAAGGCGCTGTCGGTCATGTGCGCCTATAACAGTGTCCATGGCGTGCCGGTCTGCGCGTCCGACTGGCTGCTCAACCAGCGGGTGCGCAAGGATTGGGGCTTTACCGGTCTAGTCGTGTCGGATTGCGACGCGATCGGCAACATCAACCATTATCAGCGCTACCGCCAGACCAATGCGGCAGGGTCCGCCGCCGCGATCAATGCGGGCATGGATTTGAATTGTGGCAAGGCTTACGCCGCGCTCGATCAGGCGCTGGTGCAGGGACTGACGACGCCTCCTGTGGTGGACACAGCCCTCGCCCGCACCTTCGCAGTCCGCAAGATGCTGGGTGACGCATTCGGCGCGAAGAGCAAATGGGACAGCATCCCCGCGAGCGCGTTCGACACGACAGCCAATCGCGAGCTGGCGCTGGAGGCGGCGAAGAAGTCGCTGGTGCTGCTCAAGAATGACGGCGTGCTGCCCCTGAAGCGAGGCGCGCGGATCGCGGTGGTAGGACCGAACGCCGACAGCCTCGACGTGCTAGAGGCCAATTATCATGGCACCGCCGCCGATCCGGTGACGCCGCTCACCGCGCTCAAAAAGCGCTTCGATGTACACTATGCGCAGGGATCGACCCTGGCGGATGGCGTGCCGGTGGTGATCCCCGAAACGGCATTCGCAACGGGTCTCAAGGCCGAATTCTTCGCCGATCCCGCGATGACGGGCGCGCCGGTAGCGACGGTGACGCACTCGAAAGTGGATTTCGACTGGAACCGCACGTCACCCACGCAGGGCGTTCCCGCCAACCGCTACGGCGTGCGCTGGACCGGGACTCTGGTGCCGGAAGGACCGGGCGAGCACCTGCTGCGGATCGACGTGCCGCGTTGCTTCGATTGCACAGGGCATGACGCGGTGCGGCTGTGGATCGACGGGCAGTCGGTGCTGAACGACAGTGGCGACAACGCGCAAGTCGAGGCACGGCTGAACTTTGAGGATGCGCGGCCGCGCAGCGTCCGGCTCGAACTGTCCCACGCCAGCGAGGATGAGGGCATCCGATTGACCTGGGTCGCGCCCGCCCTGCCCCAGCGCAGCCGCGCCGTCGCGGAAGCGCGGGAGGCGGACGCCGTCGTCGCCTTCGTCGGACTCTCTCCCGCCGTCGAGGGCGAAGCGCTCCAGATCGAGGTGCCGGGCTTTTCCGGCGGCGACCGTACCGACATCGCTTTGCCGGACGCGCAACAGAAACTGCTCGAAGCGGTCAAGGCGACAGGCCGTCCGCTGATCGTCGTCCTCATCTCCGGCAGCGCGGTGGCGATGCAATGGGCCAAGGACCATGCCGATGCGATCGTCGCAGGCTGGTATCCCGGCGAAGCGGGCGGCACCGCGATCAGCGACCTTATCGAAGGCAGCTATTCGCCCTCGGGTCGTCTACCCGTCACCTTCTATGCGAAGACACGCGACCTGCCCGCCTTCGTCGATTACAACATGCGCGAGCGGACCTATCGCTATTTTCACGGAACGCCGCTTTGGGGTTTCGGGCATGGGCTGAGCTACACGCGTTTTGCCTATGATAAGGCGGAGGCACCCGCCTCGATCGCGGCAGGCGCGACGCTGAGCGTCAAGGTGCGCCTGGCCAATAGCGGCGATCGCGATGGCGACGAAGTGGCGCAGGCTTACCTCATCCCGCCGGAGAATCTGCGCACGATCGGCGAGTTCAACGATCCGGTGCTGCGTCACAGCCTCGTCGGTTTCCAGCGCGTGACTTTGAAGAAGGGCAAGGACAGGGAGTTGCGCTTCGACCTCGATCCGCGCGCGCTATCGACAGTCGATCGCGATGGCGTGAGGGCGGTGCGTCCCGGTGCCTATCGCCTGTTCATCGGCGGCGGCCAGCCGGGCGACGCGCAGGGCGTCGAGGTGGGCTTTACTATTACGGGCGAGCAGGAGTTGCCGAAATGAGGATGAACCGCCGCGCTCTTCTCACCGGCAGCCTCGCCCTCGCCGCCTCGCCTGCGATCGCCGCGACCAACGGGTTCGAGAGCAAGCGCCCCAAGCCCGCCGACCGCCGCTTCGTCAGCAAGGCGGTGGAGCGGGAAATCGCGCGGGTGTCGGCTAAGATCGGCGATCCCGAACTGCGCTGGATGTTCGGCAATTGCTATCCCAGCACGCTCGACACGACCGTGTTCATGGGCACAGTGGACGGCAAGCCCGACGCCTTCGTCATCACGGGCGACATCGAATGCCTGTGGCTGCGCGATAGCTCGGCCCAGCTCAATCCCTATATCCATCTGGCGCGCGAGGACACGAAGCTGCGCGAGCTGTTCCGCGGCCTCATCGCCCGACAGGCGCGTTCGATCCTGATCGATCCCTATGCCAACGCCTTCATGCGCGATCCGGGTGCCAAGTCCGATCTTCCCTGGTCGCAGGCGGACGACACCGACATGAAGCCGGGGGTGGCGGAACGCAAATGGGAGGTGGACTCGCTCTGCTATCCGATGCGTTTGGCGCATGATTACTGGAAGGCGTGCGGTGACGCCGTGCCGTTCGACACGCTATGGCGCGAGGGTGCGCGGGCGAGCGTCCGCACCTTCCGCGAGCAACAGCGCAAGGATGGCTCCGGCCCCTATCGCTTCCTGCGCCGCGACAAGCTTGCGACCGAAACGCAGATATTGAACGGCTATGGCGCGCCCACGAGGAAGGTCGGTCTGATCCACAGCATGTATCGCCCATCCGACGACAGCTGCATCTTCCCCTTCCTGATCCCGTCCAACCTGTTTGCCGTCGCGGCGCTGCGCAAGTTGGCTGTGGTGGCGAGCGAGGCCGCGAACGACGCAGCACTGGCGACCGATGCCAAGGCGCTGGCCGACGAGGTCGAGGCGGCGGCGCGCGCGCATGGCACCATGATCGACCCGGCAACCGGCGAGCGGTTCTGGGCCTATGAAGTCGATGGCTTCGGCAACGGCCATTTCATGGACGACGCCAATGTGCCGAGCCTGTCGGCCCTCGCCTATCTCGGCGCGGCGTCACCCACCGATCCTCTGTTTCAGCGCACCGCCACCGCTGCATGGAGCGAGCGCAATCCCTATTTCTTCAAGGGTGCCGTGGCGGAGGGGATCGGCGGTCCCCATGCGGGCCTGCGCATGATATGGCCGATGTCGATCGTGATGCGGGCGCTCAATAGCAATGACGATGCGACGATCCGCCAGTGTCTGCGCTGGCTGAAGGCGAGTCATGCCGGAACCGGCTTCATGCATGAATCCTTCGATCAGGATGATGCGAAGACCTTCACCCGCCACTGGTTCGCCTGGGCCAATGGCCTGTTCGGCGAACTGATGCTCGACCTCGCCCGCCGCAAGCCTGCGCTGCTCGGAGAAAGACTATGACCCGCCTCACTCGTCGCGGCCTGCTTGCCGCCAGCGGCTCCATCGCGCTGGCGAGTGCCTTTCGCCTCGAAGCGGCGACCGCCAAGCAGACGCCGCCCGACCTGTTCGTCGGGACCGGCGGTGACGGCCATACTTTCCCCGGCGCGTCGATGCCGTTCGGCATGGTGCAGTTGTCGCCCGATACCGACACCGCGCGGTGGGACACATGCTCGGGCTATCATCATGGCGACGCGTCGCTGCTGGGCTTTTCGCACACGCATCTGTCCGGGACCGGCATCGGCGACATGCTCGATGTGCTGGTCGTGCCGACGCGGGGCGATGTTCAGTTGCAGCCGGGTCCGCTCGACAAGCCGGACGAAGGCTATCGCCAGCGCTACAGCGACGAGCGCGCCGAGCCAGGCTATTATGCCGTCGCGCTGGAAAGCGGCGTGCGCGCGGAACTCACCGTCATGCCGCGCACCGGCATCCATCGCTACCATTTCCCCGCCGGACCCGCCCATCTGCTGATCGACATGAGCCACCTCGTCATGGAGGGGCCGGGAGAAGCGCCGTTGATCGACGAGGCGGCGCTGGAGTGGAGCGGCGACATGCTGACCGGCACGCGGCGGGTGTTCCGCTGGGCCAAGGGGCGGCGCATCTTCTTTGCCATGCAATTGTCGCGCAAGCCCGACCGCGTCGAGTTTTTCGGTGACGAGGATGCGCCCGCCGGCTCGGCCTCGGTCAAGGGCAAGCGGCTCAAGGCCGTGCTGCACTATGACGATGCCGGGTCCGCGCCGCTCGTCATCCGCTGCGGCATTTCGGCGGTCGATCTCGACGGCGCACGCAAGAACCTGAAAGCCGAAGCGCCGCATTGGAATTTCGACCGCTACCGCGCCGCCGCGAAGAAGGCGTGGGACGCGGAACTCGGCCATATCGTCGTCGAGGGCGGGTCAGCGGACGAGCGCACGATCCTGTCGTCCGCGCTCTATCATGCGAGTCTCGGCCCCACGCTCTTTTCCGATGTCGATGGCCGTTACGTGGGTCTCGACCGGCAGGTGCATAGTCTGAAAAAGGGCGAGGAAGCCTATAGCGCCTACTCGCTGTGGGACACCTATCGCGCCTTCCACCCGCTCCAGACGCTGATCCGTCCAAAGCGCGCCGCCGAGTTCGCGGCCGATCTTATCCGCCAGACGCAGCAAAGCCCGTTCGGCCCGCCGGTCTGGCCGTTGCAGGGTGTCGAGACTGGCTGCATGATATCCTGGCACTCCGTCGCCGTGCTGGCGGAAAGCCGGGCCAAAGGCATCCCCGCCGACTATGCCGCCGCCTGGCCGGGGATAGAGAGGCGGCTGTTCGACTGGACCACGCCGCATCTCGACAACAGCCTGGGCATCCGGGAATATGACGAGATGGGCTTCATCCCCGCCGACCGCATCTTCGAAAGTGTGTCGCGGGTGCTGGAATATAGCTACGACGATTATGCCGCCGCCTTCATCGCGGACGCGGCGGGCAGAACCGATCGCGCGGCGCGGCTGCGGCAACGGTGTGGCAACTGGCGCAACGTGTTCGATGCGAAGACCGGCTTTGCGCGACCCAGACTGGCCGACGGGCGCTGGGCCGAACCCTTTGCGCCCAACAGCATCGGCCATTCGAAGAAATGGCGCGACTTCACCGAAAGCAATAGTTGGCAGGCGACCTTCCTCAACCAGCATGACGTCCACGGCCTGATCGCGGCGATGGGCGGTGACGCGGCGTTCGAGGCGAAGCTGGACGGCCTGTTCACCGCCGATTCCACCCTGCCCGAAGGCGCACCGCCCGACATTAGCGGCCTCGTCGGCCAATATGCCCATGGCAACGAGCCAAGCCACCATGTCGCCTATCTCTATGCCTATTGCGGGCGGCCATGGAAAACGCAGGCGATGGTGCGCCGCCTGATGGACGAGATGTACCAAGCTGCGCCCGATGGCGTCATCGGCAATGACGATTGCGGGCAGATGAGCGCCTGGTTCATCCTTTCGTCGCTCGGCTTCTATCCCGTCGATCCGGTGAGTGCGACCTATGTGCTGGGCAGTCCGCTGTTCGAGCGGGCGAGCGTCAGCCTCGGCAACGGGCGCAAGCTGGTGATCGAAGCGCCGGGCAATGGTCCGAACACACCCTATGTCAGGGCGGTGACGTGGAACGGAAAGCCCTGGACGAAGGGGTGGATCGCCCATGCCGATCTGGTGAAGGGCGGCACGCTGCGCTTCGAAATGAGCGATACGCCCAACAGGGATTTCGCGAGCCGCATCGAAGACAGGCCCGGAAGCCGTACATGATGCTCGTTGCCGTCCTCGCTCTTGCCGCCGCCGCACCTGCACCGCTGTCGTTGCAGTCGGTGTGCATCAGCGGAGAGACGGTTGCGGCGGACTTGCTGCGGCGACGCCTTGCGGAGCGTGGAGCGAAGGCGCAGGGATGCTCGACGCAGGTGCGTCTGGCGCAGTCCCCCGCCCTTCCCGCCGACGCCTTCCTTGTGGACCGGCAGGGCAATATGGTCACGATCCGTGCGGCGGGGCGGCGCGGGTTGATCTATGGTGCGGGCTGGGTCTTGCGCCACAGCGATGGCCTGTCGCTGGCTCTCGACGCCCCCGTTCGCGAGCAGCCGGTCCAGACGATACGCGGTACGCAGATCGGCTATCGCGCGAAGAACAACAGCTATGACGCCTGGACCCCGGCGATGCTGCGGCGGCGGATCGAGGATTTCGCGCTGTGGGGCGCGAACCGTATCCAGATCGTCGCACCGGTGTCGGACGACGCGCCCTCCTCACCCGTCATGCCGGTGCCGCCCGAGCGGGCGGTCGTCGCCATGGCGCAGGCGGCGGCGGATTTGGGGCTGGACGTCGCGGTCTTCTACCCGTTGCTCGGCGACTATGACGGCGGCGCAGCGGATCAGGCGGAGGCGATGAAGCTCGACGCCCTGCTTGCGAAGCTGCCCACCCTCGACGCGCTCTATTTTCCCGGCGGCGATCCGGGGCACACGTCGCCCGAACGCCTGTTCCCGCTGGCAAAACGGTTGGCAGGCGTGCTGCGTGCGCGCTTTCCCAAGGCGGAACTTCTGCTCTCTACGCAAGGGTTCGACGCCAAGGGGCTGGACGCTTTCCATGCCGAACTGGCGAAGCTACCGCCGTGGCTCAACGCCATTTTCGTGGGACCACAGACGCGCGAGAGCGTGGCGACGCATCGCGAGCGCATCGGCGGACGCTACCCGATCGAACTCTATCCCGACACAGCCCATGCGATGCAGGCGCAATTCCCCGTACTCGACTGGCACCCCGCCTTCGCGATGACGCAAGGCCGCGAGCCGGTCAATCCGCTTCCTGCCGCGCAAAAGGAGATCTTCGATTATTTGACGCCCGACACACGCGGCGCGATCACCTATTCGGAGGGGATCAATGACGACTGGAACGTCCATCAGTGGCTGGCGATGGGCTGGGACGGGCGCGGCGACATCGCGGCGGACTATGCGCGCTTCTATGTCGGTGATGCCGCGTTCGCACCGATCCCGGCGATGCTGGAGTCGAACTGGCGGGGCGATCCGGCCGCCAATAGCGGCATCGACGCGACGCTGAAGGCGATCGACGCCGTGCGCCCCGCCGCATGGGCCGACTGGCATATCGATCTCTACCGCTATCGCGCGGTCTATGATGCGCTGGTGCGCGAGCGGCTGACCCGGGCGCGAGCGCGGCAGGCCGAAGCCCTGTATACACTTCGCCAAACGCCGGGCATCGGATCGGACGCGGCGGTGGCGGCGACGCGCTTCGCCTATGCCCGGCCCGAGGGTGAACACAGCGCAAAGCTCTATGCCCGGCTCACCACTCTTGCCGACCGGCTTCGGGAGAAAGCCGGGATGCAGTTGTCGGTCGAGCGCCATGGCGCGTCCAACTGGCGGCGCGGCGCGAATTTAGACCGCGCGATGATCGACCTCAACGACCGTGTCGCGGTCGAGCGCGAAATGACGGCGGCGCTCGCGCTCCCGACCGAGGCGGAACGGGTGAAGGCGTTGCTCGCGATCGGCGATCGCTGGGGCATGACCGATTTCGCGCTCTACGATGATCTGGGCGATCCGACCAACGAACCGCATCTGGTGCGCGGGCCGGGCTATCCCACGGATCCGCAACTCTGGCGCAGTGCGATCGATGGCGTGGCCGATGCTATTCCCGACGATGGCTGGCGCATGGCTGAGATCAGCTATGCAGAGGCGCTCTACGAACAGCCGCTGACGTTGCATTATGAAGGGCTGGAGCAAAACCGCGCCTATCGCCTGCGCTACACATGGGCAGGGGAAAGCTATACGCTGCCGCTGACCCTCACCGCCAACGGCACCTCCCTCCCCGCCCCCGCGACCCGTACGAGCAATCCGCAGCGTGTTGAACTTGCCATTCCGCAGCGATTGACGGCTGACGGTACGCTCGACCTCGTCTGGAGCCGTCCGCCCGCCATGGGGGGCAGCGGACGGGGGCGGCAGATCGCCGAAGTCTGGCTGATCCCTGAAGACCTAATCAAAGACACGAACACCGGAGCTACACCATGACCGCGCATGTCACCCGCCGCAGCCTGATGGCCGGATCGCTTCTGGCCGGTGCCGCCGCCTGCGCGCCGCGCGGCCCCGCCTCAGCACTCGGTCAAGCAAAGCTTCCCGCGCCGTGGGGCGCAACGCCCTCGCCGCGACAGCTCAAATGGCACGACCGGCGCATGTACGCCTTCATCCACTTTTCGATGAACACCTTCACCGACAAGGAATGGGGCTATGGCGACGAGGATGTGCGCCTCTTCAACCCCACCGACTTCGATCCCGACCAGATCGTCGCGGCGGCGAAGGCGGGCGGCCTCACCGGCCTCATCATCACGGCCAAGCATCATGACGGCTTCTGCCTGTGGCCGACGATGCTGACTGAACATTGTATCCGCAATACGCCCTACAAGAACGGTAAAGGCGATATCGTCGGCGAACTGGAGCAGGCGTGCCGGGGGGCGGGCATGGCGTTCGGCGTTTATCTCTCGCCCTGGGACCGCAACCGCGCGGATTATGGTCAGCCTTCTTACATCGACTATTATCGCGCGCAGCTGACTGAACTGTGCACCCGCTATGGTGACTTGTTCGAGGTCTGGTTCGACGGCGCGAACGGAGGCGACGGCTATTATGGCGGCGCCCGTGAGACGCGGAAGATCGACGCCGCGCCTTATTATAACTGGCCCAGCATCGTCGAACTCGTCCACAAGCTGCAACCCATGGCCTGCGCCTTCGACCCGCTCGGCGCGGACATTCGCTGGGTCGGGAATGAGGATGGCCATGCGGGCGATCCGTGCTGGCCGACGATGCCGAACGAACCCTATGATCAGGTGAAGGGCAATAGCGGCGTGCGCGGCGCGGAATTGTGGTGGCCCGCTGAAACCAACGTCTCGATCCGGCCCGGCTGGTTCTACCACGCGGACGAGGATACGCAGGTCAAGACGCCGCAGAAGCTGCTCGAGATGTTCGACCAGTCGATCGGCCATGGTACGACCTTCCACCTTAACCTGCCGCCCGACCGGCGCGGGAAGATCGCCGATCGCGACGTAGAGAGCCTCAAGGCGTTTGGCGATGCTATGCGGGCGACCTTCGCCCGCGATCTGGCGCAGGGCGCGGTGGCAAGTGCCAGCGCGGACATCGGCGCGACTGCGGGTCGTGCGGTGGACGGTAATCTGGACACATTCTGGTGCGCGCCTGCCGATGTGAAGGACGCCAGCCTGACGCTCGATCTTGCGCCCGGCACCCGCTTCGACACGATCCGGTTGCAGGAATGGCTGCCCCTGGGCCTGCGGACAACGCGCTTTGCCATCGATATTTCGCAGGATGGCACGACCTGGCAGCAGGTGACGGACAAGGAGATGGTCGGACCGCAGCGGCTCGTCCGGCTACCCATGCCCGTCAGTCCGCGCCGGGTGCGCTTCCGCGCGGTGGAGGCGGAGGCCGGGCCAACCTTGCGCGAGTTCGCGCTGTTCCTGTCGGTCGCGCCGGTTCAATTGCCGCCCGCGCGGTCGAGCGACCCCAGCATCGTCGCGCGAACAGGCTGGTCGATTGTCTCGGCCAGCGCGCCGGGGGGTGAAGCTGTGCTGGATGACAACGCCAAGACTGCATGGACCAGCCCCGCGCCGGCGAAGATCGTCATCGACATGGGGAAGGCGGAACGACTCGCCGGTTTCACGCTGACGCCCACGCGCCATGTCGATCCGCAGGCAGCGCCGCCCGCGCGTTATGTCGTGGAGACGAGCATGGATGGCAAAAGCTGGACCAAGGCGGAAGAGGGCGAGTTCCAGAACATCAACTATGCCCGCGCCACGCAACGCATCCCCTTCGCCGCGCCCCGCAACGCCCGATATCTGCGCCTCGCCTTCCCGCGCCCGGCAGTCGAAGCGCCCGCCATCGCCGTCGCGACGATTGGAGCATTTCGGTAAGGCTCAGACTCCCCGCCCCCTAATATCGTCACCCCAGCGAAGGCTGTGGTCTCGGGCGGCCGAGCGCAACGTCGCCAGAGATGCCAGCCTCCGCTGGCATGACGGAAAGGGGCGCTAAAGCCGATCAAGTTCGCGGCGTAGCGCGGCTACCTCATCACGGTTTGCCCGCCGCCGGTCGCCGAGCGCAAAGCCCATTTCCAACGCGCGGGGATCGGCGGGATGCCCTTCGATCCGCGCGGACGCATGGGCGGCGCGCACTCCGGTTTCGCGCACCACCTCTGCGACATTGCCGGAGCGGATACCCGAGCCCGGCATGATCGTGATTCGCCCGGCAGCCCGTCGCTCCATCGCGGCAATCATTGGTAGCGCATCGATCGCCTTGACCGAACCTCCGGACGTCAAAATATGATCGAAACCGATCGCCACCGCTTGCTCGACGGCAGCGACGGGATCGGCAACCAGATCGATCGCCCGGTGCAGGGTCAATCCGATGTCACCCCGCGCGGCGCGCATATTACCGACCCAGCGTCGAAGCGCATCTACGTCCAGCCGTTCGCCGTCGGCTACGCCGAACACCAGTCCATCGACGCCCTGCCCGATCAGTGCCACCCCTTCCGCTTCCGCCAGCGCCAGATCGTCGGCGTCATAGGCGAAATCCCCGTCACGCGGGCGCACCATCGCGCGGACGCTCGCTCCGGCCTTCCGCACCGCCGCAACCGCCTGCGAAGTCAATCCGGCGGACGGTGTGAGGCCGCCCAGGGCGAGCGCGCTGCACAGTTCGATCCGGTCAGCCCCGCCGTCCAGCGCCGCGCGTACATCGGCCATCGTCTCGACACAGATTTCCAGCGTGACCCGCCCCATCATCATCCTTCCGCTCTCTTGCTGCGTGCCATGCGCAGCCTTGCCGCCGCCCCTTTCGGATGGCAACTGATTGGGCTAAATCCCTGCCAATCTTTCGCACACTCTCAAGGAGCGCCCTTGTCCAGCCCGCAGTTCGAACTGAAGGTTCTCGATCCCCGCATCCACGACTGGGGCTTGCCCAGTTTCCAGACGGATATGTCCGCCGGGATCGATATGTATGCCTGCATCGATACGCCGCTGACGCTTCAGCCTCAGGCCGACGCCGTGCTGATCCCGACCGGCGTCGCGATCCTGATGAACGATCCCAATGTAGTCGCTTTCCTGCTGGCGCGATCGGGTCTGGGGCACAAGAAGGGCGTGATATTGGGCCAGTCGGTCGGCACGATCGATGCCGATTATGCCAACCAGATCTTCATCAGCACCTGGCTGCGCACGCCGCCGGGCAGTGAGCCCGTCGTCATCAACCCCGGAGACCGGATCGCACAGCTGGTCTTCCTGCCCATCCTGCGCCCGACTTTCGCAGTGGTCGATGAATTTTCCGCCGCGACGCAGCGCGGTCACGGCGGCTTCGGATCGACAGGCGTATGAAGCGATGACCCTGATCGACGATCAGCTGGAGCGCTATGCCCGCCATATCGTGCTGAAGGAGATTGGCGGCGCGGGTCAGGCGCGGCTGTTGTCGGCGGACGTCGCGGTGATCGGCGCGGGCGGGATCGGTAGCCCGGCGATCCTCTATCTGGCGGCGGCGGGCGTCGGGACGATCCGCGTCATCGATCATGACGCGGTTTCGCTCTCCAACCTGCAACGACAGGTGCTGTTCGGCACGGACGACATCGGCGCGCCCAAGGCCGAAGCCGCGCAGACAACGGTGACCCGGATCAATCCGGATGTAAAGCTGATCCCGATCAACAGCAGGATCGATCCCGGCAACGCCGCGCTGATGCTGCGCGATGCGGATGTCGTTCTGGATGGCTGCGACAATTTCCAGACCCGGCTTGCGGTTGCGGATGCGACGCAGCGGCTGCACATCCCGCTGGTGTCGGCGGCGGTCGGGCCGTTCGAGGGGCAGATCGCGACCTATCGCGGTTGGGAAGCGGACAAGCCCTGCTATCGCTGCCTCGTCGGCCAGCCCGATGATGCGCCGGAACGCAATTGCGCGGAGACGGGCGTGATCGGCGCGCTCACCGGCGTCATCGGCAGTCTCGCCGCGCTGGAGGTCGTTCGCGCGCTCGTTCCGTTTGGCGCGGATATGGCGGGCAAGTTGCTGATCGCCGATTTGCTCTCCATGCGGTTTCGGACATTGGGCGTGCCCAAAGACCCGGCCTGCCCCTGCTGCGCGGCGGAACTGTGCGTCCCCTGACGATCGTCATCACGACACACGATGCCGAGCGACTGCGTGGCGCGCTGATGCTCGCGGCTGCGCAGGCGGCGATGGGCGGCGCGGCGCGGCTTTTCCTGCAACTCGATGCCGTCGCGCTGTTGCGCGCGCCGATAGCGGCTGCCCGAGATGACGCGCATCAGGCGAAGGGGCTTCCCACCCTGGCGGCATTGCTGAATGAGGCGCTCGCGATCGGCGTCGAGATCATCGCCTGCCAAAGCGGCCTGGCCCTCCATGACATGACGGCAGCCGCGTTGCCGGAGGGTGTGGAGACAGGCGGGCCGATCGGCGTATTGGCTGGCGTGCAGGATGATGACCGCCTGCTCATCGCCTGACGGATCAGCGCAGTACTGGAAGATAGTGCAACATGTCCGGCGCGCGCGGCGGCGACGCCACGGCTCGCACATGGGTCTTGATCGCCGCACCGTCGACGTGAGGCAGGCCGACCTTCACAGCTCCGCATAGCGCCGCCATGCCCGCCAGTGCCATCAGTCCCAATCGCACGCCCTTCATGCGCCCTGCCCTCCATCCTCGCGAAGGAAAATATCCTCGATCCGGCTTTCGAACAAGTCAGCGATGCGAAAGGCGAGCGGCAGCGACGGGTCATATTTCCCGGTTTCGATCGCATTGACGCTCTGGCGGGAAATGCCGAGTTTCGCGGCAAGCTCCGCTTGATTCCAGCCGCGCACCGCCCGCAATTCCTTGAGCCGGTTCCTCACGGACGGCTCCAGGGCAGGAAGCCGGCAAAGAGCAAACCGACGTTCCAGAGGATGAAGGCCGACCAGGCCGGCAGATGCGGCACAAGCGCCGAGCTTTCGAGGAAGCCCCAGACGGTGGAGACGATCAGCATAAATCCGGTCGCGAGCAGCGCACGGCGGACATGCATCATGCGCTGATATTCGTCATCCTCCTCGACGAACAGCCGCCCCATCGCCCAGACGAAACCGATCAGCGGCAGCGCTGGCAGGATGGCGACGATCACGGCGACCACGCCCTGCGGATGCCAGTGGCGCTGGATGTTGATCGCGCCGATCAAGACAATAAAATAGACAAACCAGAGCGGCAGCAATCGGCGCATGTAACGGATGGTCGCGGGTGTCGCGCATCCGCTCGCGTTGGCATAGCGCCATGCTTCCCACGCCATCCAGATCATGGCGAGGAGGCCGGGGATCAGCAGCGGCAGCTTGGCATTGCCATAAAGGTGGAAATGATCGGCCGCTGGTCCCGCACCGAACATCAGCGCGCAAAACACCAGCACGGCCAGCCAAAGCCGCCAACGGGCCGGAGACACGGTTTCGTCGATCGTCATGGTCGCATCCCTTCCCCAAAGTCAAGGGCGCTTTACACTCTGATTAACGGCCGGAGTCAAGCGTCCTTGTCATTAAGCCAAGGGCATTTGACCTGCTTTTACTCAGAACGTCGCGTAGCGCTCGTTGCCGACGAAGCCGAGATTGGTGACACCGGATCGCCGGATATCCGCCAACACCTCGTCCACGATGACATAGCGGGCAGCGGCATCCGGCTGGAATTGCAGTTCCGGCTCGACCGGCATTCGCAGCGAGGCGGCCAGATACTGGCGCAGCGTCAGTCGGTCGATCGCCAACCCATTCCACAGGATTGCGCCGTCCGCGCTCACTACCAGCTTGTTCCGGATCGGGTTCATGTCTGTCATCGGCGGCACATTGCCCTGAGGCAGATCGACGCCGACCTTATGTGTCTGCATCGGGATGGTGATGATGAACATAATGAGCAGCACCAGCATCACGTCGATCAGCGGCGTCGTATTCATATCCGCCATCGGAGCGGCATTCTCTCGCGCGTCGGGTCTTGCAAAGCTCAAAGCCATTTGATCCCTCCTGTCGTTGATAATGATATATCAACTCATAAATCATGCGCTTGGTGCAGTGCGTTGGCAAGAGGGCTTGCCATTGACAGGCAGCACCGCCCATTTAAGGGGAAGTCGCGGCTTTTCGTGCCGTGCACCCTGCCCTTTCCAACAGAAAGACTGACCGTGTCCGCCATGCTCAAGATTACCCTGCCCGATGGTTCCGTGCGTGAAGTCGCGCCCGGCACTACCCCGGCGGACATCGCGGCGGCGATCGGTCCGGGGCTGGCGAAGGCGGCGATCGCCGCGCGCGTCGATGGCGAACTGCGCGATATAGGCCGCCCGCTGGAACAGGATTCGCAGCTCGCTCTGGTGACGGCGAAGGATGAGGCGGACGCGCTGGAACTGGCGCGTCACGACTTCGCGCACATCCTGGCCGAAGCGGTTCAGGCGCTGTTCCCCGGCACGCAGATCACCTTCGGCCCTGCGACCGATGACGGTTTCTATTACGACTTCGCGCCGGCGGAGCGCCCCTTCACGGAAGAAGATCTACCCGCGATCGAAGCCAAAATGCGCGAAATTATCGCTGCCGACAAACCGCTGAAGCGTGAGGTGATCGACCGTGATACGCTGATCGCGCAATGGCGCGCAGCGGGTGAGACGTTCAAGGCCGAATGGGCCGCCGAACTGCCGCACGGCGTGGCGTAGGAACGCGGCGGACGGATTACGCGCCCGCCAACGGATGGAACGCCAATGCGGCGCGGC
>JAAIGE0100336719.1_pt1 | contig 15115 bp, 11 predicted proteins | sample 6487951 | NCBI WGS metagenome assembly JAAIGE01 (sample SAMN13974128, study PRJNA590717) | phyllosphere metagenome | biome: tomato field; feature: multiple bacterial spot infested tomato fields; material: tomato leaves; isolation source: leaves from tomato fields | host: Solanum lycopersicum ... | reverse complement strand
GGTTCTCGAACTGGCTGCACTCGGCGCCTTCGATGGTCCAGTGCCCGGAGTTGTGCACGCGCGGGGCGATCTCGTTGGCCTTCAGGCCACCCTCGACCTCGAAGAACTCGAAGGCCAGCACGCCGACGTAGTCGAGCTGCTTCAGCACACGGCCGACGTAATCCTCGGCCAGCGCCTGCAGCGGATGCGCGGTGCTGGCGATCGACAGGCTGAGAATGCCGCTGTCGTGGGTGTTGTGCACCAGCGGGTAGAAACGCGTTTCGCCATCACGGCCGCGCACGGCGACCAGCGACACTTCACCGCTGAACGGCACGAAGCCTTCGAGGATGCACGGCACGCTGCCCAGCTCGGCAAAGGCGCCAGCCACGTCTTCGGGCTTGCGCAGGACCTTCTGGCCCTTGCCGTCGTAGCCCAGGGTGCGGGTCTTCATCACCGCCGGCAGGCCGATGCTGGCAACGGCCGCATCGAGGTCGGCCTGGGACTGGATGTCGGCGAACTCGGGCGTGGGGATGCCCAGGTCCTTGAACATCGACTTCTCGAACCAGCGATCACGGGCGATGCGCAGCGACTCGGCGCTCGGGTACACCGGCACGAACTGGGACAGGAAAGCCACGGTTTCCGCCGGCACGCTCTCGAACTCGAACGTCACCAGGTCGACCTCGTCGGCCAGCTGGCGCAGGTGATCCTGATCGCCGTAATCGGCGCGGATGTGCTCGCCCAGGGCTTGCGCACAGGCGTCCGGCGCGGGGTCGAGAAACGCGAAATTCATCCCCAGCGGAGTGCCCGCCAGGGCCAACATGCGGCCGAGCTGGCCGCCACCGATTACGCCGATCTTCATTACTGTGCCCTCGGGTCCGGGTTTTCCAGCACGGTGTTGGTCTGCTCGTCGCGGAACTGCTTGAGCGCCGCGTGGAACTGCGGGTGCTGGTGACCGAGGATGCTCGCCGCCAGCAGTGCGGCGTTGATGGCGCCGGCCTTGCCGATGGCCAGGGTGGCGACCGGAATACCGGCCGGCATCTGCACGATGGACAGCAGCGAGTCGACGCCCGAGAGCATGGACGACTGCACCGGCACACCGAGCACCGGCAGGTGCGTCTTGGCGGCGCACATGCCCGGCAGGTGGGCAGCGCCACCGGCACCGGCAATGATCACCTGGATGCCACGGCCCTCGGCTTCTTCGGCGTACTGGAACAGCAGGTCCGGAGTGCGGTGAGCGGAAACCACCTTCACCTCGTTGGGGATGCCCAGCTTGTCGAGCATCTCGACGGTATGGCTCAGGGTGCTCCAGTCGGATTTGGAACCCATGATCACGCCAACCAGTGCGCTCATCGTCGTGCCTCTCTACGTCTCGGGCGCAGGGCGCCATGTCGATTGATCGGGCGCTTGGCGCCGCGGCAGAAACAACAAACCACGCGGGAGGCGTGGTTTGCGGAAACCGGCAATTATACTGCAGTCGCACACAAATCGATAACCGACCGCCTGTCGGCCCATGGCGCCCGGCGCCCTGCACTTGTCCTGGAGCAATATCCGGCCCCGCCAGCCTTCGCATACTGCGTCTCTCATCGAGGAGGATCGCGCCATGCAGCAGACCATGAAAGCAGCCGTCGTCCATGCCTTCGGCGAGCCGTTGCGGCTCGAAGAGGTGAAGGTTCCCCTGCCCGGCCCCGGGCAGATACTGGTGAAGATCGAGGCGGCGGGCGTCTGCCATACCGATCTGCACGCCGCCGACGGCGACTGGCCGGTAAAACCCAGCCTGCCGTTCATTCCAGGCCATGAAGGCGTCGGCTACGTCGCCGCGGTCGGTGCCGGCGTGACACGGGTGCGCGAAGGCGACCGGGTCGGCGTGCCCTGGCTGTACACCGCCTGCGGCTGCTGCGAACACTGCCTGACCGGCTGGGAAACCCTCTGCGCCGATCAGCAGAACACCGGTTACTCGGTCAACGGCAGCTACGCCGAATACGTGCTGGCCGACCCCAACTATGTGGGCATCCTGCCCGGGAACGTCGAGTTCGCCGAGATCGCGCCGATCCTCTGCGCCGGGGTTACCGTCTACAAAGGCCTGAAGGTGACGGGTGCCCGACCCGGCCAGTGGGTGGCGATTTCCGGCATCGGCGGCCTCGGTCACGTGGCGGTGCAGTACGCCCGCGCCATGGGCCTGCACGTGGCCGCCATCGACGTGGACGACGCCAAGCTGGCGCTGGCCAGAAAGCTCGGCGCCAGCCTGACCATCAACGCCCGCCAGGAAAACCCGGCCGAGGTCATCCAGCGTGACATCGGTGGTGCCCACGGCGTGCTGGTCACCGCCGTGTCGAACAGCGCCTTCGGCCAGGCCATCGGCATGGCCCGGCGGGGCGGCACCGTCGCCCTCGTGGGGCTGCCACCGGGCGATTTCCCGACACCGATCTTCGACGTGGTGCTCAAGGCAATCAGCATCACCGGCTCCATCGTCGGCACCCGCGCGGACCTGCAGGAGGCGCTGGACTTCGCCGGCGAGGGGCTGGTCAAGGCGACCATCCACCGTGACCGGCTGGACAACGTCAACGGCGTGCTCGAGCAGATGCGCGCCGGGCAGATCGAAGGCAGGGTGGTGATGCAATTCTGAGCCTGACGTCTGGCAGCGCGGAACGGGCTCACAGTACCCGCTGTCAGACGCCGTTAGACTCAGCTTCATAACCCACCAAAGGACCATGCCATGACACGGCTGTCGCTGCTTATCGCCTCAACCTTCCTGACCTTCAACGCCAGCGCCCTGGAGCTGGCGAAATACCCCAAGGCCTTCGTCGCCGACAAGGGCATCAACGTCGTGCTCGCCCCCAGCAGCGACGAGAAACAGGCCCTGGTGCAGATCAGCGGCATCAATCATCCGCTGGATGAAGTGGTGTTGCTGACCGACGTCAAACCGCGCAGCCAGGATGAAAGCGACTACGCCACCACCCTCGACGGCAGCGCCTACGTGCTGGTCGGCCAGCGCCAGGAGTGGGGCGGCGAGTCCTATCAGCTGTACCTGCCGGGCAACCGCGAGCCGCTGTACCTGAGCTTCGACGAGAAGACCAGCAAGTCGGTCAAACCGGCCGAGCTGCTGGCGCTGTACGAGAAGCAGAAAAAGGATGGCGTGCAGGACAAGCTGGCCAGGTTCGACCGCGAGAAGCGCCAGCAGTATCACGTCGAGCGCCTGCAGCAGATGGATGCCGAAGCCTCGACCAGCTGCGCCACGACCCTGAAGACCAATGTCGACTGGCAGGGCCTGGACGAGCAGTTGCTCAAGGAGCTGAGCATTTCCGGTTACTGCGGCGAGGTGGTCAATCAGATGAACAACCTGTGCGGTAGCTCGCCGGAATTCAAGGAGCAGGCTGCCAAGCTGAACACCGTCGAGTGCAGCTTCGGCAAGGAAATGAAGATCCGCGAGCAGGGCAATCGCATCCAGTTCACCACCGAGCGCGACGCTGCCAACCAGGGCGACTTCATCAACGCCTTCCTGCGTAACCGCTGATCAGCCTGTCGGGCGGCCTTCAGCGCCGCCCTTCTTCATTCGGAAATCCGAACGCCGGACGCTCGAAAAACCGAACATCCGACCGCCCCGCCTTTTCCCAGTCCTCCCGTTAAAAATAAATAGCCTTTAGATTCATAGGCTTGCGCTATATAAACGCCAGCATCGTGGCCTGGCACACATCCTGCTCTTTACCAGGCAGGAAAGCGATAGCCCTTCCACAAGGAGGCACGTACCCCAGCGTACGTCCTCAATAACAACAACACCGAGGAACCGACCCATGCGTATCGTCCCCCGCGTACTGGCTGTAGCCGTTGCCGCCACCCTGATGTCCAGCCCGGTCTTCGCCGCCGAACTGACCGGCACCCTGAAGAAGATCAAGGATTCGGGCACCATCACCCTGGGCCACCGCGACTCGTCCATCCCCTTCTCCTATTACGGCGACACCTCCAAGCAGCCGGTTGGCTACTCCCACGACCTGCAGCTGAAGGTCGTCGAAGAGCTGAAGAAAGAGCTGGAGATGCCTGACCTGAAGGTGCGCTACAACCTGGTGACCTCCCAGACCCGCATCCCGCTGGTGCAGAACGGCACCGTTGACCTGGAGTGCGGCTCCACCACCAACAACGTCGAGCGTCAGCGTCAGGTCGACTTCTCCGTCGGCATCTTCGAAGTGGGCACCCGCCTGCTGACCAAGAAGAGCAGCGGCGTGAACGACTTCGAAGACCTCAAGGGCAAGAACGTGGTGACCACCGCCGGCACCACGTCCGAGCGTCTGCTCAAGTCCATGAACGCCGAGAAGAAGATGGGCATGAACGTGATTTCCGCCAAGGATCACGGCGAGTCCTTCCTGATGCTCGAGTCCAACCGCGCCGTGGCCTTCATGATGGATGACGCCCTGCTGGCCGGCGAAATGGCCAAGGCCAAGAAGCCGGACGACTGGCACGTGGTCGGCACCCCGCAGTCCTTCGAAATCTACGGCTGCATGGTTCGCAAGGGCGACGAAGGCTTCAAGAAGGTGGTCGACAAGGCCATCAGCGATACCTACGCCTCGGGCGAAATCAACGACATCTACAACAAGTGGTTCCAGCAGCCGGTTCCGCCAAAAGGCCTGAACCTCAACTTCCCCATGAGCGACCAGTTGAAGAAGCTGATCGCCGAGCCGACCGACAAGTCTGTAGAGCAGATCTGACGGTGTGATGCCGCGCCCCTTTCACGAGAAGGGGCGTAGGGGGACCCGGAGGGGCCGCAGGCCTCTCCATCCATTTCCTGACGAAGCCGAAAACCGTTCGCTCACGCGGATGCGGGTGACTGCTGCCCTTCGTCAACATATTCAAGAGCTCGCGAGCTAGAGCCATGCAAGGCGCAACGACCAACGGGAGTAACAGCCAAAGGCTGGCCCGAAGGGCGAGCGCCAGCGAGTAAAGCAGGCGAGGAAGCGGAGTGTGCTGTAGCACATGAGCATGACTCACTTCGTTCGCCCCTTCGGGGCCGCACTGAAGTGCGTTAGTCGCAAACGACTTCCGAGCCTGGTTTCAACGCAGCAGGGCCGACGCGCAGCAGATCGCTTCCTCACAAGAGGGGAAACCCGTAATGAACTACAACTGGGACTGGGGCATCTTCTTCAAGTCCACCGGCATTGGCGATGAAATCTACCTGGAGTGGTTCATCACCGGCCTGGGCTGGACCATCGCCATCGCCCTGGTCGGCTGGCTGATCGCCCTGTCGCTCGGCTCGCTGCTCGGTGTGATGCGCACCGTGCCGAACCGCCTGATCTCCGGGATCGCCACCGCCTACGTGGAGATCTTCCGTAACGTACCGCTGCTGGTGCAGCTGTTCCTCTGGTACTTCCTGGTGCCGGATCTGCTGCCCGAACCGCTGGAGATGTGGTTCAAGCAGGACCTCAACCCGTCGACCTCGGCCTATCTGTCGGTCGTGATCTGTCTCGGCCTGTTCACCGCCGCCCGCGTCTGCGAGCAGGTGCGCACCGGTATCGAAGCACTGCCCAAGGGCCAGACCGCCGCGGCCTATGCCATGGGCTTCCGTCTGCCGCAGATCTACCGCAACGTGCTGCTGCCCCAGGCCTACCGGATCATCATTCCGCCGCTCACCAGCGAGTTCCTGAACATCTTCAAGAACTCCTCGGTGGCCTCGCTGATCGGCCTGATGGAGCTGCTCGCGCAGACCAAGCAGACCGCCGAATTCAGCGCCAACCTGTTCGAAGCCTTCACCCTGGCGACGCTGATCTACTTCACCCTGAACATGAGCCTGATGATGATCATGCGCATGGTCGAGCGTAAGGTCGCCGTGCCGGGCCTGATCTCCGTGGGAGGCAAATGATGGACTTCAGTCAGATCATTCCCGCTCTGCCAGGCCTCTGGGAAGGCATGGCCATGACCCTGCAACTGATGGTCATGGGCGTCATCGGTGGCGTGATTCTCGGCACCCTGCTGGCGCTGATGCGCCTGTCGAGCAATGTGCTGCTCTCCAAACTGGCCGCCACTTACGTCAACTACTTCCGCTCGATCCCGCTGCTGCTGGTGATCACCTGGTTCTACTTCGCAGTGCCATTCATCCTGCGCTGGATCACCGGTGAAGACACGCCGGTGGGCGCATTCGCGTCCTGCCTGGTGGCGTTCATCATGTTCGAGGCGGCGTACTTCTGCGAAATCGTGCGCGCCGGCATCCAGTCCATTCCCAAGGGCCAGATGGGCGCTGCCCAGGCGCTGGGCATGAGCTACGGCCAGACCATGCGGCTGATCATCCTGCCCCAGGCGTTTCGCAAGATGACCCCGCTGCTGCTGCAGCAGAGCATCATCCTGTTCCAGGACACCTCGCTGGTCTACACCGTCGGCCTGATGGACTTCCTCAATGCCGCCCGCTCCCGTGGCGACATCCTGGGTCAGCCCCATGAATTCCTGATCTTCGCCGGCCTGGTCTACTTCACCATCAGCTTCGCGGCCTCGCAGCTGGTCAAGCTCCTGCAAAAAAGGTTAGCCGTATGATTTCCATCAAGAACGTCAACAAGTGGTATGGGGACTTCCAGGTGCTGACCGACTGCACCACGGACGTCAAGAAAGGCGAAGTGGTCGTGGTCTGCGGGCCGTCCGGCTCGGGCAAGTCGACCCTGATCAAGTGCGTCAATGCGCTGGAGCCCTTCCAGAAGGGCGACATCGTGGTCGACGGCACCTCCATCGCCGACAAGAAGACCAACCTGCCCAAGCTGCGCTCCCGCGTCGGCATGGTGTTCCAGCACTTCGAACTGTTCCCGCACCTGACCATCACCGAGAACCTGACCATCGCGCAGATCAAGGTGCTGGGCCGCAGCAAGGAAGAAGCCACCCAGAAGGGCCTGGCCCTGCTCGACCGCGTCGGCCTCAAGGAGCACGCCCACAAGCACCCGGGCCAGCTCTCCGGCGGCCAGCAGCAGCGCGTGGCGATCGCCCGCGCCCTGGCGATGGACCCGGTGGTGATGCTGTTCGACGAACCGACTTCCGCACTCGACCCGGAAATGGTCAACGAAGTGCTCGACGTGATGGTGCAGCTGGCCCACGAAGGCATGACCATGATGTGCGTGACCCACGAGATGGGCTTCGCCCGCAAGGTCGCTGACCGGGTGATCTTCATGGACGCCGGCAAGATCGTCGAAGACTGCCCCAAGGAAGAGTTCTTCGGCGACATCAGCGCACGCTCCGAGCGGGCCCAGCAGTTCCTCGCCAAGATCCTCCAGCACTGACGCACCCGGCCCGCCATCGCTGCGATGGCGGGCCAAACTCGACAAGTACAATCCAATCGAGACCTCATCATGCGCCTTCTGCACATCAAGACCCTCACCCTCAGCGTCGCCATCGCCGTCAGCAGCAATGCCGTACTGGCCGCCAACCTGGACGGCGGCGCAGTCGCCGCCCCCGACCAGTACGCCGCCAAGGTGGCTGCCCAGGTACTCAAGGACGGCGGCAACGCGGTAGATGCCGCCGTCGCCACCGCCTTCACCCTGGCCGTCACCTACCCCGAAGCCGGCAACATCGGCGGCGGTGGTTTCATGACCCTGTTCATGGACGGCAAGCCGTACTTCCTCGACTACCGGGAAACCGCGCCCGGGGCGGCGACCAAGACCATGTACCTCGACGAGAAGGGCGAGGTGATCGACAACCTCAGCCTGGTCGGCGCCAAGGCGGCCGGCGTACCCGGCACGGTGCTGGGCCTGTGGGAGGCGCACGAGCGCTTTGGCAAACTGCCCTGGAGCGAGCTGATCACCCCGGCCATCGGTTACGCGCAGAACGGTTTCACCATCGCCGACAAGCAGTTCCAGTACCGCAAAGACGCCATGGCGCTGTTCAACGAGCACACCAATTTCAGCGACTATTTCGCCAACCTGAAGGCCGGCCAGTTGTTCAAGCAGCCGGAAATGGCCAAGACCCTGGAGCGCATCGCGGCCAATGGCCCCGACGAGTTCTACAAGGGCAAGACCGCCGACCTGCTGGTCGCCCAGATGGAGCGTGATGGCGGCCTGATCACCAAACAGGACCTGGCCGACTACCGCGCCAAATGGCGCGAGCCGATTCGCGTCGACTGGCAAGGCAACACCCTCTACACCTCGCCGCTGCCCAGCTCCGGCGGCATCGCCCTGGCCCAGCTGATCGGCATCAAGGAGCAGCGCGCTGCCGACTTCAAAGGCGTCGAGCTGAACTCCGCGCGTTACATCCACCTGCTGGCCGAAATCGAGAAACGCGTGTTCGCCGACCGCGCCGACTACCTGGGCGACCCGGACTTCTCCGACGTGCCGGTCGACAAGCTGATCAGTGCCGACTACCTCAAGCGCCGCGCGGGCGAGGTCAACCCGACCGCCATCTCGCCAACCGAGAAGGTGCGCCCTGGCCTCGAGCCGCATCAGACCACGCACTTCTCCATCGTCGACGCCGATGGCAACGCGGTCAGCAACACCTACACCCTGAATTTCGACTTCGGCAGCGGCGTGGTGGTCGAAGGCGCCGGCTTCCTGCTCAACGACGAGATGGATGACTTCAGCTCCAAGCCGGGCGTGGCCAACGCCTTCGGCGTGGTCGGCAGCGATGCCAACGCCATCGAACCGGGCAAGCGCATGCTGTCATCGATGAGCCCGAGCATCGTCACCCGTGACGGCAAGGTCAGCCTGGTGCTGGGTACGCCCGGCGGCTCGCGGATCTTCACCACGATCTTCCAGGTGCTCAACAACGTCTACCACTTCAAGATGCCACTGGACAAGGCCGTCGCCGCCCAGCGCGTTCACCACCAGCTGTTACCCAAGGACACGATTTACTACGACGCCTACGCGCCGCTCACCGGCAAGGTCGCCGACGAGCTCAAGGCCATGGGCTACGTGCTCGAGGATCAGGGCTGGAACATGGGTGACGTCCAGGCCATCCGCGTCGACGGGCGCCGCCTGGAAACCGCCTCCGATCCGCGCGGGCGCGGCGTCGGCCTGGTGGTGGAACACTGAGCCCGTGTCATGACTCGCCCACCGCGGCACCGCTGCGTCTGCAGCGGTGACCCGCGCACCCCGCCTCCGGGCGGGCTGGCTCGGTCACGGTGACTGTGATGCAATGCGCATCCACCAGTCCCTCTGGGGTGCCGCCCGCCTTGGCCGCCAAACCGCGCTACGCTCGCCACCTGCTGCTGACCCTGCTGATGCTGGCGCTGATGGCTGCCTGCGGCTACGCCGGCTACTACCTCAGCGAGAAAGCCGGCATCCACAGCCTGGTCGAAAGCGGCGAGCGCCAGCTCGAGCTCAATGCCCGGGCGGTGGAAAGCGAGATCAACAAGTACACCTACCTGCCCAGCCTGCTGGAGCTCGAATCCAACGTCAGCCGCCTGCTGCTGGCCCCCGACGCCTACCGGCGCCAGCGCGTCAGCGATTACCTCGAGGGCCTCAACAAGCGCAGTGGCAGCCTGGCCATCTACGTGATGGACACCGACGGCCGGGTGCTGGCGACCAGCAACTGGCGCCAGGTGGACAGCTACCTGGGCGAGGACCTGTCCTTTCGCGCCTATTTCCAGGACGCCATGCAGGGTGAACAAGGCCGCTTCTACGGCATCGGCAGCACCACCGGCGAGCCGGGCTATTACCTGTCCCACGGGCTCAAGGCCAACGGCCGGATCATCGGCGTGGCGGTGGTCAAGGTGCGCCTCGACCCGCTGGAGCAGCGCTGGCAGCGGGCGCGCCTGGAGGCCTACGTCACCGACGAGAACGGCATCATCATCCTTTCCAGCGACCCGGCACGGCGGCTCAAGGCGGTGCGCCCGCTCAAGGCCGATACCAAGGAGCGCCTGGCGCGCAGCCTGCAATACCACTGGTCGTCGCTCGACGAGCTGGTCCCCCTGGCGCGCGAGCCCCTGGACACCGGGATCGAGCAGGTCAGCTTCGCCGGCCATAATGAGCAGGATGTCAGCGAGGTAATACATTACCTTGCCCAGAGCCGCCCCCTGGAAGACACACCGTGGCACCTGACCCTGCTCAGCCCGCTACAGGACCTGCGTCGCGAAGCCGTCAGCCACGGCATGCTGGCCGCCGCCGCCTTCGCCCTCCTGGCCATCCTGCTGATCGCCTGGAACGAGCGCCGCAAGGTGATCGCCACCCGCCTGGCTGCCCGCGAAGCCCTGCAACTGGCCAACAGCGAGCTGGAACGCAAGATCGCCGAGCGCACCGCCGACCTGCGGGCCAGCAACGACCGCCTCAAGGCGCAGATTCGCGAGCGCCGCCAGGCCGAGGAAACCCTGCGCCTGGCCCAGGACGAGCTGGTGCAGGCCGGCAAGCTGGCGGTCATCGGGCAGATGTCCACCAGCATCGCCCACGAGCTCAACCAGCCGCTGGCGGCGCTGCGCACGCTGTCCGGCAACACCGTGCGCTTCCTGTCCCGCGGCGCCTACGACGTGGCCACCACCAACCTGCAGACCATCAACGAGCTGGTCGACCGCATGGGCAAGATCACCGGCAGCCTGCGCGCCTTCGCCCGCCGCTCCAACGATGGCGGCGAAGCCAGCCTGGCCAAGGCCGTGGACGCCGCGCTGCAGGTGGTGCAGCCGCGCCTGGAACGCACGCCGCTGAACATTCACCACCAGTTCGCCGACGCCCGACTGGCGATCAACCAGACCCGCCTGGAGCAGATCCTGGTCAACCTGATCGCCAACGCCGCCGATGCGATGAGCGCCCAGGCCGACCGCCAACTGTGGCTGCAGGGCAGCGCCGAGGGCGAGCGCTACCGCCTGCGCGTGATCGACAACGGGCCCGGCATCGCCCCCGAAGACCGCACCCACCTGTTCGAACCCTTCTTCACCACCAAGCCCGGCGAGCAGGGCCTCGGGCTTGGTCTCACGCTGTCCGCCAGCCTCGCCGCAGCCGCCGGCGGCAGCCTCAGCGCCGACCATCTGCCCCAGGGCGGTACCGCTTTCGAACTCAACCTGCGCCAGGTTGCAGCTGTCATGGAGACACCCGATGAATGATGACCTCACCGTGCTGATCGTCGAGGACGACCCCCACGTGCTGCTCGGCTGCCAGCAGGCCCTGGCCCTGGAGGACATCCCCTGCGAAGGCGTGGGCAGCGCCGAAGACGCCCTGCAGCGCATCGACGCGGATTTCGCCGGCATCGTCATCAGCGACATCCGCCTGCCCGGCATGGACGGCCTGCAACTGCTCGGCGAACTCAAGCGCCGCGATCCCAGCCTGCCGGTGGTGCTGATCACCGGCCACGGCGACATCAGCATGGCGGTCGGCGCCATGCGCGATGGCGCCTATGACTTCATGGAGAAACCCTTTTCACCGGAGCGCCTGGTCGACGTCGCCCGTCGCGCTCTGGAGCAACGCAGCCTGGCCCGCGAAGTTTCGTCGCTGCGCCGCCAGCTGGCCGGCAAGCAGGCCCTGGAGCACCGCCTGATCGGCCGTTCGCCGGCCATGCAGGCGTTGCGCGAACTGATCGCCAATGTCGCCGACACCTCGGCCAACGTGCTGATCGAAGGCGAAACCGGCACCGGCAAGGAACTGGTCGCGCGCTGCCTGCACGATTTCAGTCGACGGCAGAACAAGGCCTTCGTGGCGCTCAACTGCGGCGGCCTGCCGGAGAACCTGTTCGAGAGCGAAATCTTCGGCCACGAAGCCCACGCCTTCACCGGCGCCGGCAAGCGACGCATCGGCAAGATCGAGCATGCCAATGGCGGTAGCCTGTTTCTCGACGAGATCGAAAGCATGCCGCTCAACCTGCAGATCAAGCTGTTGCGCGTGCTGCAGGAGCACAGCCTGGAGCGTCTGGGCTCGAACCAGCCGGTCGCCGTGGATTGCCGGGTGATCGCCGCCACCAAGGCCGACCTCGACGAAGCCGGCAAGAGCGGGCAATTTCGCAGCGACCTGTATTACCGCCTCAACGTGGTGACCCTCGAACTGCCACCGCTGCGCGAGCGCCGCGAGGACATCGCGCTGCTGTTCGAGCACTTCCTGCAGCTCTCGGCCCTGCGCTTCGACCGCGCCGCCCCGGAGCTGGATCGTCACACCCTGGCGGCTCTGATGGCCCACGACTGGCCCGGCAACGTGCGCGAACTGCGCAACGTCGCCGAGCGCTTCGCCCTCGGCCTGCCGGCCTTCAAGAAGAGCGGCGCCAACGAAGGCAATGCCGCCACCTTCGCCGAAGCTGTGGAAGCCTTCGAACGCAACCTTCTGGTCGATGCCCTCGAACAGCACGCCGGCAACCTCAGCCAGGCCGCCCAGGCCCTCGGCATGGCCAAGACCACGTTGTTCGACAAGGTGAAGAAGTACGGGCTGCAGTGACGCAGCCCGCGTCCCGAATGCCGGCTTTACGGCAAGGCCGTCAGAACCGGTAGGTGGCCGACACCTGGAAGTTGCGCGGCGCGCCGTAGAACGTGGTGGGCCAGCTGGAAATGTTCTGCCCGATCGTCTGGTAATAGGTCTTGTCGAACAGGTTGTTCAGCGCGAAGCGCATGTCCAGGTGCTCAGAAGCCTGGTAGGTGCTCATCAGGTCCACGAGGTTGTAGCTACCCTGCTCGATTTTCCAGGACTGGCCACCCGTTACACCCTCGTTGAACACCGAGCTCTGGCGGTAGAAGCTGCCCCCGACCCGCCAGCGATCCAGCGCACCGGGCAGTCGGTACATGGTCGTCAGCTTGATCTGGTGCCGTGGAATGTCGGTGTCGAACAGCCGCCCCTCGTTATCCGGGTTGGCGTCCTTGCGGATCTTCGCCGCGGCATAGGTGTAGCCGGCCGACAGTTGCCAATCGGGCGTGATGGCTCCGCTGATTTCCGCTTCGATGCCTCTGCTCTGCACCTTGCCCGTCGCTTCGTAGCAGGTGGTGCTGGGATAGGTGGAGCAACGGGTGGGGTCGTCGACCTCGCTGGCGCGGTTCTCCTGATCGATCTGGAAGACGGCGACGCTGGCATTCAGCGCACCGTCGAAATACTCGCCCTTGATCCCCAGCTCGTAGGTCTTGCCCTCGATGGGCTCGATCAGCTGGCCGCCGGTATCGCGGCTGGACTGCGGCTGGAAGATATCCGTGTAGCTGGCATACAGGGTGTGCCACTGATCGAGATCGTAGAGCAGCCCGGCATAGCGAGTGAGGTGGCGGGTCGCCTTGGCCTCGGTGGTGCTGATATCGCCGCGCCAGTTGTAGATGTACTGGTAGTCATACCAGTCCAGGCGGGCACCGGTGATCAGCTTCAAGCGGTCGGTGAGGGAGAACCGCGCCGTGCTGTAGACGCCTTGCTGGGTCATGTCACGGTTATCCCGGAAGTCGTAAAGGCTGACGTTCGGCTTGACCCAGCTACCCGGATCCGGCGCGTGCGGGTCGCCGATGACCCCGGCATTGGTCGCCGCCGAGCCATGGCTGTTGTAGTCGACGTCGCGATAGCTGTAGCCCAGCACCAGCTCATGGGTTCTGCCGAGCAACTGGAATGGCCCGCTCAGGTAGGCGTCGTAGCTGTTCTGCGTGTCGTCGTATTTACCACCCGACACCCGATAGGCGAGCGTCCCCAGGTTGCTGGTGGTCCGGCCGGGGTAGCCGCCGAAGTAGTCGAGTGTCGACCAGGTCCTGTTGGCGGCCAGGCGCACCGACCAATCGTTCGCCAGCTCATGCTTGAGCTCCACGAAGAGCGCGTCCATCTCCTTGTCCCAGTAATCCCAGTCGGCCAGGAACGAAGTCGACCTGGAGAGGTGCAGGTCGCTGCCATCCACCACGGTGGGCAGGCCGCCACCCCAGGCCACGTCGTTGTTCTCGTTCTGATGGGTGTAACTGACCGCCAGCGTGGTCAGGTCGGTGATATCCGCCTCGCCGATCGCGTAGAACAGGCTGTGCTCCTTGCCGAGCCCGTCCTGGAACGAGTTGCCGTCCTGATAGGTCGCGACCGCGCGACCCCGCAGCTTGCCGGTTTCACTCAACGGGCCCGACACATCCAGCTCGCTGCGATAGTTGTCCCAGCTGCCGGCGCTGAGCCCGAGGGAAGACTGAAAGCTGCTGGTGGGGCGTTTGCGCACCAGGTTGATGGCCGCAGACGGGTTGCCGCTGCCCTGAACGAGACCATTGGCACCGCGTACCACCTCGATGCGGTCGTACATCGCCAGGTTGGCCGGGGTGATGGTATCGGCCGACGCATCCAGTACGCTGGGCAAGCCGTCGTACATGATGCTGTCCACCGCGAAACCACGGGAATAGAGGTTGTAACGCTCGGCGCCGATCTTCTGCATGCTCAGGCCCGGCGTCTTCATGGCAGCATCGTTGATGGTCACGAGGCCCTGGTCTTCGATCTGCTGCCGGCCTATCACCGAAACCGACTGAGGTGTCTCGCGGATGGAAAGCGGCAATTTCGTGGCAGTGCTCATCGATCCGGTGGTGTAGGAGCCCGAGCCTTCGGTGGCCTGCCCCAGGGCACTGCTGGTGATGCTGGTCGCGCCCAGTTGCAGCGCCGCCGAGTCGTCCGTCGCTGGCACCAGTCGGTAGCCGCCCTCGCCCAGCGCCATGGCCTGCAGGCCACTGCCCGCCAGCAGACGACTCATCGCTTCGGCCACGCTCAGGTCGCCCTGCACGGCCGGGCTGCGTTTGCCCGCCAGGTCGGACTGCTCGAAGGCGATGCTCACGCCGGTATCACGGCTCAGGCGCGTGAGCGCAGCGTCCAGCGATCCTGCGGCGATGGACAGGCTGTAGGTCTTTATTGCGCTGGCCGGCTCGGCAGCCGCAACGGCGGGAATGACACACAGGCCGAGGCCCAGGCAGAACAGCGCGTGGCCGATGGCGACACGCAGCGATTGGTGGCGGAGGGGATGGCTCACTGAAGGATTCTCGTTAGCAGTTATGGCGATGTTCTGCGCTACATGCCGGGCCAGATCGGAAATCCCCTCAGGTGGGTGAGCATTTTTTTGTTGCGCCACAGCCCTGCTTGGCCCGACGCGCTCGCGCGCCCGCGGGCGCTATGCCGAAACCCTCACCCAGTAACGGGTCAGGTAGTGCAACTGCAGACCATGGGCCTGGGCCAGGAACGTCAGGGTGGCGTCGATGTTGGCGAGACTGAAGTTGCCGCTGATGCGCTTGCCGGCGATCTGCGGGTCGCAGCCCAGGTGGCCGTGGCGGTAACGGCCGAGTTCGTCGAGCACCTCGGCC
>JAAIGE0101499369.1_pt1 | contig 15122 bp, 15 predicted proteins | sample 6487951 | NCBI WGS metagenome assembly JAAIGE01 (sample SAMN13974128, study PRJNA590717) | phyllosphere metagenome | biome: tomato field; feature: multiple bacterial spot infested tomato fields; material: tomato leaves; isolation source: leaves from tomato fields | host: Solanum lycopersicum ... | reverse complement strand
GCGCGGGGCGGCTAAACCGGCATCCCTGCCGGTTTACCCCCCAAATCCCTGTCGAATTCCGGCCAGCGTGGTTTAACGGGGCGCCTGAGATCAAAAGCAGATCAAGATCAAGAGCGGCTCGCTTCGCATCGTGGTTACCGTCTGCTGCTACAGCTCAGAAAGTTGTGTAGAAGCCAGCTCCCACAGGGGATAGCGTCTCAACCAAAGCGTCTCAGGGTCTCGCTGGGCAGCTCCCGGAACAAAGCCCGATAGCTGTTGGAAAACCGCCCCAAATGCCAGAACGACCAATTCATCGCCACCTCGGCCACGGTGGTATCCGCGCCACTCAATAGCTCACGCCGCGCCCCATTCAACCGACGCAACCTTAACCACTGCGCCGGGCTCATCCCCGTGTACGTCTTGAAGCCTTGCTGCAATTGGCGCAACGGCACGCCGGCAATCTGCGCCAGTTCCAACAGGTTGACGGTCTCATCCGGCGCATCCGCCGCCCATTCGCCGATGCGCGCCATCAAGCGGCGTTCTTCGCTGCGCTTTTGCAGCGAACTGCGGTCCAGACACACGCAGGCGTTATCGAGGATAAACAGGCAGTCATCGAGCAGTTGCTGGGTGAGCGCATCGCGGCTGATGGGGTCGGTGAGGGCGGACAAGCGCGTGAGCGTGCCGCTGAGCCAGCGGGTGAACAGCGCGTTTTGTTGGCTGGTGAGCGGTGCCATGAACAGGCCTTCGAGTCTGGCCATGTCCAGGCCCTGGCGCTGGACGAACTGTGGGCCGAACACCACCGCCACTTCGCGGTAGTTGACCGGGGTGATCCAGGTGTTGCGGCTGTCGCCATTGAGCAGGTACAGCGCGTTGTCGCTGCCGTCGAAACAGAACGTCAGGGCGCCGGTGGGGGCGTTGAAATGCTGCTCCACGCGGGTGTTCATGCACTCTTCGTAAACCTGCACACCTTGCAGGTCGAGGTAGCGCACCTGCCCGGCAAAATGCCCCGGGGACATCTGCTGGTACTGTTGCACCCAGCCGGGTGTCGCACTGCATTGGGTGGCCACATCGCCGGTGGCGAAGGCCTGTACGCGCAAAGCGGTTGCCTGTGTCATGGGTGATCCGTGCGCACTCTATTGGTGCGTTGTGCCGCGTGCAAAGTGGATAGATGCCGTTTCAAGGCTGGCCCAAGATAGACCTCAATGCGCTGGGAGTACAAGCCGGCGTCGCATCCCACCCAAGACGAGGTCCTTATGAACGCCCCCTTCGATCAGCTGTCCGCCTGGCTGAAAGAACACAAGATTACCGAGGTCGAATGCGTGATCAGTGACTTGACTGGCATCGCACGCGGCAAGATTGCGCCCACCAACAAGTTCCTGCATGAGCGAGGCATGCGCCTGCCGGAAAGTGTGTTGCTGCAAACGGTAACCGGGGACTTTGTCGACGACGATATCTATTACGACCTGCTGGACCCGGCCGATATCGACATGATCTGCCGCCCGGCAGCCAACGCCACTTACGTGGTGCCGTGGGCCATCGAACCCACCGCCATCGTGATCCACGACACCTTCGACAAGCAGGGCAACCCCATCGAGCTGTCGCCGCGCAATGTGTTGAAGAAAGTCCTGCAGCTCTATACCGACCAAGGCTGGCAGCCGATCGTGGCGCCGGAAATGGAGTTCTACCTGACCCAGCGTTGCGAAGACCCGGACCTGCCCTTGAAAACACCGATTGGCCGCTCCGGCCGTGCCGAAACCGGCCGCCAGTCGTTCTCCATCGATGCCGCCAACGAATTCGACCCGCTGTTCGAAGATGTCTATGACTGGTGCGAAGCCCAGGGCCTGGACCTCGATACGCTGATCCACGAAGACGGCCCGGCGCAGATGGAAATCAACTTCCGTCACGGCGACGCCCTGGACCTGGCCGACCAGATCACGGTGTTCAAGCGCACCTTGCGCGAGGCCGCCCTCAAGCACAACGTCGCCGCCACCTTCATGGCCAAACCGGTGGCCGATGAGCCGGGCAGCGCCATGCATTTGCACCAGAGCGTGGTGGAGATTGCCACCGGCAAACCGGTGTTCGTCGATGCCGATGGCGCCATGAGCCCGCTGTTTTTGCATCACATCGGCGGCCTGCAGAAGTACATCCCCATGCTGTTGCCGATGTTCGCGCCCAATGTGAACTCGTTCCGCCGCTTCCTGCCGGACACCTCGGCGCCGGTCAACGTCGAATGGGGCGAAGAGAACCGCACCGTCGGCTTGCGCGTGCCCACTTCCAGCCCGGAGGCGATGCGCGTGGAAAACCGCCTGCCGGGGGCCGATGCCAACCCGTACCTGGCGATTGCCGCGAGCCTGTTGTGCGGTTATCTGGGGATGATCGAGCACATCGAACCCAGTGCCCCGGTGGAAGGCCGCGCCTATGAACGCCGCAACCTGCGCCTGCCGTTCACCCTCGAAGATGCGCTGGCGCGCATGGAGGAGTGCGACACGGTCAAGCAGTACCTGGGCGAGAAATTCGTGCGCGGCTATGTGGCGGTCAAGCGCGCCGAGCATGAAAACTTCAAGCGAGTGATCAGTTCCTGGGAGCGCGAGTTCCTGCTGTTGAGCGTCTAAAAACAAGCATAAAAGGGGTGACGATATGCGTCTTGTGAACAAGCTTCTCCCATTGGCCCTGGCCGCGGCGTTCAGCAGTGCCGGCCAGGCGGCACCGACGGTGAGTGTCTACAACTGGACCGATTACATTGGCGAGACCACCTTGGCGGACTTCCAGGCCAAGACCGGCATCAAGGTGATCTACGATGTGTTCGACTCCAACGAAACCCTGGAGGGCAAGTTGCTGGCCGGGCGCACCGGGTATGACGTGGTGGTGCCGTCCAACCACTTCCTGGCGCGCCAGGTGAAAGCCGGTGCGTTCCTCAAGCTCGACCGCGCGCAGTTGCCCAACTTCAAGAACCTGGACCCCAAGCTGCTGAAGTTGCTGGAACAGAACGACCCCGGTAATACGCACTCGGTGCCCTACCTGTGGGGCACCAATGGCATTGGCTATAACGTTGACAAGGTCAAGCAGGTGCTGGGTGTCGACCGCATCGATTCGTGGGCCGTGCTGTTTGAACCGGAAAATATCAAGAAGCTGCATGAATGCGGTGTGGCCTTCCTCGATTCGGCGGATGAGCTGTTCCCGGCGATCCTCAACTACATGGGCAAGGACCCACGCAGCGAGAATGCCGAGGACTACAAGCAGGCCGAAGCCAAGCTGCTGACGCTGCGGCCGTACATCACCTATTTCCACTCATCCAAGTACATCTCAGACCTGGCCAACGGCAATATCTGCGTGGCTTTCGGTTATTCCGGTGATGTGTTCCAGGCCGCCAACCGCGCCAAGGAAGCCAAGAATGGGGTGAACATTGCGTACTCGATCCCCAAGGAAGGCTCCAACCTGTGGTTCGACCTGTTGGCGATTCCGGCCGACGCGAGCAACCCTAAAGAAGCCCATGCGTTCATCAACTACCTGCTGGAGCCTGAGGTGATTGCCAAGGTCAGCGCTTCGGTGGGCTATGCCAACGCCAACCCGGCCGCTAAGCCGTTCATGGCCCCGGAACTGGCGAACAACCCTGAGGTGTACCCGCCCCAGGAGGTACTCGACAAACTCTATATTTCCACCACGCCCACGCCGGCGACCATGCGCGTGATGACCCGCGCCTGGAGCAAAGTGAAGTCCAACCGATGATGCAGTCCAACGAACATGCCCAGTCCTATTACCGCGCTTCGGCGAATGCCATGGCGCAGCGGCCCGCACTTGAGGCAGACCTGAGCGCCGATGTGTGCGTGATCGGCGGTGGTTTTACCGGGGTCAACACCGCCATCGAACTGGCCCAGCGCGGGCTCTCGGTGGTGCTGCTGGAGGCGCGCCGCATTGGCTGGGGCGCCAGCGGGCGCAACGGCGGGCAATTGATCCGCGGCATCGGCCATGATGTTTCGGGGTTTGCCAAATACGTGGGCGAGGAGGGCGTGCGTTATATGGAGCGGGCCGGTATCGACTCGGTGGCCCTGGTGGGCCAGCGCATTGCCGAGCACGGTATCGACTGCGACCTGCGCTGGGGCTATTGCGAACTGGCCAACACCCCGGCGCAGTTCGCCGCGTTCAAGGGCGAACAGGCGCACCTGGCGGCCATGGGGTATGCCCATGAAACGCGGCTGGTCGGCCCGCACGACATGGCGCAGGTGGTGGGCTCGACGGTGTATGCCGGCGGCCTGGTCGACATGGGCTCCGGGCATCTGCACCCGCTCAACCTGGTGCTGGGTGAAGCGCAGGCGGCCGAGGCCCTTGGGGTGCGTATCTTTGAGCACAGCCCGGTGCTGGAGCTGATTCATGGCGATACCGTGCAGGTGCGTTGCGCGGGCGGCAGCGTGCGCGCGGCCAACCTGGTGCTGGCATGCAATGCTCATCTTGAGGAGCTGGAGCCGCGCTTGAGCGGCAAGGTTCTGCCAGCGGGCAGCTACATCATCGCCACCGAGCCACTGCCTGAGCCTGTGGCCCAGCAGTTGATCCCACAGAACCTGGCGCTGTGCGACCAGAAAGTCGGCCTGGATTACTACCGGCTGACCGCCGACCGGCGCCTGTTGTTCGGCGGTGCCTGCCATTACTCGGGGCGCGATCCTCAGGACATCGCCGCGTACATGCGTCCGAAAATGCTCAAGGTGTTCCCGCAGTTGGCCAACGCCGCCATCGAGTTCCAGTGGGGCGGCAAGATCGGCATCACCGCCAACCGTTTTCCCCAGGTCGGGCGGCTCAAGCAGTACCCGAATGTGTTCTATGCCCAAGGTTATTCCGGCCATGGCTTGAACGTGACGCACTGGTGCGCGCGGTTACTGGCCGAAGGGATACACGCGGGTGCAAGCCAGGGCCTGGATATCTTCAGCCAGGTGCCGCACATGACCTTTCCCGGTGGCAAGGCACTGCGTTCGCCGCTGCTGGCGTTGGGGATGTTGTGGTATCGCTTGCGCGAAGCGCTCTGAGATCCAATGTGGGAGCGGGCTTGCTCGCGAAGGCGGTGTGTCAGTCACTGAATCTTCAACTGAACCACCGCCATCGCAGGCAAGCCAGCTCCCACACGGGTTCTGCATTGCCCACAAAATCAGCGCCCGGCACAGATCCCCTGTGGGAGCGGGCTTGCCCGCGAAAGCGGTGGGTCAGTCACCATCAATGTTGGTGAACCGACGCCTTCGCGAGCAAGCCCGCTCCCACATTCAAACTGCAGGGCGTCAGTCAGATAGCCTCAGGTTCGGTCAGCACCTTGCGAAAGGTTTCCACCAACGGCCTCAAGTTGACGCGATGCCAGGCCGCCCACAGCGGTGTGGTGTAGGCCAGCCACGGCAGCTCGCGCAACACCACGCCGGGCGGTGCGTTGCGGCTCAGGCCTTTTTGCACCATCGCCACCCCCAGCCCGGACGCCACCAGGCCCAATGCAGTAAAGGGCTCGCTGGCCTCCATGGGGATCTGCGGGGTGAAACCGGCGCGGATACAGGCGGCGACGAAATCGTCAGCCGGGTGGGCGCCAGGTTTGCGCTGCACGCCGATCCATTGTTGGTCGGCCAGGTGTTCGGGCAACAGTTCGCGTTGTCGAGCCAGCGGATGCTGTTCGGGCAGGGCCAGCAGCATCGGGTCGTCGAGCACTTGCCAGGCGGTCAGGTCCGGGTCATCGGCGGCGGGTGGTTCGCTCACCAGGGCGATGTCCAGGCTGCGTTGGCGCAAACCTTCGAGTTGTTCCAGGGAGGGCAGGTTATACAGCTTGATATGCACGGCGGGCCGGTCGTCGCGCAGTATGCGCAAGGCGTTGGGCAAGACACCGGCATGCATGGCGTTCTCGATATAACCGATGCACAAACCGCCTTCTTCCCCACGGCCCAGGCGCTTGCCCAGTGACTCCAGGCGGTTGGCGTGGGTCAGCAATGCCTTGGTCTCGGCCAGAAAGGTCTGGCCGTCGCGGGTCAGGCGGATGCGCTGCTGGCTGCGTTCGAACAGGGTCAGGCCCAGGCGTTCCTCGAGCTGGGCGATCTGCCGGCTCAAGGGCGATTGGGAAATGTGCAAGCGCTCGGCGGCGCGGCCAACGTGTTCTTCTTCAGCCACCACTTCGAAGTAGCGCAACTGGCGTAGATCAATCATGTAAGACCTGCAAGGACTCAAGTTGGTCGCAGTATGTCTTGGACGGTCTGATCAGCGCAATCTAGCATCTGCTCAACGGTCACCGCGACCTCGCACCGATTGAGGAACCACCATGAGCTTGAAAGACACACTGCCCGGCGTACTGGGCTTTGGCACCGCCCCCTTGGGCAATATGTTTCGCGCCATCCCCGAAGAAGAAGCCCAGGCCACCGTCGAGGCCGCCTGGAGCCAGGGCGTGCGTTACTTCGATACCGCGCCGTTCTACGGCTCGGGCCTGTCGGAAATGCGCTTGGGCCAAGCGCTGTCCAACTACCACCGCGACGACTACGTGCTCAGCACCAAGGTCGGCCGGGTGATTCTCGATGAAGTCGAAGAAACCGCCCGTGACCTTGGCGAAAAAAGCGGCGTATTCGAACACGGCCGCCCCAATAAAATAATCAATGACTACAGCGCCGACGCCACCCTGCGCTCCATTGAAGACAGCCTGACACGCCTGCAAACCGATCGCCTGGACATCGTGTGGGTTCACGACATCGCCCAGGATTTTTACGGCGACCAATGGCTGGAATACTTCAACCAGGCCCGCACCGGCGCCTTCAAAGTACTCACCCGTTTGCGCGAGCAAGGGGTGATCAAGGCCTGGGGCCTTGGCGTCAACCGCGTCGAACCTTGCGAGTTGACCCTGGACCTGGCCGAAGCCCAGCCCGACGGCTTTCTGCTGGCGGGGCGCTATACGCTGTTGGACCACGACCGCGCGTTGCAGCGCCTGATGGACGCGGCCCACGCCCAGCAGGTCGAGATCGTCGTCGGTGGCCCGTACAGCTCCGGCATCCTCGCTGGCGGTGCGCATTTTGAATACCAGCAAGCCAGCCCGGCGATCATTGCCAAGGTCGAGCAGATCAAGGCGATTGCCCAGGCGTTTGGCGTCAGTATCAAGGCCGCTGCGCTACAGTTCTCACTGGCCCATCCGGCGGTGGCGGCGGTGATTCCCGGTGCCAGTCGTCCGGGGCGGATTGCCGAAGACGTTGCGGCGTTGTCTGAACAGATTCCAGCCGCCTTCTGGCAGGCGTTGCGCGAGGCCCGCTTGATCTCGGATCGTGCACCTTTGCCTCTCTCACGTTAAGGAGCTTGAGCATGAAAATTGATGTAAGTGGCAAAGTGGCTATTGTCAGCGGCAGCACCGCTGGTATCGGCTTGGGCATCAGCCAGGCCCTGGCGCAATCGGGTGCCACGGTGGTGGTGATCGGGCGGGATGCAGGCAAGGTGGACGACGCCTTGGCGAGCATTCGCCAGGCGATTCCGGCTGCCCAACTGCGTGGTGTGGTGGCCGACCTGGGCACCGTTGAAGGCGCACAGAAACTCTTCGCCGCCGAACCCCGCGCCGACATTCTGGTCAACAACCTGGGCATCTTCGATGCGGTGGATTTCTTCGACGCGCCGGACAGTGAGTGGGCGCGCTTCTATGAGGTCAATGTGATCTCCGGCGTGCGCCTGGCGCGGCATTATGTGCCGGGCATGGTCGAGCAGGGTTGGGGCCGGGTGATCTTCGTGTCGTCGGAGTCCGGGGTGGCGACGCCGGCTGACATGATCAACTACGGGGTGACCAAAAGCGCCAACCTGGCGGTGTCCCACGGCCTGGCCAAGCGCCTGGCGGGTACCGGGGTGACGGTGAATGCGATCTTGCCGGGGCCGACCTTTACCGATGGCCTGGAACACATGCTCAAGGACGCCACGGCCGAATCCGGGCGCAGTGCCCGAGACGAAGCGGATGTGTTTGTGCGCCATGCGCGGCCCACCTCGATCATCCAGCGTGCGGCCAATGTGGATGAAGTGGCGAACCTGGTGGCGTACATTGCTTCACCGCTGTCTTCGGCGACAACCGGTGCTGCGCTGCGGGTCGACGGTGGCGTGGTCGACAGCATGGCAATCTGATTTTTTCCTGACTGGAGTATTGATCGTGGCAACAGCGTCTTCTGTGATTGAAATTGCGGTGTCGGCCGACCAGGTCTGGCAACTGATTGGCGGCTTCAACAGCCTGCCTGACTGGCTGCCTTTTATTGCCAAGAGCGAGCCGAGCGAGGGTGGCCGTGTGCGTCACCTGACCGCCGCTGACGGCGGCACGATTGTCGAGCGCTTGCAGACTTTCGACAACGTAGCGCGCACCTACAGCTACACCATTGAAACGTCGCCGTTTCCGGTGAGTGCCTACCTGTCGACCTTGCAGGTTGAAGCGTTGACGGACACCTCGGCGAAAGTGACCTGGTCCGGCGTGTTCACGCCGGCAGCGGGTACCACCGAGGCGCAGGCAGAGGAGTTGTTTACCGGTGTCTACGAGGGCGGGCTTGAGGCACTGCGCAGTAACTTCTGAGGACTGTGGCGAGGGAGCTTGCTCCCTCGCCACAGGGTGGGGTTTTTAGCCTATATGGAGCAAGGCTGCCGCGACAGCCTCTGCCGGCGTCATCTGCGCCGTATCCAGCCTGAACGGCGGCGCTTCCCAGGGTTCATACTCATGCACCTGCACCGATTCCCAGGTCGGCGGCACCAGCCCTGGGATATCGCCCACACGACCTTCGACTCGACGCCGATGCGCCTGCTGATCGGAACACACCACTTCGATATTGATCAGCGCCACGCCGGCGGCTATCGCCACCGCTTGCCAGGCATCACGGCTTTCTTTCACCGGGTTCACGCAATCGGCGATCACCCGCTGCCCCAGGCGCAGGTTACTCAGCGCCAGCGCATTTGCTACACCGTAGCCACTGGCCCCCAGATCGCCCGCCAACACCCCAGCCTCGCGCAACGCCTGCTCAATCACATCGATACGCAGGTAAACCGCGCCCACCTGTCGCGCCAGCTCCCTGGCAATCGTGGTCTTGCCACTGCCGGGCAAACCGCTGAATACAATAAGCATGACCATCAACCCCCTGTAGGAGCGAGCTTGCTCGCGAAAAACGCCAACAATAACACGTACTAACTGAATAAACGCGGCGCCTGTGGTTTTTTCGCGAGCAAGCTCGCTCCTACAGTGGTATTAGAACCGCTCGGCTCATTTCACTCACAGGAGCGCCCATGACCCTGCCGTTCGTGAAGATGCACGCCCACGGCGACGACTTCATCATCGTCGACCGCCGTGGTGAGGATAACCCCATTACTGCGCAGATTGCCCGCTACCTGGGTAACCGCCGCTTCGGCATCGGTTTCAATCAACTGGCGGTGGTGCTCGACTGTGAGGAGGCCGCCGCGCGCGTTCAGTTCTGGAACCCGGACGGGACACGCCTGCACACCTGCGGCAGCGCGACGCGTGGCGTGGCTGATCGCCTGATGCATGAGGCTGGCACTGACACCATCGTGCTGCGCAGCGACCGTGGCTTGCTGAGATGCACACGTGCTGATGGGCAGCGGGTGTCGGTGGACATGGGCCCACCCTCCTTGGACTGGGCGTCGGTGCCCCTGGCCAGGGCGATGGACACCTGCGTGTTGCCTATCGACGGCCAGCCGGCGGCGTGCAGCATGGGCAACCCGCATTGCACGTTTTTTGTAGAGGATGTGGCTGCGCTCGATATTGAGGCCATGGGCCCGACGCTGGAAGTTCACCCGCTGTTTCCGGCCAGGACCAATGTGCATTTCGTGCAAGTGCTGGACCGCGGCCATATCCGCCTGCGTATCTGGGAGCGTGGCGGCGGTGTGCCGCAGGGGTCCGGTTCCTGCTGTTGCGCGGCGGTCGTCAACGGCATCCGGCGAGGACTGCTCGATGAGCGTGTAGAGGTCCAGTGCGATGGCGGCGCGGTTACGGTGCAATGGGACGTGCAGGGCGGGGTGATATTGACCGGTCACGTCGAGCCGATCATGCAGGGCACCGCGTACCTGTACTAGAACTTCACGGTAAACGTGGTGCCGGCGCTCGCACAGGAACTCACCGCCACATCGCCGCCATGCACCCTGGCCAGTTCGCGCACGATATACAGGCCCAGGCCCACGCTGCGCACGTCGCTGCCCTGGTCGGTGCCGCGGGTCATGGGTTCGAACAACCCGGCCAGCAGGGCTTGGGGAATCGCCGGGCCGTGGTTGTGTACCGCGACCGCGCAGGTGTTGTCGCCCAGGCGCGAGGTGATGGTGATCGGCTGCAGCAGGTCGCCATAGGCCACGCTGTTGGCCACCAGGTTACCGATCATCTGTTGCACGCGGTCGGCGTCCAGGCAGGCGTCGCCCTGGCCCTCGGCGTGATGCACCAGCGTGGCCTTGGGGAAGGCCACCCGCAGTTCGTCGACGCTGCGATGAATCACGCTGTGCAGGTCCAGCGGTTGCGGCTTGATGGTAATGCCCTGGCCGACCCGGGCCTGGGTGAAGTCCAGCAAGTCGGCGATCATGCGGTGGGCGCGTTCGGACGACTGGCCGATATGCCCCAACAACTGGCGCTCCTTGGCCGTGCACTCGCCGCGCTGGAGAAAGTCGGACGCCATGCGGATCGCCGTGAGGGGGTTTTTCAGGTCATGGCTGACAATCGCCACCATCTGTTCGGCAAACAACGCCCGGCGCTGGGCAATGGCATAGGCCTCGCTCAGTTCGGCCTGGGCCTGTTGCAGGGCCAGTTCCGTGGCGGTTTTTTCTTGCAGCAGGGCTTCGGCCTGCTTGCGGGCATTGAGCAGTTCGCGCTCGTACTTGTCACGGTCGGTGGTGCCGAACAGCGCCAGGTCATACACCACGCCGTCGGGATGCTGGCGCTGGTTGGCATTGAGCAATACCGTGACTTTGTGCCCGTTGCAATGGCGGATGTCGAGCTTCACTTCGGTGACGCTGCCGTGCATGCGCAGCATCGGCGCCAGGTGCGTCTGGTAGAAAATCCGCCCGCCCATGGCCAGCAGGTCCTGGAAACGCCGGCCCAGCAGTTGGGCGGCGGTAAAGCCCAGCCAATCGCACAAGCGCGGGTTGACGTGCAGGATCGTGCCGTCTTCCTGGGTCACCGCCAGGGCGCAGGCCGCGCTGTCAAACAGTGAATCAGCGGGCATCGGCAGCCGCCCAAGGGGCGAGGAAGCGGTCCATCGCTGTTGCGCACGCCTGGGGGGCGCTCATGTGTGGGCAATGGCCGACATTCTCGACCAGGCAATAGGTGCTGTTAGGTAATACGGCGTGCAGGTATTCGCCCACGGCCACGGGAGCGATCAGGTCTTCGGTCGATTGCAGGATCAGCACCGGGGTAGTCAGGCCGAACACATCCTGGCGGTTATCCGACAGGAAGGTCACGCGGGCGAACTGCTTGGCGATGTCCGGCTCGGTGCGGCAAAAGCTGTCGGTGAGCGCCTCGCTCAAGTGGGGTTGCGTCGGCGCGCCCATGATCACCGGGGCCATGGCGCTGGACCAGCCCAGGTAGTTGCTGTCGAGGGTGTCGAGCAGGTCTTCGATGTCGTCGTGCTGGAAACCGCCGACATACTCATCGGTATCGATATAGCGCGGCGATGGGCCAATCATCACGTGCGCGGCAATGCGGCCAGGGATGAAACGGTCGGCGAGGGTGCCGATCATCGCGCTCACCGAGTGGCCCACTAGAATCACCGGGCCTTGGGCGTAGGCGTCGATAATCTCGTTCAGGTCATGGGCGTAGCCATCCAGGCGGCTGTATTTGGCTTTGTCGAACGCACTCAAGTCCGACAGGCCGGCGCCGACCAGGTCATACAGCACCACGCGAAAGCGTTCGAGAAAGTGCGGTGCCAGGGCATTCCACATGGCCTGGTTGCAACCAAAGCCGTGGGAAAACACCAGGGTCGAGGGACCGTTGCCCATCACATGTACATTGTTGCGGTGACTTAGGTCCATGGGCGTCTCGTTGATGGCTTATTGCTATATAGCTTGGCGGCAGTTTAGATAGTCGCAGGCCCTGGGTCACGCGTTTGCGTGCAGATAAGGTAAAGTCGGCGCCTTCAGGGAGAAACTTCAGGTAACCATACATGATCGTGCTTGTGCGGCAATCGGTGTTCAGCCTACTGGCCCTGGTATTTTCCAGCCTGTTGATCGCCGCGCAGGCGGACACCTCGCCCATTGGGGTTGCCCTTGATCAACGGGTCATTGACCTGACCAACACTCTCGACTCGGGCACCGCCGAGCGCCTCAAGCAACAACTCGCCGACCTTGAACAACGCAAAGGCGCGCAGGTTGCTGTATTGCTGGTGCCGACCACCGGCAGCGCCGGCATCGAAGACTACGCCAACCAACTGTTTCGCGCCTGGAAACTGGGGCGCCAGGACGTCAACGACGGCCTCCTGCTGGTGGTGGCCAAGAACGACCGCAAGGTGCGCATCGAAGTGGGCTACGGCCTGGAAGGCATCGTCACCGACCTGCTGGCCCATCGCATCATTGAAGAACGGATCACGCCGGCGTTTCGTCAGGGTGACTTTGCCGGTGGCATCGAGCAAGGCGTGAACGCGCTGGTCGTCTTGGTGGACGGCGGCGACTTGCCTGAAAGGGCCGGGCCGGGGCTCAACCCCCAATTTATCGCGATATTGGCGGCGTTTATCCTGGGGGCGCTCACCGGTGTATTGATCGCTGCTGGCAAGTTGCCCTGGCGCAGGGCCTTGATCATCGCAGTAGCGGCCACGCTGCTGTTGGCGCTGCTGGCAGGTGGTCGGGATTGGCCGATGTTTCTGTTTGTAGTGCCGCTGACGTTGTTGATTGGCGGCGCGATATTCGGCGCGTTGTGGCAGGTACGTACGCTGTTTTACGGCGTGATCGGGCTGCTGGCTTATATCCTCGGGTTGGTGGTGGCAAACCAGTACGTGGACGTCAGTTTCATCCATTGGCTGCTGTGGCCATTGGGCGTCTTGGTGGTACTGGGCTTGTACCTGGTGCTGCTGCTGATCATGAGGGAGACCTGGCGCACCAGCCGCGCAGGTTTTGCCGTACGGCTGCTGGCGGTGATGGCCGTGTATGGGGTGGCGGGGTGGGTGATGGACGGTGATCGCGACGCTTGGTTGCTGGCGTTTCCTATCGCATCGTTTGTTGCGCTGATTATCTTTGGCAAGGTCGGCGAAGGTTCTGGCTCCGGTGGCGGGTCCAGTTCAGGCTCCAGCGGCTCCAGCTCCAGCTCCAGCAGCAGTTCGTCGGGCGGTGGCGGTTCCAGCGGTGGCGGGGGGGCTTCCGGCAGTTGGTAGATGGCTCGGCGGCTGTCCCACAGCGGAACAACCGCCAACCATACCAGTTGAAGCCAATGGGTATGGGGTGTTCGGCAAAGCCCTGGGTACTACGGCGGCTTAGCTCAAAAGCAGAGGAGTTGTCACGCCTTGGTCCATCCGCCGATGCCGTCAGGTTTTATTTCGAAGTCGATCGGTTCACGATGGATATTGGACGGGGAGTCGTCTAAGGCCTTGTAATCCGAAGTTGAGAAGGCGGGCAGGGTGCCGCTGCCGTGATATTGGATATGGGTATTGACCCTGGAGTCATCGACGATCTTTTTGTCCGAAGGCAAGAAGTTGCGATCCAACCGAGTGCGGTTGGCGTGGTCGCGCGTCGCATTGCCAATGCTCTTCCAGCCGCCCTTGCCATTGGACACTTCGGCATCTTCTCCCGCCTGTTTGTCCAGAGGGTTTGTCCTGGGTACATCGTTATCGATAGGGTGTTTGCCAGCGGGCTGGTACGCGGGTACGAATGGGATGGAGTCACTGATTGAAGACATGATTGCACCTCTCTGATCGCTAGGAAGTTGACCCTGTCAGGAAGGGATCCTGATAGGGCGTTTCGCAGGCTACAGCGCCAGGGGCAGGCGCTCAACGAGGTCTGTTTTGGCTGGGTGTAACAACGTAAAACCGCATCGGGCGCAGGTTTTCGAGTGAGTGAAAAGGCTAGAGGTGCAGTCCGGCCCACGCGCCGAAAAGTCAGGCTGGCTGTCAGATAGGGCAGCGCAGTGCCAGGTTTTCACTCACTGAAACACACTGTGTCGTTGCAGGTTATTTGGCGGCTTCACGCTTGGAAACACTTTTGCAATCACTCGTGCAACGGCTTGCATTAAAGCATTCTCACCATCTCATGCCACGCCATACCCCCATGATCCGACGGCGAAGGGCGCACATAGGTGTAGCCCATTGTTCTGTACAACGGCACATGCTGCTCCTTGCACATCAGGTGGATGCTGCGCTTGCCCATTGCTTGCATGCGTTGCACGAACTCGGCCATCAGCGTTTTCGCATACCCCTTGCCTTGATGGGCCGGGTCGACCACCACCGACATGATCACCACATTCGGCGCCTCGGCCACATGGCCCACCAACTCCTTGAAGGCCTCGTCCGACATCACCACTTCATGGGCGCACCCTGAGTTGATGAAACCTACCACTGCGCCATCTTCCTCCAGGATCAAAAAGCCCTTGGGGTACTGCGCGATGCGCGTGGTGATCTTTTCAAGCGTTGCGGCTTCGTCGCCCTCGTAGGCGGTGGTTTCGATTTCAAAGCAGCGTGCGGCGTCGGTGGGCAGGGCGTTGCGCAAGGTAAGGGTGGGCATGGGCGGTTCCAGGGATGTTCAGTCAAAGGCCACATCATAGAGAAACGTTGCTCCTTTGGCACCGTAAGGTCACTGGCGCTGAAGGCTCAAGCGGGAGGTTCAACGTTGGTGCCCCGCAATCAAACTGTGGGAGCTGGCTTGACCTGCGATGGCGGCCTTACAGCCAACGCCTATCCACCTGGCACCCTAACGATCCAACTGTGGGAGCTGGCTTGCCTGCGATGGCGGCCTTCCAGCCAACGCCTACCTACCTGATACCCTAACGATCCAACTGTGGGCTTGCCTGCGATGGCGGCCTGCCAGCCAACACCTACCCACCTGACACCCAACGATCCAACTGTGGGAGCGGGCTTGCTCGCGAAGGCGGCCTGGCAGTCAACACAGTTGGATGGTGTACATATCCATTGCTGCGGTAACGGCCGCTTAGGGTTCCGCTCTGACAGCGGCTCACTTTTGAAAAGCGCAAAAGTAAGCAAAACGCTCTTGCCCCACCACTC
>JAAIGE0101271822.1_pt1 | contig 15125 bp, 28 predicted proteins | sample 6487951 | NCBI WGS metagenome assembly JAAIGE01 (sample SAMN13974128, study PRJNA590717) | phyllosphere metagenome | biome: tomato field; feature: multiple bacterial spot infested tomato fields; material: tomato leaves; isolation source: leaves from tomato fields | host: Solanum lycopersicum ... | reverse complement strand
GAGCCGCACCCAAATTATTTCGCAGGTTTGGGATATGAATTTTGACTGCGACACAAACGTTGTAGAGGTGTCGATTCGAAGACTCAGAGCCAAGATAGATGACCCTTTCGAGACCAAACTGATACATACGCTTCGGGGCGTAGGGTATGTGCTTGAAAAACGATAGTTGCCAAGCTCTCTAGTACCGAAAATCCGCTACATGCTCCCGTCGCTTGCGAACTTGAGGTTTCTGTTTACGATCCGCGGCGCTGATTCCTCACTCAACAAATGAGGTAGGCTGTACATGAGGTATAGCATTGATTATCAGCAGGTTTCGCAAGGACAATCCGATGCCAGCATTGATGCCTGTCCAGCTGACATTGTCTTCAACAGCGACCATGGCCTAGCTCTTATCCCGTGCGTTGGCGATGTTATCAACCTCCCCTCTACGGCGGTCAAAGAAGGGGTTTGCGGCATCGTTAGATCAAGGATTTTCAATTATCTCAGAGGTCCTGAAGAGCTGTACTGTCACGTCAATATTCTCGTTGAGGAGGCGGACATCAATTTCGAAAGTCTCATCTCGGAATACATGCGCAATCAGTCACGTGCTCGCTCGCCTTCTTCATAAAGTCGAAGGCGGGCCAGTCCATTAATGGTTGTGTATGGGTGAGGGTTCAGCAGAGCGAGCGCCTACTGAGCACCAGAGATGAATAGTCACAGCCTAGTGGTTTAACGCGGTACTGCTGGTGTACGCAGGGCCGGACTCATTGTTTTTTGAATGGCGCATTGCAGCACATAGAAATATAAAACCCCGGAAGCAAATACGATTGCGGACAGATAAGCAAACTCAGAGTCTAAAACCCCGGAAACCATATACAATTTAATCGTGATAGAACCCATAATAATTCCGGTACAGTACATGACGCCTGTGAACTGATTGCCCAAAAAACTCAGTATGCCGCTGAAGGCATTGTTCGCACTCAACAGCATTGCTTTCAGTATCGTCCAGCCGAGAACTGGCAGAAAAGCCTTGATCATGAAGGCGAATAACATCGACGATGCAAACAGTTTTATCGGGGTTTCTGCCCACGGCTTGATGGTGCCGTCTACTTCAACGCCGGTATACAAGATGATATTCAGAATAATCGCCATAAGGGTGCATATGCCGAGGCGTATCATTTCCCGCTTAAGCGGGGCCATCATTATCACTGCGTGAATCTTGTTTCCAAAGTATCGTTTTAGTCCTTGGATCGACATTTTTCTTCCTATGCTCTCGGGTATGACGCTGTTGTAGCGTTGTATGACGGTCATGCTTTTACCCGAAGAGAGGTGACGCTTCAACGGTCCTGAATTGCGCAGGGGATCTCATGTCCTTCCCCTGGCTGGGTAGCTTGCTGAGAAATTCTCATCTACCTGCGTGGCAACGATGCGGCCACCCCGCCGCCGTCAGAGCTCTGGAGGACTGGCTGCTGTCAGCAACTCATCGAGTGACGGAACCTTAGCGTTTGCACTGAGGACGAGTGTTCTGGATCGGAGTATGGATACATCAAAGAAAGATTCGCACTCGACTCTTCCGTTTACTTCTCTCCAGTGGGTGACTTCTGGTATCAACTCATTAGGCACCGGGTATAGTGCCATAGGGTTATGGAATACCTCCACTTCAGCAGACCACGGCTCGTAGCCATATTGCGGCCAGAGCTGACCGTAGTCGCTGGACGCTACATCCAACAGAAATGGGATACCTCGTGATGCTCCCGGAGAACGGTCGAAAAACTCACCAAACCGCAAGTATCGGTACCCGTCTAGATGAGCTCCACCTGAGATCGGCACTCGGCTGAGCTTTGGCACTGTGCAGGCATTGGTGAAAATGACCGCTGAAAGATGGGCATTTTCCATTAGCGTAAATAGGCCGTTGGGGCGCCCTGATAGCAGAGATGTCTCTTCCTCCACAGTTATCAGGTGCGTACCACGATGCGCAGATGAGTGAACTGCAAAGCCATAGAGATAGCTGATGAGCGACTCCCTGCTCCACAGCATTGAACTGGGCGCATGGAAATCGGCTAAGGCCAGAATGAGCGGCTTACCCTCCACGTGCGGTAGGGATTCGTAACGCTTGTCCAATTTGTTTTGGATGGTCCTCGCAAACCTTTCTGCAGCCGCTCCTAAGAAACGCTCATGTCGGTCAGCGGGTGGGGGGACCGGCGAGGCGCCAAAATGCTCATACCGCTCTTCCGGGTTGGCTGTCACTGCTTCAACCCAGGCCTCATCTCCCAGCCTATTCTCGATGTGAAAATCGGGTGATTCTTTAGGCTGGGTGACCAAGAGTCCCTGTTCACGAAAAATCGCTAATAGGTGGGCTTCCCAGAGGCGGGTGTGAAAATTCTCAGTCTGGCAATCGGGAACCCAATTTCTGTCTGGGGATGGCAGTGCGAGATACAGTTGATTCAGCGCCCACGCCCCAATACGGCGGCTTGGATCAAATAGTGATTTGAACACCACGCTTGGTGTGCGCTTACCCATTCTGCTTAGAGGAGCACGTCGTCGTTCACCTGAAGGGAGTGGAAGCGGATGGGCTTGGGTATAGAGAAAATGGCTGATTGAGGCGCGGGCTTCGGACTCGCCAGTGGTGCACTCACCATGGCTGAGGAGCACCCACACGCTATCGACACGACGCCGCAAGGTGACAATTCCGAAGCTGCCGGAATTGATATTTCGGGTTAGAGCGGCACAAGAAATTCCGTCCTCACTAAGCCATGCCCCTACTGGCGGGCTGTCCCCAAACCCCAACCCTCGTGGAAGCGACAAAGCGATTAGATCGAACATCGGCGCAGCAATTTCTTTCATTCGCTGATCTCGGCAGTCGTCAAAATGCATTCCATCAATGCCTCGGAGCGTGCCCGCCGGCGATGGCATCGGTGGAGGTACCTATTGAAGAAGGGGGCTTTGCTCCACCAGGACGTCTCGGTTGGTGAAGATGGTCTCAATGGTTGCAGCCTCGGCAGCCACATGAGTCTTTCGCGTGATCTCTTCAAGGGCCAGTTCGAGCCGGTAGTCTTGGAAATACTCGTACAGCTTTTCAGAGCTCTCGGATATCTCCTCCCCACCATTTTTTGCGAACAAGATGTGGATGATCGCTGCGAGTGGGAGGGAGATGTCGAGATCCTTCTCTTCTGCATCTGAATCCGAGTTCAAACCGTCGAAATACCTCTCCAGATGATTCTGGAGCTCCTCAAGCCAGAACTGAGATAGGTTGCTAGGTAGGGAGCTTTCAGGCCCGGTCAGAAGGACTTCATCTCTGAATAGAGCCAGCAGATTGGGGTTTGCCATGGAGGACCTCACGATTAGATTTGAGAGCAACTGGTCAGCATAGTCCACCTCAAGATGACCACCTCCTTGACGCCCATCCTGGTGCTCCTGAGCATCAGACGAGTGAATCGCCCCGAAACCTGTAGATACAAAATGACCGCTTCTCGCCGTTAGCTGCCTTTCTTGAAGGACAGCTTTGGGTCGATAGCGGCCTTCGTGGAGGTTGGTGTCTACGGGGTCGGTTTAGTCATTCTGAATCTCCGGTTTCACCTCCGTGAGGCCGGCCATCGTCATGCATCAGATCTTGATTGACACGCGTGCCGCTTTGGATAGCCTTGCAATTGAGGGCTGCAACTGCGCATTTGTCGGGCCTGGGTACCAGCATGAGCCCCCGCAATTTTGGCAGCAGAGGAAGCTGGTTCCTCTGAAGTAGTGACGGCGGGCATTGCCAGTCGGATTCTGAACCCAAGGTCGCCAGACTAGGAGCTAAAGGATCGCTGCGACTACTCCTCATCCCTTACCGAAAAGTCACGCGTCGGTCGTAAACGGCCCTTTCCAGGCCAATCAACTTTTGTGATTGGTGAGTAGGGATTTCTCGGCTTTTCTGTGAAAAGCACCCCTTCATTTCACAAAAAAAATGGCGAAGATTCCAATTTCACGGGGTCTGGCCTATCACCTATTTTGTGAACCTACAGCTGGAGCCGGACGATTGTCATCGAGGTTCATTGCGGTGACGCTAAATGAAAAGCCTGCCCTTTTGTCAGGTGTATACCCAGATGCTGTAGAGATTCCCAAGGCTAATTGCTCATACGCCGCCTTGAGAGCAAGCTGAATTTGATCAGGCGATTCTGCATAGAGATTCAAATGCACATGCACCTGAAAAGGCAATTGTTTGATCATTAGGCGACATTCTCACAAAAATATTGGTGCCCGAGGTGCTCTCAAAGCTTTTTGACGAGCTCCAAACCCCGCTCAGTCAACTCAATCGACGGTGTGAAGTGGAAAGGCTCCTCATTAGGATCATTGGTGAAGCGGACCGGATCCTCTAATGTTTGGAAGCACAGCCCCTTTTTCTCCAGGCGGCGAAAGACAGCCATGTGGGGAACTGAGTCGCCGAAAGCGTCAGTCGCCGGCTTGTCAGGAATGTAAGAGATCAAAGTCGACCGCGCCTCACGTAGCCAGCGCAGCGCCGAAGCTTCAGCTTCACTTAATTCGCTCATTCAATTCTCAAAATCTGTTTCACGATTCAATAGCACTCAAGGATGCAGGCAGCCGGTTAAAAAATGTCACACGGCTTAACAAAAGTCCCGGCCTGAAGCTGCCAGACGTATTCTTCCAGATTACCAGACACCTTTTCTAAAGCTTGGGGCAAATAGGGTAGTAGGTCCTCAAAACCTGAGTTCTCAGGCCCCCCGTGGTACCTCCGGCAGTGCTCTAAAATGGTATCGCGCTCATCGCAACCAATTAGAGTCATTGGATCGCGATCGTTGTAGTCGTGCAGGTTTGACAAGTGAATAAAAGCGCAGCCGAACTTATAGACTGACCGTACCCATCCCTGTAGCTGCTCTGCAAGTTCAACCATCTCACGATCGGTAATTCGCCCACGCCCATCCGGGCGTCTCCACTGTTGCCCGCTCACGGACGCTTCCATTAGCTCCAAAAGGCGAGCTGGTTCCTGGCTGAGCAGGTAGATTACCCGAATCATGGAGTCCAGCTCCTGGCGCAGGATGGCAATCATTTGGCTTGGTATATGCGCCTGCGCCAGCAAGCTCATTGCCTTCTGGTGATCCACTGAACGGCTCAGCACCTGCCGGGTAAAAATAGTGATCGCGTCCATTACCACATCTCCCATACCGCGGCCGAAATGTCAGCAAATTCAATTCAAAGATAGCTCTAACTTAGCTTCGGCAATATGCCCAAGGTTGTGCGTTTTCCCACAGGCGACCTGAGGGCTCCTCAACGACGAAAGCGTCACCAGTCGAGGGAAAGGTTGTTGCCCAGTCAACATGCGGCAGTACATCGGCAATCCAATTCAACAGTGTAGCGAAACCGTAAAACTCGTCGTCAATGCCTCCGTTTCTGTAGTCGATTATCGCTTCCGTAGTGACAAGCGTGACAAGAATGGGATCACCAGGCTTAGCTCTGTAGCTCACCCGAACTTCAGGAGTCACATCGTCTGATTTGCGGATCTGGCGAAAAACGAAGGCTCCATTTTCGAGCTCGACCACACCCTGCAACCAAATCCTTTTCATCTCGTCGAGAGAAATTGCTTTTTCAAGGCTCGCTTTGTCGGCGAGAAGTACCTGTTGCACGTTCATAAGATCCCCCGGAATTGCTCAGTTGCTTGGAAGTGGCCGAAAACTCCAGCCAAGCGTTCCATCATACAGCAACAATTGCAATTTTAGTTCCCATAGATGGAACTAGAAATTAGCTAGCCGTCTTTCCCGACAAACCCAAATTCCGATTATACCCCTCCTCCTTTGTTGCTCAATGTTGTGCATCTCCCTTCACGAGAACATCAACCCTGGCGGGAGTAAACCGGAATGAAAGCACGAAAAGATAAAAATCCTGAGTTGATCAACGGAAGCGTATTGGTTGTAGGTAATCGCCGGTTTCAAATCACTATCGAACCTGACGAAGACGGCACGAGTCCCTACGACGATGATCTCCCCGAGGTCCAATCGACAGACCGGCGCGAAGCTTGGAAACGAGGGCACTGGCACTACGTGTTTTACGTACTGCACGCCATTGACCCCGATGGAAATCAAATTGATTGCGAAATCTCAACGAGCTGCTCAGCAGGGCGACTACCCAGTGACTCCGATTTTTGGGCGGAAGTTATGCCGATGTGCAATGAGATTTCCCAAGATATGGCGTCTGCCGGATTCATGGCTGATGGACAAAGAAGCAAGATCATCCATGCACTGAATGCGCTACGAAAATTTGCGGATGACTTTTGGAATCTTAGCCTTATGCAGGTCTTTCTCAAAGAAGGAGGGTTGAACATTGGCACACCCAGCGGCAGGAATCCGTACCGCTTAAACACGATCGCGAAATCCATAACCAAAAGGCCAGAACTTAAAGGACTTCTAGTGAGGTGGACGCGTGTCCGTGAACTTCATAACGGGGTACTTGTAGAGTTCAACGAACACCTGGCTCGGCAGCAAGGCCTAGTGGTTGACGGACTGCAATACCCAGAAACGGATTGGAAGTACGAACGAGAAAATAATGATACTCAGCTCAGCTACATCGACTGGGTTTCCCACTGTCTTGAACGCGATTCCATATTCCCTGAGCACAGCCACGGGGCCTATGAAAGCAAAATGGCTGAAGAAGCACTGCACTCAATGCGCTCATTTGCAAGCGAGCTTCTGCTCAGCAGCATCGCACAAGACCTTTTCAATAAACCAGTACCAGGCCTAGCTCGAAAACGAATGCCAGTTTTGCTCCGACACTGGATGCAAGCGCTGGAAATCTACCGGCTGGCGGTGGCCGAACATAGAGGAATTAGTACCCATGAATGAAGTTCTCAAAACCCTTCTGGATTGTGACGTGACGCTGTACGTAGGTCCGCACATTTTCAAAGGCTCGATTGGTGAGACTGACTCAGAAGATGTTGTGGTTTTGCACATGGACAAAGAAGTTACTCCAAGCCGAATTGAGCAAATCTCTGCGTTCACCTTGCCCCCCTTCAAAGCTGATTAAGCCCCCCCACGATCCGCGACAACGTTCAAGGAAATTCAATTATGCGTAAAACACGCTCTCCCAATGAATTAGAACTGCTGTTCGCACAGCGCCAGGATGCGGTAGCGATGCTGGTAACCACGGGTGGTATCAAGGCCGAAGATCTTAACCCTTTAGACCGGTTGGGGCGGTGCATGGTGGCGAACGATCACTGGAGCATTTGCGATGAGGCTGCACGGTCTGCATTGCTCAATGATCAGCACCCACATGTACGAAGTTGTGCACGCCTGGCTGCACACTAAATATGGCCCTGACTTTGTCAGCTGCCGGCAATCAGACCAGTTATGGACACCAACCGATGACAACTCAATACTCGGATCTAAAACCTGATGATCAAGAGGCTGTGAGCCAAGCGATGGATCGTGCTTTGGCTTCGCTTCAAGACTACGGGCTGCGAATTGAAAACGTGGATCACACTGAACTGCTCAACGCCCTGGTCGATGTATTCGAACAGGCATCCCCATAAACTGTTTCACAACCGCCCTGACCATTATGGTCGGGGCTTCTTTTTGCCCGAAATTTGATAAAATTAGCCGACCGCACATTGCTAGTTCCGACCATCGGAACTATATTTCCACCTCTTTTACTGATTTTCATGAAAGGTGCGATGGCGTTGGACATCAAGCAGCTGCAACAAATAATTGACTCTGCTAAAGAAGCACTCCGGGAAAGGAAACGCCTGGATAAACTGCACAAAGGGCAAATTGCAAGAGTCGCCAGCGGAGGTATGAGTCGGGCGCGAACCACCACCTATAATGCAGCAGCTGGATCCGCCGCTGAACGTGCTAACTTTTTTGAGAAAGACCTGAAGAGGTTAGTGCTGGGGCTGCCTGAAGAGGTCTGATACATGAGCGGAGTCACTCCTTCACGCGTTTTGTGGCTCTGTAAAGAAGAGCCGCATGCATCGCCGATCTGGCTCATTTAAAAGGAAAATGTGAGTGGCTAATGATTCGAGGTTAACGCTTACCCAAGCAGAAATAATGCGCTGGCTTAGCAAGGGATGGGACGCCCGGGTTTCACACGGAGAAGTAGTCGAAATCAATGGTAAAAAGGTATGCCGGCTCTCAACAATGACCGCTCTTGAAAAGCGAGGTCTTGTTTACAGAGACGTCGACACCAAATTGTGGGCCGCGACAGAGGCTGGTCGAGCCCTTAATCGAACCTGAGGAATTGAGTCATGATCTATGACGAAATGCGCGAAGACATAAAAGAGCTGATCGCGCTGGAGCGAAAGGATGAGCAATACAACGCCGCGATCGCTGCCGGCTCAGTTAAGCCAAGCCAAGAGACGAGCCGTGATCACGAAAAGCGGGCTCTCCGAATTGATGATTTGACCCGCAAATATGGCGCCCAGTAGGTTCATGCGCGGTTAATACTCTCACCCTAAGCATGGCACATTTGTACTGTCGGCAATCCCTGAGCTCACACAGCCTCCCGACTGAAAATAAACTATCAGCCCATTTCATCTGCATAGGCCGCATCGGCCTCTTCGACTAACTCCCGCCACTCACCGGCATCAATCACTAATTTGTCTCGCATACCGTCAGCCAGGGCCCGCCGAGCCTTATGCCGGTCTTCAGGCGTTCCGGATAGGAAAGCAGCGTCGTTGCGTAGGGCAAACCAATCCTCCATCGCGCTGACCTGCTCAATATTTATCGCCATGACGAATTCCCCTTAAGAATGTCTACTGTATAGAGAACGGCCAGATCGACCCCGTTCATTGACCCCGACGAGCGGAGAGACCTATGTGTGGGCGAATTTCACAATACAGCGGCATCCATGACTTTGTTGCTGCGCTGAGCATGCCCTATACCTTGGCAAACTCAGTGGGTGACCATCCGCTGGAGCATTACAACGTGGCTCCATCCACGCAGGCTGCCCTGCTCCACTTACAAGGTGATCTCCTTCACGCCGACCTGGTACGCTGGGGGTGGCGGCCGCATTGGGCAAAGGATCGCGCAGCACCGATAAACGCCCGCGTCGAGAAAGTGGCTCACGGGCCATTCTTCCGGGCAATCTGGCCGCACAGGGCGATTACGCCTATAGACAATTGGTTTGAGTGGGTCGATGAAGGCGGCGCGAAGAAACAACCCTACCTGATACGCCGGCGCGACCAGGCTCCCATCTTGTGCGCTGCAATCGCTCAGCTGCCCGATCCTGATGAAGGCCCCGGGCAGCACGATGGCTTCGTGATCATCACCGCAGACAGTGCCGGCGGCATGCTTGATATACATGACCGGCGTCCTGTAGTGCTTGGCCCAGGCGACGCACGTGAATGGTTAGACCCGGCAACACCAAAAGAGCGAGCTGAGCAGATAGTGCTAAATTGTGGCGTGCCGGCAGAGGAGTTTGAGTGGTTTAAAGTAGACGCAGCAGTAGGCAACGTCCGTAATAAAGGAAAGGCCCTGATCGAGCCTCGAGCTTAAGCTAAGTTTGACTGGCTGGTTTGAATCCCAGTTATCAGCCTCGCCAGATCCTGCCAAGGATGGTCGCTGACAACGTCCTTCACCTTACAGTCAGATGCGTGGACGACCTTCTCGCTACTGAAGCTCGCCAGTTGCCCGCGTTTGCAGTTCGCACAACGGTATAAATCACCGTCGAGAGTCCAGGAGCGGTGATGCAATTCAAGAGCTGTATCTAACTCACGACCTGCTAGTGCAGTTTCATTTTTCGTGCCCATGTGAAATGCCTCTGATCGAAGAAGGTTTGCCGGCAACTTCCTACCGGCACTAATAGGGTAAGCCCAGGCTAAATATCGCAGTCACCCTGATTGCTGTGCCAAAGGTATACACGGCCTTTAGAGGTCAGATGATACTCATCCGTGATTAGCCCAAGCTTTTGGCCGATCGTTTTCGTAGTGTGGCACTGATACCACCCGCTTGCGCATTTGAGTACAGCCAGACGCAATTCAGCGCGACTTCCAGTGCCATAACTTGTATGGGCAAAAGCCTGCACAAGCTCAGCATCGGACACGATCTCATCGACACAGTTTGCTCCAAGGAAGGGATTGGCGTTACCCATGGGCCGTTCCTTTCTCTGAAGCATTGAGGAAGTGCTCGAGCCGCACTAGCGCGTCCAACGCCTCAGTAATTTGAGGCAGAGCTTTGTCCGCTTCGGCTGCTGCCGGCATAAAACCGTGGGCCTGGCCGTCCACAATGAGCTGGTGAGATGCACGCAATGCTTTGTTCATCGCGCCGAGCGCGAATAGCTGGGGCCCAGTAACTTCACGCCCGGGATATACACCAGGTAGCGGCGACAAAGCGGGCTTTGCTGCCTGCTTGGCCCGAATACGTTCGATACTTTGCCAAATCCGTGCAAGTTCCCGATCGCCTGCGGCATGCATATTCAGATTGTTCGCCAAACACAGAGCAGCAAGAGTGACCATTACACCACCGACCTCTTGTGCAGGGTCTCCAATCTCGCGACCGAATACGTAATCGACCAGCTGGTAAATTTCGCCGACTGTTGTGCCGCATGCCTGGGCCAGTTCCAGTGCCTCCTCAACGAAACGATGATTACGCTCCTGGCGGTCAGCCGCAATAGTTGCTCCAAAGCATTCGAGCAACCAGGGCTCCACACGCGCCTGGAAGGATAAGCCCTGTTTCGAATTCGGCATTACGCCCGTCGAAGTAGAGGAGTCTTCGCCCCGGAGAAACTCGAAGGCCCGCTTAGGGTTGTTTGGCGCTACAGGCAAGGCTTGCCAGAGAGTTGGAATGAACTGCGATTCAACTGCTTCCCCGGAGCAGCTGTAGCGCCAGCAAAGCAACATCTGACGCTCCTTATAGCCCTCCTCCGCCATTCGCCCCACAGTGAGGGATCCTGTGCCGTAGAAGATGTCACCCACTACAAAGTCATCAATTGCACCAATAACCCTAATACCTTCCCCTGGGTGCTCCTCGGATAGGGAAGTCCACAGCAGCTGGTCGCTACAAGAGGGGCTAACCTGATTTGAAGAATTGGCAGCCTCCCGCAGCAACGCCTGAATCTCATCCCTTGCCGCTGTGTGGCGCTGAATCGCTGGGCCATTGGCAAGGGTAGCCAAGCCATCAGAAATCGCCCGAAGGGCCACCACCAATGTTTCGCGTGAAAGAGATCTAATCGGTAGATTTTGAGTCACAAGGTCGCTCCGGTGTCACTGCGCTACGCATCAAAGCCAGGCGTCGGCACTGGTAATCAATTAAGGGGGAAAACTGGAATACCAGACCCGCACTCAAATCAATAATAGTTCCGTTTATAGCAACCTGCAACAGGTTAAATGAATGACTTTAAGGGCGACGTTGATTGCAGAAACGGAAGTTCACCCCATTTGCATCAGACACATCTCACGTCGTTTAAACCAAAGCCTGGCAACGTCTATGGGCCAACAACTCAGTAATCGTTCACAGCTGACGCCATATTCTTGTAGTAGAGGAAGAACTGCACCTGGCAGGGGCAAGACGTGGCTCACTCCCTTGCAAGACAGCCTGTAGACGCCCCAGGGCCATGATCGGGTCAACTTGAGGGCATTGGCAGGCGGATATGGCAAGGAATGCACCAGCACGCCCATAGCACGGCCTGAGCTTTTAAACAGCGAAGTTCGATTCTTGCCCTCTTGCGGAACAATGAACAGGAACTCGCCTACCTGTAGAGCCCGGGGAGAATGCAGATAGGAATAGGTGGGCTTGGTAGCGAGTGCGTCGGACCAGTCCATCACGTCTCGGGCCGACCTCGGATGGAATCGGGTGTCGCTGTAATCGTTGTAGGTCCCACGCAGAATCAGTGAGGGATCTACTGTCGCCTCATTCATCTCGCTGGTACAAAATGAAAGCTCAGTGTACGGCAGCACAAGCGCGACAAACTGCGCAGGTCTGATTGACGACCAGCCTTGAGTTGGCCTTTGGTAACCGCGGAGCCACAACTTTAGGCGTTGCCATCCGACTGAGTTACAGAAAAGGCGACCTTCGTCATCAAAGGCGTCTTTTGCATCGGCCAACCGGATGCTGCTGGAGTAGAACCGTGGGTAGCTAGTCAAAGCTGGCCTTGGTATCCGGGTCATTCATAGGTGCTGGGCTGTAGCCTACGCAAAGGCCGAATTGATTGCGTCCGCCACATCCGGTGCAGATCCAGTACTCACCTGCCCGTATCTCATGCTCCCAAATCAAAGCTTCGGTCAGGCAGTTGTCTCCGCCACATTTGAGTTTACGCTGATGCGGCTTCCACTCCACCTGGTTATTGCCCAGGCCAATCAACGTATAACCCGCATGGCATTCCATGCATTCGGCCCGAACACTTTCTTTCCCAAAAGGGAACCGCCGGCGAAGTGGCTTCTCACAGTTGAAGCATTCGATTGTTGCGAAGCTGCCAAGCGTGATGTTGTAAACGCTCGATGCCAGAACAAGCTCGAGTGCGCCTGCGATCTCGCCGCACTTCATACGCAACTTTGCAGGATCTTGCGGTTTTACACCCCTCGCCTGCTTGAGGGTAGGTACGTGGAGGTAGCTACCCAGAGCATCGTAGTACTTCTTGATCACTGCCATGCTCAGCGCGGTTTCATGGCCAACATCATGCATAACCTCAGGAGCAACTCCAGGAGAGGGTTCGAGCCCAATCCTGAGCGTACTGTCGGAAGCGGCATGAGGATCGACATCCAGCAAAACCTGCATGACCTTTTTGGGCTGCCAGGTTTCATATTCCGATGGCGGGAATTCATCCTTGTAGGATGCAGCTCGATCGTAGGCAAGAGACTCAATCGTCATCCGCAATTCTAAAGCTGCATATTTCAAACGCTGATCGTCACCGTTTGAAAGCTCGGCTTTTGCGAGGCGAAGTGAATTTCGTGCTGCGGATCTATAATTTTTCATCTTCTATAAAAGTCTTCCAAACGAGCACGAGCTGCTTTTCGATGGGCCGCAGACTTTACCCAGGACTTCAAAAGAAGGCATATCCCATGCCCCCCACTGAACGCCAGCGTAAACCATGCCGGTACAGATATAGAAGGACCGTACCAACGTGCGAAAATCGACGGAATCTCAAGTAAATTAAAAATCAAGGCAACGCCGCTCAAGCAGCTGCCAACGCTCATAAAAAACGATACGACTGTGAGCAGTATCAGCAGAAAACGTGTCATTACATGACCCACCCTTCAAAGGCGATTTAGCTCATCGTTACACCTTGGTGCGAGGTAAAGCCCCAGAAAGCCGTCGAGCAATTGAAAACAGAGCTCGCTTCTCAGCTGCTTCATTTGGCTCGTGTTGAAAATCGCGCCAATCATCTAAAAACGGTTCAGACTGCGGACTCACATAGCGGCTTGGCCATAGGTTGCCTTTGCCCTTGATGATCGCATTTACAGTCCGGCCGTTGGCGTACAGCAGCCCCCATTTAGGCGGCAGCTCTTCAGGCTTGATCAATCCTTCTGGGCAAAGGTAAAAGCGATACAAACCGAGGCCACCCGCCGATCGTTCTGGCTTTTTTTTATCGGCTAAAAAATCGGAACGTGAAATCTTGACCTCTACCATGGCTGAGCAGCTACTACGAAAGCCGAGCACGTCTGGCTGTTCACGACAGCCGAAACAAGTGAGCTCCGTTTCAACGACGCTGAAACCGTTTTTCCTAAGCCAGGCTGCGCCCATCAGCGTAAGCTTTTTATGTGCCTCAGAAACAGCCATTTTAATTGCCACCGATCGGTACGTAATTTCGAGTACACGTGCAGTTTTGTTCGTAGAACAGAACTGCCTCAGCATCTGAGGTCTCTACTGAGCACCTCTGGATATTCTTTGTCGAGTTGATGCACTCACAGCCATCTTCAAAATAGGCTCTGTTGAACTGGAGCCGCTCTTGTTCTTTCAGACATTCGTTCTGCATTGCTTTTTTCCCCCAATGTGAACATTTAATGCGCCTGGTGAATCAGGTTGGACTGGGAATCGGATCCGATTATTTGGTCAGGCACGCTTTGATGCCCTCAAGGTGCTTGATGGCGACCGCGAGATTCACTGACTGATTCCGCTGGAATGTGGGTGTTCCGCGGCCGTTAAAGTGAGCGGGGGGATCAATGTATTTTTGAAATTTCAATGCGGTGTCATCGCAGAGGTACATCGCTCTTTGATGATCACCGTTGTGTAGGCACTCCCCCAAATGCTCAAAGTTGACCAGGGTGTCTGACAGAAAACAGATGTCGTCAGGAGCGAACTGCTCATTTTCGTGAGCACCTTGGTTGTAAGCGCTGTACATCCTCGTCGACGCCCCAACTTGGCCGGCGAACTGGATCAGTCCGGCTAAATGAATAATTAGCTTTTCCATGAGTTACCCATTCTTATCCGATGCTCAAATATCTGCGTGGACACAACTCCACAACCTTCAGCGATAATTTGCCCGGTGACCATTCAGAGCTCGTCAGGCGCTAAGACTCAAATGTGCCATGCTTAGGGAGTTCACCAGTTCGCAGGCGTACATCAGTTAGGAAACCCTGAATCGGCAGGCCATCAAGAGAACGCCCCAAGTGAGTCATCAGTGGCAATATCAGTAATCTGATCGCCAAACATTGCTGCCCCAGCCACGCCTAAGGCCGCAGCTCCGCCGATGACGGCAGCAGGCGAAACTGAATCTCCGTCGAAAGAGGTTCCCGGACTGTCATCCCCCATGGCTGAGGTGTAGTCACCACTTGCACCGCCGCCGCCGAAAGATCCACCTCGAGCAAGATCATCCTCGACATGATGTTCCTTGATCACATCAAGCATCAGCGTGCGAAGCGAGGTTGGAATATCAGTCGCCAAATACAACCAGAGATCAAAGGACTCATCAGCTGAATAACGAGATTGGTCTGAGCGTGCAAGGCCTACAACAGACTGCGGTGAGGTAGCTGCTGATACTGGTTGCACAATGGGAAACGACTGAGAAGTCGCTAATTTTGACGCAAGGCTGAAGTCCATTTGTGATGAGAAGCAGCAGATGCATGACAAGAGTAATGAGCTTCTGAAACTGCTAGCAGTCATGCAAGAAGGCCATCAGCGTGACGTTTCTCTTCCTGGTGAGTTGAAAGAGCAGCTAAAGAAAATCGTGTCGGCTTCTCAGTCGTTTCCCATTGTGCAACCAGTATCAGCAGCTACCTCACCGCAGTCTGT
>JAAIGE0101004320.1_pt1 | contig 15133 bp, 10 predicted proteins | sample 6487951 | NCBI WGS metagenome assembly JAAIGE01 (sample SAMN13974128, study PRJNA590717) | phyllosphere metagenome | biome: tomato field; feature: multiple bacterial spot infested tomato fields; material: tomato leaves; isolation source: leaves from tomato fields | host: Solanum lycopersicum ... | reverse complement strand
TGCTGGAAACCGGCATCAAGGTCATCGACCTGATGTGCCCGTTCGCCAAGGGCGGCAAGGTCGGCCTGTTCGGCGGCGCCGGCGTCGGCAAGACCGTCAACATGATGGAACTGATCAACAACATCGCCAAGGCGCACTCGGGTTTGTCCGTGTTCGCCGGCGTGGGCGAGCGTACCCGCGAGGGCAACGACTTCTACCACGAGATGAAGGACTCCAACGTTCTGGACAAGGTGGCGATGGTGTACGGCCAGATGAACGAGCCGCCGGGCAACCGTCTGCGCGTGGCATTGACCGGCCTGACCATGGCCGAGTACTTCCGCGACGAGAAGGACGCCAGCGGCAAGGGCAAGGACGTGCTGCTGTTCGTGGACAACATCTACCGCTACACGCTGGCCGGTACCGAAGTGTCGGCGCTGCTCGGCCGCATGCCGTCGGCGGTGGGCTACCAGCCGACCCTGGCCGAGGAAATGGGCGTGCTGCAGGAGCGCATCACCTCGACCAAGAGCGGTTCGATCACCTCGATCCAGGCCGTGTACGTGCCTGCGGACGACCTGACCGACCCGTCGCCGGCGACCACCTTCGCCCACCTGGACTCGACCGTCACGCTGAGCCGTAACATCGCCTCGCTGGGTATCTACCCGGCGGTGGATCCGCTGGACTCCACCAGCCGCCAGATGGATCCGCTGGTGATCGGCCACGAGCATTACGACACCGCCCAGCGCGTCCAGCAGACCTTGCAGAAGTACAAGGAACTGAAGGACATCATCGCCATCCTGGGCATGGACGAGCTGAGCGAAGAAGACAAGCAGTCGGTGTCGCGCGCGCGCAAGATCGAGCGCTTCTTCAGCCAGCCCTTCCACGTGGCCGAAGTGTTCACCGGTTCGCCGGGCAAGTACGTGTCGCTGAAGGACACCATCCGCGGCTTCAAGGCGATCTGCGACGGCGAATACGACCACCTGCCGGAGCAGGCGTTCTACATGGTCGGCAGCATCGAAGAAGCGGTCGAGAAAGCCAACAAGATGAGCGCCAAGGCGTAAGAGCCGGGATTTGGCATTCGGGATTCGGGATTTGGTACGGCGGTAATTGGGGAGCGGAAACGAGGTGAGTGACCACAGTGAAAGCTGCGGTTGCCAATCCCGAATCCCGCATCCCCAATCCCCGCCTCACAGAGTGAGGCAGCATGAGCACTATCCGTTGCGACATCGTCAGCGCCGAGAAGGAAATCTTCCACGGTGAGGCGACGCTGGTCGTGGCTACCGGCGAGTTGGGCGAGCTGGGCATTGCGCCCAAGCACGCGCCGCTGATCACACGCCTGAAGCCGGGCAAGGTGGTGGTGACCACCGCCAATGGCGAACAGCTGGATTTCGCCATTTCCGGCGGCATCCTGGAAGTGCAGCCGCAGGTGGTGACCATCCTGGTCGACACCGCGGTGCGTGCGCAGGACATCGACGAGGCGGCCGTGCGCAAGGTCAAGGAAGAGGCCGAGCGGCTGCTGGCCAACCGTGGCAACACGGTGGACGTGGCCGAGGCACAGCGTCAGCTGGCCGAAGCGACAGTACAGCTGCAGGCGCTGGAGCGCTTGCGTCGCAACCTCAAGCACTAAGCGGTGGGCTGCCCACCTCCAGGGTGGGCGTGCACGTCCGACTGCTGCAAGTTCGTCTGCAGATATGAAGTTCGAAACGCCGACCATCGTGTCGGCGTTTTCGTTTTTGGAGCGCCGCGTGCGGGTGCGTGAATCCGCGGTGGCGCGCGGCAGGCACACTGCGTGCCTTGGCGCACCGCTGCACCGCAGCGCTGCATGGCAAGCTTATCCCGGCACGTTGAGGAAGATGGCATGACCCGTTCGATCGATGGCATTCGCGCTTACATGGTGAGCGGCCTGTTGGCCGCCGGACTGCTGGGGTGCGCATGGCCGGCGCGCAGCCAGCCGCCGTTGGATCTGCTGATGGATCGCATCGTGCAGCGCAATGCCATTGGCGATGCGGTAGCGCTAAGCAAGTGGGACAGCGGCAAGCCGGTGCTGGATCAGGCGCGCGAGGCGGCGGTGCTGCAGAGCGTGCGCGATCAGGCGCCGGCGCATGGGCTGGATGCCGACGACGCAGCGCGTTTCTTCGGCGCGCAAATCGAGGCCAACAAGTCGGTGCAGTACGCGCTGCTCAGCCATTGGCACGAGCGCGGACATGCGCCGAACACCGCACGTCCGGATCTCAGCGCGCTGCGCGCTCGCCTGGATCAACTGCAGGGCGAACTGCTCGATGCGCTGGCCGATGTGGCCTCGACGCGCAGCGCGCCCGACTGCCCGGCCAGCACCGCGCGTGCCGCTGCGCATTACGCAGAGCAGTGGCAGCTGGATGCGCTGCATCGTGCGGCACTGGTGCGCGGCCTGGGCGATTTTTGCCACTGATCCATAGCGGCAACGTGTCTGCGAGACCAACGCGCTGTCATGCGGTTGGAGCGGCCGACAACACGTGTGCGCGTTCGCTTGGTGGCGATTGCAGCGTTTTGTCGGCCGCATCCTGGTGGATGCAGTCAGGCGTTCAGATCGAACGCTGAGCGTGTCCAAGGCGCGGTGCACTCGCGCTCGCCAGGCGCGCCCTCAACCCGTCCTGGAGAGGCGATGACGGCATCCATGCCGTCAACTGTCATGCAATCGGCGAGGACGCTGCACGAGAAAGGTCGCTGGCAGCCTGGCTGAATGCCACGCACACCGGCCGACGCGACTGGTTTTTGTTCCCCGACCGGGTGTGGACCCGATGCAGCATGGATGCCGCATAAGAGCGACAAGGACATCCGCGCGATCGATCAGCACCGGAACAGATGCCGCGCCTGTGCTGCGCGCTGTCTGCGCGCAAGCGGTGTCCCCTTTTGCGTCGTATCGCCACACGATCGAGCAATCGCTCGGCGCCTGCGCATGCCTCGATCAGCGATACACCACATGCCGGCCTAGGAAGAACGAAACGACCGCCAGCCCGCCTTCGACCAGCGGTTTCGCCAGCCATGCCTGACGCAGGCCGAGTAGGTCTACCGTGGTCGAGAGCAGCCAGGTGCTGATCAGCGTGAGCGTCAGCCACATCACCGCAAAGCGGCCGAAGCGTCGCCAACCCAGCCGCGCATCGCCTTGCTGGGCGAAGGTGTAGCGGCCGTTGAGCCAAAAGCCGAGCATGGCGCCGCCGATGCGTCCGAGCAGATTGGCGGGCACCGCAGGCATGCCTGCGGCGGTGGCGGCGATGAAGATGCCGCAATCGACGACCAGCTGCAGGGCGCCAATGATCATGAACTGGCTGCCTTGGCGGAACAGACTCATGCGTGCGGGGCAAAGGAAAGGGGCGCCCATCCTAGCGGCAGCGAGGCGCAAACGTTGTTAGTGCGGGCGAACGCTGCATCCGGGCAACGACGCGAGGGGGCGCAGCGACTAGAATTTGAACATCCCTATGCCTGGAATGTCTTGATGACCCTGCCCCTGCACGTTGTGATCCTGGCCGCAGGCGAAGGCAAGCGCATGCGCTCGTCCCTGCCCAAGGTGCTGCAGCCGCTGGCGGGCCAGCCGATGCTGGCGCATGTGATCGCCACTGCGCGGCAGCTGCAGCCGGCGGCAATCCATATCGTGTACGGGCATGGTGGCGACCAGGTGCAGGCAGCCTTCGCCGATCAAGGCGATCTGCAGTGGGCCGAACAGCGCGAGCAGTTGGGCACCGGACATGCCGTGCAGCAGGCGATGCCTGCGATTCCCGATGCGGCAACGGTGCTGGTGTTGTATGGCGATGTGCCGCTGATCCGCAGCGAAAGCCTGTTGCAGTTGCTGCATGCACCGGGCCGCATGGCGGTGCTGGTTGCCGAACTGGCCAATCCCACCGGCTATGGGCGCATCCTGCGCGATGCGGAGGGCAAGGTGGCCGCGATCGTCGAGCAGAAGGACGCCAATGACGAGCAGCGCCGCATTCGCACCATCAATACCGGCATCCTCACCGCTGAATCCACTGCGCTGCGCCGTTGGCTGGCTGGTTTGTCCAACGACAATGCGCAGGGCGAGTTCTATCTCACCGACGTGTTCGCCAGCGCCGCAGCCGATTTCACGCCGGCCGACATGGTGCACGTGGCCGACCCGCAGGACGTGGAGGGTGTCAACGACCCGTGGCAACTCGCCCAGCTCGAACGTGCCTGGCAACTGCGCGCCGCGCGCACGCTTTGCCTGCAGGGCGTGCGCATGGCCGACCCGGCGCGTGTGGAGCAGCGCGGCAGCGTGCAGGTGGGGCGCGATGTGCAGCTGGATATCGATGTGATCCTGGAAGGCAATGTGACGCTGGGCGATGATGTGGTGATCGGCCCGTTCGTGCGCTTGCGCGACGTCACGCTGGGTGCCGGCACGCACGTGCGTGCGCACAGCGATCTGGAAGGCGTGGTCACCGAAGGCGCGGTGCAGATCGGCCCGTTCGCGCGTTTGCGCCCCGGCACCGTGTTGGCCGATGGCGTGCATATCGGCAATTTCGTGGAGACCAAAAAGGTCACCATGGGCGTCGGCAGCAAGGCCAACCATCTGACCTATCTGGGCGATGCGGTGATCGGCAGCAAGGTCAACATCGGCGCCGGCACCATCACCTGCAACTACGACGGGGTGAACAAGTCGCAGACCACCATCGGCGATGGTGCGTTTGTCGGCTCCAACAGCGCGTTGGTGGCACCGATCGAGATTGGCGCCAATTCCACCATCGGTGCCGGTTCGGTGATCACGAGCGATGCGCCAGCGGGCCAGCTCAGTGTGACGCGTGCGCGGCAGACCGTGATCGAAGGCTGGAAGCGGCCGACCAAGAAATAGGCTGCGGTGCACGCTGGATCGCAGGGAACAGCGCCGCATGGGCGCTGATTGCGCCTGGTGGCCCGATGCATGGTAAGCGCGCAACAGCTCCGCCGTTCTCGGAACGACGCATCAAGGCTGCTCGCGGGGCCAGGCGGCCCGGCCGCTGGCGGAGCGCTGAACGTGCGGGAGCGCCCCCGGGCGCGATCGGCCGTCCATCGCGCCAGGGGTGCTGCCATGACATGCGCGGGGCGCGTGCGCTGACGGAAGGCGTGATGCAACGCATGGATTGCATCGCAAGTCCTGCAAGCCTTGCTGCGTTCAAGCCGCCAATGGCAACAGCAAGGTCACGCACAGTCCGCCGTGTTCGCGGTTGTGCAGCGAGATGCGGCCGCCGTGCGCTTCGGCGATTTCGCGGGTGAGGGCAAGACCAAGACCTGTGCCATTGCGCTTGGTCGAATAGAACGGCATCAGTGCGTTGTGCAGCACCGCTTCGTTCATGCCGTTGCCGCGGTCGAGCACTTCGATGCGTAGCCACTGCGGCACGCGCGTGACGCGCAGGGCGACATCGCTATTGGGCGGCTGTGCTTCGCTGCAGGCCTCGTGGGCATTTTTCAGCAGATTGAGCAGCGCCTGCTCGATCTGCGCTGCATCGATCCGGCTGGAGACATCGGTCAGCGTGCCCTGTACCTGGAACGGAATCTGCTGCTGCAAGCGCTGCAAAAACGGCGCCCATTCGATGGTCTGCAGCTGCGGTTGCGGCAATTTGGCAAAGCGCGCATAGCCGCGGATAAAGCCTTCCAGGTGACGCGCGCGTTCTTCGATGGTCTCGAACACCGTCCCCAGGCGATCGGTGCGTTCGCGGCGCAGCAGCTCGGCGCCCGAATGCGCCAGCGAGGCGATCGGTGCCAGCGAATTGTTCAATTCGTGGCTGATCACGCGGATGACTTTTTTCCAGGTCTGCACTTCCTGGCGGCGTAACTCGGTGGTCAAGGTGCGGATCAACAACAGCTCGTGCCCGCGCCCGTTGATGTGAAAGCTACGCCGCGACAGGTGATAGATCTGCTCGTCTTCTTCGTCGTCGCCATCTTCGCGTACCGCGAACAGGCAATCCCCGCCACGTGCCAGGGCGTCGCGCAATTCGGCCGGCATGCGGCCGAGCACATCGTCCAGATGCTGGCCTTCCAGCTTGCGTCCTTCGTACAGCAGCTTGCGTGCGGCATTGTTGGAAAACCCGATCCGCCGCAGGCCATCGCCGCCGGCGACCACCAGCAGCATGGCCACCGGTGTGTTCTGCAGCATGGTGTCGAGCATCAGCTCGCGCTGTACCAGATGGCTACGCTGCGCACGCAGCACATCGCCAAGCTCGGCATGCGCCTGCACCAGTTGCGCCAGTTCGTCGTTGCCGCGCCAATACACGCCGAAGTTGTATTCGCCATTGCGGTAGCTGCTGGTGGTGCCGGCCAGCGCACGAAACAGCGAGCGCATCGGTGCGGTGGCGCGGTTGAGGCTGAACCACATCGCTGCCAGCAGGACGAGGACCGAAATCGCCGCCACCTGCCAGCCGTGGTCCAGCCAGTACGCCATGAACCATGGAAATGCAGCCGCCAGCGCAAGCACTGGCAGCAAGCGTAAAAACAGCGAAAACGTGAAAGAGCGGTTCCGCATGCGAAGGTTCATTCCGAGCTGATGCCGTAGCGGTCCATGCGCCGATACAGCGCCTGGCGGCTCAACCCCAGCTCGGCGGCCGCTTGTGCGATCACGCCTTGCGCGCGTGCCAGCGCCTGTTCGATACGCGCGCGATCCGGCTCGCCTGCAGCCGGCGTCGCCGGCCGTGGCGCGGCTGCACGCGGCAGGTTCAGATCGCCCGCTTCGATGCGCGCGCCCTGCGCGAGCAAGGCGGCACGTTGCAGCACATTGCGTAGCTCGCGCACGTTGCCGGGCCAGGCATGCCGTTGCAAGGCATCGCGCGCCTGCGCGGATAGCGGCTTTTCACCGGCAAGGAAGTGCTCGGCCAGCGGGCCGATATCGCCGGGGCGTTCGGCTAGTGCGGGCAGTGCGATTTCCACCGTGTTGAGCCGGTAATACAGATCCTCGCGAAAACTGCCGTCGCGGATCATCGCCGGCAGATCTGAATTGGTGGCGCTGATCACGCGCACCTTGGCGTGGCGTTCGCGGTTGGAACCCAGCCGCTCGTAACGGCCGGTTTCCAGCACGCGCAGCAACTTCATTTGACCCGCCAGCGGCAGGTTGCCGATCTCGTCGAGAAACAGCGTGCCGCCATCGGCCGCTTCGAACTTGCCCTCGCGCGCTTTGTTGGCGCCGGTGTAGGCGCCGGCTTCGGCCCCGAATAATTCGGCTTCGATCAATTCACCTGGCAAGGCGCCGCAGTTGAGTGCAATGAACGGGCCATGTTTGGTGGCCGAATTGGCCTGGATAATCTCGGCAATCTTTTCCTTGCCGCTGCCATTGGGGCCGGTGATCAGCACTGGCAAGTCCGAGCGTGCGACCTGGCAGGCCAGGGCGATTGCGCGCTCGCTGGCCGGATCGGCGAACACCGCGCCGCGCAGGTCGTAGCGCTGGGTCAACTGCTCGCGGCCGCGGCGTTCGCGTTCGCGACGACGTTCCAGTTCGCGGCGTGCTTCGGACAGTTCCAGCAGGTTGTTGACCGTGGTCAGCAGTTTGGTGTCGTCCCAGGGCTTGGCGATGTAATCGGCCGCACCGGCCTTGACCAGGCCCACCGCGCTGCCCAGGTGCGTCCAGGCGGTGAGCAGGATCACCGGCAGGTCCGGATGACGTTGACGCAGTTTGGTAAACAGCGCCTCGCCCTCTTCGCCGGAGGTGGTGTCGGCGGTGAAGTTCATGTCCTGGATCACCAGATCGAACGCCTGCTCGTCCAGCAGCGCCAGCCCGGCCTGCGGCGAATGCGCATGCCGCGCCTCGATGTCGTGCAACGAAAACAGCACTTCCAATGCGGTGGCCACGGCCGTGTTGTCGTCGATGATCAGGATGTGCGGCATCGCATTGCTCAAGAAGGCACGGGATGGGATCGGCACAGAATACTGGCAACACGTAGCGACAACGCGCTGCTCGGCGGGGGCGGCAGATCGCCGGGCGGCAAGGTCGGCGGACTCAAGCGGCCGATGCAGGGTGCATCGGCTGTTGCCGGCACGGCGCTGGTTATGGAGCCGCGGGCGGCAACAGCGGTGTGTACGTGGCCGCTGTCCAGATCAGGTGCACCTGCACACCATCGCGCATGACATCCACGGCGATGGGGTTGCCTGCAGCAGCCTGCAGTGCGGCCAGCAATGTTGCGATTGTGGTGATCTGGGTTCGGCCCGCCGTGCGCACGCGGTCGCCGCGTTGCAACTGCAGGCTGAGCGACGCGCTGGCCTGGGTCACCAGCAATCCGTCGCTACTGGCGACGAGCTCCAGAATTTGATCGTCATGGCGCCAGTTCAGCCGGGTGTCGTCGATGGCGAGCACCTCTTGCGTCGAAGTGCTGGACGAGGCCGACGCCGCGTGCGCCCGCGTTGCCGCATCGGCCTGGCCGGGGTGAAGGAGGCAGCAGGCGGTCAGGGCGATCAATGCCGATGATGCAAGAGAGCGAGACATGAGGGAATCCGGTTCGTAACGATGGTGAAAACGCACGGTGGATGGCGAGCCTGGTTGCTTCCCCACTGCCAAGCGACGGGGAAGCAACGCCGGCCATCATGCACTGCGGGTGGCAACAGCCGGCGGCACTGCAGCTGCGCGGCGGGCCGGCCAGAACACCGCCAGCTGGCCGAGCATCCATAGCAGCAGCGCGCCAATCGGCAGGTAGATTGCCGGCAGTCGCGGCAATTCATAGCGTGCCATCAGCCAGACGTTGATCGAGTAGGCCATCAGCATGCCGAGCACGATGCCGACCGAGGCAAGCAGGAAATTCTCGATCTGGAAGTAGCGCAGGATCTGGCTGCGCGTTGCACCCAGCGCACGGCGTATACCGATCTGCTTGGTGCGTTGCTGCACCCAGAAACTCGCCAGGCCGACGATGCCCAAGGCGGTCACAATCAGCAGGGCGACGCACACCGCTCCAAGCAGCCAGATCATGGCGCGATCATTGCGGAAATACTTGTCGCGGATTTCGGTGTAGGTCTCTTGTTTCAGCACCAGCCGGCTGTTGTCCACTTTCATCAAGGCCGCCACCGCCGCCTTCAGCACTTCCGCCCGACGCAAAGGGTCGGTGACACGTAGGACGTATTGCCCATCCGTGTAAGGAGGACGGATAGGCAGCAGCATCGAATAGTCCTTTGCCGACAGTCCATTGACATTGTTCGGCCGCGCCAGGGTGCGCACGATTCCGACGATACGCAGCGGGACACCGCCAGAGTAGATGGTCTTGCCGAGCGCGCTGTGGTCGGGGAACATCTTGTCCGCCGCCCCCTGCGTCAGGATAACCGCCGCACCTTTCTTGCGGACCTCATCGTCGTTATCAGCCTTTTCCTGGCTGATGTATTCGTTCGGGCTGAAGTCGCGGCCGGCATTCAATTGCAGGCCAAGTGCATCCAGGCTGCCTTCGCTGACCAGATACTGCGCGGCATTGAGCGTGGGGCGTTCCTGCTCCGGGGTCAGGGTCAGCCCCGTGTTGGACGAGTAATTGACGAAGGGGATCTGATTGGTGATGACCGCATTGCGCACGCCGGGCACCGCGCGTAGCGCTGCCAGATCCTCCCGGGTACGTGCATCGGCATTGGCCTGCGGGCCGATGCCGTCCAGCTGGATGCTGAGCAGCTCCTGCTCGGCGATGCCACTGGGAGTCTGGAGCGTGTCCAGGCGATTGCCGATCAAAAACAGCGAATTGCAGATAATGGCGCAAGCCAGTGCGATCTCGAGCACGATCAGTGCGGCGGCCGTCTTATGGCGGCGCAAGGTGGAGATGATGGGTCGGATGTCCATGGGCTGACCTTGAAGATAGGAAGCATGGCTCGCCGCGGTGCGGCGGGCAGGAGGTTCAGGACGACTTCAATTGCAGTGCCGGTGCGACCTGGATGGCGCGCCAGGACGGCAGGATGCCGGCAAGCAGGCTCGCGGCGATCGCAATGGCGAACGTCAGCAGCAGCATCGTGATATCCAGGTGCGCCAGCGCGGCGTAATCCACCGGTTGCTGACGCACGGCCCACAGCCCCAACCACGCCAGCCCAAGTCCGCCGATGCCACCGGCCAGGCCGATGGTTCCTGCCTCCACCAGGCACTGCGCAAAGATTGCGCCGCGCGACGCGCCAAGCGCGCGCCGCACACCAATCTCTCCGCTGCGGCGCAGGAATTTGGCCAGCAACAGGCCGACCGTGTTGAGCAGGCACACCAGCAGAAAGCCCATGGCCAACCACAGCTGCAGGCGGACGTCGCTGGGAACCACCTTGTTGTAGTCCAGCCACTGCATCACGTTGCGCAGGCGCACATTGTTGGGCCGGGTAAAGCGCCCGGCGGCACGTTGTTGATCGGAATAATTTTCGAGATAGGCCTTGTAATCGCCCGCTTGCTTGGCATTTTCCAATTCCACCCAGTACTGCACCCAGTTGCAGGGTGCATTCAGCGCGGTGGTGTCGCCTGCCTCGACCTTGCCGGAGCAGTTGGTCCCGCCGTAGTGGCTCAATTTCAGATCCATCGCCGTACTGAACGGCACATACAGCTGTTCGTTCGAGCCGTACGTGTCTGTGATGTCGTAGAAGCGTGGGTCGATCTTCCAGGTATCCAGGACGCCGACGATACGGAAGGTGTTCTTGTCCACGCGCACTTCGCGCCCGACGCTGTTGCCACCGTCGAACAGCTTTTCGTTCAGCGACTTGCTGATCACCGCAACACGTTCGTGCCGCTCGTCGCTTGTGCCGGACCACGCTTGGCCGTAGAGCAAGGGCACGTCGAACATCGCAAAGAAATCGGCCGAAGTGAAACGAGCGTTCAGCTTGAAAGGACTTAACCCGCTGCGCTGTGGCTCGATCGCGACACTTCCGCCTGACATCATCGCCTGACGCATGGCACGCTTCTCACGCAGCAGCGCCTCGGCGTCGAAGCGGGTGGACTGGTAATCGGGCTCGTCTCCCGGCTGATAGCCGGACTTCGGTTCCGCATCCACCTGCACATAGAACAACCGGTCGCTCTTCTGCGGGATCGGGTCGCCCGACAACACATAGAACACCGTCAAGGTGGTCATGCTGGCGCCGATGCCCAGCGCAATGGCCAGCACCATCAATGCGGTGAGCACCTTGTTGCGGCGGAAGCTGCGTACCGCGAGATTGAAGTAGTAGCCGAACATGGGTGGGCTCCTCAGTCGGCCAGGGTTGCAACGGCGGCAGGCGTGCGCATCAGGCTGGGATTGCGTTCCAGGTCGGTGGCCTGCCCGTCGACGATGTGCACGTTGCGCTGCGCGCGTGCGGCCAGTTCCGGGTCGTGGGTGACCATGACGATGGTGGTGCCCTGGCTGTTGATCTCTTCCAGCAGTTCCATCACCCCGCGCGCCATTTGCGAATCGAGGTTGCCGGTGGGTTCGTCGGCCAGCAGCAAGCGTGGACTGCCGGCCAGTGCGCGCGCAATCGCAGCGCGCTGCTGTTGCCCACCGGAGAGTTCGGTGGGGTAGTGACGCAGGCGCGAGCCCAGGCCGACCTTGGTCAATGCCTCTTCGATGCGCTGCTTGCGCTCGGCTGCCGCCATGCCGCGATACCGCAGCGGCACATCGACGTTGTCGAACAGGTTGAGGTCGGGAATCAGATTAAAGCCCTGGAAGATGAAGCCGATCTTGCGGTTGCGCAGGCGCGAACGTGCATCGTCGGACAGATGGCTGACGTCTTCGCCATCGAGCACATACTGCCCGCTGGTGAAGGTTTCCAGCAGCCCGGCCAGGTTGAGGAAGGTGGTCTTGCCCGAGCCGGAGGGGCCGGTGACCGCGACGAACTCGCCTTCGCGCACATGCAGGTCCAGCGACCGCAGCGCATGCGTTTCCACCTGTTCGGTGCGAAAGACCTTGGAGACCGCTTGCATCTTGAGCATTGCCGATTCCTTTGCGAAGAGAGTGTGCGACGAGTGGGAATGAGTGAATCAGTGGACGGTGACGCGCGGCGCGTCGCCAAAGTTGTCTGCACCGGAGACCACCACGCGGTCGCCGACCTGTAGCCCGGAGAGCACCTGCACTTCGCCCAGGCTGCTGACACCGAGCGTGACCGGGCGCCGTGCCGCGGTGTTGCCATCCATCACATAGGCATAGCTGCCGCCGGATTGTTCGACAAACGGGCCGCGTTCGACCTTGAGCACGTTGCGGCGCGTGTCCATCAACACGCGTGCGCTCATGCGCTGGCTCTGGCGCAGGCCTGGTGGCTGCTTGTCGGTGAAGCGGATGCGCGCGGTGACTTCGCCATTGACCACTTCCGGCGACACCGCCGAGATGGCGCCGGCGAACGGTTGGCCGCTGCCGCTGGTGAGCTGGGCCGGCATGCCGATCGCCAGATCGCGGGCGAAACTCTCCGGCACCTTGATCTCCACTTCGAACTTGGACAGATCCACCACGCCCAGAATCGGCGCGTTCGCCGCCACCTGGGTGTGCTGCACCGCCTGCACCTGGCCGACCTGGCCATCGAAGGGCGAGCGCAGCGTGAGCGCGTCCACCTGGCGCTGCACTTCGGCCACCACGGCGCGTTGGCGGTCTGCCAGCAGGCGCTTGTTGCGCGAATCCAGGTCCGCACCCTGGCTCTTCAACGCGGCATCGCGCTGGGCGTGCTGCAGGTCGATATCGGTCTTCTTCAAGGTGTCCTGCGCCTTGGCCAGTTCCACCTGCGGCACGGCGCCACCGTCGTAGCCGCGTTGGTAGCGCTCCAGGTCGCGCGCGGCAGCCTGCTTGTCGATCTGGGCCTGGTCGGTGAGCTTGCTGGCGTTGGCACGCGCCAGGGTGGCATCCAGGGCCGCGCGGCTGGATTCGGCCTCCAGGCCGGCCAGGGTGGCCTGCTCCTGCGCCAGCTTGCTGCGCAGCTCGGGGCTGTCGATGCGCGCCAGTTCCTGGCCCTGCTTGACGACGTCGCCAGCCACCACGCTCAGCGTCACCGTGCCGGCAGAGATGGCGTACAGCACCGGGCTGTTGGCGGCGATCACGCGGCCGTCGGCGGCGATGTCGCGTACCAGGTCGCCTCGGGTGACGGTGGCAACGCGCACGCGGCTGGCGTCGAACGAGCGGCTGCCGGCGCTCCACGCAGTCACGGCCCAGCCGATCCCAGCCAGCACCGTCACCGCGGCGACGCCAGGCCACAGCCAACGGCGCCACGGCGCGCGCTGGGCGGGTGTGCGGAGAACCTGGTCCTGGGCAGAGGTATCGCGAATCATGGTCGGCTGGCTCGGTGGCGTCACTGCGATAAAGCAGGACCCGTGCCAACGTTCAAGTCATTGAAATGGATGGTTTTGTTGACGTGGCGACCGGTGTCCGCAGTGTCCGCGGACACTGGGGGCGGACACGCTGTCCGGGCACGGTTATGCAGCGGACAAGAGCGGACACGCTAAAATGTCCGACTTCTTTTGCGAGAGCTGTCCTATGTGCGGCATTGTCGGAGCGATCGCCGGGCGCGATGTGGTCCCGGTCCTGATCGAAGGACTCAAGCGCCTGGAATACCGCGGCTACGATTCCTCCGGCATTGCAGTGCTCGATGGCGTGCAGGTGCGCCGGGTGCGTCGCACCGGGCGGGTGGCCGAGATGGCGCAGGCCGCGCAGGCCGAACAGTTCGGCGCCACGCTGGGGATCGGTCACACCCGCTGGGCCACCCATGGCGGCGTCACCGAAGCCAACGCGCACCCGCACATCAGCGCCGGCGTGGCGCTGGTGCACAACGGCATCATCGAAAACCACGAGGAGCAGCGCGAAAAATTGCGCGCGCTTGGCTACACCTTCGAGTCGCAGACCGACACCGAGGTCATCGCGCATCTGATCCATCATCATCTGGGCAGCGCCGGCGACCTGCTCACCGCGCTGCAGCGCACCGTCAAGGAACTCACCGGTGCCTATGCGCTGGCGGTGATGAGCCAGGCCGAACCGGAACGCTTCGTCTGCGCGCGCATGGGCTGCCCGTTGCTGATCGGGGTGGGTGAGGGGGAAAACTTCGTCGCTTCCGACGTGTCGGCGATCGTGCAGGCCACGCGCCAGGTGATCTTCCTCGAAGAAGGCGACACCGCCGAATTGCACCGCGAAGGCGTGCGCATCTTCGACGGCAACGATGCACCGGTGGAGCGCCCGCTGCACCTGTCGGACGTGTCGCTGGCCTCGCTGGAACTGGGCCCGTTCCGGCATTTCATGCAGAAGGAAATCCACGAGCAGCCGCGCGCCTTGGCCGACACCATCGAGGCGGCGATCGATGCCAAGGGTTTCCCGGCATCGCTGTTCGGCGCCAACGCAGAAGCGGTGTTGCGCGACATCGAAGGCGTGCAGATCCTGGCCTGCGGTACCAGCTACTACGCCGGCATGACCGCCCGTTACTGGATCGAAGCCATTGCGGGGCTGCCGTGCAGCGTGGAGATCGCCAGCGAATACCGCTACCGCGCCGCGTATGCCAACCCGAAGCATCTGATCGTGACCATCTCCCAGTCCGGCGAAACGCTGGACACGATGGAAGCGCTGAAATACGCCAAATCGCTGGGGCATTTGCACACGCTGTCGATCTGCAATGTGCCGGAAAGTGCGATCCCGCGCGCCAGCGAGCTGGTCTGCTACACGCGTGCCGGCGCCGAGATCGGCGTGGCCTCGACCAAGGCCTTCACCACCCAGCTGGCGGTGTTGTTCCAGCTCACCATGGTGTTGGGGAAGTTGCAGGGCCGCATCAGTGACGCCGAAGAAGCCGAGTATCTGGAGCAGCTGCGCTTTTTGCCCGGCAGCGTGCAGCATGCATTGAATCTTGAACCGCAGATCATGGCCTGGGCCGAACGATTTTCGCCGAAGGAGAATGCGCTGTTCCTCGGTCGCGGCCTGCATTATCCGATTGCATTAGAAGGCGCGCTCAAGCTCAAGGAAATCTCATATATCCACGCCGAAGCGTATCCGGCCGGCGAGTTGAAGCATGGGCCGCTGGCACTGGTGGATGCGGCGATGCCGGTGGTGGTGATCGCACCGAACGACCGCCTGCTGGAAAAGGTCAAATCCAACATGCAGGAAGTGCGCGCACGCGGCGACGAAGTATTGCTGTGTCTGGCGCAGTGCCTGAACGATCGTATCGACCCGAGCCGTGACTTTGTCGGGCATATTGGCGGCGATGACTTCTTGATGGTGCTGGGCTTCGAGGATTGGGAAAAGCGTCTGCAGTCGCTGTTCGATGACTTCCAGAACCAGTGTCGGCG
>JAAIGE0100298699.1_pt1 | contig 15146 bp, 10 predicted proteins | sample 6487951 | NCBI WGS metagenome assembly JAAIGE01 (sample SAMN13974128, study PRJNA590717) | phyllosphere metagenome | biome: tomato field; feature: multiple bacterial spot infested tomato fields; material: tomato leaves; isolation source: leaves from tomato fields | host: Solanum lycopersicum ... | reverse complement strand
TCGACGAGCTCGCGCTGGACGCCGGGGAGTTCGCAGGTCACACTGTCGAGCCCTTCGCCGACCGTTCCGAATCCGTTGATGCCGGCCTGGTCGCCGACGACCACGACGGCGACGTCGGCGCGACGCGCAGCCTCGACAGCTCCCGGGATGCCGGAGCGATCGATCCTCTCGACGGGGCATCCGGGTTCATAGAGGACGGTCGCGCCGGCTGCGCGGTTCCGAATGCCGTCGGCGAAAGTCACGAGCGGAACGGTGTCCACCAGCAGCGTGGCGTCGTCGGCACCGGTCTTGCCCCGCAGCTCCTCGACATCCTCGAGTCGCGCCTGCGGGTTCGCGGCGAGTGCGAAGCGCTTGGTCATGCTGTCGAGCACCTGGTAGGCGTAGTGTCCGAGCTGACCCAGCGGGCGATGCGCGTTCGGGCCGACGACGGCGATGGTGCCGAGATCGGTGGGCAGGGGCAGCAGCGGCGCGCCGTCGATCGGGTCGTTCTTGAGCAGGACGATCGACTGCTCCGCGACGCGGCGGGCCAGGCGCCGCGCATCCGGCGTGTCCAGGTTCTCGGGCACCGAGGAGACGTCGATGTAGGGACGTTCGAACAGGCCGAGGCGGAACTTGGCGCGCAGCACCGCTGCCACCGCACGGTCGAGCTCCTCCTCACTGAGCAAGCCCTGGCGGACGGCTTCGACCACCCGATCGGTCGACACTCGATTGTCGAGATCAAGGTCGACGCCCGCCTTGAGGGCGTCGGCGTAGGCCGCGACCAACGAGGGGCTGACGGCATGCTTGGTCGACAGCTGCGCGATCGCGTCGAGGTCGGAGATCACCAGGCCCGTGAAGCCGTACTGGTCGCGAAGGAGGTCGTCGAGCAGCTCGCGCGAACCGGTGACCGGGATCCCGTCGAGGTCGTTGTAGGAGGGCATGATGCCCTCGACGCCCCCGTCGCGGATCGCCATCTCGAAGGGCAGTCCGTAGAACTCGCGCAGGAGTCGCTCACCGACCTGGGCGGGCTCGGTGTTGCGCCCCCCGTCACTGGCGCCATAGGCGACGAAGTGTTTGAGAGCGGCGATGACGGGCATGTCGGGTACGGCGTTCTGCAGTCCGCGGACGAAGGCACTGGAGGTCACGCCGACCAGGTACGGGTCTTCGCCGTACGTCTCGCCGACCCTTCCCCAGCGCGGGTCGCGCGCGACATCGGCCAGCGGCGACAGTGCCATACGCGATCCGAGAGCGGTCATCTGCACACCGATCTCCGTGGCCATCTCGGTGATGAGGTCGGGATTCCAGGTCGCGGCCTGCGCGATCGCGTCGGGGAAGGTCGTCGCGCCCTGCACCTTGAACCCGAGCAGCGCCTCTTCGGCCAGCAGCACCGGGATACCGAGGCGGGTGTCCTCGATGTGCTTGCGCTGCAGCTCGTTGACCCTTTCCGCCGCTTCACGCGGCGCGAGGTTCAGCGCGGCGATCGCCGCGACCGCGGCGCCCCACCCCTCGGCCGGCGGGTCATGCGCGTCCACAGCAGTCCCGAAGGGCGCCGCCGTCTGCGCAGCCTTCTCCTCGAGCGTCATCCGCCCGAGAAGATCCCGGACCCGCGCGCCGACGGGCTGAGTCGCATCGAGGTAGGGGCGGTAATCGTCGTTCATTGTCGTTCCATTCGGGGTGGAAGCCCACGAAGCGGTTCCGTGAGCGTCGTGGTCGGTGAGATCTCAGCGCACTCCGCGCACGCGGGAGGCCGTGATCGCAGCGCCGAGGGCGATGACGCCGCCGACGACGAAGAGCACGGTGTAGTTGGCCCCGCCGCCCACCGCGAGCAGTATGGGGGCGATGACGGGGCCGATGGCCGTCGCGAGTGTGCCCGAGACCTGGTAGATCGACATCCACTTTCCTGCGGCGGCCTTGTCGGGGAGCACGTCGGACGCGAGCGCCAGGTCGACCGAGTTGAAGGCGCCTGAGCCGGCGGCCAGCAGCACACCTCCCACGATGTAGACCCCGAGACTCGGCGCGAAGGCTCCGATGACCATACCGGCAGCGATCATCCCCGATGCGAGGTAGATGAAGGGCTTGCGACGGCGCAGCTTGTCCGAGAGGAATCCGCCGAGGATGGTGAAGCCGACCGTGGCCAGAAGCGACAGTCCGCCGACCGCGGCGAGCTGACGGCCGGCCTCCTCGGCTGTGAAGCCCAGCCGATCGAGGACGAAGTAGAGCTGGTAGGTCGTGAAGAACGCCGTACCGATGCCGATGGCGAGCTTGCCCACCCACACCCATGCGAAGTCCGGGTGCTTACGAGGGTCGAACAGCAGCGAACGCAGCGAGGACCAGACCGATAGGCCGCGGAACCGCTCGGGTGCCGGAGCGTCGGGCACGACGAAAAGCCACAGAACCACGCCGACGCCCAACACCGCCACCGGCAGGAGGAACAGGACCAGCAGGTTGCCCGTGAGGAAGCTGCCGACGAGGCTCGCGGACACACCGGCGACCGAGGCCATCACTCCGCTGAGCGCCCCCAGCTTGCCGCGCTGGTACGGCGGCACGCGTTCTGCCAGCGCCGGATTCAGCGCCGCGCCCACAAGTGAGGCGGCGACCTGGGCGATCAGATACCCGATGAGGACGAGAGGCACGTTCTGCGCCGTCGCGATGAGGATAGCGCTCAGTGCGAAGGCCCCGAGGCCGAGCAGCAGGAAGGGGCGTCGGCGACCCCAGCGAATCCGGCTGCGGTCACTGAGGACGCCGATGATCGGGCCGGCCGGGAGGAGCACGATGGCGCTCACGCCGACGACGACGCCCAGGATCGTCTCCTTGCTCGCGGGGTCAAGCAGCTGGATCTTGTACGGGAGGCTGAACAGCGCCGGCGTGAACAAAGCCAGGAAGTAGCCGAAGTAGACCAGTCCGTATGCGAATGTGAACGCCGCCCCGACCTTCGGGAGACGCAGCTCGGTGGTCGTCGGATCGTCGTCTTCCTCCCCGACTGTCAGTCGAGAGACCTCTTCGATCGGGGTACTGGTCGGCGGAATGTTCGCCGCGTCTTTGCGTCGCATGGGTGCTTCTTTCACGAGCCCGTCATCGGGCACTGGTTCCGATCCCGCAGCGGGAAAGGTCGGGTGGGGCGTTGCGGTTTCAGCGAATCACTCATTTTGACGCGTGTCAATCCAGTGTGGGCGCGCGATCTGACCGGGCGAGCATCGCGATCGACCGCACGGGCAGATCAGAAGGTGTAGGTGTCGATGCGCACGATTCCCGTGTCGGGGATCCGCGTGGGGATGGCTCTGCCAGGCACGAGGCCCGCTCGCCGGTCAGGGAACGGGATCAGCGTGCCGGATGCGGTTTCGTCGCCATTCAACCGCAGTGACGGGACGATGGACTCGTCGTCCAGCTCGAGTGCGACGGCGGACAGGAAGCCCGGTGTCCGTCCGGCTGGAGCAGTCAGCGTCAACACGAAGCCTCGACCGATGACGTACGCAGCGGTGTCGCCGTCGTCGATGACGATCCCGTACCCCGCGCCCAGCGCTGCGCCACCGCCGCCCGCCATGGGGTTCGTGACCTCGATCCTGACGGATCCCAGCTCGAAGCTGGCCGACGGGGTCTTCTCCTCGATGACGAACCCTCGCACGAGGGCGCCGGGAGTCTGCGCGATGATCACGGCTACGGCCCGCAGCAGCGTGAAGGCGTCGTGGAGGTCCGCCCACTCGGGGTCGTCGGGACGGTAGGAGTCGACTCCGAATGGCGACACTCCGAGCGCATTGTGAATCCCCACCGCCGCGAACATCTGCGGGATGCCTGGAACATCACCGCGGAGCTCCGGAACGAAGAGGCGGTCTCGGCGCGACTTGTACGCTGCGAACACCGTGGATGCGTCCTCCATGTAGACGTCGGGGGCGATGAAATCCACCGCCGGCGCGAGCGCCTCCCAGATCGCTGCGACGCCGAGGACCGGCCCGCCACTCGGGTAATCTCCTGGTCGTTTTCCGCCCGCCACCCCGATCGACCCATCCAGGACGCTGTCCTGGTCCAGCCAGGTGTTGACAAAAAGCGGCACACTCAGCTGACGAAGACCGGCTTCGGCGACGGCCTGCGTGTAGGACGCGAACCCGGTCGCCATGAAAGCCTCGTCGGCCGCGAGTCCGGGAGGGAACACCTCATCCCAGGCGCCCTCTTCTTTCGAGCCGTGCTTCTTCCACGTCTGGTGCAACGCAGCCCCGGGGTCACCCGCGATCGCGTCCACTACGAGACGAGGAACCAGAGCCGAATGCACGGCGTCCGCGTGAGCACTCCGGTCGCGCGAGTCACCCAACATCCCGATCTCGTTCTCCACCTGCACAGCGATCACGCAACTCGCGGAATCGACTTCGGCGATGTGCTTCATGAGCGCGCCGAAGGCCTTCGCGTCCGCCTCCTGCGACGCCGCGCTGAACGGGGTGAGGGTCTCGATCCGACGACCATCCGAGAGCCGGATGCGAGGGAAGCGTTCGGCGTCACACTTCACCCACTCAGGGACGTATGTCGATGCCGCGTTCTTCCACGACCCGAACCACAAGGGAATCAGTTTCAGGCCCTGCGCGGTTGCGGTCGCGATCATGGCGTCGATGAGCGTCGGGTCGAACCGTCCCTCGACCGGCTCGAACAGATCCCACGCGACCGGAGCCAGGACCGTGTTCGCCCCCAGCACTCGAACTGCGTCGAACGACTCCCGGATGGCGCGAACGGTGCTCGAACTTGAGTTGTGGACCTCCGCGCCGACCACCAGATACGGCTTCCCGTCGACGAGGAGACGCGAGCCCGCCCAGTGGGCTGACGCGTCTGCTGCAGACCGCCCCGTCATCGAACACCCCGAACTCGCCACGCGCTGAGAGCCGCAGCAAGTGCGAGCGCACCACCGACGATGAACAGGACGGTGTAATTGCCACCGCCGCCAAGCGAGAGGAGCAGCGGTGCGATGACAGGCCCCACAGCCGTCGCGACCGTCCCGGAGACCTGGTAGATCGCCATCCACTTGCCTCCTGCCGCTTCGTCAGGCAGAACGTCGGAGGCAAGAGCGAGATCCACCGAGTTAAAGGCGCCCGAACCCGCAGCGAGGAACACCCCGCCGATGGTGTACACGACGAAGTTCGGGGCGAAGGCGGCCGTGACCATACCGATGCAGATCATCGCGGCTGCAACGTAGATGAAGGGCTTCCGTCGGCGCAGCTTGTCTGACAGGAAGCCGCCGAGGATGGTGAATCCGATGGTCGCCAGGAGAGCGAGCCCGCCGACGACCGCCAATTGCTGTCCGGCCTGCTGCGCGGTGTAGCCGAGGCGATCGAGGAGGAAGTAGAGCTGGTAGGTGGTGAAGAAGGCGGTGCCCACGCCGATCAGGAGCTTGCCGATCCACACCCAGGCGAAGTCAGGGTGCTTCCTCGGGTCGAACAGGAGTGACCGCAGCGAGGCTCTGATCGTCAGGGTGTGGAACCGTGCGGGCGCAGGCCCGTCGGGGATGACGAACAGCCACAGGACGACTCCGACGCCGAAGACTGCGACGGGCAGGAGGAAGAGGAGAAGGAGGTTCTCCGTCAGGAAGCTACCGATCAGCGTCGCGCACACGCCGGCGATCGATGCCGCCACGCCACTGAGCGCACCCAGCTTGCCGCGCTGCTGAGGAGGCACGTGCTCCGCGAGAACCGGATTCATCGCCGCGCCGATGAACGCTCCACCGAGACCCGAAACTGCATACCCGACGAGGACGAGCACGATCGTCGGCGAAAGGGCGATCGTGACCGCGCCGATGGCGGCAGCTGCCAAGCCCACCAGAAGGAACGGACGCCGGCGGCCCAGACGCGAACGGCTGCGATCGCTGAGCACACCGACGATCGGCCCGACCGGGAGCAGAACGATCGCGCTCAGACCGACGACGAGCCCAAGGATGGTCTCCTTGTTGACGGGGTCCAGCAGCTGGATCTTGTAGGGAAGGCTGAACAATGCCGGCATGAACAGCACCAGGAAGAACCCGAAGTACGTGAGCCCGTAGGTGAAGATGAACCCGCCCCGCACCTTGGGCAGTCGGAACTCCGCCGTCGTCGGGTTCGCGGGATCTGTGTTCAACATCAGGTTCGAGACCTCCCCGACCGGGTCACCGGTCGGGGGAATCTTCGGCGCGTCTTTGCGTCTCATGAGTAGCCTTTCGTGCCCGTCATTGGGCCTCTCGAGTTTCCTACCCAGCCGAGCTGGCGCAGGGTCATCTGACAGCGGACGATCTCGGCGGCACCTAGGTCACGCCTGCCCCTGCGCGGAGATGTCCACGCCGTGACCGATGGGGTACAGCGGATCGTTCGTACCGGGGACGCTTTCGTGCGCTGCACGGACGGCGTCCATGGATCGGGGCATCTCGACCGGAAGACGCCCCCCGGGAATCACGCGACCAGTCAACGCGAGGGCGAAGGCTTCGTCGCTGACGCCGAACGTCACCGTCAGCGCTCGCACGACTTCCGCGATCGGCGTGGCGATCGTGGGGCGGTCGAGTGCGATGTCGACGATGAGCGGCACCTGTCCGGCGATCTCCCGAAGGCGGTAGACGAGGCCGGGTGGGAAATCGAGGCTGCCCTGGTGGAAGTAGCTCTCCAGGAACAGGTCGTCCCTCGGTTCGAAGGGCGCGGAGATGCGCACGATCGCGAGGTCCGCATCGTCCAACTCCCCGACGACGGTGACGAACCCGTTGAATGCCTCCGGGTCGACGCCTTCGAGGTAGACGCGTGTCCCCGGCGAGAGGGGGAGAGCCTGGTCGTGGTTCTCGAGAACGGTCACGGACCGCGCTTGCGCCTGGATGCCCGCTGCTCGGTGCTCGGGGGCACCGGCCACTTGGACGGCCCGCTCGACATCGACGAATGGATCGTCGAACAGACCCAACTGGAACTTCACGAGGAGGACCCGTCGAGCTGATTCGTCGATCCGATCCTCGGACACAATGCCTTCGCGCACGAGTCGCAGGAGGAGGTCTGTGCATTCCTCACCGCCGAACTGGTCCGCTCCCGCGTCGAGGATCTTCTGCATGCGCGCTGGTGCGTCGAGGTGTTCGACCCCCCACGCTCGGGCGGGGAGAACTTGATCTCCCACCACGTTGTCGTTGACCAACTCCCAGTCGGTCAGGACCACGCCGTCGAAGCCGAGCTTCTCCCGAAGGAGGCCGGTGAGGATCTGTCGGTTGTATCCGAAGCCGACCTCCTCGATCGGCTGGTCGTCGACGACCAGACCGACGGGCATGCCGTAGTAGGGCATGATTCCGGCCGTCTTCTCCTCGATCGCAGCCAGGAACGGCAGCAGGTGGTCGGCGAACGTTCCCTCGGCGTAGACCTGCTCGCGGCCGTAGGGGAAATGCGCGTCCTCACCGTCCCGCTGAGGACCACCCCCGGGGAAGTGCTTGGTGACGCAGGCGACGCTGTCGGGACCGATCCCCTCTCCCTGGAAGCCTCGGATATAGGCCCGCGTGTACGCCGCAACCTTCTCGGCGTCAGCACCGAAGGTCTGCAGTTGCCGTGCCCACCGGGGTTCGGTGGCGAGGTCGACCTGAGGATGCAGGGCCGCACGGATGCCGACCGCCCGGTACTCGTCCCGTGCGCGGCGAGCGAAGTCCCGGATCAACGCGACGTCGTCGACCGCGGCCAATCCCATCGCATCGGGCCACTGCGAGAACGGCCCGGCGTTGAAAGCGACGCCGCTGTTCTCGGTGAAGGAGTGGCGGGGGTCGGTGGAAACCGTCACGGGGATCCCGTGAGGCGTCTGCGACGCAAGGTCTTGAAGCGCGTTGTTCCACTTGGCGGCCGCCTCGGCGCTCTCGAGGTGATGCACGTTGAAGTGATTCATGTACTTCGAGAGGACGACGTCCGACGTCGGGGACTTGCTGATCTTGCCGGGCTCTTCGAGGAGTTCCCCTCCAGGACCGACCTCGATGACCGTCTGGAAGAGCAGTCCGACTTTCTCTTCCAGCGACAATCTGTTCAGCAGATCCGACGTGCGCTCCTCCGGTGACAGCCGCGGATCCTCGTACGCATCCATTCGCCCGTTACCGTTCACATCGCGGTAGGCGACGCCGTCCGGCGTCACGCTCGTGCGGTCTTTCATGAGTTCTTCCTATCGACTCGCGTCACGCGAGCGGGCAACGCCTTCTCCGGATACGGTCGTCGCGGTCATGGCGCGACGTGGATGGCGGCGAGGGCGCCGGCCCCCAGCTCGGCATCGACCGCGGTCGCCGCGAGCTCTGGGATGACCCCTGTGGCGCACAGCTGGGCGAACCAGTGGGAACTGAGCTTGGGCGTGCGCTCGAGGGTGTCGTAGTCGACGTGGACGATGCCGAAGCGAGGGCGATAGCCCGAGGTCCATTCGAAGTTGTCGAGTAGGGACCAGGCGAAATACCCAACGACGTTCGCGCCACGCTCGAGAGCACGGTGCGTGGCGGCCACGTGGCCAGCGAGATACTGCGTCCGGTCGACGTCCATGACCCGGCGAGTGCCGTCGGCGAGAAGCTCCACGACATCGAGGAAGGCGGCACCGTTCTCCATGACCATGATGGGAAGCCCGGGGAACTCGGCAGAGAGGGCGACGAGATGCTCCTCGAGTCCGCGCGGCTCGACACCCCAATCCATCGCCGTGCGAGCCAGCTCGGGCCGCCTCACGAAGGAGACACGTTCGGATCCGGGGAACTCGGTCCCCCCTTCGCTCGCCGCTGCGGGCGCAGGGTTCGCCTTCACATGCATGACCTCGTAGTAGTTCACGCCGAGGAGGTCGATCGGCTGGTGGATGGTCTCCACGTCGCCCGGACGCACGAAGCCCCAGTCCGTGATCTCCCGGGTGTCCTCCAGCAGGTCCGCCGGATACTCTCCGCGCAGCATGGGCCCCGTGAAGACCCGATTGGCGACGGCGTCGTAGATCCGCGCGGCCTCGCGATCGGCGGGGGAATCGCTCTCCGCTTCGATACGGAAGATGTTGAGCGCGACGGACACACGGGCGTCGGGACGACTGATGGTGCGCCGCAACGCTTGCACACCCAACCCGTGCGCGAGGTTGAGGTGATGGGCGGCCGCCAAGGCGTCGGCGTGCCGGGTGCCGCCAGGGGCGAACGCGCCGCTGCCGTAGCCCGAGAACGAGTTGTTCCACGGCTCGTTGTGCGTGGACCACACTGCCACTCGATCGCCGAGCGTGTGCCCCACCACCTCCGCGTATCGCTCGAACGCATACGCTGTCTCGCGTCCCCGCCAACCGCCGTATCGGTCCTCCAGCGCCTGCGGCAGATCCCAGTGGTTGAGCGTCACGATCGGGTCGATCCCGCGGGCGAGGAGACCGTCCACCAGGTCGGAGTAGAAGGCGAGGCCTGCCTCGTTGATCTCCCCCTCGCCCGCGGGGATGATCCGGGGCCACGAGATCGAGAACCGGTAGGCCGCGAGGTGGAGGTCCGCCATCAGGTCGAGGTCCTCCTCGACTCGGTGATAGTGGTCTGCAGCGACGTCCCCTGTCGCACCGTCGGCGATCTTGCCAGCAGTGTGGCTGAAGGTGTCCCAGATCGACACACCTCGGCCTCCCTCTCGGACGGCACCCTCGATCTGGTAAGCGGCCGTCGAGGCTCCGAGCGTGAACGTCGACGGGAAGCGGACTGTCCCCGGGAGGACGGCGTCGTCATACATTGCGTGTTCTTTCTTTCAGGAGGTGCTCCGCGGACGCTCGGTCGCGTCAGCCCTTGATGCCGGACGACACCGTCGAGCGGACGAAGTAGCGCTGCGAGAAGAAGAAGATCAGCAGCACGGGCAGGATGTACATCACTGCGGCCGCAGCCTGCAGCGTCGGGATCGTGTTGCCGTTGGGGTCCTGGTAGAACGCGGTGATGGCCACCGACAGGGTCGTGCGATCCAGATCGAGCAGGAGAGCCGGCGCGATGTAGTCACCCCAGGTCCAGGTGAACTGCAGGAGGAAGGAGGTGATCAGCACCGGCCGTGACAGCGGCAGGAAGATGGTCGCGAAGATGCGGAACCATCCGGCTCCGTCCACGATCGCGGCATCCTCCAACTCCTTGGGCAATGACGAGAAGAACTGACGGAACAGGAACACCATGTATGGCGATGCCCCGAGGCCCCACAGGATCCACGGCCAGTAGGTGTTGAGCAGTCCGAGCCGGCTGAACATCGTGTAGGTGGGCAGCAGGGTGAGGATCTGCGGGATCATCATCGTCGCGAGCAGAATCAGGAACAGGGCCTTCTTCCCTGGCGCCCGCAGACGCGCGAACCCGAATCCGACAGCTGCACTCGACAAAGTGATGAGCACCGAGTACGTCGTCGAGAGGAACAGCGAGTTCCCGGCGTACCCCAGGAAGTTCATCTGGGTGAGCGCCTCGACGAAGTTGTCCCACCGAGGCTGCTCGGGGAGGATCTGGATCGGGAACGAGGCCCATTCCGCAGGCGTCTTCAGAGCGGCGAGGACGAGCCAGGCGAAGGGACCGATGAAGAAGAAGGTCAGCAGGAGGATCAGAACGTAGATCGTCCAGGCCGGCCGCTTGTCGCCGCGGTTGCGACGCTTGATCCGTCTCGTCGACGGCGGGACGAGCTTCGACCGGGCTTCCGTGCGGGTCTGGGTGCTCGTAGTCATCGCTTCGCCCCTTCCTTTTCCGAATCGGTGTCGACCTCGTAGTAGACCCAGGACCTGCTCGAGCGGAGGAGCACGAGGGTCAGCGCGAGGATGATGACGAAGAAGACCCACAGCATCGCCGACCCGTAGCCGAATCGGTTCCGCAGGAAGAACTCTTCGTAGACCTGCACCATGTAGAGCGTGGTGCTGTCCGGAACGCCGCCGATCACCGAGATTCCGGCGGAGTTGGTCAGGAGCAGCGGTTGGATGAACACCTGCAGTGCTGCGATGACGCCGGTGACCACCTGGAAGAAGAGGATCGGCGAGATCATCGGGACGGTGACATGGCGGAATACCGTCCAGCGGTTCGCGCCGTCGATGCGTGCTGCCTCCTCGAGCTCGAGGGGCACTCCCTGGAGCGCCGCGAGCATGATGATCATGCCGCCGCCCAGGCCCCACAGCATGAGGATGATGAGTGAGTAGAACACGGTGGGGTCGATAAGCCAGCCCACCTTCGGGATGCCGATCACACCGATGATGGCGTTGAGGATGCCGGAATCGGTGTTGAAGACCAGCTTCCACATGATGGCCATCGCCACCACGGGGACGACGGACGGCAGGAAGAAGACGGTCCGCCACAGCCCGACGGCTCGGAGCCGTCGATTGATGATGATCGCCAGTCCCAACGAGCCGCCGACAGTGAGTGGCACCACGATGGCGGTGAACGCCAGCGTCCTCACCAGTGCCACCCACATGTCGCCGTCAGCGAAGAGTTCGACGTAGTTGCGGAATCCGACCCACTTGAAGCGGGGCGAACTCCCATCGAAGTTGGTCAGGCTCACGATGAAGCCGTACACCATGGGTGCTGCGGTGAGCAGCAGGAATCCAATCGCCCACGGTGCGACGAACGCGTAGAACGTCCGTTTCGGGTATCTGCTCCACTTGCGAGCCATCTTGCTTCTGCTCCTTAGCCGACCTGGTCGACGCCCTGCGCGAGGGCTTCGTTCAGCTCTTCGGTCAGTCCTTCGCCTGCTTCGGCGACGGTGATGTCACCCTTGATCGCCTGCTGCAGGTACTTGTCGATGGTGTCCTGGAGCTGTCCAGCGGAGACGTAGGGCGAGTCGGGCAGCGGCTTGGTGTCCGCGAGCTGGCTCTGCACGACGGCATAGGCCTGCTTCTGGTAGTCCTGCTCCTGCGGAAGCTTGTCCGACAGCGACTTCAGCGACGGGAGGCCCCACCCGCTCGAGGCACGGGCTTCGGCCGGCGCGCCCGCCATGAAGTACTCCATGAACTTCCAGGCCGCGTCCTTGTCCTTCGCCTTCTCCGGGATCCATAGACCGGCGCCGCCGAAGCTCATCGGCGCCGGCTCGTCGCCCATGGTCGGGGCCGGAGCGAAGCGCACCGTCTTCATCGCGTCGTCAGCGGCGAAGTTGCCTCCGAACCAGTACCCGTCCTGCGAGATCGCCATGCGGCCCGCCGCGAACGTGGAGTAGTCAGAGCCGTCCGGCAGCGGGTTGAGCGACGTGGGGCCGACACCCGACTGGCCGAAGTCGACGAACCACTGCAGAGCCTTCTGCGCCTCGGGCGTGGTGAAGTCCACCTCGCTGAGGTCATCGTTGAAGAGGGTGCCGCCCTGCTGCATGACCATCGCAGCGATGGGTCCGTACAGTGTCCAGGCCCACTCCATGCCGAGGCCATAGACCTTGGTCGACGCGCCGTCCTTCTCGGTGAGCTTCTTCGCGATCTCGAGGAGTTCGTCGTAGGTGACCGGCTCGGTGTCGCTGAGGTAATCGACCCCGGCGGCGTCGAAGAGCTCCGTGTTGTACCAGAGCGCGTTGTCCTGGCTCCAGTCCTTCACGATTCCGTACAGCGGACCGCTGCCGCTCTTCTGGCCGTCCCAGCGGAAGGCGTCGTTGACGGGCTGCAGGTCGTCTTCCTTGAGGACTTCGCTCTCCGCGAGGTAGGGAGTCAGATCGGTAGCGAGCCCGCGAGCGTTGATGTTGGCGCTGCCCACGGCGTTCCCGAAGGCGATGTCAGGCGGCGTGCTGGACGCGAGCATCGTGTTCAGCCGGGCGAGGTCGTACGTGATGATGTTGATCTTGACGCCGGGGTTTGCCTTCTCGAACTCGGCGATCTGCTCTTCGCTGACGTCCTGCGCTCCGACCATGACGTCGAGGGTCACCTCGTCGCTGCCGGTTCCGCCGGTGAGTCCGCCTCCGGTGCAGCCGGCGAGCAGAGCTGAGACACCGATAAGTGCCCCAAGCGGGAGAGCGCCGCGGCGAAGCTGTGACGCGCGTGTGGTCATGTCTACCTCCTTGTGAAACATGGCGCGGCCGATCTTGCGGCCACCCTTGGTGCGATCACCATACCCCGAAACTGTAACAAGTGCTACATTTTCAATTCAGGAGTGGCAGGGCCATCACGGCACTGCGCCAGCCGGATTACATGGGTAAGGTCCAAGTTGTGACGACATCGCAAGGCGGCAAGACGAGAGGGCCGTACGCGAAGTCCGCCCAGCGCTCCAGCGAGATCCTGGATGCCGCAACGACCGTCTTCGCCGCCAGCGGTTACCACGGCGGGTCCCTCCGTGACATCGCACGGCAACTCGACCTGAGCCTGACGAGCATCGTTCACCACTTCGGGACGAAGTACGACCTCCTGGAGGCCGTCCTCGAGCGCGCCGACAGAATGGAGGACGGGGACCCTGAGTTCGATTTCGATGCGCGCTGCGCCGAGAAGGGGCTGGTGTTCGCCACCCTCGAACGAGTGCGGTCCAGCACAGAGCGCACGGAGCTTCTCCGCCTCTTCGCCATCCTGTCGTCAGAATCGTCGGCGCCTGACCACCCAGCACATGAGTGGTTCATTGCGCGCTATCGCAGGAAGACCGATGAGCTCGCTCGCGCGTTCGCGTACGACCAGAAGGTCGGCCGCATCGAGGAAAGACGCGACGTGCACCTACTCGCCCGACTTCTCATCGCGACGTGGGATGGCATCCAGTTGCAATGGCTGATCGACCCCGTGGCGGCGATGGAGCCAGCGATGCGGGCATTCTTCGAGATGACCGTCCCCGAAGCGTTCGAAGCGCGCGCCTGACGAGGCCAGCGTCTTCGCTCGACCGTCAGAAGTTCCGTTGGGCGCGAGAGATCGCGCCCAACGGAACTCCCATCCACCGGGTCCTCAGCTTGCCTGGCCCTGAGACGCCGCGAAGCTTTGCAGGACGTCCTGAACAGCGTAGAACGCAGGCTTCGGGGTGAACTCCTCATCAAAGAGCGTGGGCTTCGCCCCGGGGAGCCACGTGTACAGATGCTTGTCCGTGAAGCCCCAGACGCTGATATCCCGGATGCCGGCGGCCAGGGCCTCGGTCAAAACGTCCCGATAGATGTCCGCCTGAGACTGCGGGTCCAAGGTGTGAACGTCTAGTTCTGCGATCGTCACCTCGAGGCCGAGTGCAACGTACTCGTCGACGATCGCGGTGAGCTCACCCGGCGGGGGCGCCTGTATGGTCTCGTGCATCTGGAGGGCGATGCCATGGACGGGGACACCGTCGGCGACCATCCTGGCCACGAGGTCGTACATCTCGCGGCGCTTGGCGGGGTAGTACTCGATGAGATTTTCGTTGAAGAACAGACGCGCGCTCGGGTCGGCAGCGTGGGCGATCTTGAAAGCCTCGGCGACGTAGTCGGGGCCCAGGCGTTCGAAGAAGAGGTTGTGCTCCAGGCCCTCACCGCCGAGCGGCGCGAACGGTTCGGTGATGACGTCCCAGCGGTCCATCCGTCCGGAGTAGCGCTGCATGATCGTGTTGAAGTGGATCACGAGAGCGGCCCTGAAGTCGTCCCGGTCAGTCTTGGACTGCAGCCACTCGGGGTTGAACGACCGGGAGATGCCGCTGTGAGCCTTGAACTGCATCCCGTGGGCTTCGGCGAATTCGACCAGACGGTCTAGGCCAACGAAGTCGAACACCCCCTCCTGCGGTTGCACCATGTCGAACTTGAACTCGTTCTCAGGCGACATGCTGTTGAAATGGTCAGCGAGGACACGTCCATAGCGGGGATCGGAAAAGTAGTCCGCTGGGCGATCGTCGGTGGTCGATGTTGACGCTTTGACCGACCCGGACCCCCAGAGGATGCCTCCGCGCTCCGCCAGTTCACGAAGCGTCGGACGGTCGCCCTTCTGGAGGCGTGAGGGATCGGCAGCCTCGGACTCCGCGGGGCTTTCGATGTCTGACATAGGTGTCCAATCTTCGATGCGAACTATCTACGAAAAGCTGGCATCGACACCTCGAGCATCGTCGCCAATAGCGAAAATGTATCAGGCGTTCTAGTTTGAAGTCACACGATCGGCCTTTGACCCACTGCGGTCAAAGGCCAGCGCGCTTCAAAAGGTCGGAGACCGTGGTGTCCAACGCGGAAGCGATCGCGGCTAGCGTTTCGATGCGCGGGTTCGACGTGCGGGCGGTCGCGATCGGACCTGACGAACGGCCAGCTTCGAGCAGTTGCATCAGATTCTTTGTCAACCCGGCCTTGGCGGCGAGCCTCTCCTGCGACAACCCCGCGGCGATTCGCGCCTCGCGAAGAACT
>JAAIGE0101597811.1_pt1 | contig 15151 bp, 15 predicted proteins | sample 6487951 | NCBI WGS metagenome assembly JAAIGE01 (sample SAMN13974128, study PRJNA590717) | phyllosphere metagenome | biome: tomato field; feature: multiple bacterial spot infested tomato fields; material: tomato leaves; isolation source: leaves from tomato fields | host: Solanum lycopersicum ... | reverse complement strand
GGAAGTAGAGCGGCAGTACAAAGGCCACGGGCGGCACCATATAGATCGCCAGGGCGCCGGAAAGCCAGGCATCGCGACCGCTGTAGCGTGAGAAGCTAAACGCCGCCGGGATCGCCAGCAGCAGGGAGATCGCCGTGGCGACCGACGCGACCAGCAGGCTGTTTCCCAGCGCATGCAGGAAAATCGCTCCCGGCTGGCCAGGTGCCAGCGAAATCAGCCCCTGATAGCGGCTGAAATCCCACTGGCGCGGCAGCCATTCTAACGGCACCCGTGAGAGATCGCTGGCGGAACTGACGCTCATCAGAAACAGCCAGCCCATCGGGGCGAGAATGCTGAGGGCGACCAGCAGCGCAGCCCCGTAACGCAGCCCCTGGCGCAGTTTAGTTTTCATAGGCGGAACTCCGGCGGCGCTGATGCCATAACATCAGCAGATAGAGCGTGATCAGCAGGGCGCACATCAGGGTCATCAGGATCGCGTAGGCAGCGCCGCTGCCCGCACGCAGGTAGCTGAACGACTCCTGATAGACGAAGAAGCTCAGGGTTTTGGTGCTGTCCACCGGCCCGCCGCGCGTCATCACATAGATGATGTCAAAAATTTTAAAGGCATCGATGGTGCGCAACACCAGCGCCACGCCCAGCGGCGCGACAATCGCCGGGAAGGTGATCGCCCGGAAACGACGCCAGGCGGAGGCTCCATCCAGTCGCGCCGCCTCAAACAGATCGTCGGGGATCGACTGCAGCGCAGCCAGCACCAGCAGGGTCACCAGCGGATAGTTTTTCCAGATGTCTGCAAACATCACCGCATTCAGCGCGGCATCCGGCGACCCCAGCCAGCTGCGATAGCCATCAATAATGCCCAACTGGGTGAGCAGGGCGTTGATGCTGCCGTAGTCAGGGTTGAAGTTCAGCCGCCACATCATGGCGTTGACAATCGTAGGCAGCGCCCACGGCAGGATCACCAGCACCCGCAGCACGTTGCGTCCGTGGAATCGCTGATTCAGCAGCAGCGCCACCACCACGCCGATGATCCCTTCACAGATGACAGAAACCACGGTGAAATAGAGGGTACGCCAGATCGAAGCCCGGAAATCGGGATCGCTCAGCGCATAGAGGTAGTTTTCCAGCCCGACCCAGCCTGGCGTTTCCCCGCTGCCAATCAGCGCAGCATCGGTAAAGCTGAGCCAGATTGTGCGCACCAGGGGCCAGGCGGTCAGCAGCAGCATCACCAGCAGCATGGGTGCCAGCAGCACCCATGCCTGACGCTGTTCGCGTTGACGCAGACTCAGCATCATCACTCCTTAACGCAGCCGGGCGGCGCTTTTATCGACCGTCGCCATCGCATCCCGGGCCGACGTTTTGCCCAGTAACACCTGCTGCAACTGCTGCTGGAGCTGGTTCGACAGGCGTGAGTAGTCGGCCGTCTCAGGACGTGACAGCATCACGTTAAGCGATTTATCCGCCGCGGCGATCAGACTCTCCTGACCTTTTTTCACCGCCTCATCCTGATAGGACGATTTCCAGATCGGCAGGCTGAGTTTCGCATACTCATTCTGCACCGGCTGAGAGGTCATATAGCGGATGTACTGCCACGCTTTATCCGCATGGCTGCTGCCTTTGGTGATACCCAGCCCCATTGAGCCGTTGACCGCACCCACTTTGCCCGGTGCATCCCCCGGCGCAGGCATGATGCCCACCTCACCCGCCACTTTGCTCTGCTTTGGATCGTTGGCCATGTTGTACATGTAGGTCCAGTTCAGCGCGAACGCCGCATCGCCATTGGAGAACGATTTACGCACATCCTCTTCCAGATATTCACGCGACGCCGGATTGCTCAGCCCCTGATCGAGTGAGCTTTTCATCAGCGCCAGCGCCTTCAAAGAGGCCGGGCTGGAGAAGTTGAGCTTGCCGTTCTGATAGAACTGGCCGCCAAAGCCGGAGACCAGCGTGGTGTAATCGCACACCAGCGCTTCCGCCTGAGACCAGCTCCAGACGAGCGGATAGGTGACGATCTTTTTCTCTTTAATGATTTTCGCGTCATCCAGCACCTGCTGCCAGGTCTCTGGCAGCGTCGTAATGCCCGCTTTCGCCAGCATCGCTTTGTTGTAATAGAGGTACTTGGTGTCGAGGATCCACGGCATGCCGAGCGTTTTGCCTTTGAAGATCACCGTGTTCATCGCCCCCGGGAAAACCTTCTCTTTTTCGTCGGGGGTAATGCGTGATGAGACATCCTGCAGCAGATCGAACCGGCTGAATTCTGCCGGCCAGATGGCATCGAACAGCACCACGTCATAGCCATTACCGCCCGCACCACGCGCCGCCACGATCTTATCATGCAGCGCTTCATAGGGAACAAACTCCAGATTGACGCTGACATCCGGATGCGCTTTCTGAAAGTTCTGCGTCATGGCGCGGATATCATTTTCGCTGTAGGCGGCCTGCGTCATAAACAGGGCATTAATCTGCGTGGCCGCCGCGGCGCTGCCTGCGCTTAACATCAGTAAGGCGGCAAAGCCGGCTTTGAGTCGGGGGGTATAACGCTGTGACATGGTCTTCTCCACTATGCAGCAACAGGCTGTCGGTTAATTAAATCAATTTGATTGATTTAATCAGGGGCGTAATGGTCAGCGGGCAGGCTGACCTGTCAGGAATTAAGCAAAGGACGTGCCAGTAAAGGGCGGTAACATTAACAACGTCGTAACAACGCTGGCGCCCAGCCTGCGCTTTTATCGCCGCCTTGCCTATCCTGAACCGCAGAAATTGCGTACACGATCAAAGATATTGTTTGCCTCTATTCCTCCGCATACCAATACTGTGAGGTCGCGCTGTAAGGGAAAACAACATGAGAACCTCAGGCACCAACCTTGAACATGCGCGGGCGCATAACCGCCGTGTGGTGATTGAAGCGATTCGTCTGCATGGTGAGCTGACCCGTGCCGAACTGGCACGGCTGACGGCGCTGACGCCGCAGACCGTCTCCAACATCGTGGCAGAGCTGGAGCAGGCTGAACTGCTAACCAGCCGCCAGCCCCGCCGCAGCGGGCGTGGTCAGCCCTCCATTCCGGTCACGCTGAATCCGACCAGTGCCTGGTCGATCGGGATTCACCTCGATCACCAGACCCTGCTGCTGGTTCTGGTCGATCTCAGCGGCGAAGTCCACTTCCGCCGCCTCCTGCTGGTGCAGAAGCCCCAGCCTGCTGCTACCCTGGCGTGCATTGCTGACGTGCTGACGGAGATGCGGGCCTTTCTCGGCGCGCAGTGGCAAAAGGTGTTAGGCATAGGCGTGGTGATGCCGGGACCGTTTGGCGTAGAGGGCATCTCATCGGTGGGACCGACCACCCTGAACGGCTGGGAGCAGGTCGATATCGAAGCTGAACTTGGCGCGATCAGTGGCCTGCCGGTGACGCTGGAGAATGACGCCACCGTGGCCGCCATTGGTGAACGGTTTCATGGCATCGCCCGTCAGCTTAACTCTTTTATCTATCTCTATATCGGCACCGGCCTGGGCGCAGGGATCTTTACCGATGGCCATATCTATACCGGCCATGCCCATAACGCGGGGGAGATCGGCCACATCGTGGTCGAGCCGGGTGGGCGCGACTGCTATTGCGGCAATCAGGGCTGTCTTGAGCGTTATGTCTCGTTACAGGCTGCCTACGAGTTCTGCGGCCTCGATCCGATGCGGGCGCTGCCTGACGACCTGCTGCAGATTGATCCTGCGCGTTTCAGTGCCTGGATTGAAAGCATAAAGACGCCACTGCGCCAGGCAATCAATATTCTGGAGTCGGTGTTTGATGCAGAAGCGGTGATTATCGGCGGGATGATGCCCGCGCCGTTGCTGGAGCAGATGGTCGCGCAGTTACCGCCGCTCTATCAGTCGGTACGCGGACGCTATCTGAATGCGATGCGACTGAAGACCGGCATGACCGGCAGCGATACCGCCGCGCTGGGTGCCGCCGCGCTGCCCATCTTCGATGAGTTTAACCCGCAGTTTCAGGTGCTGATGAAGTAGAGAGGAAATGGCGCTGTTGCAGACAACAGCGCCACCGGGATCAGCCCGGATAGATCCCGCGATCTTTACGCGCCATCAGGATACGCTCACACGCCACGATGTAGGCCGCGGTGCGCAGTGAGCACGCTTTCTCTTTCGACTTATCCCAGACGTGAACCATCGCTTCTGTCATGATCTTGTCTGAGCGACGATTGATCTCATCTTCACTCCAGAAGAAGCTGGCCATGTCCTGAACCCATTCGAAGTAGCTGACGGTTACGCCGCCCGCATTGCAGACCACATCCGGCACCACGATAATGCCGCGTGAAGCGAGCATGTCGTCGGCATCAGGGTAGGTGGGGCCGTTCGCGCCTTCCAGCACGATTTTGCAGCTCAGCACCTCAGCACGCTCACGGGTAATCTGACCCTCCAGCGCCGCCGGGATCAGAATGTCCATCTCCGTCGTCCAGAACGCCTCTTTGTCGATGCTCTGCGCGCCCGGGAAACCGGCGATCTGCTTGTGCGCAATCTGCCATTCCGTCAGGGCTGCCATGTCGATACCGTCGGCATTGAACAGGGTGGCCGTGTGATCCTGAATCACCACCACGCGCGCGCCCGCCTCATCAAACAGTCGGGCCGCTTCACTGCCGACATTACCAAACCCCTGAACCGCCACGCGGGCGCCTTCAATTTCAATGTCTGCGCGACGCGCCACTTCGCGTCCGGTGATAAACACCCCGCGGCCGGTGGCTTTCTCACGGCCCAGCGAGCCGCCCAGATGAATGGGTTTACCGGTGACGACGCCGGTGACGGTGGTGCCGAGGTTCATGGAGTAGGTGTCCATCATCCACGCCATCACTTTACCGTTGGTGCCGACATCCGGAGCCGGGATATCTTTCTGCGGCCCGATGATGATGCCAATCTCACTGGTATACCGGCGTGTCAGACGCTCCAGCTCGCCCTCAGAAAGTTTAAAAGGATCGACGCGGATGCCCCCTTTTGCGCCACCGTAGGGCAGGTTGACGGCCGCACACTTGATGGTCATCCAGGCGGAAAGCGCCATGACTTCGTTAAGGTCGACATCCGGATGATAGCGAATGCCCCCTTTGCCGGGACCGCGTGAAAGGTTGTGCTGAACGCGATACCCTTCAAAATGGCGAATTGAGCCATCATCCATCTGCAGGGGAATGTCGACAATCAGTGCCCGCTTGGGATGACGTAAAGTATCTATCCAACGTGAAAGATCGCCCAGATAGGGCGCCACCCGGTCGATTTGCTGCAGGTAGGTTGACCAGGCAGATGTGCTGCTTTCAGACGCATAAGATAACTTATCCATAAAAAACCTTTCTTAATGAAGTTATTTATTGTGTGGAGCCGTGGATGACGCGCGTACTGTTTTGCGCCGTCATAATCTAACACTCCTGAAATAAATAAGATGTGGCAGGCGCCCGGCCCCGACCGGGTCATGCCCCATTCTGGGGCAGAGAAAGTGAATAGTTTGCTGATTACACCCCGCACAAGGCGAATAATGATGCGCGTGAAGTGCGTATTTTGTGCATATCGTGAGAAAACTCGCTATCTTTCAATTCTTTGAAGGCGTTCAAAAAGTTAAAGAATTGATCGACGCGACATTGACTTTATTGCACCAATTAAGTGCATGAGAATAAGTAATCAACCGATTACATTAAGTAATGGAAAAAAAGTGAATAGCGGTGATTATTCAGCAGGTTAGAAAACAGGCGGGAAAAATTAAAAAATAAGAGGCCAGCATCGCTGGCTGGCCTTATCAGATTAGTGAGTCAGCGCCTGTTCCGCTTCCTTCAGATCCTGACGCGCCTCAGCAAGCTTCTCTTCACGCTTGCGGATTTTGCTGGCACTGCGTTCTTCGGCTTTCGCCTGAGCCAGTTCCTGTTCGCGCTCCTGAACCTTGCTGCGCTTTTCGGCCACTTTTTCCTGACGCTGCTTCAGCAGGCCGCTTTCGGTGCAGTGCTCTTCAACTTCACGCCGCGCTTTTTCCAGCCCGGCAATCTGGTGAGAATTATTGTGCTGTCGGGCAAAGGAGAGCTGCGTCTCAATCTCCTGCTTTTTCGCTGCACAACCGGTTAACGCAGAGTCGGCATGCGCCGCCGTGAAGGTCAGGGGCAGCAGGCAAAGGCTGAGGGCCAGTAAGGTCTTTTTCATTGTCGTCTCATCTATGAGTCAGGAGGTGGAGACAACAGTATACGAAGCCGCCTTAAGCGGTTCTTAACAGAAAAAAATATTCACTGGCGCGAAAAAAGCGGAGAGGGGGAAAGGCTGCCTGCTGTCAGGCAGCGCTTGAGGCGGTTGATTGAGCAAGGCTAAGGCGGCAATCAGGACCACTGAGCATGATGGGATGCCCCTGCTGACTCTGCTGTCTGAAATAGTCCTGCATCACCTGACTGATGCCGGCACCACACCACATGACATGATGCGCATGGCGTCCGGTGTTAAACGCCGGTTGTCCGCTGGCACTGGCATCCACCTCGACAGTAAAACCCATCGCGGTCAGACGAATGGCTTCCAGCCAGATTTCGGTTTTGTCCAGGACGCTCACGGCTTCCAGAAACAGCGGAACAGAGGCGTGGTTTCGCGCCGCGTCACGCATCATCAGGTCAGCCTGCTGCTGCACCGTTTTTTCAAACCGGGCAAGACGGCGTGTGGCCCCCTGACGCCGGTCTGCGTGAAGCCAGACACTCAGAGGGCGCAGCAGATTAATAATGAAGTCATCCCCGCTGTAGTTACCGGACATATTGTTCATCTGGCGCGAAAGCGACAGGGGTGTCCCGAACTCAAGCTGCCAGAGCATGTCACCTTTACGCGCCGCCCAGCCGTGGGTCATGATCGAGGTGGCGGTCTGCTGACCCTGTCTGATCTCCTCAGGCGTCGCGCCCGTGGCAGTTAAGTCAACCAGCGTGCGGATTTCACTGAGCTGTGCGTCACTCCAGTGTTCAGCGTGTTGTCTGGGCGTCAGTAACCCCTGCTTCACCCAGCGCTTAAGGTTCGCAGGATGCGTGCCGGTTATTGCACAGACCGTTTCCGTTGTATGAAAAAGCATATCGTGCCCTCTGTTGAGGGAATGGCCGCCGGGGTTAACCGGGGATGAACGTCTACTATGAACCTGATAACCGCTAATGAACAGGGGGCTCCGGAGGAAAAACAGCGGCCCCGCGGCGTGACGCTGCGTTTATTCGTCGTGAGCAGCCGGGTAAATTGAGGCTGATCAGCAGGTTAAAAAATCTGCGGCTCGTGAAAAAAAGACTGTTTATTTATTCAGTAAAAATTCTTTACGCAACTATACCGGGCAAACCAGTGATATTTTAACTTTTTTAAGAGGATGCCGATCTCTCCTCCTCTTTTATCTGCCAGGCAAACGACTAAAATATGGGGTTCTGATGATCAGGAGAAAGAGTGCCCAATGCCTTATCGTTTTACCTTCGCCGCGTTGACGGTTGCTGCGTTATTAACCGGCTGTGCGAAACAGACGCCCAGCGATACGCCAGATGAATTTGCTGCGGGTCCGACGCAGATTGATGTCTCACACATTAAAACCCGTGCCGATGATGGTTCAAGCGTCTTCCTGACGGTAGATGGCAAAGATGCCGGTAAATTACCGAATGGCGAAAGCATGCTGCTGCACGTTCCGGCCGGAAAACACCAGATTGGCGGTTATGTGCCGACGCTGTTCGGGATGGGGCGCGTCACCATCGCACCGGTGGAAGTGACCACGTCACCTCAGGACGTCAAGAAAGTGGCCTATACGGTCACCCGTAACAAAGCCACCTTTGTCGAGAACAAGGACGAGCAGGGCTGAGCAGAGCACAGCGGAGAGCAACGCTCTCCGCTGAACGCGCCGCGTTATAAGCCGAGTTCACTCAGGGAAGGGTGATCGTCAGGCCGTCGTCCCTGCGGCCAGTGGAAAAGCCGCTGCGCTTCGCTGATTTTCAGATCGTTGATGCTGGCAAAGCGCTGCTTCATCAGACCCTGCTCGTCAAACGCCCAGTTCTCATTGCCGTAAGAGCGATACCACTGCCGCCGCTCATCGTGCCATTCATAGGCAAAGCGCACCGCTATCCGGTTTTGATCGAAACTCCACAGCTCCTTTATCAGCCGGTACTGCTGCTCCCGCTGCCATTTTTGCTCCAGAAAGGCGATGATCTCACTGCGGCCGGTCAGGAAGGTATCGCGGTTGCGCCACTGACTGTCCACAGAATAGGCCAGGGCTACCCGTCCGGCATCGCGGCTGTTCCAGCCATCCTCAGCCAGACGCACTTTCTCTGCCGCCTCTTCAGGCCGGGTAAAAGGGGGTAAGGGCGGACGTGAAGTTTCCAATGTTTCTCCTTAAAGGCGCAAAGGCCCGGATGTTATCGCTAGCCGGGCTGAGTTACGGCCATATTAAAGTTCAAGCGCGTGGATCTGGCAGACGGCACGGGCCGCTTCCTGACCTTTTTTCACGAAGTGCTGGGTGTAGAAGTCGATAAACTCCGCCGAAGGCTGGAAGTTATGCGGCGTCAGGGAGACCGAGAAGACCGGCACGTTGGTGGCCAGCTGGGCCTGCATCAGACCACTCACCACCGCCTGAGCCACAAAGTCATGGCGATAGATGCCGCCATCCACGACCAGCGCCGCGCAGACAATCGCATCAAAGTTGCCGGTCTGTGCCAGACGCTGTGCCAGCAGCGGCATCTCAAAGGCGCCCGGCACATCCCAGGTTTTGATCTCATAGGAGGTTCCCCGGCTCTCCAGCTCCTGTTCGAATCCGGTCAAAACCTGAGAAACGATTTCGCTATGCCAGTTAGCTTTAATAAAGGCGACTTTCAACGGCTGCATGACTTACTCCAGTAAAAGGTAATATCCCGTGGTAATGAGCGCGATGACGTCCCTGAACCCCGGATGAAACGTTAAGCCGGACAGGCCGGTAACCTGCTGACTCTCATCACTATACTGTAATGTAAACAGCCTGTGTCCACCATTGTCATTATGTGTGAATAACCTTTCCTCCCTTTGCGGGCATAAAACCCTGTCAGACAACCGCCAGAGCCGTTCAGACGCCTGATCCTGCCCGCAAAATCACTTTCACCGCCCGGTTTGCGTAACAGCTTCCGGTTATGAAACTGCTTAAATAAAATACTGGATATCTGAACAGTATTTTGTATAATAAATGGACTGCCCGCCGGGTATTGGTAGCGTTAGCGAGGGGTGAACCCATGATGATTTCGACTGAAAGCCTCAAATCTCTGGAACAATCGGTCACAATGAGCAGCCGTGAGCTGGCTCAGATGACCGGTATTACACATGGAGAAGTGAAGCGGTTAATCAAAAGTCTGGAAACGGCTCAGCGTCTTTCTCAGCCGCTCAAAGTGAATGACTATGAGCGCGAAGGGGAGGTGCGTCAGGAGTACCGCCTGAGCAAGCGTGACTCCCTGCTGGCCGTGGCACGCCTGTCGCCAGGCTTTACGGCCGAAGTGCTGGATCGCTGGCAGGACCGGGAAAGAACCACCCATCTGCCGGACTTTACCAACCCGGCTGAGGCTGCACGTGCCTGGGCTGAACAGTTTGAACAGCGTCAGGCGGCGGAGCAGCAGCTGGCTCTCTCCGCGCCTAAGGCCGCCTTCTTTGATAACTTCGTTCAGGTGGATGACTCGCTGGGCTTTCGTCAGCTCTGCAAAATGCTGAAAGCGAAAGAGCCGGAGTTTCGTCAGTTTCTGCTGGAGCGCAATATCATGTACCGCGCCAAAGGTACCCTGACGCCGCAGCATTACCATCTGCAGGCCGGCTACTTTACGCTGCACACCGGCACCGGCGAAAACCAGCACGCCTTCTCACAGGCGCGTTTTACTGCAAAAGGGGTGAAATGGGTGGCCAGCCTGTGGGCAGCGCATCTTTCCGCTCAGCCAAAAGGGGCCGCTGCGTAGCGGTGCCTCTGGCCTGGCGGGCTGGCGCGGCGTGACTGGCAGAGGTTAAGGCGCAGGCATCCGCTCATACATACTGTGCTGACATAAAAAAGGCCGCATCGGAATGCGGCCTTTTTTGATTTTCCTGATCCCAGGGATGCGTTGCGGGCGATTACCAGCCTTTAATTGCATCGCCTTTATAAACTTCTTCCGCTTTAGCCGCGACTTCAGGCGACTGCAGCGCCGCTTTCAGCTTCTGAATTTTATCGCTGTCTTTATTGTCTTCGCGTGAAACCAGGGCATTGACGTAAGGCGAAGAGGCGCTCTCCATAAATAAACCATCGCGGTGAGCGGATAATCCTGCCTGAGCCGAGAAGTTCGTATTAATGATCGAGAACGCCACGTTCGGATCATCCAGCGTGCGGGTCAGCTGCGGCGTATCCACTTCAACCAGTTTCAGGTTTTTAGGATTTTCGATGATATCCAGTGAGGTGGGTAAATAACCCACACCCTCTTTCAGCTTAATCAGGCCCTGCGCCTGCAGCAGCAGCAGGCTGCGTCCCAGGGTGGTAGCTTCGTTAGAGATGGTCACTGTCGCACCATTCTGCAGCTCACTGATGTTCTTGATTTTGTGCGAATAGGCAGCAATCGGGAAGACGAACGTCTTGCCAACTACCGCAAATTTATAGCCGCGCTCTTTAGACTGATCTTCCAGATAAGGCAGGCTCTGGAAAGCGTTGGCGTCGACTTCCTTGTTATTCAGCGCTTCGTTCGGCAGTACATAGTCATTGAAGTTCAGCACTTCGACATCGAGCTGATATTTATCTTTTGCAACCTGTTTCACCACCTGCCAGATCGCTTCGTCCGGCCCGGTATTAATCGCCACTTTGACTTTGTTATCGTCATCTTTAGAGCAGGCGGATAATAATAAAACAGAACTGGCCAGTAATGCGGCAAACAAACCTTTCATTATCAGAAATCCCTCAGAGAATTGATGGCTTCAAAGATAATACAGAAATGTCAGGTTGCGAACTGACGGAGGGATATATCTTATAACCATATACCGGATATTGTTCATTAATTCATCAGGCTGGCGGCTTATGCCCGTGAATTAACCGATGCCATTCACGGCTGTCCGGGCGGTTTTATTCCTCTGGCGCACTCATCCGGTCAACATCCCCTCAGCCAGTCCGCGCATTCTCTTCTACGCTTAAAGCCTGCGGTTCGCAGCATTGCATTGATTGTTAACAGGGAATACTGATGTCAAAAGATGAAAAGAACGGGATCGAAGCGGTTGAAGTCATGCGCAGCGGGGAGGCCTGGAACGGGGAGGTCATTGAATCCTATCCGCACGGCGAGCCGGAACTGACCGTAATGCGCCTGTCACTGCCTGCCCATACGTCATTGCCGTGGCACACGCATCCGATGCCGAATGCGGCGTTTATCCTTTCAGGCACCCTGATTGTGGAAGACAAAGCGAGCGGGGAGCAGCGTACCTTCCACGCCGGAGAAGCGCTGAATGAGACGGTCAACAGTGCGCACCGCGGCTACACCCTGGAGGAACCCGCCGAGCTGGTGATTACCTATGCCGGGGTCAAAGGACAGGCGCTGACCGAGCCACTGCCGGGGGAACCCGAAGAGTTCTGACACCCTTGCAAAAACGGCAGTGCAGCGCGCTGCCGTTATTCATCCCGCCCGCAGCGCCGCCGCTATTCACTTCCCTGATAAGCGATTCGCCAGAGCCTGCATATCCACATCCTGAAACCGCTGTTTTATCGACAGGCGAGGCGCGTCACAGCTGAGTTCACGTGCGCTCAGAAATGGCATCCTGAAGAGGAATGAATCCTGGCACTGATTATGTGCAACGCACGCTGCTGACTCACCATCACGGGGCCTGTCGTTTTATAAACTTTATAAGTGAATGATTAAAAAGAATTTAAATTCTGGTACGCCAATTGCAATAACCCGTTCAGTAAGCAGCGCACTACACAACTGATACTGAATAGCTGGCTAGGGTTCCGGTTCACGCAGGTGAATGTCTGGTCCGAGAGCTGGCGACCTCTGCGAGGTTACACGGCGGGACAAAAGCCCGGGAGACAGCGGCACCATCTGGTGTCTTGCGCTGCTCCCGTTTTTTTGTGCCAACCAGAGGTCAACCATGAAGACATTTTCCCTTCTCCGCACGCTCATTCTCTCCCTGGCACTGCTGGCCAGTGTGCCCTCTTTCGCCGCAGTTAAAAAAGAGTTCAACGTCTGCTGGACCATCTATGCGGGCTGGATGCCCTGGGGCACGATCGCTAATGAAAAAATCATCGATAAGTGGGCCAGCAAATATGGCATTAAAATTAATATCGTCCAGCTGAATGACTATATCGAATCGATCAACCAGTACACCGCAGGGCAGTTCGACGGCTGCACCATGACAAATATGGATGCCCTGACCATTCCCGCCGCGGGCGGCGTCGATTCCACGGCGCTGATCACCGGCAGCTACTCCGAGGGTAACGACGGCATCGTTCTGAAAGGCGTGAATAAAAAACTCAGCGACCTGAAAGGCATGTCGGTTTATCTGCCCGCGCTGTCCGTATCGCACTATCTGCTGGTGCGCGGTCTGGAAAAGGCCGGACTGCAGGAGAAGGATGTTAAGGTCGTGAACACCTCTGATGCCGATATCGTCTCCGCCTTCGGCACCAGCGGTGTCAAAGCCGCAGTGGCCTGGAACCCGCAGCTTTCCGTCATCAAAAAGAGTCCGCAGACCACAGAAGTGTTCAGCTCCTCCGCCGTGCCGGGCGAGCTGATCGATATGATGGTCGTGAACACAGAAACCCTCCACGATAACCCCGCACTGGGCAAAGCGCTGACCGGTGCGTGGTTTGAGATGATGGCAAAAATGCAGGCGGGCGATACCCAGGCGCTGAGTGCGATGGCCGCGGATTCCGGCACTGACCTCGCCGGTTATCAGGCACAGCTCAAAACCACCCATCTCTTCTGGACCCCTGCCGATACAGAGGCCTTTGTCGCTTCGCCCGACCTGGCAAAAACCATGCAGCGCGTGGCCGCATTCTCTTTTGATAAGGGGCTGCTCGGCGAGGGTGCGCAAAGCGCTGACTTCATCGGTATGGCCTTTCCCGGCAACCAGACCCTCGGGGATAAAGCCAACATCAGACTGCGCTTTGACGACAGCTATCTGAAGATGGCCGCGGCAGGCCAGCTCTGAATTCCGGGCTGAGGAGCTTACGCCATGCGCCACATTAACCGTTATCCCCGACAGGGAATGCGCCTGACGCTGATGCTGTTGCCGTTTGTCTTGCTGATCGCCGCCTGGTTTATCAGCTCGGCGGTGCGGCTGGAAGCAAACCCGCAGGATAAACTGCTGCCCGGTCTGTCGCAGATGATCGCCGCGGTTGACCGGATGGCGTTCACGCCCGATAAACGCAGCGGTGAGTTTCTGCTGTGGGCGGATACGCTGATCAGTCTCACCCGTCTGCTGACGGGCCTGATGATCTCTGCGCTGATCGGCCTGGGCATCGGTATAGCCGCCGGGGTGTTTCCCATGACCCGCGCAGCGCTGTCGCCGTTTATGACCGTCGTGTCGATGATCCCGCCGCTGGCGCTGCTGCCGATGCTGTTTATCGTCTTCGGGCTGGATGAGCTGTCAAAGGTGATGCTCATCGTCATCGGCATCACCCCGATGCTGGCCCGCGACCTGGAACAGCGGGCGCGGGAGATCCCGATCGAGCTTTTCATCAAAGCCCAGACGCTGGGCGCGAACAGCTGGACGGTGGTGTTGCGGGTGGTGCTGCCCCAGCTGCTGTCGCGACTCATTACCTCGCTGCGCCTGCTGCTGGGTTCGGCGTGGCTGTTCCTGATCTCCGCCGAAGCCATCTCTGCCACCGCCGGGCTGGGTTACCGCATCTTCCTCGTCCGCCGCTACATGGCGATGGACGTCATCATTCCTTATGTCATCTGGATAACCCTGCTGGCCTGGCTGATGGATCTGGCGCTGCGTCAGCTGCACAAAGCCTGTTTCCCGTGGGCGGAAGGAGGCCGGGAATGAGTTTTATCGATATCAAAAACATCTGGCAGGAATATGGCGACCACGTGGTGCTGGAGCGCATCAATCTGCAGGTCAGGGAAGGGGAGTTCTGCTCGCTGGTGGGCGCCTCCGGCTGCGGAAAATCGACCTTCTTACGACTGCTGCTCGGTCAGGAGCGACCAACGCGCGGCACCATCACGCTCGATGGTGAGCCGCTGCCAGCGGAGCCCGATCGCAGTCGCGGCGTGGTCTTTCAGCGCTACTCGGTTTTTCCTCATCTCAACGTGCTGGATAACGTCACCATCGGTCTGGAACTGCCGGCGTCACCGCTGTGGGGCCGGCTGCTGGGCGTCCGAAAACGTCAGGCGCGTCAGCAGGCCAGAGAGATGCTGGAGCGAGTGGGGCTGAGCCATGCGCTCGACAAATATCCGGCGCAGCTGTCGGGCGGGATGCAGCAGCGGCTGGCGATTGCCCAGGCGTTTGTCATGCAGCCACGGGTGCTGCTGCTGGATGAGCCCTTTGGCGCACTTGACCCCGGCATCCGCAAAGATATGCACGCCCTGCTGCTTCAGCTCTGGAGCGAAACCCGCATGAACGTCTTTATGGTCACGCACGACCTTGCAGAAGGGTTCAACCTGGGCACCCGGCTGCTGGTTTTTGACAAGGTGCGCCTCGATCCCCAGGCACCCAATGCGTGGGGAGCGCGTATCACCTATGACATTCCGCTCAACGAAACGCGGCTGTCCCAGCTGGCGACCGGCCGCAAAGACAACATTTACCCCTTAAAGGAGAACGCTCAATGACGGCACTTTTTCACTCCGGCCCCAGCCTGCGCGAAGAGCAGCTTCCTGGCGGCGCGCATACCTCGCTGATCCTGCGTAAGGGCGGGATCCTGCGCCTGACCGATATCGACGGCGGGGCTAACGTCAGCGCCATGATGCTCAATCCGCACGAAAAAAGTGAACGGCTGAACCTGCCCGACACCCTCAAGGGTCAGCACACCGCGCGGCTGACCACTGGCCACTGTTTTTACTCTGATATGGGGCGCGTCCTGGCGGCTATCGTGGCGGACAGCTGCGGCTGGCATGACCCGTTCGGCGGCGTCCTTAACGCCGAAGAGACGCACGACAAGTACGGCAGCGGACGCTATCAGGAACTGCGCAACGGTTTCTACCGTAACGGCGTCGATAACCTGCTGGTGGAGATGGGTAAATG
>JAAIGE0101073835.1_pt1 | contig 15153 bp, 8 predicted proteins | sample 6487951 | NCBI WGS metagenome assembly JAAIGE01 (sample SAMN13974128, study PRJNA590717) | phyllosphere metagenome | biome: tomato field; feature: multiple bacterial spot infested tomato fields; material: tomato leaves; isolation source: leaves from tomato fields | host: Solanum lycopersicum ... | reverse complement strand
TCCATGCCGTTGCCGACGCGCAGCTTCTTGGCCGCTTCGGCAACGCCGGCCACGAAGTCGGCATAGATCGGGCGCTCTACCAGGAAGCGGGTGGGCGACACGCAGACCTGGCCTGCGTTGCGGAACTTGAACTCGGCCGAAAGCGGTATCGCGGTCGCAAGATCGGCATCGCGCGCCACGATCACCGGGTTGTGGCCGCCCAGTTCCATGGTGACCTTCTTGAGGTGCTGACCGGCCGCGCTGGCTAGCAGACGGCCGACGCGAGTGGAGCCTGTGAGGGTGACCTTGTGGATCTGCGGGGCGGCGCACAAGGCGGCGGAAATCGCGGGCGCGTCGCCCCAGATAACGCTCAGCGTCTTGCCCGGCACACCGGCGTCGAGCAAGGCACGCACGATCCGGTAAGCAGTGCTCGGCGTTTCCTCGGCGCACTTCAGCACCATCGAACAGCCAGCGGCAAGCGCGGGTGCGACCTTCTGCATCGGCGTCCAAGCCGGGAAGTTCCAGGGGGTGAACGCCGCCACCGGGCCCACGGGCTTGCGATGCACCGCCCACCGCATGTCGCTCGACCGGGAAGGGATCAGACGACCATAGGCCCGCCGCCCCTCTTCCGCGTACCAGTCCAGCAGGTCGGCAGAGGCGAGCCACTCGCCGCGCGCCTGTGCCAGAGGCTTGCCGCCGTCCCGCGTCATCTCGGCCGCAGCCTCGTCCGCTTCACTGCGCATCCGCTCGGCGGCGGCGCGCATGATCTTGCTGCGGTCGAAAGCAGACATTGCGGACCACTGCGAAAAACCCTCGACGGAAAGCCGTGCGGCTTCCAGCGCCTCGGCCTCACCGCACCACGCGAGATCACCGATCGACTCTCCGGTAGCAGGATCGACCAGCGGGCGCGTACCCAAGGAAGCTTCGTCACGCTCCTGGCCGTCGATAATCGGACGGGGCATCGTCTGCGTCATGGTTTGTCGTCCTCTCGTTACGTCCGGTCTGGCGGACGCGTAGCGCAGCCGGGTCAATGGTGCGCAAAACAGGTGATCCGCTTAGCGCCCGCTTCAAGAGGCGGGCAACCGTTTATTCCGCGGTTTGTCCTTCCCGCTCCGAATGCTGCTAAAGCTGCTGAAGAAGCCATGCTCTCTGAGTGGGACAGCATCGACATTCCCCTTGCAAACTCGGCTGGCGAAATTAATCGTACGGAACCGTTCTGGTATGAGGCGCCGGGGAGAAGGCGCGTCTGACTAAAATCCGCGGATGCACGATGTCGGCAGCGTCGGCGTTCGCAAGTCCTCTCTCCGCGTATCGGGCCACCGGACGATCTTGCGTCGACCCAGGCCAGTCGACCATGAAGGATAACGATGTCCCGCAGCCGAAAAACGCTCGTCACAGTCCCCGCGATCCGCACGCTGTGCCTTGGCGTCGCACTCGCCGTGGGGGTAGCCTCGCCCCTGACTCTGGCGCCGGCCGTGGCGCAGACGGTGGCACCGGAGGAAACCGCGCGTGCGATCCCGCTGAAGACCGGCGTAGTGCCCAGCGCCACCGGCCCGGAGATGTGGTACGGCGCCAAGAACAATCTGTCCGTGCGCAACGTCACCGAGGCGACCCTTCTTCCGATCCTGCCCGATCCAGCCAAGGCGACCGGCGCCGCGGCCATTGTCGCGCCCGGTGGCGGTTTCATGGCTCTGGCGTGGGACCTCGAAGGTATGCAAGTGGCACGCGCACTTGCGGAGCGTGGTATCGCGGCCTTCGTGCTCAAGTACCGCATCGATCCGACGCCGCGCAGCTGGGCGGAGTTCGGCAAGTTCAGTCAGGCCCGCATGTCCGACTGGATCGGTAAGCCCGGTGAGGGGCTGAAGATCGTCACGCCGGCCTATGCGGTCGATGATGGCATTGCCGCGCTGCGCCTGGTGCGCAAGCGTGCAAAGGACTGGGGCGTTGACCCGGCGCGAGTCGGCATGATCGGCTTTTCCGCCGGTGCCCGCACCACGCTCGGCGTCACGCTGAAGGCCTCCGCTGCCGATCGCCCGGCCTTCATCGCCCCGATCTATCCGCCGATGGGGGCTGTCGCCGCTCCGGCCGATGCACCGCCAATGTTCGTCGCCATGGCTTCGGACGATCCGCTTTCTGGACGCGCCGGATATGGTTTGATTCAGAGCTGGGTCGAGGCCAAGCGTCCATTTGAGTTCCACTCCTACCAGAAAAGCGGCCACGGCTTCGGCCTCGGCCGCCGGGGCACCACGACCGAAGGTTGGCTCGATGGCCTGCTACGCTGGATGGACATGAACGGCTTCCTGAAAGCCAAGACCCCTTAGGTTCCAGCTACCCGCCGGCGGAGCGATCCCCCCGGCAGTCTCCATTCACGCTAGAAAGGTTCTTCAAGATCATGGCGATGACGCCGGCATCGGATTTCCGTCACGGGGAGAGCGGGAACGCTCAGGCCGGCCATATCGACGCGCCCGAACTGCGCTACTTCGTCATGGCGCTGTTTTTCTTCTTCGGGGGCATCACCAGCCTCAACGACGTCATCATTCCCAAGCTGAAGGAGCTGTTCACCCTCAGCTACACGCAGGCGATGCTGGTGCAGTTCTGCTTCTTTACCGCGTATGCCGTGATGGGCATCCCTGCCGCCCTGCTCGTTCGCAAAATCGGTTACATGCGCGGCGCCGTGGCCGGCTTGGCGATCATGATCGCGGGCTGCCTGGCATTCATTCCTGCCTCGCAAACAGCAGCTTACTGGCTGTTCCTGAGTGCCTACTTCGTGCTCGCCTCCGGTGTGGTGATCGTGCAAGTCGTCGCCAATCCGCTCATCAGCCTGCTGGGCAAACCGGAGACCACAAGTTCGCGCCTGACCTTTGCTCAGGCTTTCAATTCCCTGGGAACAACCGTTTTTCCGATCGCCGGTTCTGTCCTGATCCTGGGAAGCCTGGCTGCGGTTTCCGCCAGCGAGCTGACCGGTCCCGCGCTTGACTCCTATCGACGCATGGAAAGCCAGGCGATCGTGCACGGCTACCTAGGCATCGCCGCAGCGCTGGCGCTGGTCGCAGTCGCCGTCTGGCTGTTTCGCAATCGCTTGCCGGTGGAGAAGCACGAAGGAAGCGCCGGCCTGACCGGGTTCGACCTGCTGCAGCGGCCTCGCTTCGCCTTCGGCACCGTTTGCCTCTTCCTCTACGTGGGAGCGGAAGTTTCGATCGGTTCGCTGATCGTCAACTACCTCATGCAGCCGCATGTCATGGCCTTGCCCGAACAGTCGGCGGGCAAGCTTATCGGCTTCTACTGGGGCGGAGCGATGGTAGGCCGCTTCATCGGCTCTGCGGCGCTTCGGGTGGTGAACCCCGGTCTGGTGCTGGCCTTCAACGCCTTTGCGGCCATCGCTCTGATTGCGCTTTCCGCCACAAGCACCGGCGCGGTGGCTGGCTATGCGCTCCTCCTCGTCGGTCTTGCAAATTCCATCATGTTCCCGACGATCTTCAGTCTCGCATCGGAGAAGTTGGGCACACGCGCGGCCGACGGCTCGGGCATTCTCAACGTTGCGATCTGCGGCGGCGCGGTGGTCCCGCTGGCGACCGGAGCCCTTGCCGACGCCACCGGCGGCAACCTCAGCCTGGCCATGCTACTGCCCGCGCTTTGCTACGCTGTGATCATGGCCTTCGGCCTGTTTGCGCGGCGCCCCCTCGCCGTCTGACGAGGAGGAAGCCCGTCGCTTCCAACGGCTTGCTCAAGGGTCCGCTATGTGGAACAGGCGATGACATGAAAGAGCCCAAGCCCATCAAGTCCCGCCGAGGCCGCCCTAGTCTGGCGCAGGCCTCGGCGATCGACAAGATGATCCTGGAGGTAGCGCAGAACCTGTTCCTGAGTTCGGGTTTCGATCAGGTCTCGATGGAGCAGATCGTGGCGGCGGCGGGCGTGTCCAAGGGCACGCTCTATGCCCGCTACTCCTCCAAGGAGGCCTTGTTCGGCGCGGTGATCATGGCGGCGATACGCCGATGGTCGGCCGAAGCCGCACGTGAGGACGATCTGCTCACCGATGACATAGACCAGCGCCTGCGGCATCATGCCCGCACGATCCAGCGGTTCGTGCACCGGCCCGACGTGCTCGCGATGCAGCGCTTGATCATGGCCTCGAGCGGGCGCTTCCCCAAACTCGCCGCCACGATGCACGATCGCGGTTACCGCTACATCGTGGATCTGATCGCACGCGATATCATAGAGGCTGAAAAGGCCGAGGGACGCATCCCTCGCGACGCGCAGGGCGTAGCGCACATGCTTTATGCAAGCCTCACCGGCATCCATATGGATCCTCATGCGTCCGAAGACATCGCAGAAGCTGCGCCCGCCATCATGGCGGATCGTCTGGTGGACATGCTGATGGCGGCCCGATCAAAATGGTGAGCCGCCAGGACGAGAACGCGGGGTAGCCGTGCCTGGCTCTGCGCCCGCCACTCGTCCGACCGAGCAACGCGGCCGCGGCATCGCGCTACGGATCGGCGGCGTTTCCTGCTTCGCCGCGATGATGGCGGCGCTGAAATACGGCACCAGCCACGGCGTCCATCCGGCCGAAGTACTGTTCTACCGCAACCTCTTCTCGCTGCCCACGATCATCGCCTGGGTGATGCTCTCGGGAGGCGCGGCCGCGGTACGAACGGGGCGTCCCATGGCCCACGCGACGCGGAGCGGGCTGGGCCTTGCGGTCATGTTCTGCACCTTCCTGGGCCTGTCGATGCTGCCGCTTGCCGAGGCCACGGTCATCAGCTTCTCAGCGCCGTTTTTCGCCACGATCCTGTCCGCCCTGCTGCTGGGCGAAAGAGTGCTTTGGTATCGCTGGAGCGCCATCGCGATCGGCATAGCGGGAGTGCTTGTGGTGGTGCAGCCGGGCGGTTCCGCTCTGCCCCTGGCGGGTGTCGCCATCGCGCTGGCTGCTGCCTTTGGAACGGGGTTGGTGACGATCACGCTGCGGCAGATCGGTCAGACCGAGACCGCGACGGCGACGGTGTTCTGGTTCAATCTCGCCTGCGTGGTGGCCACCGCGTTGCCGATGCCGTTCCTGTTTCAAGTCCACTCCGCCGATGTCTGGCTTGCCCTCGTGCTGGGTGGGATCATGGGCGGCATGGCGCAGATCATGACCACGGCGGCCGTCCGCTTCGCACCCGTGTCGGCGCTTGCCCCGTTCGATTACCTGCAGATCGTCTGGGCGATGCTATGGGGCTGGGTGCTGTTCGGATCGCTTCCGTCCGCCGCAGCCGTACTCGGATCCACGCTCATCGGCGCTGGGGGTTGCTTCGTGATCTGGCGCGAGCGCAAGTCGCACCAGGTGATCGTCCCCTCCGCCAACGAGCTCTGAGGCGGAAGGGACGACAAACAGCCTCAGCGTGAGGCTTCGATGAAGACCGGCCCGATCAGCCCGGTGGGAACTGGCTTGAGGTTCTTGAAGCCTGACGCCTTGGGATCGATCATCGCATTCTGCGGCGTGATCGCCACCGCCACTTCGACGCGGTTGGCGCCGGCCCGCAAGGCTGACGTCAGATCGACGCGGAACGGCCGCGTCACGGCTGGCGGCAAGCGCTTGCCGTTGACCGTCACGGTCGCGACATCATGCACAGTACCCAGGTCGAGCACGACGCGGGCGTCCTTGCTCAGCCAGGCGGACGGAACATCCACGACGCGGCTGTACGTGCCGACCCCGGCGAAGCGCTCCAGCCCGGGAACGTCTCGCCAGTCACCGAGCGCCACCGTCCCGAAATCGCGGGAGAGCGGTGTCGAACGCGGCGCATGACCATCCACCGACAGGGTCCAGCCATTCGCAAGATCCTGACGCCCGAGCGTTACAACCGGCGGCTTGGCGGCGGCAGGCGCCGTGGACGCACTCTGCACCAGCAGCGCGCTTTCGCCCCCAGCAAGGGAGAGCGCGAGCGCGGACCCTTGCGGCGTGGCACGTGAAGCCAGCGGCGTGATCGTCCCGGTCATCGCATCCCAACGCTCCACCCCGCCAAGGCCGGGCAGGATCATGCCGGCGTCGCGCGTGTCCTTCGCGTTGTTATGGATGAAGGTGACGACGCGATCGTCCACTTGCCGCTGCACGAAGACGAGATCCGAGACATCGACCCCGCTGAAGCGCAGGTTTGCCGGTACCTTAGCAGCGTCAAGCGCACTGGTGAGCTCGCTGGTGGGCACGACTTTCGCACCTGACCGCAGCGCTGCCTGGATCGCCTTGCGCACGCGCGCATCATTCTGCCGCGCCTTGGCAAAGCCTTCGCTTCGGTTCGGTGCCTTGTCCATGAAGAACACCGGCAAGCCCGCCTTAGCGAACTTCGCCACCGCCTCTGCCGTCTCGGGTCGCATGCCGGCAAGGGGCGGCAAGACCAGCGTGGCGTAGCGGTGACCGCCCTGGCTCACCAGCTGGCGGCCCTCGATACGCGCCGCGGCGATCGAGTCCGGATTGATGCGGTCGTAGTCGTATCCGCCTGCAAGAAAGGCTCGTTCCGGTGCCGATCGATGCGCGCCCTGATCCTCGATGCCGCTGTAGTATCCGGTTTGCCCGTAGAAGTAGGCGACCGGGACTTTCGGCTGCCCCATCTGCAGCAGCGCCTGGGTTCGGCCGAGATATTGCGCCAGCGTCGGAACCCCGGCCCAGATCGGGTTGGCCGGATTCACCATGGTGCTGAAGCCCAGCGCGAAACCCGACGGCTGGAACGCGTGCCAGCCCGGCCAGGTCGCGCCGCGGACGTAGTTGAACCCGTGGATGTTGAGGCTGTTCACCCCCGATGCGAAGATCAGATCGGCGCGGCGGCGCATCTCGTCCGGCGTAACCGCATAAGGACGGTCCTTCCACACCATGCTCTCGGCGGAGACAATCGGCCGGCCGTAGAGGTCAGCGCCCGAGCGCGCGAGGCGCATGACATAGGGATCACCCCCGTCGACCAGATCCTCGGTTTCCGGTATGTCGGCTACGCCATAGCCCCGGATGACATCGATAGCACCGCCGTGGGCCTGGAACTTGGCCTTCAGACCATGCGCATGGTTCCACGCCATGAATGGTTCGATGAACCCTGCGAACATGAGATCCGAGACGGTGCGGCGATAATCGGTCCGCACGCGTTCCGCCGTTTCGCTGTTCGCCGCCTCGAAGTAGGGCGGGGAAAAATGCTCGCCCCAAGCCTGCATCCAGCCCGGCTGCAACACGAACGGCAGGTAGGGCGTAAGATCATAGCCACGCCGTTCCTTGAACGCCTTGAGGAAATCCTGCGTCCAGGGAATGTCCTGCATGAGTTCGAGGCTGTCCACGAAGGTGGAACGCAGGCCGACCGGACGGTTGCCGAGCGGATCGCCCACACGCGCGGCGTGAGCCTGGAAGGCGCCGGGATCCATGTGGTTGAGCGTGAGCTGGGGGCCTTCGCCCACCGCCCCGCCCACGCCCATGTTCGACGCGTACTGCTTGAATACCAGCACCTGCCAGGTTCCGGCGGGCGGCGTCCAGTCGAGCGTGCCGTCGTCCTTGAGCCGCGTAGTAAGATCAATCGCGGTGGCGGGATCGAGCGATCCCGGAACCTTCACGTCACTCCAGGGGAAGAGCTGGAAGCCTCCCGCGTTGGCCGTCTTGGCCAAGTCCGGGGCCGTGCCCTTCATCGCGATCACGGCGACGAGCCGCTGGCGTTTATCGAACCGCTCGATCCAACCGGCCGCGCGCGGATCCTTGACGCGCGAGTCCAGGGTCGAGAGCGCGCCCATGCGTTTGGTCCGCTTGGGAATGTTGACCTTCAGCGGCCCCGCTTGGCCCGAACGCACTTCGGTCTGCGCCATCGTCAACTCGACGACCGCCTTTTCCGGCGGAATCGCAAAGCCGCCGCCCGACGGCCACGCCGACCCGAAGGTGTAGTCCAGCGTCATCCCACGCGCCGCCGCCGCCTGTCCGGCCGCGCGCACGTGCGAGAAGAACGTGGGCGTCGCATATTCGTTGACTGCCGCGCGTTCCTCCGGAGTCAGGTCGCCGATGCCGGTGTTGAACGCCTGGATCTCCGCCCCGCCGAAGCCGGCCTTGTCTAGGATGTCGAGCTCGCGCGCGAGTTCCTCGTCCTTGACCGCGCCGCCTGGCCACCACCACCGCACGCGCGGCCGCGCTTCCTTGGGCGGGGTGCGAAACGCCTCCTCCAGACTGGGCGCCGCGTGCAGCGGAGCGATACCGGAGACCAGCGCGAGTATCGCGGTCGCGCTTGCGGCTGTCTTCAGAAGGCGCATCGTTCGACTTCCCTTCAGGGCTTGCGGGTCTGGCGTTGCAGCTTGACGTTGGCGGTGGCCGCCGTCTCGGTCGCCGAGGAGCCGAGCTCGATCACGTAAGTGCCTGCGGGCACCACCCAGCGCTGCGCCTTGGCATCGAAGTTGCCGATCACGCGCGGATCGGCGGTGACAGTGACGCTGCGGCTTTCACCCGGACGCAGGTTCGGCTTGGCCCAGCCGATCAGGCGCTTTGACTTGCCCGGCGCACGAACATAGACCTGCGGCACGGCCGCACCTTCGCGATCGCCAGTATTGGTGACGGTGAAGGTTGCCGACAGGGTCTTGCCGCCGGTCGCCTTCAGGCCATCGTAGCGGAACGTGGTATAGCTCAGGCCATGACCGAAGGGATAGAGCGGCTTTGCCTTCTTGGCATCGAACCAGCGGTACCCGGCGTCCGAACCTTCGGGATAGCTGAACTCGAACGGCTTGGTGTCGGCGGTGAGGCCGTAGACCGCTCGGGTGGCCTTGTCGGCCGGCGGAGCGTCACTGCCGGGCAGGACGGTAAGAGGCAGCTGGGACAGCGACGCGGGGAACGTCACAGGAAGGTGTCCCGACGGGTTCACCCGTCCGGTCAGAATGTCGGCCATGGCCGAAGCGCCATCCTGGCCGGGGAACCAGATGGAGAGAATGGCTGGGACCTTCGCCGCCCAGGGCATCAGGACCGGGTTGCCCACTTCGAGCGCCACAACCGTGCGAGGGTTGGCGGCCGCGACGGCCTCGATCATCGCATCCTGACCGTCGGGCAGCGATATATCGGCATGATCCTCCGCCTCGGTCGTCCACTTTTCGGCAACGACCAGGACGATGTCCGCGGACTTGGCGACACCGGCCGCACGCGCCGTGTCGGTGCCATCATCGAACACGACTTCGGCCTGCGGGAAAGCGGCCTTGATCGCGTCGACCGGCGCGGTGCCGGCGTAGCCCTTGCGCGCGAACAGTTTGGCTATGCCCTTCGCCGCAGAGACCTGGAGCTTCCAGCCACCCACCGGCGCGACCATGCTTGATCCGCCTCCCGACGTCACGCCAAGATCCGCGCGAGAGCCGATCACGGCAATGCGCTTGGCAGTTTGTGCCAGGGGCAGGATGCCGCCTTCGTTCTTGAGCAGCACGATCCCTGCCGCCGCCGCATCGCGGGCCACCTTGGCATTCGCGGCATAGTCGATCGTCGCGTCCATGCTCAGCGGGGTCTTGTCCAGGCCGTGGGCATAGAGCGTACGCAGGATGCGTCCAGCCGCGACGTCCACTGCCTGGGCCGGGATGCTGCCAGCGGAAAGCGCCGCGGTAAGTTCTGTCGAAAACCAGCGCTTTGCATCGATTTGTTCGCCCGATTGCTGATCAAGGCCGGCGGTCAGTGCTCCGACCGAATGCACCGATCCCCAGTCGCTCATGACATAGCCCTTGAAGCCCCAGTCCCGGCGCAGCACGTCAGTGAGCAGGAACTTGTTCTCGCAGGTGTAGATGGTGTTTACGCGGTTGTACGAGCACATCACGGAACCGGGATCGCCGATTTCCATGCCGATCTGAAAGGCCAGGAGATCGCTCTCGCGCATCGACGCCTCGTCCATGTTGACCGAGTGGACGTTGCGCCCGGTTTCCTGATCGTTCAGCGCAAAGTGCTTGATGGTCGAAACGATGTTGTTCGATTGCACGCCGCGGATCTGGTGACCGCCCAGCGTGCCCGACAGCAGCGGATCCTCGCCCAGGTACTCGAAGTTGCGACCGGCGCGCGGATCGCGCACCAGGTTGACGCCGCCCGCCAGCATGACGTTGAAGCCCTTGGCGCGGGCCTCTGAACCGATCATGCGACCACCCGCTTCCAGGATCTGGGGATCCCAAGTCGAAGCCAGCAGCAAGCCCGAGGGAAGCGCCGTGGCGACGTCCTTGGGCCGCATCCCCATGTTCGAGACGCCGAGGCTGGCGTCGGTCTGCACCTGCGGCGGCACCCCGAGCCGGGGCACGCCCGCCACGTAGCCCGCGCCGACCTGAACCCCTTGGGGCCGCTTGGCCGCCGGCATCATCATCGGCATAGAACCGTACAGCAGCGATTGCTTTTCCTCTGCCGTCATTTGCGCCAGCGTCTGCTGCGCACGCGCATCCGGGTCCTGACTGGTACCAGCCGGTGCAGTTGCCGACGCGGTGCGAGCAGTTGCCCGCAAATCCTGCTGCTGCGCCATGACCTGCCCGCTCCAGATTCCGGTCGCGAGCGCCAGATACCCGATCAGCTTCCCGCTCGCCTTGATGCGACGATCGGTCACGACCGTCTGCGCGACACTTTGTACATTGAACATGTTCCAGCCACCCTTCAGCGCAATGGGACGATCGCCGTTGCGACCGCTCCATAAATCCTGTTCCTAGCCCATTCATGCTGCCGGGCGGAGCCATCGTCAAATAAAATCAACGAGACCGTTCGATTACACTGTAAATTAATTGACCACTTGCGTGCGATTGCCGCACACGTGCGAGCACATCACGAAGCGGCAGAGCGAACGCCGTTTGCAGGGGAGAGTCGTCATGAAGGTATCCTTGTTGCTGGCGGCGACGACGCTGGCCGTAGCCGCACAGCCTCTTGCCGCTACGGCGGACGAAGCCGGGGCAAAAGGCTGGATCAGCGCGCCCGACCTACCCGAGAAGCAGCCGCACATCCTGCACTTCCGCCGTGCTCTTCCGCTCGCATCAAAGCCGCGGACCTTCCCGGTCACCGTCACGGCCGACAACCGCTTTATCCTGATGGTCAACGGGCAGCGAGTCGCGTCCGGCCCTTCGACCGGCGACCTGAAGCATTGGCGTCAGACCAGCATCGATCTCTCGCCCTGGCTGAAGCGCGGGGACAACGTGATCAGCGCCACGGTGTGGAACGGCGTGGTCCAAGGCGGCACCGAAAACCCGTTCACCAGCACAGCTCCCCTCTTTCAGCAGAGCGCCGCGACCGGCTTTCGCCTGATCGGCGGGAAAGAGGCAGCGGCGATCTCCACCGATAGGCCCGGCTGGCGCGTCAAACGCGATCAAGGGCGTGGCTTCGAGAACGGCTGGCGACAGGTGAAGAGCTGGTACTATGTCGCTGGAAACCCGGAAACGATCGATGCCGCGACCGCCACCTTCGATGGTGACGATCCCAAGGAGAACGGCGCCGGCTGGAGGGACGCCATCGCTGCACCGGCAGCCGCAGACCGAGTCCTCGTAGCCGATAAATTGCCACCCCAGCTCTATGCGGCCACGCATGTCGGCAATGTCGTCCGTTCCTCGCTGCCCGGCGCCACGGCGTTCCCGCAGCGGCCTGTCACGATCCCTGCCAACACCACCACCAAGCTGTTGCTGCAACGCGACGTCATGGTCTCGGCCTATCCTCAACTCGACGTGTCGGGCGGCAAAGGCGCGACCATCAAGGTTAAATGGGCTGAGGCGCTCTACGACGCCAAGCGGCTCAAGGGCGATCGCAACCTGATCGAGGACCGTCAGCCGATCGGCGTCTGGGACACCTTCAAGCCCGACGGTCAAGCCCGCACCTTCGCACCGCTGTGGTGGCGAACCTGGCGCTATGCCGAGATCGAGGTGACGACGGGCAGCGAGCCACTGACGTTGACTGGGATGCGCGCGTTCGAGACCGGCTATCCCTTCCAGCAGGTCGGCCGGTTCGCGAGCGACGATCCCGAGCTCGCGCGCATCTTCGACATCGGATGGCGCACGGCGCGGATCGATGCGCATGAGACGTACATGGACACTGCCTTCTGGGAGCAGTTGCAGTACCTGGGCGACACCCGACTGCAGATGCTGATCTCCTATGCCGTGTCGGGCGATCCGCGCCTGGCCGAACAGGCGATCGACGCAGGCGCCGCTACCGATGTGGCAGGCGGTCTGATGGAAGGCGCCACTCCGACACGCGGAAGCAACGTCATCGCGCCATTCGCCCTGATGTGGGTGGGCATGCTTGACGACTGGCGCATGCATCAGCCCGATCCAGCGCCGATCGTGCGCAACATCCCTCGCATGCGCCGGGTGCTGGACTGGTGGCGCACGTACCGTCAGCCGAGCGGACTGCTGGGCAAGAACCCGCACTGGAACTTCATCGACTGGACCGGGCAACTCGCGACCGACCGCACGACCTTCCCCTCCTACGGCACGACGAACGAGAGCTGTCTGATCAGCGTCAGCTGGCTAGGCGCGTTGCAACAGGGTGGCCGGATCGAAGCCGCGTTCGGCGACGCGGGACAGGCGGCACGCTACAACTCGGAGGCCGAGACGCTCAAGAAGGCCATCTTGGAGCGATGCTGGTCCCCTGAGCGCAAGCTCTTCGCAGACAATCCGGACGGCAAGATATTCAGCCAGCACATGAACGCGCTCGCGGTGCTTTACGACGTGGTGGACCGCCAGCAGGCGCAGGACATCCTGGGCCAGATCGTCGCGCCGGGCAAGGGCATCGATTCACCTGACGGCATCACCCCGGTCAGCTACTATTTCGCCTGGTATCTCGTCCAGGCGCATGCGCATTCCGGCTTGGCCGAGCGTTACCACGGCCTGCTGGGCACCTGGCGCGGACTGCTGGCGCTGAACTACACGACCTGGCCCGAGGAGCGCGACATCGGCGGGAACAAACCCGTGTCCACGCGATCGGATTCGCATGCCTGGAGCGCACATCCCACCGCGGATCTTCTGGGCATCGTAGCAGGCATCGGTCCGGATGCACCCGGCTATGCGCGGCTGAAGGTCGAACCTGCGCTGGGATCGCTCAAGAACCTGGACGCGACGGCTGCCACTCCGTCCGGGCCAGTGACTGTGCGATACCAGGTCAAGGGACGCAAGCTGCAGGCGCGCATAGTTCGGCCAGCGACCCTGCCGGGTGACTTCGTTTGGAACGGCAAGCGTTATCCGCTGACGAAGACGAACACGCGGCTGGTGCTGGACTTGCCAGCACCCTCGAACCGCTAGCTGGCTGGGCCCTGCGGCGAAGGCCGCAGGGCCCAGCGTCTCAGGTTTGGGCTTCTTGCGTCCAGACCTGCTTGAAGAACGGATTGCGCGCAGCCTCCTGCGCATAGGCATCGGTCTGCACCATCGTCTGCGGGCACCAATGCCCCCCGGCAAGGTAGAGGCGCGGCGTCATCGTAAACTGGTGCCCGGCGGACGATTGCCACTCCACCGGAACATCCGGCCCGTCGAACGCGCTCGCGAGGCAAGCACCGCCGCGGAACTCCGCCGCCTGCCGCAGGTCGTCCAAACGCCAATCCTCAGGGGCGCGGCTCTCGTCGTAGCCGTGATCGAGCTGGGTCGGGGTGCGCGATGGCTGCGTAAGTTCGAACCGGTCCCAGTCGCGCGGGATCGCTTCCCATGCCGCGCGCGAGCCGAAATAGGCGCGGATGTGCTCCTGATCGTCGTGTTCGAACCAATGAAGCGAGCCGCCCGGACTCTTCGCGAGCTTCTCGATCCGTTTGGACACGGCGCCCGGCATCACCTTGGGCACAACGCGCGCGATCCAGGGCATGTGCCTGGGCGCTTCGGCGTTGTAATCGGCCAGGGACTGCTCGCGGAACGGCACCAGCGCTTCCAGCCTGTCGGAATCGGAGTACCACTGGCCATGGAAGTTCTGGGTGGCGAACCAGTGGGGCCGTAGCGTCTTGCGGTAGTTCGCCATTTGCGCCTCCATGAACTCGTGGTTCACGACGCGCGAGCTTGCGCCCCCACCGATGTTGTAAAAGCCGCGCCAGAACGATGCGGGCACATCGTCGGCGCAGACGCCCGCCATCAGCCTTCCGCTGTCATTCGCGGTCGACCACTCGAACACGCCATTCAGCGGATTGTGGAACATGATCGGATCGAAGATCTTCCACATGTCAAAATGCGCCATGCCGCTCTGGCGCAGCGACACCCAGTGATCGATCCCGCTCTGCGCGACGATCGCCTCCGCCTGGGTCTTGGTGACCGCGTAATGATCATAGACGGAGATCTTGATCGGATCACCGGTTCGGCCCCAATGGATCGGCGCGTTGCGGCTACCCGTCTCCGCGACCGTGCCGATGTAGACAAGTCGCGTCGTGCGCGGATCGCCGACGGCATGAATGGCTTGGACGATGTTGCGAGCGCCGCCCACGTTGACCCGCGTCACGACTTCGGGCGGCATCCGATCCGCCAAGGGAGACACCAGCCCGCCGACATGAAGTACCACATCCGCACCGGCAACCCCGTCGCGGATGGACTGCGCATCGGTGAGATCGCCCCAGCACACTTCGGCCAGGTTGCGCTGCTGCGCCGCCTTCACGACCGGGTGGTTCTTTTCCTCCGGTCGCACCAGGATGCGCAGCCGCAACTCATCGGATCGCGCCGCGATCCGCTTGATCGCCTCGCGACCCATGTTCCCCGTGGCGCCAGTGAGGAAAACGGTCTTGCGGCTATCAGTCATGGGCCCTCACGATAAAGAAGCGGCGGTTGCCCTGTCGGATCGCATCCACAATCGGATAACCTGCCAACGGGGACATTATGTGAAAACGCCGGCCTGATGGCCGGCGAACATTCATGCGGTAAGCAAAGCTGAAGCGGCAGCTCCGCACTTGAGATGCGGAGCCGCGCCATCATGCCGAAGCTTACTTGAGCTTGGCGAAATCCGCCTGGATCGCAGTCAGGCTGGCATCCGTGATCTGATCCGAAGCGTACTGCTGCACGTCCTTCAGGGTCATGCCACGAGCCATTTCGACCTGCTCGTTGGTGGTGAAGCCGGGGATGTGCTTTTCGACGATCGCCTTGGCGGCAGGATCGTCAAGCAGAGTGCCGATCTCGGTCTCGGCAACGTTGTACTTGCCGACAGCGGCAGGAGCCGCGGCGGCGGTCGGCGCTGCCGCAGGAGCCGGGGCGGCGAAAGCAGGAGCGGCCATCAGGCCCAGCGAAGCGGCGGCAAGAGCGGCAGTAAGCTTG
>JAAIGE0101196222.1_pt1 | contig 15163 bp, 13 predicted proteins | sample 6487951 | NCBI WGS metagenome assembly JAAIGE01 (sample SAMN13974128, study PRJNA590717) | phyllosphere metagenome | biome: tomato field; feature: multiple bacterial spot infested tomato fields; material: tomato leaves; isolation source: leaves from tomato fields | host: Solanum lycopersicum ... | reverse complement strand
TGGAGCAGTTTCGGGTAGAAACCCCCGGAAAATAAAGTACAGAAAGTGACGGTTGAATAAGGAATTCGTTGGCAGCGTTTCAGGCAGCTTTGTATTCGGGAAATGGAATGTTTTTCCTGAATCAAACGTCCGCTTGAAACGCTGCCTTTTAGTTGGGTTACCGTCTTTCCAGGAAAAACCTAGGCTTGTAGTTCGAATAATTTAGCCAGCTCCGTTGCTTCAGCGGGCATCATCCGTCCGGCCAGTACCAGACGTAATTGGCGGCGGCGAAGGGCGGCATCGTACAACGATTTCTCTTCGTCGGTCTGCGGTACTACTTCCGGAATTTCCGTCGAAGGTTTTCCATCGGCTCCTACGGCCACGAAGGTGTAAAAGGCCCGGTTGGTCATGAAGCGTTCGCCAGCCGGAATATTTTCCGCGTGTACGTCGATGAACACTTCCATGGACGAATTAAACGCCCGCGTTACGAAGGCCCGCAGTGTAATCACGCTACCCAGCGGAATCGGGTCTTTAAAAGCCACGTTATCCACCGAAGCCGTAACGACCACGTGGCGGGAATGCTTCTGGGCGGCAATCGCACCGCAAATATCCATCAGACGTAACAGGTTTCCCCCCATCAGATTACCCAGATTATTGGTATCGTTGGGAAAGACCATTTCAGTCATGGTCGTCAGGGATTCGGAGGCAAATTTGGACTGAGTCAAAGCAGTGAATGTTCAGAATCAAGATTCAACGTTGATGAAGAAGCAGGCTTCGCCAGACCCGGAGTCGGACGAAGGAATCAAACGAACGGCTTACCAACCGCTCGTGTAGTTTACGGTAAAATTCGCTGGAATGAATCGGCTATACCAAACAACTCCGCTAAATTCGTCGAAAATTAGTAGCAAGCCATGAATTTGCCAGACTGGTTAACCTTTTTAACGGATTCCCGGGAGATTATTCAAACCAGTGGCCTGGTGGCCATTACCTTAATCGTTTTCGCGGAGAACGGTTTATTCTTTGCCTTCTTTCTTCCCGGCGATTACTTACTTTTTCTGGCGGGCGTATTCTGCGGAACAGGCGTACTAAACGCGACCTTGCCCGTACTACTAGCGTGTATTCTGGGGGCGGCTGTATTTGGTTCGCTGACGGGGTATCTCTTTGGGAAGTACTTCGGCGGCAGGCTAGAAAACCGGCCCGATTCCCTGTTTTTCAAGAAAAAGAACATTGAAACGACTCGTCAATATTTTTTGAAGTACGGTTCCAGTGTGTTGATTATCAGTCGATTTTTGCCCGTGGTTCGTACGTTTGCACCGATTCTATCGGGTATGATCAAGCTCGATTTTCCGCATTTCATGACGTATAATGTCATCGGTGGAGCCCTCTGGACAATTCTGCTTTCGGGCGGTGGGTACTATCTGGGCGAGAAGTTTCCCGGTATTATTAACTACGTGCATTACATCATCATTTTCTTCCTGGCCGTCACGACGTTTACAGTCGTTAAAGGCTACCTGAATGCCCGTCGGGATATGAAGTAGGCATAGCCAAGAGGTTTTGAAAAAGGGGTATTTCAGAAGATGCTGAAAAGAGGTATCTTTCGAAGTACCCCTTTCAAATAAAACCTTACCTATGAAACGAATCTTACTCCGGCTGGTAGCCACGTTGTTGGTACTGACCCCAGGCTTCTCAAAAGCTCAGTTCGACGCCCCTAACCTCAGGCTTACCCCGGCCAGACCCCAGCCCGGCCAGTCGGTTCAGGTAGTGTATACCCCGACCGAAGCGAAACTGATTGACAGCCCCCTGATCGAGGCTACAGCTTATGCCTTGTCAAGCAAGAATCCCGTTGCCCTAACGATTCCGCTTTCCAGAAAAGACAAGCACTGGGAAGGGGCGTTTGTCTTTCCTAAGACGGCTCTGGCGGTGGCGTTCGATTTTTCCAACGGCCGGAAAGTCCACGATACTAATGCCGAACAAGGATACCTGCAGCTTTTGTACACCAATAACCAAGTGCTGCCGGGTAGTCGGGCGGCTGCGGCCGTGTGGCTGAATGAATGGGCTGACAGTATCCTGGAACTTGAACCCAATCCGGAGACCATTCATAGGCTGTTTGAAAAGGAATTTCAGGAAAATCCAGCTACCAAACCTCGTTTTATTTTTCCCTACGTGTACTCTCTGAACAACCGTACAGATCAGGCTGTGCTCAAAAATGAAGCCGCCCAACTGGCCCGCCAACCCAAGCTTACGGAGGACGAGATGAAAGCACTCATTCTGGCTTATCAGAAGTTAGAACAACCGCAACAGGCCCAGCGGTACGAAACGAAGATACAGACTGCTTTTCCCAAAGGGACGGCTGCCCTACGAAGCATCTATAAAACATTCAGTGAGGAAAAAGACCTTACTAAAAAAAGAGCGATCTGGGAAAAGGCAAAGCAGCAGTTTGCAGGAGTACCGGAAGCTAATTTCTACATCAGTTACATGGCTAGCCAACTCGCTACGGCCTATGTTCGAAAGGGCCAATGGGAAATACTGAAAACAGTGGAGAAACAACCTGATTTCGCAGCTCCCATTGCCACCGCCTACAATTCCTACGCCTGGGAAAAGGCCGAAGCGGGCGAAAATCTGCCCCAGGCCGAGCGTCTTTCCCTGAAAGCATCTGAATGGGCGAGAGACCAACTGGACAAACCCCGGTCTGGTACGGATGAGTCCTATCTAACGGATTCAGCCATTCAGAAAAATCGGGAGAATACCTATGCTTATTACGCCGATACTTATGGGTTTATTTTGATGAAGCAGGGAAGATTAGAGCCCGCTCTTGAGGCGATGAAACAAGCGGCTGTCACTTACGGAAAATACGAGGAGCCCGATATCACCCAGCGGTACGTTGAAGCACTCGTGCAGGCCGGACAGTCTGCTCAGGCATTACCGGTGCTGGAGGCGGCTCTGCGTAAAGGCAAAGGAACGCCGAAAATAGAAGAATTATTCAAACAAGTCTACACCCAAGAAAAAGGTGTGGCTGACTACGATACCCACTGGGCAGGTATCAAAAAGGAAGTGGCGGATCGCGTAAAGGCTACTTTGCAGGAAATAATGATCCGGAAACCCGCTCCAGCCTTTACACTTACGGATCTGGAAGGGAAACCCGTTAGTCTGGCTTCCTTACAGGGGAAAATAGTCGTGGTAGATTTCTGGGCCACTTGGTGCGGTCCCTGTATTGCGTCTTTCCCCGGTATGCAGAAGGCCGTAACGCGGTATGAAAACGATCCGGATGTTGCTTTTCTATTCGTGAATACCTGGCAAAAAGAAGCGGATAAGCAAAAGAATGCGGCTGACTTCATCGCTAAAAACAAGTACAACTTTCGGGTAGTACTGGACGATACCGATGAGGTGGTTACGCGTTTCAAGGTAAGCGGTATCCCTACCAAATTTGTACTGGATAGAAAGGGCCAGATTCGTTTTAAAAGCTCAGGCTTTAATGGCAATGCCGAAGCCACCGCTGAGGAAGTGAGCCAGATGGTTGAAATGTTACGGGAAGAAACGAAGTAACTAGTCTGCTAACGAAGAAAGGCCGGGTACCCGGCCTTTCTTCGTTAATTCTGACAATGTTTTTTTAACAATTTCGTCGCTTCTTTTTCTCCCGCTCGTTCCAGAAGTTTCCAGTCCTGACACGCTTCCGGCAGGCGGTTTAGTTTGTAGAAGGTAGCGGCCCGATTGAAACGAATCGATACGTTGCCGGGATCCAGTTCAATACACTGATTGAATACGGCCAGTGCCTGATCGTACCGCTGGCGATTGTAGTGTTGCAAACCCGTTTCAAACAAATCTTTTGCCTTCAATGCTTTGATATCATCCAGGGTGAGTTGCCGATTTTCGGGTATGCCGTAGGGAAACTCGTAATTCACCTGCACCCGTACGGGTTTGCGGCCAACGGTTGCCGGAATCCACATGCCTTCGGAAGCTTTAATAGCCGTCCGCAGGTTGTCGTCCATTTTCGGATCCGAACTTTCTACAATTTGAATATTTTCAATCCGGCCCTTACGATTCACAATGAAACTTACCCGAAAGCGATCCCGACGCGGACGAGCCAGTTGCCGAAATGCATCTTCAATATACGTATAAGAATTCTGGTACGTTTCGTAAAAACTACTGTCAATCAGACGTGTACGAAACTTAGGATAGATTGTTTCGTTCATCACGTAGAACGTATCCCGATCAAAGCGGGCGGCGGGAAGAACGAATTTCTTGCGAATGTAATCGTCGTAACTGGTGGCTTCCTGACGGGCACAGATAAACCGAAGCTGATCAGTACGCATGACGGAGGAAGTCTGCTCGGAAAGCTGTAATTCGTAATCCGTGAGTTTATCGATCGTGTAGGTGGCGTTTTCTGCCGTACGGATGCGGTTACCACTCAGCGTGTAGCTTACCGTAGTGGCCTTCTCATTGGTATAAAACCGTAGTCGCCGATCTTCAAAAACAAAAACAATATTGGACTTATCGACTTCAGCGTCACTCATCATTTGGTACCCGTTGCGGTATTCAACCCGTTTCGCTACCCAAACACCTTTGAGCTTTTCTTTATCAATATCCTGAGCCAGTAAAGACTGGGAAAACAAAAAAATCAACAACAAACAAAACGGTTTCATGGCAGTCGTTTTGGATCTATCTTATAGGTCGTGAGCTGGAAAATGTTTTCGCTGCTCCGGTCCGGCCATACCAGCCAGTGGCCGAAAATGAACGACTCCAGGGACTTCGACAAATATAGTTTTTTCAATTAACGAAAATTAACGTAATCTGATGAAGAATTACCCGGCTGTCAAGCGTCTTTGCCAACATCCGTTTCCCTGGGGAGAAGAAAGGACTGTAAAAGACAGGATGAGCAAATAAACGTTTGTACCAGTGTTTTTATACCACAAACTAGAAGAAAAAATACATAGAATGGTACAAAAAGATTGGACAGTGGGGCAAGATACGACATAAGCCGGGCTTTTTGGGTATCAAAAATGACATTTCCAGTAGTAAAAGGTGCCCAGTCGCGTTGGAATCCGGTACGGAATCAGCACGGTAGAAAAACCCGCCTGAGCTAATAGTTCCGGCCAGCGACCCGCCGGGCCCAGTCCGTTCTGGGTCGGGTCGATCCAGTGGACGAGGCGTCCCAGTACCCGTTGCATCAGCCCTTGGCAGGGGCCCCAGTCACCCAGCCAGAACGTACCGCCGGGCTGGAGAATCCGACGGATTTCCCGAAAGTAAAACAGTGATTCTTCGACCGAAAAATGCTCAAAAACCCAGGTGCTCGTTACGGTACCAAACCGCCCGGCAGCGTAGGGAAGAGGTCCGGAAGCGTAGTAGTCAACGGGTACAGATTTTCGGCGACTCACGCGAACCATGTAAGGGTCGGTATCCAGTCCCTGAATGGTTTGCTGCGGATGGGTCTGCTGTAACTGCTGGAGGAAATTACCCGTACCACAACCAAAATCCAGTAAGGGTTGATGGGTGTCAATGTGCTCGATGAGATAGGAACGAATCTTACGTTCGGGTACTCCCAGCCACAGGGCCCACTCGTACGCGGGCGTCAGGAATGAATAACCAAGGGCAGGGTGGGGGGTAGACATACAAAATCAGAGAAAAGCAGGGGCTTAAAACTCGGCATAGAAAATAAAAAAGAAACGTACTTCTTGATGAATTTAAGCGAATTCTAATAATCCTTCTGTTCCCTTTTTCAAATTAGCTATTTTTGCAAATCGGTCTGGCTGTAAAGGACCTTTTCCAAGTGATTGTACCCGAAGTACTATGAATATTTCCCTTAATTGGCTCAAACAATACATTTCCCTGACCGAGTCGCCCGAAGAATTAGATCAGTTACTGACGGGCTGTGGCCTCGAAGTAGAAGAAATCGAACGCATTGATTCCGTGCCGGGTGGTTTACAGGGCGTGGTGATTGGCGAAGTATTGACGTGTGAGCCGTTTACCGTCAAAGAAAAACAATTACACCTGACCACCGTCGACATTGGTACGGGCGAACCCACGACCATCGTTTGTGGAGCTGCGAACGTCGCTGCGGGTCAACGCGTGGTCGTCGCCACGGTAGGAGCTACCATTTATCCAACGAATGGCGAGCCGTTTACCATCGGTAAGCGTAAAGTGTACGGTCACCCTTCTGAAGGAATGATTTGTGCCGAAGATGAGCTGGGTCTGGGTACCAGCCACGCGGGAATCATGGTACTCACCACGGATCTCCCCAACGGTACGCCCGCGGCCACGTACTTCAAGCTGGAGCCGGATTACCGCATTGTGATTGGACTGACGCCCAACCGGGCCGATGCCGCTTCGCACATTGGCGTAGCCCGCGACCTGAAAGCACTCTTGCACCGGGACATTAAGCTGCCCTTTGCAGATAACTTTTACGCCGCTAACAATCAGCACCCGATTGACGTAGTGGTGGAAAATACCGAGGCCTGTCCGCGGTTTTGTGGCGTTACGATTGATGGAGTGAAAGTAGCCGAATCGCCTGACTGGCTCAAGCAATCGCTGCTGGCCATTGGTTTGCGACCCATCAACAACATTGTTGACGTAACCAATTTCATCTGCCACGAGCTGGGTCAGCCGATGCATGCCTACGACTGGCACGAACTGGCCGGACAGAAAATCGTGGTGAAAACCATGCCGGAAGGAACGAAATTCGTGACGCTCGACGGCATCGAACGGACGCTTTCCAGCGAAGACCTGATGATCTGCGATGCCGAAAAACCCGTAGGCATTGCGGGCGTATTTGGTGGCCAGGAATCGGGTATCAAGGAAACGACGACGCGTGTTTTTCTGGAAGTAGCCTATTTTTCACCAGACTGGGTTCGGAAATCATCCATGCGGCATGGTCTGAAAACGGACGCCAGCTTCCGATTTGAACGCGGTACGGATCCCAATTTCAAACTGTATACCCTCAAGCGGGCGGCACTGCTCATGCAGGAACTGGCCGGCGGAAAGATTACGAGTGAAATTACGGATACGCATCCGGCTCAGTTCAAGCCCGCTCAGGTGCTGATGAGCTACCGGAATATTGACCGCCTGATCGGCCAGAAAATTCCGCACGAGCAAATCCATCAGATTCTGACCGATCTGGATATTAAAGTCTGGAATGGTACGGAAGAAGGCTTCACGGCTTCGATTCCAGCCTATCGCGTGGATGTAACACGGGAAGCTGACGTGATTGAAGAAATCCTGCGGATTTACGGATTGAATAACATCAGCCTGTCGGCTAATCTACGGACCGACTATCTGGCGAAGTTCCCCGAGCCATCCAAAGACCGGGAACGCGTTCCGTTCAAAATTTCTCAGTTGCTGGCCGGAGCTGGTTTTCAGGAGATTTTCACTAATTCATTAACGAAACCCGCCTACGCAGCCAGTATAAAAGATAGTCTGCCTGGTGAAGATGTCGAGATTCTGAATAAATTGAGCGAAGATTTGGGTGTGATGCGGCAAAGTATGCTGTTTTCCGGACTGGAAGCTCTGGCTCATAACGTCAACCGGCGTCAACGGGATCTGAAGTTTTTCGAGTTTGGGAAAACGTATCACAAGATGCAGCCTCACCAGTACGTCGAGAAACCGCACCTGGCTCTGTATTTAACCGGAAATATCGTTTCGGAAAGCTGGCAGCAGAAAAGTCGGCCCGTAGCTTTCCACGATCTGGTTAGTACGGTGAACCGGATTTTCAAAAAGATGGGCGTGAAAGGCCTGACTACGCAGGAAGTAGAAGCCGGAAACGTCTGGGCGTATGGTTTGCAGTACCTCAAAGGAAAACAAGTACTGGCGACCATCGGTTTAGTACGCAGCGATCTGACCAAGCTGACGGATCTGAAACAGACGGTATTCTTCGCTGATCTGGATTGGGCCGCTTTGCTGGATCATTACACCACGGAAGTGACGTTCCAGGAGATTTCGAAATTCCCCGAAGTACGCCGTGATTTGTCGCTGGTACTCGATAAAACCATTAGCTTTAAACAGATTCAGGAAGTCGCTTTCAAGTACGAGAAAAACCTCCTGCAAAGTCTGAACGTATTTGATATTTACGAAGGGCCGAATCTGGGCGAAGGCAAAAAGTCGTACTCGGTAAGTTTCACCCTACTGGATGCTTCGCAAACGCTGACGGATAGTCAAATCGACAAAACCATGAATCGGCTGATGCTTGGTTTTGAAAAAGAATTAGAAGCTGTCATTCGAAAATAAGTTTCAGGGTACGGAAATCGCTTTCCGTACCTCCAAACGCTAAACGTACCATACCCTTGATGAATCCCCTGGATACCTCCCGCTCGGCGGATGAACTGGAAGAACGTCTGCGTGCCAAAGGCCAGCATCTGGAACTGAAGATACGCACGCTCATTTCCCAGATGGAGCAAATGAATATGATCTTGCAGGACAAACAACGGGAGCTGGAAGGCCTACATTCGTTGTTGAAGGAGCGGGATGAAATCATCAAAAAACAGAAAACGGAGCTTTCGGACTTGCGGAAACGCAGTGAGCAAAAAGGCCGTATGAGCCGGGTTGCTCTGGATTCACTGAACCCGGATAATCCCGAAGCGTTGCGTATTCAGGTTGATCATTTCATCCAGGAAGTGGATAAGGCCATTAAAAAATTATCGGAATAGCGTTTCACAAGGAATTGCTGTACCAAAGAAAAGTGAAGTCAAATCAGAGGGTGTAAGGGTAAAAAAGAACCGATGGCCCAGGTGAAAATAGGATTAAAGCCTATAATTTATTGCGAAAAGCCAATCATTCGGAATGAATAGCCCACACAACATTTGCATAATTTCACTTTTAAGTACTAAACTTGTAAAAGTTTAGATTGTAATACAGGCCATCTGACCGGCTCAACCGCCGATTAAAAGACCGAAGAAAATGCAGTTAGAGCGATAATAAGCCATAACTACTTTTGCATGGGAACGAATCGTACCATCCACATACAGCTTGCTGGCACGCAATACGAAATGACGATTCCGAAAGAAGATGAACTCTACATTCGGGAAGCGGCTAAACTATTGAATCAGCAAATGCAGCAATTACTCGAGAAGGAAAATGTTCACAGCATGCACGAGCGGATGACGCGTGTGATGCTTTTTTGCATGGTTACTAATCTGAAGCTCAATGCTTTACAGCATCAGGCTTTTGCTCAGCTCGAAATGATGGATGAATTAGTCAATCCGGTACTGCGGAATTGATTGATACACTAAAGATCCCTGTTTTTCTTCACTTTTAACGGTCTCCGGCAGAGGGCTGTTTGGTTTCACTATTATTTAACCATACAGACAAATGCAGGATAGTAGTATTCTATTGTATTTGCTCGATACCCTCATTACAGCGGGAATAGTATTCTTTATTACCCGGATATTCTTAGGGAAAGCGATTAAAAATCGGGAAGCAGAGGCCGAAGTAAGAGCCGTCGACATTATTAAAAACGCCGAAGAAAAAGCGGAAAACCTCAAAAATCAGCGGATTCTTGAAGCGAAAGAAAATTTTCTTAAACGCCGGGCCGAATTTGAAGAAGAAACTAATAAGCGGAAACGGGTTCTTCAGGAAAATGAGGCGAAGCTGAAGGATTTTGAGCGTCAGGTCAATCAGCAACGCGAACAGGCCAAACGCAAGGAGGATGAACTGGAAAAACAGCGGCAGCAGTTAGCCCAGCAGCAGGAATCAGCGAAACGGAAAGTGGATGAGGCCGAGAAAGCCCGCACCAGTGCCGTTTCCCAGCTCGAAAAAATTGCTGGCCTTACCGCTGATGAAGCTCGTCAGCAACTGGTCGATAACCTGAAAGCCGAAGCGGAAACCCGGGCCTCCAGCTACGTAAAAAACATCGTAGAAGAAGCCAAACTGACGGCGACGAAAGAAGCGAAGAAGATCGTTATTGAAACCATACAGCGGACGGCAGCCGAACAGGCCATCGAAAACTGCGTCTCGGTTTTCAATATTGAATCGGACGATATTAAAGGTAAAATCATTGGCCGTGAAGGACGGAATATCCGGACACTGGAATCGGCCGTGGGTGTGGAAATCATCGTAGATGATACGCCGGATGCCATTGTGATTTCGGGTTTTGATCCCGTACGTCGTGAAATCGCTCGTTTGTCGCTCCATCGACTGGTACAGGATGGCCGGATTCACCCGGCTCGTATCGAAGAGGTGGTCGCTAAAACGCGGAAGAATATCGAAGACGAAATCGTCGAAATCGGTGAACGTACGGTCATCGACCTGGGTATTCACGGCTTGCACCCGGAACTAATCAAGATGGTAGGTCGGATGCGTTTCCGTTCTTCCTACGGTCAGAATTTGCTTCAACACTCCCGCGAAGTAGCCAAGTTGTGTGCAACGATGGCTTCCGAACTAGGGCTGAATGCCAAGCTTGCCAAACGGGCGGGTCTGCTGCACGATATTGGGAAAGTATGGCACGAAGAACCGGAATTACCGCACGCCATTCTGGGTATGGAAATGGCCCAGAAGTATAAGGAGCACCCGGAAGTTTGCAACGCTATTGGAGCTCACCACGACGAAATTGAGATGACCAGTATGATTTCCCCCATCGTGCAGGTATGCGACGCCATTAGTGGTTCGCGTCCCGGAGCCCGTCGGGAAATGATGGAAAGCTACATTCAGCGTTTGAAAGACCTGGAAGCTCTGGCCCTCAACTTCAACGGCGTAGATAAGTGTTACGCCATTCAGGCCGGTCGTGAACTACGCGTCATTGTGGATTCGGATAACGTATCGGATGAAAAAGCGGGTCAACTGAGCTACGATATTTCACAGAAAATTGAGAAAGAAATGCAGTACCCCGGTCAGATTAAAGTGACGGTCATTCGGGAAATGCGTTCTGTAGCTTACGCAAAATAAGCAAGTTTATAAAAGCAAGAACCCCGCTGACTGATACCAGCGGGGTTCTTGCTTTTATAGGCGAAGACGCTACTCATCTTCGCTTGTCTTTCACCCGTTTTTGTTCAAACCGGAATGAAAGGGCCGGGTTACGGGCTGGATAAGTGATTTCGTAGAAGTGGGCCGCCCGGTTGGATTCCAGCAGGAGTTTACCCCGCATGGCCTCACCCGGTTGAAGTACCATGTGGCGAAACGTTTCCCGCTCGAAGTTGCCCTGTTCCCAGGTAAGCTGATCCATCCGATTGCCAAAACGCTGGTGATCAGCTACTCGCTTAACCGCCAGGGTTTGCCAGCCTGCGGCAATACCCGCCCGTTTGGAAGCGTACTCGTGATACGTTTGCCGCGAGTTCGTTTGGGTCGCTACGTCAGCGGCAACCAAACCGACCAGTAAGACGGTATTGAATACTTTATTGAATTGAAGAATTTTCCGTTCCTGCTTAATCTGTCGGGCTACTCGCTGCAATTCCAGGTCTGGATCCAGGCCTCGTCTTCGCCAAGGGTTAAGCATACCGGCGGATGTTTTGTAGAGTAACAGGGTTTGTGTCTCATCCAGGGCAGTAATTTCGAAGTCATATGGTTTGATTTCGATGGGCCGCTCGGTGAGATTCGTAATTTCCGTATCAAAAATCAGGTACTCGATTTTAGCTCCCGGCTGACGGCTGAGATAAACGGATTCAAAAGCTGTAACGACTTTTAAGCTATCATTGATCTGACGAGCTACTTCCAGGCCATTTTCCGGATGAGTATCGGGGTTAAGTGACTTGAGCTGTAGCGTCGAACGCGTACAGGAAGCCGAAAGAAGGACAATCGTGAAAAAGTAGAGGTAGATTTTCATAGCTAGTGCGGATGCGGTTGACTAGCCGAAAATACGGAGGAAGCTACTGATGATGAAAGAATTAACAGATTTTAACGGCGAGGGTTGGTCACCAGAAATGTGTAAGGGGGCGTTTTATGCTTCAAGGCAACGGAATTACGAAATGTTGCTTTGAAGCATAAAACGATACTTAGAATACTTAATCAATAAGAGCTACTACCGAAATTTCTACGGAAACATCTTTAGGCAGGCGGCTAACCTGAACGGTTTCACGGGCCGGATAGTCACCTGAGAAGAACTCGCCATAGATGGCGTTTATTTCCGCAAAATCGTTCATATCTTTCAGGAAGATGGTGGTCTTAACGATATTGTGGTAATTCATGCCCGCTGCATGTAAAATTTCGCCAATGCTTACCATAACCTGGCGAGCTTCAGCCTGGATTCCGGCCTGGCTGGCGGCTAGATCGGCAGCGATCTGACCGGAAACGTACAAACGACCATCTATTTTTACTGCTTGAGAATAAGGTCCGATGGGTGCGGGTGCATTGGGAGTGAAAATAATTTGCTTGTTCATTGGTCTCTTTACAAGTATTTAAAAGGGCAAGTTAAAAAAAAAGCGTGCAGTTAAAGAACGTTAATCTTAAGACTTGAGTACGTTAAAACTTTTTAATCAAAGGAAGGTTCATTAGTCAGCTCCTTATACGAATTATCGACATGCCAGCTTCCGACCGTCCGTTCTATCACCGGGCTTCTCACTCTTTAATTATCATTAGCCTCGTTACGCTGGGTATTTACATTGGACAGGAAATTATTGTGCCCCTGGCGTTGGGAGGCTTATTGGCCATTCTGTTAAGACCCGTAGAAGCCTGGTTTATGCGGAGGGGCATTCATAAAGTAATCGCTATTTGTTTGACGTTGTTACTAGCCGTTATTGTCTTGTCGGGCGTAGCCATCTTCATTTCCATACAGATTTCCAATTTCTCGGATGATCTGCCGAAACTGCAGCAGAACATCAATGACTTTTACCGGGTAGCCCGCCGCTGGGTTCGCCAGGAGTACAATGTGAGTTATACGAAACAGGCTCAGTACATCAAACAGGCCCAGCAGAAAACGCTCGAAAACCTGCAGGGCGGTACGGGAGCCTTAGCCGCTATTTCGGGACCCCTAGGAACCCTGGCTTTGATTCCCATTTATGTCTTCTTATTGCTATACTACCGGGCCATGTTGCTTAAGTTTCTGGTATCACTCTTCGTGGAAGAACACGCCGGGCGGGTCTGGGAAATTATTGGGCAGGTAAAGACCGTTATTCAAAGTTACGTGGTCGGCCTGCTGCTTGAAACCGCTTGTGTAGCCATTCTTAATGCTCTGGGATTACTGGCTTTGGGCGTGGAGTATGCCATCATGCTGAGCGTCATCGCCGCCATTTTGAACTTAATTCCTTATTTGGGAGGCATCATTGCAACGGTACTGGCCGTGGCTATTGTGTTTATTAATAATCCGGAGCCTTCGATGCTGTTGGGCGTAGTAGGTGTCTTTCTGGCCGTACAATTCATCGATAATAATTTTTTAGTGCCGATGATTGTCGGCTCGAAAGTAAAGGTGAATGCCCTTGTATCCATCGTTGGTGTACTCATTGGCGGAGCATTGGCTGGTGTATCGGGGATGTTTCTTTCCATTCCGGCGATTGCCCTGATGAAAGTCGTTTTCGACCGGGTCGAAGGGCTGGAACCCTGGGGCATACTCATTGGCGATGATCAGCCCGACGACGCCAAACAACCGATGTTGCCGCGATGGATGCGAATCTGGGAACGCAGAAAGGCCGAAAACAGTTAATTCCAAAAGCTTTCTTCCCAGTATGCAATCATCTACGGCCGAACCGATTCAGAAAAATAATCAACGCTATCAACCTTCAGCGGTTGTATTGATGCTACTGGCTTCCCTGCTGTTTGCGATCATGACGCTGACCGCCAAGCAGCTCAGTACCCGTTTCGATGCCGTAGAACTGGTGTTTTTCCGGAACCTGGTAGGGGCTACCTTTATTTTAATCAGCCTCCAACGCCGTCCCATGCAGCAGCCGGGCGGCAAACCGTTTTTGCTGATTTTCCGGGGCGTAGTGGGGACGGCTTCTCTTTACATGCTTTTTTATTCGGTACGAACGCTGACACTCGGTACGGCTTCGGCTTATCAGTATACCTATCCTATTTTTCTAAGCATTCTTTCCTTTCTGTTCTTTGGCGAAAAACTCAACCGTCGGGAGTGGGCGGCAATTGGACTGGGCTTTGTGGGAATTCTCTTTATTTTTCGTCCGGACGTAACCATGCCCCTTCGCTGGCACGTCATTGGGCTAAGTTGTGCGTTACTGACGGCCATTTCTTACCTGTCTATTCGAGGACTTAATCGCTATTACGATACGCGGGCCATTGTCCTTTCCTTCATGCTATCGGGTCTGATCTTACCGGCTCTATCGATGGTACTGGGTGAATATTGGCCCGAGGCAGAAAGTTTGTGGCTCGGTCGTTTCGTATGGCCGCAGGGCTGGGAGTGGCTCGTCTTACTAGGAATGGGAGCAGCGGCTCTGGCAGCTCAACTCGCCATGACGCGTTCTCTGGGAATGGATAAAGCAGGTCGGGTATCGGCAGTTGGTTATTCAAATATTGTCTTTTCCCTACTACTGGGGTTACTATTAGGCGACGCTCTGCCCTCCCTGCCTGTACTGCTTGGAATCACGTTGGTCATTAGCAGTGGGGTGCTCATCGCCTGGAAAAAACGAAGGCCTGCAACCGCTAAATAAAGATCAGGTATTATCAAAAAAAGATTAGATTTTTTTGATAATAAGCAGGGTTTGCTTTTGCTTTAATCGTCTTATCCTCAGTACTGCTTAGCCTCTTTCCGTTAAACAATTCCTTAATTTTTTTAAGAATACGCGTGAGCGTAGGAAGCTCAACCGTTGTCGCCTTTCGGGCTTCACACGGACGGGAATGCTATGCCTTTATACACTCAATCTTTCTATTCCAACCTTTTCAAAACCGTTTAAACGAGCACCGATTATGACCTTTTTGGATGAAACCATTGCCCTGCCCGTCGGCGTAACCCTGGATCGATTTATCAAACGCAATCAGGAAGCTTTTTCCTTCGCTACCGGTGAGCTTTCACAACTTTTACGGGACATAGCCCTGGCGGCTAAGATCGTGAATCGGGAGATTAATAAAGCGGGTCTGGTGGATGTGACCGGAGCCCTCGGAACGTCCAATATCCAGGGAGAAGCCCAGCAGAAACTGGACATGATCGCCCATATTCGGTTTATGCGGGCCTTGAGAAACGGTGGTGAAGTGGCCGGCATCGTGTCGGAAGAAGAAGAAAACATTGTCTTAACCGGAAACGACGAAGCCAAATACGTGGTAGCGATTGACCCCTTGGATGGATCTTCCAACATCGATGTAAATGTTTCAATCGGTACCATTTTCT
>JAAIGE0100998392.1_pt1 | contig 15168 bp, 12 predicted proteins | sample 6487951 | NCBI WGS metagenome assembly JAAIGE01 (sample SAMN13974128, study PRJNA590717) | phyllosphere metagenome | biome: tomato field; feature: multiple bacterial spot infested tomato fields; material: tomato leaves; isolation source: leaves from tomato fields | host: Solanum lycopersicum ... | reverse complement strand
GCGCATTCTACTCGAATTCGCCGTCCGTGCAACCTTTATTTTCGTCTAACTCGTTGATCTACAAGGAGTTTTCAGATCAGGCTGCGCCGGAAGTGGTGCGCATTATAGGCCTCCACGAAATCAGGTCAACCGTTTATTTCATCTAATTGAAATAAAGCTGCCAGACGGGCTCCGTCTATATAAGCAGCAACCCGAACAGGCCTATTTCAGGCCCAGCCGCCGGGCCAACCGCTGCAGGTTGGCCCGATCCACTGCCAGCTCGCGCGCCACGTCCGCCCAGCGCCCGGTATGACGATCGAGGGCTGCTTCTATAAGACGCCGCTGGTAGTCATCCACCGCGTCGCGAAGCGACTGCCCCGCCGGCGGTACCTCTGACTCGCTAGCCCCGCTCACCTCTTCTTCTATATGGGTACGATGCGCGGGATGCAGATCCAGAGCACGGCTGTCGATGGTCAGTATCTGCGGACGCTCGGCACAGGCCGACAGCGCCTTGATCGCTGCGCGGCCGATCAGGTGCTCCAACTCTCGAACATTGCCGGGCCAGTCATGTTGTAGCAGCGTCTTCTGCACATCCGGCGCAAGGCGCAGGCTGCGCAGCCCCAGGCGCGCACGGTTGTCTTCGAGAAAGTATCCCGCCAGCAGCAACACGTCGCGCCCCCGCTCACGCAGAGCAGGCACCTTGAGCGGGTAGACGCTCAGGCGATGATAGAGGTCGGCACGAAAGCGCCCGCCCCGCACTTCTTCGGCCAGGTCGCGGTTGGTAGCCGCGAGCACCCGAACGTCTACCCGGTGCTCGCGATCCGACCCCACACGCTGCAGCTGCCCGCTCTGCAGCACCCGCAGCAACTTTGATTGCACTGCCAAGGGCAGCTCGCCGACCTCATCGAGAAACAGGGTGGCACCCTCAGCCAGTTCGAACTTGCCGCGCCGCTCGCTGACCGCTCCCGAAAATGCGCCCCGGACGTGACCGAACAACTCGCTCTCCACCAGGGTATCCGGCAACGCCGCGCAGTTGATACTGACCATGGGCCGCGAGGCCCGGGCCGACGCTCCATGCAGCGCCTCGGCCACCAGTTCCTTGCCCACACCTGTCTCGCCACTGATCAGCACCGTCAGGTCACTGCTGCCGACCAGCTCTATTTCCTGCAGCAGCGCCTTGTGCCTGGGGCTCTGGCCGATCATCTCCCTAGGCCGCACGGCGGCAGCGGCTTGCTTATAAAGGTCGGCGCGGCGCTGCTCATCTTCCACGCGCCCCATTAGCAGGGAAATGCGCTCACTGGCCGCCACGGTCGCCGCCGCGAGACTGGCGAAAGCTTCCAGCATGCCCAAGTCGACACGACCGAAGCTGCTCGACTGCAGTGAGTCCAGAGTCAACAACCCCCAGAGCTGCTCCTTCACATAAAGCGGGCAGCCCAGACAGTCATGCACTTCCAGGTGCCCATGCTGCCCTTCCAGCAAGCCATCGTAGGGATCGGGCAACTCGCAGTCGGCAGCGAATCGGGTAGGCCCACGGTGCTGCAGCAACTCATGCAGACGTGGATGCTCACTCACCTTGAAGCGCCGGCCCATGGTGTCGGCACTCAGCCCCTCCACGGACAGCGGCACCAGCACGTCGCCATCGAGCCTGAGCAGCGCCACGGCGTCACAGGGAAACAGCTGCCGCAATGCAGCGAGCAAACGCCGATAGCGCTCACGCTCGGGAAGCTCACGGGACAGGTCATCCACCAGCGGAAGCAGGGCGACCAGCAAAGGATTCGAGGTCATAAAGACACCAAGAGAGTCATAAAGACACGAAAGCGAAAAGGTCAAAAAGACTCATAGCATGCTCAACCCCACTAATCCAGAGGCCTCCCGAGTTGGCACGGGATCTGTAATGAGCCAGGTAGAGAAAACATCCATGCCTTGCGACAGGAACGATCACCATGCTGAGCAACCAACAACGCGCCATCATCAAAGCCACCGTGCCTCTGCTGGAAACCGGCGGCGAAGCCCTGACCCGACATTTCTACGCGATGATGCTGGAGGAGTACCCGCAAGTACGCCCGCTGTTCAACCAGGCTCACCAGGCCAGCGGTGCCCAGCAGCGCGCACTGGCCAATGCGGTACTCATGTATGCCCGGCATATCGACCGCCTGGAGGCGCTCGGTCCGCTGGTAGGCCAGATCGTCAACAAGCACGTGGCGCTGCAGATCCTGCCGGAACATTACCCGATCGTGGGCAGTTGCCTGTTGCGGGCCATTCGCGAAGTGCTGGGAGAGGAAATCGCTACGGATGAAGTGATCCAGGCTTGGGGCGTGGCCTACGGGCAACTGGCGGACATCCTGATCGGCGCTGAAGAACAGGCGTACAAGGAACACGAACAGGCACCGGGTGGATGGCGCGGCTCGCGCGACTTCAAGGTGGTCAGCAAGACGCCGGAGAGCGAAGAGATCACCTCGTTCCTTCTGGCGCCGGTGGACGGCGGTGCCGTGCTACGCCAACAGCCGGGCCAATACATCGGCCTGCGCATGGTCATCGACGGCCAGGAGCAACGCCGAAACTACTCGCTTTCCGCTCAGAGCAACGGCCGTGAGTACCGCATCAGCGTAAAGCGCGAAGCCGAGGGCAAAGTGTCCAACCACCTGCACGACCATATCCAGGAAGGCGACACCCTGGAACTGTTCCCGCCGGCAGGTGACTTCGTGCTGCGCCCCTCGAGCAAGCCCCTGGCATTGATCACCGCGGGCGTGGGCATCACTCCGGCGTTGACCATGCTGGAAGCGGCCCGCGAGAGCGGCCGACCGATTCATTTCATCCACTATGCGCGCCACGGCGGCGTGCATGCCTTCAAGCAGTGGATCGAAGAACAGAGCCGCGCTTACCCACAGATCAGTTACCGCTTCTGCTACAGCGCCCCACGTGACGGCGACCAGCCCCATGCCCAGGGCGTGGTCAGCCGCGAACAACTGGCCGACTGGCTGCCGGAAGACCGCGACATGGACGCTTACTTCCTTGGGCCGAAGCCCTTCATGGCGCAGGTCAAGCGGCACCTGAGCGACCTTGGGGTTCCCGGCGAACAATGCCACTACGAGTTCTTCGGCCCGGCTTCCCAGCTGGACGCCTGAGCACCCGACGAGGTGGAGCAATGCACGGCAAACCCTCACTGATTTCGAATGCGTCCTCTCACCCGGCCGCGCCGGTGGCACTCTGGCGCCTGGGCTTTCGGCCGTTCTTTCTCTTTGGCAGCACTTTCGCCGTTGTCGCCCTGCTGCTCTGGTCGCTCGCCCTGAGCGGCTACGGTGGCAACTGGAATCCCCTTGGCGGCGTGCTGGCCTGGCATCGCCACGAGATGCCCTTCGGCTTCGCGGCAGCGATTCTCGCCGGTTTTCTACTCACGGCGGTGCAGAACTGGACGGGGCGACCGGGGCTCAGCGGGCGACCATTGATCGCGCTGTTCGCTCTCTGGCTATGCGCCAGGCTGGCATGGTTGGGCGGCATTCCCCTGGCCATTACCGCGATCATCGAGCTGACGTTCCTGCCGGCCGTTGCCTGGGTACTGGGCCGCCAATTGTGGCAAGCACGGCAAACCCGTAACTATCCGATGGTGGTCATCATGCTGCTGATAGCCGTCTGCGACGCCCTCAGCATGAGCGGCCTGGCGATGGGCAATGATGCCCTCCAGCGCAATGGCGCCCTGGCCGCGTTATGGCTGGTCGCGTGCCTGATGTGGGCGATCGGCGGGCGGGTGATTCCTTTCTTCATCCAGCGCGGCCTGAATCTTCCGGCGAGCGCTCCCCTACCCGCCTGGGTGGATGTGCTGGGGCTGGGCCTCGGCATCCTGGTTGCCATCATCCTGACTTTGGGGCTGTCAGGCATCTGGCTCGCGCTCCCGTTCGCGGCGCTAACGGTGCTGCACGGGATGCGTCTGTGGCGCTGGTACACCCACGGCGTCTGGGGCGTGCCACTGCTCTGGTCGCTGATGCTGGCCTACGCCTGGATGCCCACTGCAACCACGCTCATGGCATTGCATTCCCTCAACCTGCCGGTCGCTGCCAGCCTCGGGCACCACGCCCTGGCGGTTGGCGGACTGGGTGGTTTGATCCTGGCGATGATGGCGCGGGTTAGCCTTGGCCACAGCGGCCGGCCCCTGGCGCCCTCGCCGCTGATGAGCATCGCATTCGCTGCCATCCACCTCGGCGCGTTGGCCCGCCTGCTGGTGCCGATCATTGGCAGCACCGGCCTGATGCTCGCCGCCACCGGTTGGGCGCTGGCCTTCACGCTGTTCATCGCCTGCTATGGGCGCATCCTGCTGTCCGCTCGGGCCGACGGCCAGCCGGGCTAGATGACGCCTTGAGCGCGTAGTGCCTGAATCTGCTCGGCGTCCAGCCCCAGCACCTCACCGAGCACCCGCTCGGTGTGCTCCCCCAATAGTGGCGGCGCCTGGCGGTATTCGACGGGGCTGGCCGACAGCCGCAGCGGGCTGGCCACCTGGGGCGTGTTGCCCGCCAAAGGATGGGGCAGGTCAAGACGCAGCCCCCGGGCGATCACCTGCGGATCGGCGAACACCTGCTGCAGATCGTTGACCGGCCCGCACGGCACGCCCGCAGCTTCGAGCAGGCCGACCCATTGCGCGGTGGTACGGAACACCGTGGCCTGGCGGATCAGCGGGATCAGCTCGGCCCGGTGGGCGACACGCTGGCCGTTGCTGGCAAAGCGCGGGTCCACGGCCCATTCGGGATGGCCGGCCACTTCACAGAACTTGCGGAACTGGCTGTCGTTACCCACCGTGAGAATCAGGTCGCCATCGGCGGTCGGGAAGGCCTGGTACGGCACGATGTTGGGATGGGCATTGCCCAGGCGCTTCGGCGAAACACCGGTGGTCAGGTAGTTCATCGCCTGGTTGGCCAGGCACGCCACCTGCACGTCGAGCAGGGCCATGTCGATGTGCTGGCCTTCGCCAGTCTTGTCGCGGTGCGCCAGCGCCGCCAGCACGGCGACCGTGGCGTACAGCCCGGTGAGGATGTCGGTCAGCGCGACGCCGACCTTGACCGGGCCGCCGCCCTCGCCGCCATCGGGCTGGCCGGTCAGGCTCATCAGACCACCCAGGCCCTGGATCATGAAATCGTAACCGGCACGTTTGGCGTACGGGCCGCTCTGGCCGAAACCGGTGATCGAGCAATAGATCAGCCGCGGGTTGATCGCCTTGAGGCTGGCGTAATCCAGCCCGTAGGCCGCCAGGCCACCGACCTTGAAGTTCTCGATGAGGATGTCCGATCTGGTTGCCAGCTCGCGCACCAGGCGCTGACCTTCGGCCTGGGTGAAGTCCAGGGTCAGCGACTGCTTGTTGCGGTTGGCGGCGAGGAAATAGGCCGCCTCGCTGGTATCGCGCCCCTCGCCATCACGCAGGTAGGGCGGCCCCCAATGGCGAGTGTCATCGCCGACCTTGGGCCGTTCGACCTTGATGACCTCGGCACCGAGGTCGGCCAGGTTCTGCCCGCACCAGGGGCCGGCGAGCACGCGGGACAGGTCGAGCACGCGCAAATGAGACAGGGCACCGGACATTGCAGAGGCCTCGTACGGAGATGACGCAGGCGTTCCCACGCCAGGCGCGGGAACGATCGATAACCTGGAGCGGCTTAGAAGAAGGCCTGGATGCCCGTCTGCGCCCGCCCCAGAATCAGCGCGTGCACATCGTGGGTGCCCTCATAGGTGTTGACCACCTCCAGGTTGACCAGGTGGCGGGCCACGCCGAACTCGTCGCTTATGCCGTTGCCGCCCAGCATGTCACGGGCCATCCGGGCGATATCCAGGGCCTTGCCGCAGCTGTTGCGCTTCATGATCGAAGTGATTTCAACCGCCGCGGTGCCTTCGTCCTTCATGCGCCCCAGGCGCAGGCAGCCCTGCAGGGCCAAGGTGATTTCGGTCTGCATGTCGGCCAGCTTCTTCTGGATCAGCTGGTTGGCGGCCAATGGGCGGCCGAACTGCTGACGATCCAGGGTGTACTGGCGCGCCGTGTGCCAGCAGGCTTCGGCAGCGCCCAACGCGCCCCAGCTGATGCCGTAGCGAGCCGAGTTCAGGCAGGTGAACGGGCCGCGCAGACCGCGCACATCGGGAAAGGCGTTCTCTTCGGGGCAGAACACGTTATCCATGACGATTTCGCCAGTAATCGACGCGCGCAGGCCGACCTTGCCGTGAATGGCCGGCGCCGACAGACCTTCCCAGCCCTTTTCCAGCACGAAGCCGCGAATCTCGCCGGCATCGTCCTTGGCCCAGACCACGAAGACATCGGCAATCGGGCTATTGGTGATCCACATCTTGTTGCCGGTCAGGCGGTAACCGCCGTCGACCTTCTTGGCGCGGGTGATCATCGAGCCCGGGTCGGAGCCGTAATTCGGCTCGGTGAGGCCGAAGCAGCCGATGTATTCGCCAGTGGCCAGCTTGGGCAGGTACTTCTGCTTGGTCGCTTCGCTGCCGAATTCATTGATCGGCACCATCACCAGCGACGACTGCACGCTCATCATCGAACGGTAGCCGGAGTCGATGCGCTCCACTTCACGGGCGATCAGCCCGTAGCGAACGTAATTGAGGCCGCTGCCGCCGTAGGCTTCAGGAATGGTCGCGCCAAGCAGGCCGGTTTCACCCATCTCGCGGAAGATCGCCGGGTCGGTCTTTTCATGACGGAAGGCCTCGAGCACCCGCGGCGCCAGCTTGTCGGCGGCGAATTGCTCGGCGCTGTCACGCACCATGCGCTCTTCTTCGGTGAGCTGCTGGTCGAGCAGCAGCGGGTCGATCCAGTTGAAGCTTGCCTTGCCGGCCATCGCGAAATCCTCGGGCAGTAACGTGTGGGCTGAGCCTAAAAGCCTAGCCGGCTGCCCGCAAACGACTAATCTGCACGGAACTGTGCAAAAAACTCACTCCGAGATAGCCTTAGGATCAAGAAAACGCGTCATTCAGTGAGGTACTTGCACAGATGCGTCGCAAGATTCCCAGCACCGCAGCGCTGGTCGCCTTCGAGGCCTCGGCTCGCCACCAGAGCTTCACCCGTGCAGCCGATGAACTGGCGCTGACCCAGGGTGCGGTTTGCCGGCAGATCGCCGGGCTCGAAGCTTTTCTTGGCGTTGAGCTGTTTCGGCGCTCGCGCCGTGGCGTATTGCTGACCGAAGCGGGCACCGCTTATGCGGCCAAGGTGGCCGCACAGCTCGATGCCGTGGAACGCGACACCCTGGCGCTGATGGGCGCCCAGGGCGCCATGGGCTTGGAGCTTGCCGTGGTGCCGACCTTCGCGACGCAATGGTTGCTGCCGCGACTCAAGGACTTCCAGCGATTGCACCCGGAGGTCACCGTGCACCTGACCAACCGCACACGGCCGTTCCTGTTCGCCGACACCGGCTTCGATGCGGCGATCTATTTCGGCGATGGCGACTGGTCGGGCACCGAGGCGCATTTCCTGATGCACGAACACCTGACGCCGGTGTGCAGCCCCATGCTGCTCGGCGGCCAGCCGGCCACTGCCGAGCGCATCGCCGAACTGCCGCTGCTGCAGCAAAGCACCCGCCCCTACGCCTGGCGCCAGTGGTTCGCGGCGCAGGGGCTGAACGTCAGTCGCGACATGACCGGCCCGCGCCTGGAACTGTTCTCGATGCTCGCCCAGGCGGCCCGCCATGAAATGGGGGTGGCGTTGATCCCGCCGTTTCTCATCCAGCGCGAACTGGCAGACGGCAGCCTGGTGGTCGCCCTCGATCGACCGGTACCCGACGGCGGTCGCGCCTATTACCTGACCGTGCCGGAGCGCAAGGTCGAGTCGGCGGCGCTGCAGGCCTTTCGTGACTGGCTCCTGGGGCAAGCCCAGCAGTACCGGGCGCTGGGCTGATCAAGCGGTTACCAGAGCCAGCCGGCGCCCTCAGGCCACCTTGCGCTCACGTATGCAGGTCGGCCCGGCCCGCTCGACCACCTGATGCTCGACGTCCTGGCGCAGGCCAAGCAGAAAGGCCGCCTCGGCGACCACGAACAGCGGCCCGATGATCAGCCCCATCAGGTCGTCGACGAATGCCGGCTTGCGGCCTTCGTAGAAATGGCCGATGAACTGGATGATCCAGCCGACCACGAACAGACCCAGCCCCATGCTCAGCCACAGCGCCGTGCCGGCCATCGCCAACCCGGCGCTGAACCACAGGCACAACCCCAGCAAAGCGCCCATCACCACACCGAAGCGGACGTCCAGGCGCAAATAGAACAGGGTGCTGAACAGCGCGGCCAGGGTGGCCGGCGAGAGCCACAGACCGCCCACCAAAAGGCCCGGTCGCGACAGCAGTACGGTAACGGCCAGCACGATCATCGGAATGCCGACGAAGTGAGTGACGATATTGCGCCGGTCGCGGTGATAGGCCGCGTATTGGGCGAGGTGATCCACCAGGGTTTTCATTGTTGTTATCCTCTCGGGGTGCGTGCCACCTCATCATGGCGCGGCTCGTGCGCCAGCACTGTCAGCTAGCCGACAAAGCGGAATTTCCATGAACGATTTGCGCGACACCTTGCTTCAAGGCCAATGGTTCGCCGCGTTGCCGCCTGCCTTGCAACAGGCGTTGCTGACGCAAGGCAGGCTGCTGAGCCTGGAAGCCGGGCAGCGCCTGTTCAGCCGCGGCGATGCGCCCAGCGGGCTGTACGCCGTATTGAAGGGCGCCATGCGCGTCGGCAGCGTAGGTGCCGACGGCCGGGAAGCGCTGCTGGTGCTGGTGGAAGCGCCGCACTGGTTCGGCGAGATCGCCCTGTTCGACGGCCAGCCACGCACCCATGACGCCGTCGCCGAAGGCGCCAGCACCCTGCTGCACGTATCCCAGGCTAGCCTGCTGGCCCTGCTCGACACGCATCCCGCCTACTGGCGCGACCTCGCCCTGCTGATGGCTCACAAGGTGCGCCTGGCCTTCATCGCACTCGAGGAGATCAGCCTGCTGCCCGCCGCGCAGCGCCTGGCGCGGCGCCTGCTGCTGATCGCCGAGGACTACGGCGAAAGCCAAGGCCCGCGGCGCATCATCCACCTGTCCCAGGAGCAACTGGCGGCGATGCTGGCCATCTCCCGGCAGACCGCCAATGGCGTACTCAAGGACCTGCAGGCCCGCGGTATCGTCAGGCTGACCTACGGCGAAATCGAGATTCTCGACCTGGAGGAACTGCGCAAGGCCGCGCAGTGAACCATGAAGCTTTTGTGACAGCAGAACCAATGGCCAAGCGCCATGTCCTTATTGATTCTCCAGACCCCAGGCCCGCTGAATGAACAGCGGCCGCGAACGATCCAGGATGCCGTTGCCAGACTCTACCCTCGTTACCGACCTGCCCGACGTACTCGCCGGCCCACTACTGCGCCGGTTGGAGCCGGGCCGCCTGGTGCTCTGGCTGGTCGCCAGCCGCCCGCTGCAGCTGACGCTGCGCCTGGCACACGGCGAGCAGCCCGCCAGTGATCAGCCGCTGGGCGACGATGCCTGCCAGCGCCTGGTGGTCGGTGAGCACGCAGTCATCCACCTGATCGACCTGCACCTCGACACGCCGCTGCCCCAGGACACCCGGATCGACTACGACCTGCTGATAGACGGCACCCAGGGCATCGCCGAGTGGGCCGCGCACCTGCTGTACGACGGCGCGACCTGCCCCAACTTCGTGCTGCGCGCGCGCATCGATCAGTTGCTGCATGGCTCCTGTCGCAAGCCGCACCATGCCGCCAATGACGGGCTGCTGTGTGCCGACCGCCTGCTGGCCGCGCCCCATGCGCCCCACGAACGGCCTGCGCTGCTGATGCACAGTGGTGACCAGGTGTACGTCGACGATGTCGCCGGCCCGATGCTGTACGCCATTCATCAATTGATCGAGCGCCTGGGCCTGTACCACGAATGGCTCGAAGGCGCCGTCATCGACGACAGCACCGAGCTCTACCGCCATCCGGCCAGCTACTACCACCGCGCCGACCTGTTGCCGGCGCTGAAGAGCAACGAAACCCTGCGCGAGCGCTTCTTCGGCGGCACGGAAAAGCCCATCTTCACCAGCAGCAATGCCGACAACCACCTGGTCACCCTGGCCGAAGTGCTGGCCATGTACCTGCTGGTGTGGTCACCCACGCCCTGGCAACTGCTCGATAACGCGGCGCCCGAGCTGAACGCTGAAGATGCCCAGCGCTACGACAGCGAGCGCGCCTGCATCGCGGCCTTCGTCGGCAATCTGGGTGACGTGGCGCGGGTGCTGGCGCACCTGCCGAACCTGATGATCTTCGATGACCACGACATCACCGACGACTGGAACCTGTCGGCGCAGTGGGAGGAAACCGCCTACGGCCATCCTTTCTCCAAGCGCATCATCGGCAATGCGCTGATCGGCTACCTGCTGTGCCAGGGCTGGGGCAATGACCCGGACGCTTTCGCCGAACCGCTGGCCAATGCCCGTGCGCTGTGCGAGCGAGCGCGAGACACCGGCCTGGACAGCCCGGCCCAGGACCGCCTGATCGACGAGTTGATGAGTTTCCAGCACTGGCATTACGTGCTGCCCAGCAGCCCGGCGCTGCTGGTGCTCGATACCCGCACCCGCCGCTGGCGCAGCGAGCGCAACCTCAAGCGTCCATCCGGGCTGCTGGACTGGGAAGCGCTCAGCGAGCTGCAGCAGAACCTGCTCGACCACCCGAGCGCCATCATCGTCTCGCCGGCGCCGATGTTCGGGGTCAAGCTGATCGAAGCCGTGCAGCGGATATTCAGCTGGGCCGGCCACCCGCTGATGGTCGATGCGGAAAACTGGATGGCACACCGCGGTGCCGCCAGCGTGATGATGAACATCTTCCGCCACTCGCGCACACCCCGGGACTACGTGGTGCTGTCCGGCGACGTGCACTACTCGTTCTTCTACGAGGTCAAGGTACGGCACCGGTTGCGCGGCCCGACCATCTGGCAGATCACCAGCAGCGGCGTGAAGAACGAATTCCCACGCCGCCTGCTGAACGTCTTCGACCGGCTCAATCGCTGGCTGTACGCGCCCTGGTCGCCACTCAACTGGCTGACCAAGCGCCGCCGCATGCAGGTTTTCCCGCACATTCCCAAACACAGCAGGTCGGGCGAGCGGCTGTGGAATTCCGCCGGTCTCGGTCAGGTGTTTTTCAATGCCGAGGGCCAGCCTAGTCGGGTGTTCCAGCTCAACGCCGATGGCTCGCCGCGAACCGAATTCATCGACGACCGCGACGAAGTGGCCGAACCCAGCGAAGCGCCGAAACGCGTTTAGGCGCGGCGCCGTGACGGGCTAGCGGCGTGCCCAGGTTTCGAAACGGTGCGCGGGGGCCACATCGGTGGCCGCCTGCTCGTCGCACTCGACGCGCTGCCACTGCGACTCGTCGAAGGCCGGAAACCAGGCGTCGCCCTCGGGCTGCAGCGCCACCCGGGTCAGGTACAGGCGGTCGGCACCCGGCAGCGCCTGTTCATAAAGCTGGGCACCGCCGATCAGCATCACTTCGTCGACACCCTGCTCGCGCGCCCAGGCTTCGGCACGCTGATGCGCGGCCTCGACCGTGGCGAAGACTTCCGCGCCGTCGAGCTGCAGGCCTGCCTGGCGACTGACCACCAGGTTGAGACGCCCCGGCAACGGCCGACCGAGGGAATCCCAGGTCTTGCGACCCATGATGATCGGCTTGCCGAGGGTCTTGGCCTTGAAGTGCTTGAGATCCGCCGGCAAGTGCCAGGGCAGTTGATTGTCGCGGCCAATCACGCGGTTTTCGGCGAGGGCGGCGATCAGGCAGAGGGGGAGTCGAGTCGTCATGGCGGCGAGCATAGCAGAGGGCCGCGTGCCGTCGCATGACTTGCTGCATTGTCATGCGCGCGCCATGGTTGATGGTGCAGGCTAACCCTTCAAATCACCAGGAAGCCCCTCCATGCCGACCAACCAGCCCCGCGCGCTGCTGCTCAGCGCCCTGCTCGCCCTGCCCTTCGCCGCCAGCGCGGAACAACCGACGGCCCCCGCCGCCAAGCGCGCCGACGACGGCAAGCCACTGATCATCGCCCATCGCGGCGCCAGCGGTTACCTGCCCGAACACACTCTGGCCGCCTACGCGGTAGCTGTGCTGCAGGGCGCCGACTACATCGAGCCCGACCTGGTGATGAGCAAGGACGGCCAGCTGTTCGCCCGCCACGACAACGAACTGGGTTTGACCACCGACGTGGCCAGGCACCCGGAATTCGCCGAACGCAAGCGCAAGCAGCGTATCGATGGGGTCGAGCTCGATGGCTGGTTCAGCGAGGACTTTACCGCCGCCGAGCTGAAACGCCTGCGCGCCATCGAACGCATCCCCGATATCCGCCCGGGCAACACGCGCCTGGATGGACAGTTCGAGATCCCGACCCTGCAGGAAATCATCGACCTGGTGAAGGCGCTGCAAGTCAGCCAGGGTCGCGAGATCGGCCTGTATATCGAGACCAAGCACCCCGCACACTTCCAGCAGCTCGGGCTGGCCATGGAGAAACCTCTGGTCGAGGCGCTGGCCCGCAACGGCTATCGGGACGCAGAGGCACCGGTGTATCTCCAGTCGTTCGAAGTCAGCAACCTCAAGGCCCTGCGCCAGCTCAGCCCGCTACGCCTGGTGCAGTTGTACGGCAAGGGCCAGCCACAGGATCAGGTCGAGTTGGGTAATCCGCTGACCTACGCGCAGATGGCCACACCTGCTGGATTGAAGGCAGTGGCCGAGTACGCCAACGGCGTCGGCCCGGACAAGGGCTACGTGATCCCACGCAAGCCGGACGGCAGCCTGGGTGAGCCGACACGTTTTGTCACCGATGCCCATGCAGCCGGCCTCAAGGTTCATCCCTACACCTTCCGCGCCGAAAACCAGTTCCTGCCCACCGACCTGCAACGGGGCAACGACCCGGCCACCCGCGGCGACATCGAAGCCGAGCTGCGTGCTTTCCTGGCCACAGGCATCGATGGCCTGTTCATCGATCAGCCGGATATCGCCGTGCGCCTACGCGACGCCGCCAGCCGGTAACTGCGAGCTGTTGTCATTCACCACGCAGCGGGTATGCTCCCGGAGACTGACACTCACCGGGAGATCGCGTGTCCCTACCCAAGCTGCAACGCCTCTGGCTCTGCGAGGCCGTGCGCCTGCGCGAAGAACATGCCGGCCTGCTCGAAGACAGCGAAGCCAACCGCCGTGCCCAGGTAGCCGGCGGCGACCTGGGCGCTCGCATCGAACACCGCGCCCTGCACCTGGCCGAACGCGACGGTCAGGTGCAGGCGCAGCACCACTGGCTGCAAGGCGCGCGCCTGGCCCTGCTGCTGCTCGGCCTGCTGGCCCTGGCCAGTGGCGCCGGCCTGGCGGTTGCCGCCCTGGGTGACGGGCAGACGCCGGTCAACGTGTTCTGGGCCCTGGGCAGCCTGCTCGGCCTGCATGTTCTGATGCTGCTGGGCTGGTTGCTCGGCCTGCTGTTCGGCGGCGGCCATGGCGCGGTGCTCGGCCGCCTGTGGCTGTGGCTCAGCGAGAAACTGGCCCGCGATGCCAGCGCACTGCACACCGGCCCGGCCCTGGTTCTGCTGCTGCGCCGCCAGCGCCTCAATCGCTGGCTGGTCGGTATGGCCGTACACGGCCTCTGGCTGGTGGCGCTGACCACCGCGCTGGTGATGCTGCTGGCGCTGCTCTCCACCCGCCGCTATGGCTTCGTCTGGGAGACCACCCTGCTCGGCGGCGACACCTTCGTCGCCCTGACCCAGGCCCTGGGCGCATTGCCTGGCCTGCTCGGTTTTCCGGTGCCCGATGCCGCCACCATCCGCGCCAGCGGCGACAGCCCGTTGCCGCTGGAAGCCGCCCGCCATGCCTGGGCCGGCTGGCTGATCGGCGTGCTGGTGATCTACGGGCTGCTGCCGCGCCTGCTGCTGGGCCTGGTGTGCCTGTGGCGCTGGCGAGCCGGCACGGCCCGGCTGACCCTGGACCTGTCGCAACCCGGCTACGACCTGTTGCGTGACCGCCTGCAGCCCAACAGCGAACGCTTGGGCATCTGCGATGCCGAACCAGCGCAGCTTCATCGGGTGCAGCCGGCTGCCGGTGTGGCCGCAAGCGACGGCGCACTGCTGGTGGCGATCGAGCTCGACGACCGCCGCCCCTGGCCGCCGGCGCTGCCCAAGTCGGTGGCTGACGCCGGGATCATCGACAGCCGTGAGCAGCGCCGTCAGTTGCTCGACCAGCTCACCCGCTTTCCGCCCGCGCGCCTGGCCATCGCCTGCGATCCACGGCGCTCACCGGATCGCGGCAGCCTGGCGCTGCTCGCCGAACTGGCCCGCAGTGCCGGCGAAACACGTATCTGGCTGCTGCAGCCGCCCCAGGGCGAGACCCTCGACAGCGAGCGCCTCGGCGACTGGCACAAGGCGCTGGACGACCTGCAACTGGCCCACCGCGGCAGCTCGCCGCTGACCTGGCTGGAGACCGGCCATGACTGAAAAGCACCGTAGGCGTGGATCGGGGCGCGCAGCCGGCGTTCTTTTCATCCAGCGTGCAACTGTAGAGCATGGTGGATGGGTGAAGCGTCATCCACCCTACGGCACTGATGCCCGAATCAGCGTGGGAGCCGCGCCCTCGCGGCGAATGGGTGCCGCACCGCTGCTCTGGCTCCGTGACTCCCTTCGTATCGCCCCGAGGTCGGGGCTCCTACAGGATCGACACGGGAGCCAGTACCCATGACCCAGGCTCTGAGACTCGCCGTCGTCGGCCACACCAACGTCGGCAAGACCTCGCTGCTGCGTACCCTGACCCGTGACGTCGGCTTTGGCGAGGTATCCCACCGCCCCAGCACCACCCGCCACGTCGAGGGCGCGCGCCTGTCGGTGGACGGCGAGGCGCTGCTGGAGCTCTACGACACGCCCGGCCTGGAAGATGCCATCGCCCTGCTCGATTACCTCGACGGGCTCGACCGCCCCGGCGAGCGCCTCGACGGCCCGGCGCGGCTGGCGCGCTTCATGGAAGGCAGCGAGGCGCGCCAGCGCTTCGAGCAGGAAGCCAAGGTGCTGCGCCAGCTACAGGCCTCGGACGCCGGCCTGTATGTGATCGACGCCCGCGAGCCGGTGCTGGCCAAATACCGCGACGAGCTGAACGTGCTGGCCATGTGTGGCCGGCCGCTGCTGCCGGTGCTGAACTTCGTGGCCAGCGCCAACCACCGTGAGGACGACTGGCGCGAGGCCCTGGCG
>JAAIGE0100509344.1_pt1 | contig 15170 bp, 9 predicted proteins | sample 6487951 | NCBI WGS metagenome assembly JAAIGE01 (sample SAMN13974128, study PRJNA590717) | phyllosphere metagenome | biome: tomato field; feature: multiple bacterial spot infested tomato fields; material: tomato leaves; isolation source: leaves from tomato fields | host: Solanum lycopersicum ... | reverse complement strand
CCGCCATCGCGCCCCGTCCGGCAAACTCACCCGCACCAGACGGTCCTGCGCGTCCCACTCAAACCGCGTTTCCTGCGCCCGGAAACCGGGACGGCTTTCCCGTCTGACCGCCAGACGACCGCACGCATCGTACTGATACTGATGACCGCCGCGCTGCGTCACCCGGCCGGCCGCATCGTAACCCGCCGACGACTGCACCGTTGCATTTTTTGCCGACAGCCGCCCGGCTCCGTCCGGCGCTATCGCCGACACCTCGCACAGGTTCTGCTCGCTGTCGTAGCCAAACAGCCGTGCCTGTTTCTGCCGCCCCTGCTCGCGCCGCTCCGCCGTCACCTGACCCGCGCCATTGAGCCGCAACGCCTGCTCGCCCCAGTGGCTGTCGCGGATGCCCGTCAGACGGTCCAGCACGTCGTACTGGTAGCGCCGCTCCAGTACCCCATTCACCCCGTCCAGCGCCTGAACCGCCAGCAGCCCGGTGGCATTCCACTCGTGGCGCAGCGCAAAGCCTTCGCCGTTGCTGCGCAGCTGTTCATACCCCGACGCCGTGTGGCTGAACGTCAGCGGCTGATGCGAGCCGATGCTCAACGTCGTCAGCCGCCCGCCCTGCCAGCCCAGACTCAGCGACGACAGCAGCCCTTCCACCACCGAACGCTGCCCGCTGTCGTCGTAGCCGCTGCGCACCTCTTCGCCGTTTACCCGCTCCGACACCACCTGACCGGCACGGTTATAGTCGTACTCCACCACCGCGTCCGGGCTCGCCGCCTTCAGCAGCCGGCCCGACAGGTCATAGGCAAAGGTCGTCGCGCCCTCGCTGGCCCCGTCTGCCCGGACCGCCTGAATCTCGCTCAGCCGGTCGCCGGCGTCATACCCGTATTCAAGATGGCTGCCGTCCGGCGCCGTGCGCCGTGTCAGTCGGCCCGCCACATCGTAACCGTAACGGTACACCCGGCCGTCATAATGCCGTTCTTCGCTCAGCCGGCCACTGGCGTCAAACTGATAGTGCCACGCCTGCCCCTGGCTGTTGGTCACCCCGGCGAATTCCGATTCCGCATTGTAATGATAGCGGACGGTCGCGCCCAGCGGGTCGGTCGCTTCCAGCAGGTTATCAAACGCCCCATAGCGGAACAGGTAACGCTGCCCCAGCGCATCCGTCACCGAGGTCAGATTGCCTTCCGTATCATAGCCAAAGCGGGTTTCGCTGCCGTCTTCGTACACCACTTTCGACGGCGTGTCGCGCCCGCCTTCATAGTCCCAGCGCCGCACCTGCACGCCTTGCTCATGCGCGATGTGCCGCTCCGTCAGCCGGTCCTGCGCATCGTAGAAAAAGGTCACCGCCGGCGCCTCGCCGGGCTCCAACCGCTCCAGCAATCCACGCCGGTTGTAATGATAATGCTGCTCGCGGCCATCCGGCCCGGTTACCGCAGACAACAGCCCCTGCGCCGTGTAGGCATGACGCCAGCTCCGCCCCTCCGGGTCGCTGGCCGTTTCCACCAGCCCCTGGGCATTGCGCGCATACTGCCAGGCGTTGCCCAACGGGTCGGTATAAACCAGCAATTGACCGTCATCGTCGTAATCGTAACGGTGTAGGCTCCCGTCCGGCAGCGTCACCGCCGTCACCTGCCCCCAGTCGTTACGCTGATATTCGGTGCGTTGGCCCAGCGGGTCGGTCTGCGCCGCCAGTTGGTTGTTGTTGTCCCACTCGAAGTGAACCTCGCCGCCGTCCGGCTCACGGCGCAGCAGAATATTATTGCGCGCATCGCGCACATAGGTGGTCACCCCGCCGAACCCGCTGTGATAGTGGTTGGTGAGGTTGTCCGTGTCGTAGCTGAACGAGCCGGGCCAGAAACCTTCCGCCGTTCTGTCGCGCAACGCGCGGCCCTGTTCATCGTAATCGTGTTCGACCCAGGTATGAGCCAGATCGGACCAGCGCAGCAGCCAACCTTCCGGCGAGTAGCGGTAATCAAAATTACGCCCTTCGCCAGCGCGCACGCTGAGCAGATGACCTTGCGCATCGTAGCGGTAGCTGGCCAGCGTTTTTAGCGTCTGACGGTGCTCATCGCACAGGGTCAGTTTGACTATCCGCCGCCGCTGCGTCTCCACATGCACCAGACGCCCGTCCGGCAGGGCTATCCAGCACAGATCGGCGCGATCCCACAACAGGGCGATTCGGTTACCCGCCTGATCTTCAATCGCGCTAAGGCAAAGTTGCAGCCCCAGGGCATGCTCAAAGCGATAACGCAAGCCGTCCACGTTTTGCAGCACGAGCTGACCCTGTTGACGAGTCAATCGCCACGCCGGATTCGACGCCGCCCGGCTGAACGCGCCCTCGTCAGGCAGCACGAACACCGCCTGATTGAACTCGCCGTCGGTCAGCGTGGCGATCCCGTTTTCCAGCTCCAGGCCCATATCCCAGTTGGTGCGCCACAGCGCCCCTAACAGCCCCGGTTTTCGCTCCCCGCCTGAACGGTAATACCGTTTCATGGATAACGGCAGCAGGCTCGTCAACGTAAAGTCGGTGCGCCAGTCCACCACGTAACCGGTCGCCATATCCACCGGTTCGCCCTCGCTCTGACACTTCTCGCTGCCGGCTTTACACGCCTTGTCGTCTTCACCGGCTTTTTTCTGCTGTGGGGTGCTATCCGGCTGTTCGCCCTTATTGCTCCCGGCGCTAATGTCCTCGGTTTCTTTCGACGGTGCGCGTCGTTTCTTTTCACTCACCGCATTTTTCGGCTTTCCGTCATCGGCTTTGGTTATTGCGTTGTCGGATTTTTTGGTAACCGGTCTGCCTTCTTTGATGCCGTCGGCTTTGGTTTCGGCTTTTTTCCCTTCCCCCGACTTGGTAGTAGTTGCCTCCGGTTTTGCCGCCTGACTTTCAGCATGCGCCGGCGCTTTCGGCGCTTCGGCCGCCTTAGCAATGCTCCCCTTCGGCCTGGCGCTGCCGCTCACGCGGGTGACCACCTTGCCGATAAACTCATTGAATTTGGACTCGATGTAGGCCAGCGCGCTGTCATATTTGGCAATCAGCTTTTCCAGCGCGGTGATCATGGCGCTGAAGCTGTCTTTCATCAGCGACACAATCCAGTTGTTTTTAAGCGCGGACTCGGCCAGCACCTGTTTGAGCGCCGCGTGAATCTTCAACAACAAGGCTTTAGCCTGCGCGCCGTAGTTCCTCAGCTCGGCGCGCAGTTTGGTCAGCCCTTTCACCAGATTGCCGTCCGATAAGCTGCGGATAGTCCTGATGGCGAACTGCAGCTCTTTCGGCGTCCCGACCTTGAGCGCGCGGATAATCGCCCGTCCGCTGACCTTGAGCGCATCCCCCAGCCCGGGAATGACGCCAATCGCACAGAGCGCGCCTTCGGCGATATGCAGCGGGTCTTCGAGCTTGGCCGGCTCCTTGTAAGACTGCCAGCTCCACTCGCCGATCGAATACACATCCATCGCCTGCCCGACTACCGGAATAAAACCCAGCGCGATTTCACAAAACAGCATCAGCGCGGCGTTGTCATCTCCACCTTTGTCCGCCACTTCCGCCGCCAGGCTGTGATGGATTTTGTTAATCGCCTGTTTGAGCTGACGGCTGCCGCGATTGACGCGTTTATCCAGTTCCCAGAAACGGTCATAGGATTTGCGGTACTCCTTGGGAATTGAGGTAAAAAGCCCCGCGCCATCGACATCCACATGACGATCGCTGCTGTCATCCGCGTCGTAGGTCACCAGACCTTGCTTGCGCAGCAACAAAAACAGCGTGAAATATTCCCCCGCCAACGTTGCATAAGCCGGGTTCGCCTGTAATACCGGGTTGTTTTCCACGGTTTCACGGGGTTTGAAATCGTCGGAGCCTTCATCCAGCATCAGCTCAAACGTGCCGCATCCCATGTCGTAAATTTTGCACAACCCTTTGGCGTCGGTTTTGCCGTGAATCTCCGTCTTATTACTATCAACCAGTACGAACGGCGCGTTGGGCACCGGTTTCCCGGAGTCATAGTGGTAATAAATAAGCACTTCACAGCCGCATTTGGCGCAACCGCCCGAAATTTGGTTATCCGTGGCAAAATTCTGATTGGCTGCGTCTTCACTCGACAACAGCGTCGCCTTTTTATCCTGACTCATGACAAGTCATCCCTTTTAGTTATGCGTCGTCCAGTTGGTCAATCGCCGTCTTATACAGGCGGTCCATACGGTTTTGCGCGCCGATATATTCCGGCTGCGTCAGAATCTCCTGCGCCCACGGCTGATAAACAAAGGCCGGCTCCAGCTCGGTGGCCAGCGCCAGATAGCGCACGATATCCCGATCGTTATTAAATCCCTGGATACGGGCCTGTTCGGTTTGTTGGCGGGTGAAATTCAGCAAGGCGTCGTCATCGCTCGCCTGCCAGCGCTGGTGATGGGTTTTGAGGTGCGCCATGTAGCTGTCCAGCACCTGACGCGTAGCCGGTGCCAGCAGTGCCTGCCACTGCGCCTCGCTGAGCGATCGCGGCAAGGTATCAGGCAGATTGTGCGCGGTCCGTTCGGTCAGCGTCAGGCTCTGCACGGCGCCGTCAGGCGCAATGTCGCAGAACGTGGCGATCGGGCCGCAGAGCGCGGTAGCCTCCTGCGCCGAACTCGCCGCCAGCAGCGGCGTAAGCACCTCCCAATCGCTGATGCGCAGAATGGCGCTGTCTCCCTCCTGGGTGGCGACCAGACTCCACTGCCGCAGGTGTTTCACCAGTTCCAGCAGTTGGTCAAGCGGCGAGTAAGCCTGCATAAACCAGTCGAGCTGTATTCCGACTCCCCAGCCCGGCTGCGTTAACAGATGCTCGCGCACCTGCGGCCAGTTGGTCGGGTGGACGGGAATACAATAAGGCGATACGGAAGCATGAACCTGTCCGGTTTCTCCCCAGTACAGACGGGTTTGTTCCAGGCTACCGCCCCAGCGCTCCGCCAGCCAGGGAACCGCATCGTTCAGCGCCGCTTCGGCGACCACGAAGCACCCGCCCGCGGCCAGTCGCGCCTGCCAGGCCGCTTCCGTTTCCGGTTGCAGACTCAGAAAAGATTGAGACAGCGTCACGGCATAACCTCCGTCGTATCCGGTAATTCGCCCCGCATCCAGCCGGGCCGGTGATAGTGAAGGCGAACGTCTTCCACCCGGGCGGATTCGGATTTAAAAATCCGAATGCTGTCGCCCAGCGAATAACGCTCGGTCAAATGAATAAAAACCGGGTGATGATAAAACTCGCTGCCGATGATCCAGCGGTGGGCCGACCAGGCTTCGCACTCCGTTTCCGAGGCAAGCGGATACCGGATGCGGGCCAGCGTAACGCCGCTGAGAAAGCGGCTTTTCACCACCTCGATATCCAACTGCATCCAGTGCAATGTGCCGGCATAAAGAAACAGCTCATTCGCCAGCCGGTGCAGACGATTGTCGTTGGATAACAGATAAAACTGGTCGCGATTCAAGGTGATCAGATAATCGTCATCGGTGGATTGACGCACTGGCTGCCTCTCATGATGGTCCGCCAGCACGTGGTAGCGGCAAGGGGCGGCGGGGTCATCCTCCGCCAGCGGCAGGTACAAACCGGTCAAAAGCCCCATAAATGCCATGCGCTCATCGTCGTTGAGCGTTTGCCACCACAGCCGCAACACAGCCGGTACATAGCTACGCAACAGCGCCAGCGTACCGTCCGGGTAACGACAGCGCAGACGTTGCTGCCAGAAATCAGCCACTGGTGTCAGTGACTGCTCGCTATGCATCAACATCACGCCCTGATGGCGCGCAGGTTGCGTATCCGCCAGCCAGTGCAGCAGTGTTTCCCCCGGCCCGCCTTCGTCTACCTGCACCACCATCGGCGCCCAGCGCTGCCAGTCATCACCGGCACCTTCAAAGCGTAAGGGTTGCCACATCTGCGCCGCTCGCGGCTGAAACGCGCGCCAGAAATCCGGCAATGCCGGATACTGCATCGGATCGACAATGGCATACAGCGGCAGCGAGCAACGCTGACTGAGTTCAAACAGGGTATAGCCCGTTATCGTCATGATTTTTTCACTGGGATAATTAATCGATATTTAAATAAGGAGAAAACCGGAATGAGAACAGCGACAAACGTCGTCAGAGGAAATGAATTCCACCACGACGGCGAACAAAAATAATCTATTGCTAGTGAAATACCAACGGACTGACCAGCGATGCTGTTTTAAAGTAATTCGCCTTTGGCGCGGCGTTCCCGAACTTCTGCGGGAGATAACGGGGGGAATCTCACTCCACGCTGTTGCAGCAACTGCTTCACTTTCAGCGCCCAGGGATAATATGGCGAACGATGATCCATCAGCGACAAACTATCTTCAACAGTCCATGCCAAATTACTTCCAGTCCTATCATAAGGATGAATATCCGCTCCCTTCTCTATCAGCCAGTAGGTCACATCATATTTGTTTAGATAGGCTGCATAATGTGCACCATTGCGACCTAGCCCATCGTTTAGATTCACGTCTGCACCACGCTCTACCAAGAGCTTAATATCAGCCCAACGTTCTTCAGCTATTGCCCCAAATAAGGCTGGAACTTTATTTTGATCTAATGAATTCGGATCGCCACCAGCATCCAACATCATTTTCAGCCATTCAGGTGATTTCGCACCAGCCACTATATTGACGGCAGATGAACCTGTACCGGTTCGAAAATTAGGATCCGCCCCCAGCTTTAACGCCAGTCTGGCTCCGGCCTGATCCTGCTGCATCACTAACCACAACAGTGGTGTAATCCCTTCCTTACCCAACTCGTTCAGGTTTTTTCCCTGCGCCAGCTGCTGCCGGGCCGCAGCCTCATCACCTTTTTGGATGCTGGATAATAAATTGACCATCGGTGGTTTGAAAAATTCACTGGCCTGCATACTGCGCCCTCCAGCCTGACAAGCGGTGAGCAGCGGCAAACAGGCCAGCAGCCAATGCCACCATCTCAAAGGGATTCGCCTTTAGCGCGGCGCTCCCGAACTTCTGCGGGAGATAAAGGGGGGAATTTCACTCCACGCTGTTGCAGCAACTGCTTTACTTTCAGCGCCCAAGGATAATGTGGCGAACGATGATCCATCAGCGACAAACTATCTTCCACAGTCCATGCCATATTACTACCTGTCGCATCATATATGGTAATATCAGCACTCTTTTCTATTAGCCAATATGCGATTTCATATTTATTCAAATACCCCGCATACAACACACTGTTTCTATCCAAACTATCTTTTAAATTTATATCAGCTCCCCGCTCTACCAACAGTTTGATATCAGCCCAACGCTCTTCACCTATCGCACTAAATAACGCCGGTTGCTCAAGTCGTCCAATGGCATTCGGATTTCCCCCAGCATCCAGAACAATACGCAGCCAGTCTGGATCCCGCGCACCGGATACTCGGTTTACCGCACTGTCGCCTGAGCCGTCTTTGTAATTTGGATCGGCACCCAGTTTTAACGCCAGACGCACCGCATCCTTATCCTGCGTTTCATAAATCAACCATAGCAGCGGCGTAATCCCTTCCTTACCCTGAATATTCAAGTTCAGCCCCTGAGCAAGCTGACGCCGGGCTTCCGCTTCATCACCTTTACGGATAGTTTGCAATAATGTCGCCATCGGTGGCTGGAACAATTCACTGGCCTGCATACTGCGCCCTCCTGCCTGACAGGCGGTGAGCAGCGGCAAACAGGCCAACAGCCAATGCCACCATTTCAAAGCGTCTCTCCCTTTTCCCATTTATCCTGAACCTCTGCCGGAGATAACGGGGGGAACTTAATACCGCGTTGCTGTAATTGCTGTTTGACTTTTAATAACCAGGGATATTGTGGCGAACTCTGCGCCATGATTGACAAACTTTCATGCACCCGCCAGGCCAGACTGCCACCCGTTGCAGAATAAGTATCGACTTTAGCACCACGCTCAATTAGCCAATATACAATCTCATATTGATTGATATAAGCAGCATAAAGCGCGCTATTCCTTTTCTGCTTGTCTTCTAAATTGATATCCCCACCACGCTCTACTAACAGTTTGATATCAGCCCAGCGTTCTTCATTAATAGCACTAAATAATGCCGGTTGACCTAGTCGCCCAATGGCATTCGGATTTCCCCCAGCATCCAGAACAATGCGCAGCCAGTCTGGATCTCGCACACCGGATACTCGGTTTACTACACTGTCACCTGCGCCGTCTTTATAATTTGGATCGGCACCCAGTTTTAATGCCAGACGCACCGCCTCCTTATCCTGCGTTTCATAAATCAACCATAGCAGCGGCGTAATCCCTTCCTTACCCTGAATATTCAAGTTCAGCCCCTGAGCAAGCTGACGCCGGGCTTCCGCTTCATCACCTTTACGGATGGTCTGCAATAGTGTCGCCATCGGTGGCTGGAACAATTCACTGGCCTGCATACTGCGCCCTCCGGCTTGACAGGCGGTGAGTATTCCCGCAAAAAATACAGCGATCCATTTGATTTTCTGTAACCATCGCATTATGCCCCCTTAAGCGTACTGGTAATTTTTCCAATATCGTCCTTTTTCTCTTTCTCTATACCCGCAATAACCTGATCCATACCATGACGCGCTAGCGGCGACCCACCAGATGCAGGCAAAGGCATCATCTCTCCTGCTGCTTTGGGAAGCCCGCCGCTCAACAACGCAGCAACACCGACAGCGCCCCCTATCGCCGCGCCAACGCCCCCCCCAACCAGCGCACCAGCCCCCGACAGTAGACCGGGAACGGCCGCTTTGCCATAGGTTTGCACCATAGTCAGAATCTCGCCATCTACTGCCTGTGTCTTAATCAGGGAACTGGTAGTAGCCATATCTGCACCACCATTTTGAACTATTGTATTAGAATGCAATCCAGCTGCATTGAAGGTATAACCAACTAACTTGGTCGCACTCACAGCAGCAGAGGCTAATCCTCCCCCTAAAGAATGCCCAACAATGACTGGTGGAGATTTTGATAGTACTTCCTTCACCTGAGTAGCTAAATCCATGGCTTGTTTATATTGTGTCGTCTTTAAACCCATGCCTTGACCTGCATTAGTTAACCAATCTTTGGCCCCCGTTACAGCATTATTTGTGCCTCGAAAAGTAAGCATGGTTTCATCATTTATTGCAGATTTAAATAATGCGGCACCAAATCCTGAATCTGGATCCGTAAATACAGTACCTTCTAACTTTGGCAACTGCTCTATAGTTAAACGTTCCAACCCGACCGGTGCCTTAGGCAATACCGTTCTGGCCTTACGTGCTACCTCATCCACCGGATAAACATACTGCGCCGCCTCCGCGCGCAGGATGCTATCGTTGTTAAACGCCAGTCGGGTGGCGGCGTCTTTCAGGTCCGGCATGGTCGCCGCCTGCTGCGCCAGCTTCGCGCGCGCCAGATAGCGATCCTTACGCTGCAATATCGTCAGCGCCTCATCCAGCACCGGCAGCTCGGCGGTCGCTGCCCACTCCATCATGGCGGGCAGCAGCATCGGCGTTAGCGCCAGCAGTGGAGCGCGGCTTTTCGCCGATTGTTCCGCACAGGATTTGACCGGCGACTGATAAGGCGAATCGCCAATAATCACATCTCCGCTGCCGGCCGCCACCGATCCACCGCAGCCGATGGCATCGCCGATACGTGCGGCCAGCTTGCCGTTGATAATTACCGTACCGGAACCGGCGGAAATGGCCCGGTTGTGAACCCCGTGCGGCATATTCGGACACGGACAGGCATGCAGCAACACCGCATCGCCCTTACGTGCCGCCGGTTTGCCATTGATAATCACATCGCCACTCCCCGCAATCACCGGGGTGGCGGGAAAGCAGCCGTGACCGGCACAGCTGTCCCCTAAACGCGCAGCTCCTGGCATGGTGGCTCCTTAACGCCGATCCGGGGCATCCGGCAACGTCGGTCTGGTGGGTGCCTCCGGCTCGATGGACACCGGTGCCGTGCCCGCCCCTGCCGAACCGCCGTCGTTGATTTTCACCAACGTGCCGGAGATGGTGACGCCAGCGCCGTCGATTTTGATAAACCCGCCCGGCGCCTTGACGGTCAGCGACTGCCCGGCTTCCAGCACGATATCCGCCGCTTTGAGGTAGCTGTCGGTATTGACCAGCACGCGCTGATGCGCGCCAATCAATGTCTCTTCTGAACCGGACAGCGTCGTCTGGCGGCTGCCTTCAATACGGGTGATCTCGCCACCGCCGATAAAGCGTTTGAATGACTGGGTGATGCTCTGTATCAGATGGCGGCCGATCGACTGATGATGGTCCTGCCCAATCTGTTCAAAATCATCCTGTCCGATGGTGCGATGGCTATGCCTGTCCACCCGCTGGAACTGGTCCTTCGCCACGCTCAGATGCTGATCCAGCCCGACGCTCTGGCGATGAATGTTGTTGATCACCGCGTCCATGTCTTTCTGAGCATGCAGGTAAATCTGCTCCCGGGTGGCCTCATCTTCGAAACGAAGTTCGTTGAAACCGCTGCCTTTGTGGGTATCGGTTCGCAGCGTGGTGCGTGTTTTGTGTTCCGGCAGCACATACGGCGTGGGGTTGGTGGCATGAAACGTCCGACCGGTGATCAGCGGCTGGTCCGGGTCACCTTCCAGAAAACTCACCACCACTTCATGGCCGATGCGCGGAATAGCGATCAACCCGTACTGGCCGCCGGCCCAGCCCTGACTGACACGCACCCAGCACGAGCTCTGGTCGTCGCTGGCGCCGTAGCGGTCCCACGGGAATTGCAGTTTCACCCGACCGAACTGGTCGCAGTAAATCTCTTCCCCCGCCGGACCGACGACGGTGGCGATCTGCGGGCCGTCCACCATCGGTTTGTACGGCAACGCCGCCCGCCAGGTAGTCGCGCCCTTCACCACCTCGAAACTGTTGCTGAGCGTGGTCGGCTCGCCGCCGCTTTCCTCTTCCAGCGCCTGCGGTTGCTGACCACTGTGGGTCACCGCCACCACCTGCCAGGCGAGATTGAACGCCGGATTCGGGTGTTCGGTGAGAGTGAAGGTGCTGCCCGGCCGCAGTTCGGCGGCGTTGGATTCACCCACGCCGGTTATCGCATCCGCACGCAGCGCGTCCAGCCGGTAGCCGGTAAACGCCTTGCCGCTCGGGTCCTGCTTGAAACGGCCGGGGTAGTCGAAGTGCTGGTAGGACTCACGTTGGTGATCCAGCTCGTTACTGGTCTTCTTGTGGGACAACCCATACGCCGGGGTTTTAAAGCTGTAATCCTTCAGTTCCACCTCGGCGGTGCTTACCGCTTCGGCGTAGCGGAAACGGCGCACGTAAGCGCCTTCGGACAACCCTTGGGTGGCGAGATTGAAGAACAGCGCCGGGCCTTTGGCCAGCGCGCCGGCGTCATCGGCAAACACCACCCGGTGCTTGCCGGCTTCAAACTCGTGGAAGTAGAACATCCCCTCTTCCGCCGCCAGCCGGTTGATGAACGCCAGGTCGCTTTCGCGGTACTGCACGCAGTATTCGCGCACCGCGTGCTCGTGGCGCAGCGAAAAAGCAAAATCGCTGATACCGGCTTCCTGCAACAATTGCGTGATGATCTCGTCCGGCTTTTTGGTCTGGAAAATACGGGCGTTGGTGCGCAGCCCCAGCCGCCACAGCGCCGGGCGCACTTCCGCCTGATAGCGGGTGCGGCGAAAGCCGGTGTCGCCCTGAGCAAAGCGGCTGACGATGCCGCTGACCCGGCGCTGCAGCTCGCCTTCGTACCACACCATCAGCTCGCACGGCTGGTCCAGCACCGCGCCAAAATCAATATCCGCCTGGCTGCTGGCAAGGCTCAACGACAGCGCGAACGGCTGGTTCAGCGCCTCGCCAAGTTCAAAATCCACCACCGCGAAGGTGGTTTCCGCCAATGCGCCGATTTTCACGGTAAACTGCAATCCTGTACTGTTGGCCACCCCGCTTCCTCCTTTTCCCGGCTCCATAGCTACCGCACACCCGGCGGATGCCGTGCGTCAGCGCAAAATCATGATCAATACGACTGCACTCAGCGATGGGCGCGCCATCGCTCAGCGCAGACAAAAACGGAAAAACCCGGACCGCAGTCCGGGTTAAGGCGGCATTACGCTTCGATCGGCGCGCGCCAGTCGTCGGAACCGGAAGTGCCGGCGACGGTGTGCTCCCAATCAACTTTGCGGTAGGCCAGCGACACTTCGATCAGCTGGGTGTAATCCTGTTTGGACGGGTCCTGGCAGTGCGGCATCTGGTTGTTGATGTCGACGATGGTGGCGTCGGTCAGGGTAGTGGTAAAGAAATGCTCCTGCTTGCCTTCGACCGAGGTGCGGTACCACTTCAGGGTCACGGTCGGCAGCATTTCGCCGGAGGCCAGTGCGTTATACAGCAGCGGCACGGCCTTGTTCAGGGCGACGGTGAATTTGAACGGTTTGTGCACACGCTGACCGGACGGCTGGCCGGACTGCGGGTCAGTCGGCACAGTGACGATGTGGTTGAATTCCTGTACCAGCATCTCGTCTTCGTGGCCCTGCACGTAGATGTTGCCGACGGAATCGGAGGTGAAGGCACCGGCAGTGATATTGCCCTGAGTTTTACCTTCGATGCTGATATAGCATGGAGTTGGCATAGTCTTGCTCCTTGTTGTTGAACATGTGTTTGACTTCACCGTTCATAGAGCAATGACCATGCCACTTTTTATTTATTTGTTTTAAAAGGGAAAATCCACATCGCCATTTTCCCTAAGTCAAATTTGAGCAAAAAATTGCGCAGACCTCCCGAAAAAACGGCATCCATTGCGCAAACAGGGATTTATGCTGGTAACTGAGCAAGAAGTTGCGCAGATTTCGCATTTATTCTTATGCAGATTATTTAGTGAACAAAAAAATCAGAAAATTTGTGATTTTAGTCACAAATAATTTTTCTTAATTTTACTGCCATCGCTGCCGATACCGAGCCACAGAGCAAGTTATTCAATCTGTAAGGCAACCATCCTTTTCACGCTCATTAATGGAATATGTGAGGACATTGACATGATTCACCAGCAAAACACTGCCCCGGCTATCGGTATCGATCTCGGCACCACCAATAGCCTGATCGGTGTTTGGCAGGAGGGCAAAGCGCACCTGATTCCCAATGCGCTCAATGAATACCTGACGCCTTCGGTCGTCAGTCTTGATGAGGACGGCGCCATACTGGTCGGCCGACCGGCCGTCTCCCGCCTGACGACCCACCCTCACCTGTCCGCCGCATTGTTCAAACGCCATATGGGCAGCAGGAAAACCTTCCGGCTGGGTGATCACGCGTTTGACTCCGCAGAATTATCGGCACTGGTGCTGAAATCGCTCAAGGCCGACGCTGAAAGTTATCTCGGCCACCCGATCAAAGACGTGGTGATTTCCGTTCCCGCCTATTTCAGCGACGAGCAACGCAAGCAAACGCGGTTTGCCGCCGAACTGGCGGAGTTGAACGCCGTCCGGCTGATCAATGAACCCACCGCGGCATCGATGGCCTATGGGCTGCACACGCAAAATCTGGGGCGCACGCTGGTGTTTGATCTGGGCGGCGGCACCTTCGACGTCACGGTGCTGGAATACGCCTTTCCGTTGATCGAAGTGCACAGTTCCGCCGGCGATAACTATCTGGGCGGCGAAGATTTCACGCAGTTGATCGTCAAAGCCGCGCTGAAGACATGGCAACTGGAAGAGAGCCAGATTCCCGCCACGGAGCTGGCGCAGCTTTACAACCTGGCCGAACAGTGGAAATGCCGGCCGGCGGCCGAACAGACCAAAACCCTGTGCTGGCGCTGGCAGGAGCGGGAATGGCGTCTGGAACTGGATGACGCCGCCGCGGAAGCCATCTGGCTACCGCTGTTAAACCGGTTGCGCGCGCCGATTGAGCAGGCGCTGCACGACGCCCGGCTGAAACCGGAGCAACTGGATCACATCGTGCTGGTCGGAGGCGCGTCGCGTATGCCGGTGATTCAGAGGCTGGTGGTGCGGCTGTTTGGCAAACTGCCCTATCAGCATCTGGACGCCAGCACGGTGGTGGCGCAAGGCGCCGCGGCGCAGGCGGCCTGTCGGCTGCGCAATGAAGATATCGAAGAGGTGATTCTCACCGATGTCTGCCCGTATACGCTGGGCATCCGTACCGCCAACGATCACCAGAGCGGCCTGTTCTCACCGATTCTGGAACGCAACACGGTGGTGCCGACCTCGCGGGTTGAGACGTTTTCCACCTCACGGCCCGGCCAGACGGCGATCAGCATCGCCATCTATCAGGGAGAAAGCCCGTACGTGGAGAACAATATTCTGATTGATGAGTTCGACATGACCATCCAGCCGAAGGACCACCCGCAGTCTATCGAAGTCCGCTTCAGTTACGACATCAACGGCCTGCTGGAAGTGGATATCAACCTGCCCGACAGCGGCGACACCTTTACCAAAATGATCGATCGCAGCCCGGTGGGGCTAAGCGCGGCGCAACGCGAGCAAAGCCAGCAACGGCTGAAAGCCCTGAAAATTCACCCGCGCGATAATCTGGTCAACCGTAATCTGCTCGCCCGGCTGGAGAAAGCCTGGGCGCAGACGCGGGCCGACGAGCGAGCGCAAATCGGTATCTGGCTGCGGGAGTTCGAGCAGGCGCTGGCCGCCCAGCATACGCCTCGCATTCAGGAAACCCGCGCTCGTCTGGAACGCGCGTTGGACGAGTGGGATAGATAGACTATTCGTTCGATAAATCCGCTCTATAAACACCAATAAAGGAGCTGAAGGCCCCTTTAATTGTCTGATTGCTGACAAAATCCTTAAGTACAGGATGAAGCATTTTCCTGGCGTCAAAAACTGTGCTGAGGCGAGCGACTTCGCCGGATGCGTGGCAGGGACGCCGCGCAAGCCCGTGCCGCGTCTGACAAAAACGCGAAAAGCGTTTTTGAACAGCGTTTACGCTGGCCCGCAGGGCGAGCCACAGCATGTGGCGAGTCAACGCGTCACGGGCGGTCCGAACAGCGAAGGCGAACGCCGAAGGAACCGCGTCAGCGGCACAGTTTAGCCACCAGCCAGTGGTCAAGGAGAGGCGGCGTCTGAGTAACCGTGTTGCCAGTCAAGTATTTCAACTGGCTACCACCCCATAATTCTTGTCATACCGCTGCTGCGTATGCAGCACGCCATAACACAGATGGACCAGTTTCCTCATCGCCGCGCCTACCGCCAACATCTTCGCCT
>JAAIGE0100570074.1_pt1 | contig 15175 bp, 24 predicted proteins | sample 6487951 | NCBI WGS metagenome assembly JAAIGE01 (sample SAMN13974128, study PRJNA590717) | phyllosphere metagenome | biome: tomato field; feature: multiple bacterial spot infested tomato fields; material: tomato leaves; isolation source: leaves from tomato fields | host: Solanum lycopersicum ... | reverse complement strand
CGCTATGGATCGGCGCATGAAGCGCTGGAGGCGGCCGACCATATCGCTTGGGTTCAACAGCACCTCGTGCTTTCTTAAGGACACCGGTATGCTTTACGACGGACAGCGATTGGTCGAGGCGCTCTTGAGGCCGGAGGGGTTTGCCTGCCAGCAAACCTCCAAAGGCTGGGATTTGCTCCATCAAAATGGAGTGAGATTGCACGTCGTGATGGATCCCAAGCAGCCGGATCGGGCCCATGTTGCGGTCCCAGTACACGCCTTGAAACACCCCGCAACCTTTACAGCGTTTGTGCCCACGTTTTCCCCCACCTTGGTCCGCATCGCAACCCTTACCCTTGGGCCTGCGTCTTTGGTGGCCCAAATCGATGCCCAAATCGGTGGCTTGGCCTGGCGGCGCTTGCGCGCGCTGTCGCATGTGGTGGCAGCGCATTTTGATATCCCTCACGGGATTTGGGAAAACCATGGAAACCCATATTGGGGGCCCAGCCGGATCCGGTTGGACGGGACGTCGGTCGATGTCTGGGGCTTTTTGCACACGCATGGTCTTCAAGGTATGGAAGAGGAAGGGCTTTTTAAAATCCCTGATACCCTCTTTTTAAAGCCCTACCCATCAGCCCACGAAAAGATGAAAGCTGCGGAGGAGATCGAATGGGTGCGCACGCACATACAGATGGAAAACCATAGCCCTCTTTGAAAGAGACGGGTTTCAAAGAGGGGCGTGCTATGTGGGATTTCACCAAAGCGCCGGCCTTGATCGAGGCACTGAAGGATCCAAAAGGGTTTGTGACGCAAGATCTTTCGGTGCATATGGTCGAATGCCATCACACCAATGGGGTGTGCTTGCAGGCACAACGACTCAACCCTCATGAAAACGTGTGGTATATTTCGATCATTTTTCCCAAGGTTCAAACCTCTCTCTCCTTTGAGTCCTTTGAGCCCACCTTTTTGATGACAAAAGATACCAGCTTGATGGGCATGATCAACGCCACGTCCCAAGATCTTGTGCAAGATCTTTATGAACAAATGGGGGCCCTGGCCTGGGCGCGCGTGCGGGCGCTGTCGCATGTGGTCAGCACGCATTTTCAGATATCCCAAGGCGTTTGGGAAGAGGTTGGTTCGCACGATGCGATTTCTGTACAAAAACGTCCCATCGCCTTGCCCCCTGGATACAACAACATCCGCACGCTGTTGCAGCAGCACAACCTTTTGCTGATGCAGGCGGGGGGGAAATTTCAGCGCCCCAAAACCCTTCCCTTAGAGCCATATCCGTCCCACCATCTGACGATCTCCAACGCCCCACATATCGCATGGGTGCGCGAGCGCCTGGTTTTACCGGTATCAATGTTTTAAAATGGAGAAGACCATGCTGACCTATCCGGAAGCCGATGCCATACGGTTGATCGAGGCCCTGGCACGCCCCTCGGGCTGGCAGGCGCCCAAAGACGGATATTGGGCGCACGAGAACGGCTGTTGTTTTTCCATCGACCAACAGATCGTGCAAGGACGGTATGGCCTGGATGTAGAGCTGTCCCACGAAGAACTGCGCGTGTCGTCTACCAAATCCTCTTCTTTGTTTTTTCCAACGCTTGCCAAACAAATCATCACCACGCCCATTGCGCAGTTGCATCTTCCAAACCCCTTGAAAGATCTGTCTTTGTCAGACCTTCAAGAGATCTTAGACGCGCAAATCGGGCCAACGTCGGCGCGACGCTTGCGGGCGTTGTCGCACATGCTATGTGTCAAGCTTGACCTGCCGGCCAAAAGCCGTTGGACCTTTCACAGCGGCAAAGAGCAGATTCTACATGCGTCGGGTTTTACCATGCCTCTTTCTCAATCTCTTCGCTCGAAGCCAGATCTACAGCGGACACATTTGCAATACATGCTCAAAGATGGCTGTTTTCACGAGCCCACCGCGTTGCCGTTGGTTCCGATGACCTCCGCCCACGAAGCCCTGCTTCATGCCCAGGACCTCTCTTGGGTAGAACGCAACTTTTCTTGTTTTGCACAGACCTAAGGCCCATCTGCATAGAACCCCCTTGGGGTCTTGAAAGATCTCGCATGTTGCATCCCTTGCATGACATCCTCCATCGCACGCCCCTGACAGACTGGATCTGCGAAGCGCCTTTTACCGCAGGCCTTGCGTGTGGGTTTGGTGTGCGGTTTGAACCCAAAGCCTGCCAAAGTGAAGAAGGCCCCTATCATAGCCTTAAAGTGTGCGTTCGACACCAGGGCGAATGGTCCGTGCTCGAACATTGCATGATCGATGGGCCAGAATATGCGGCCTGTTCGTCTTTCCTGGATACCTTACACGTTTGGAAAGAGATCTGTTTTTACGATCGTATGTTGGATATCTATCAGCGCTTACAGCGCGCGTTGATTTTGCTGGAATGCCACGGCACTTGGCAGATCTCGATCGAGGCGCAAACGCTGATCGTGCACCCCCTGCTCCCCAAAAAGCCCCCTTCATCTCACGCCTTGTCCCCTGAGGGGTTGCCTGCGGATTTGGTGAAGGATCTGCTGGCTTTGGAAGACAACATGATCGTGCCCTTTGGGGAAGACCTTCGCGCCATGCCCGGTGAATTTCAGTGCGTTTTACCCGCATCGGCCCATCAACGCTTGTGTCTTTTCGACGACCCCCGTTCGGGCCCGGCTTAGGCCGTTGATTGGGCGGGCCTACACCCTCGGAGTCTTCATGAATTTTTTGTATACGCCCGTCATGGCGCGCTTTGTCCAGCGCACAGGCTTGCAACAGCCCACACCCAGCGGCCAAAGGCCGCCCGTGGTGGGAAACCCTTGAAGACGTTTTCATCCAGACACGAGATCCTGTCCTATGCTCGGGAGATCGCTTGGGTGGAGGCTGAACGGTCTGCTCTTTCAACCGCCTGATCTTGGAGATGGTATGTCTGCCCTTTTATATCCAACCGCCACCGCGCAGGCCTTGTTCGCGGCTTTGGCGAGTGAGGCGTGGTCTTTTGAAGACCAATACCTGATCCATGCCAACCACACGCGCCTGGGGCTTGAAGAGAGGCGCACGCCGCTAGACCCTTGGGGCCGCGCACGATGGCACGTCTGGCTAGAACATCCCGTGGCGTTGCAGGTGGGCTTTCAAGCGCACACCCCATCGGATTTTTTGTTTGAGCCGGCCTTTCAGGTCAAAACCGAAGATCTTCACATTGGCCATCTTTTGATCCAGACGCCCTTGACCCCGGCCTTGGTGATCGACGCGCTGTTGCGCCAGATGGGGATAGTCTCTTGGCGGCGCTTGCGCGCGTTGTCACACGTTCTCGCCCAAGACGGCTTTGAAGGGGGCGCGTATAGCGCCGCGCTCGACGATCACTTGGATATGCTCTATTGCGCCAAAGGTCTGGGCCATCAGCGGCCAGGCCACGTGGTGGATCTTTTGAAACGCGCAGCCCTCCAGCGCTTTACCCCAAGCGGTGTTTGGATCCAAACGTATGATTTGCCGTTGAAGTCGTTTGCCTCGGCCCATGAAACCCTTTCCTATGCCCAGGAGATCGCCTGGGTGAATCAGATGCTTGCCCTGTAAGGACCTCCATGCTTTCTTATCCCTTGCCCATAGCCTTAGGATTGTTGGAATCTCTCCGTGATCCCCGCTGGTCTTGGATCGATACGCATTTTGAACACGCCAACGGCACCCGGTTGCGTTTGACGCCACAAGACGTTGAGGATGAATTCCATCGACCGGTGGTCTTGGTTCATCTTGAATATGAGGCGGCGTTTGCGCCAAAGGGCGTGTTCTTTTTTACGCCGTCTTTGGAGATTACCCCGATCTCCATGGCGCTTGGCACGCTGTATGCGACCCCCTGTTTTGATCGGATCACCCCCCAAGATCTGCACATCATGCTCCATACGCAATGGGGGGTGTCGGCCCAACGCCATCTTCGCGCCTTGTCGCACGTCTTAGCCGAGCGTTTTGACGCCGATGGCGGCCGATGGGTGCGGTGTGGCGACTATGACGGCATCCGCACCGCCCAACAGCGCCACGTGGCCTTGCCGGTGGCTCATAACCGTATCCGCAAAACGATCGATGGCGAAGGGTGGAAAAGCTTTCAAGCCGACGGGCGCTGGATGCCGATAGAGGATATGCCCTTGCAGCGTTTTGCCTCGCATCATGAAACCATGGAGTTTGCGGACCATATTGCTCGTGTTCAGAAACTCTTATAATCTATAGAGGATCCTTATGCGTGTTTTTTTGCTCTACTACGACCACAACACGGGCGCGCGCGAAGAATGGAATACCTTCTATACGCCGTGTGAGGTGTTTTTAGACGATCTTGATCGTCGAGCGCGACGCGCCTTTTTGCTCGCGCAAGACCCGACCTTGCGCTTTCATGAAGACGACCTTTTGATCTGTTCCAATCTTTCCGCTCCCAGTTTGCTGTCATGATATCGGCCTCCCTTTGGGGAGGCCTTCTTTTGAAAGGCAAGCCTTCTGGACACGGGAGCGAGGCCTAGGTGCTGCCAAACGATTATCGTGGTGGAAAAACGATTAGAAATTCAAACTTTTGCAGAAAACCGATGACAACTGGCGCCACGCCAGAAACAGCCCATAGAGTTTTGCCAGACTTTGACGCAAAACTCTTTGAAACACAGACCCTTTCAGAAAGGCCTTGTATGTTCCATCCTTTTTTGCAGGCTTTAAGCACCCCTTTGAAGGACTGGACGGTGGGGGGCCTTTCGGGCCAACACCCTAGTGGATGTGTGCTGATCGGTCGGATCGTGCGATCGCGCCTCCTGCGCGAGGAGACCGAGGTCGAATATTATCTCCAAGCCAGCAGGCGCGACACCGGGTCCATGGTGATCTCCTTGCCGGCGGTGGTTTCAACCTCTGCAGATTTTTCCGAGCTGTTGTCCATTTTGCAGCGCCATATCGATTGGCCCAAAGCGATGTCTGCGCAATATGCCTTGGAGCAGCACCTGGCCTCACATGCCTATCCAACCCACGAGCATCCTCATCTCGATATTCCGCGCGTGAGCGCCTCTTGTCAGTCGAGATACGCGCTAGACGACGCTCTTTACCAAAAGCTGTTGGACTGCGCTGAGCTGTTGATTCCTCAAAAGGCGTCGCGTGTTTATTGCGCGTTGGGGGGATTTCAAGCCACCGCGAGCGCCTCTTCGCACGCCCGATTGGAACGCCAAGCCCAATGGCAGGCCTACTTCTCAAGCTCTGCGGCGGCCTAAACCCATGCGCAACCTTTGGAGTCTATGCTCATGAGTTCTCTCCTGGTTCATCGCATGGTTCAGCCCATGCTATCGTTGGTTCGCCAACACTTTCCCCAAGGCTTCATCGTCAGTGCCAGTTGGCGTCCAGACCGGCAGCGCTTTGGGTTGAACGATCTGGGATCGTGGTCTCAACGCCTAAAGCGCCGACTCCGCCCGCCATCGGCGGCGATCGCCCTTTTACAACAGCAGGTCTTTGCCGCCTTGCAGTATAGCGTTTCTCAGAACAACGCCCTCCAAGGCGATTGGCTGGCCTTGGTTCAGGGCCAAGAGGTCAATACCATGGAGGGAATCTGGAAAAAAGGCACGGGCACAGACGTCTTCCTCACGGCCTCTATGAACAGAAAAGCGCTATGCCAAACCCGCTATGATCCCCATGGATTGAAGCCCTTGATACAAGCGGCGATGCCGGAAAACACCACGCTCTACTATTCCCGCCAACATCCCCCTTCTGTTGCGCCTTTTCCTGACGCCTCTTTGCATGCCAAAATGCAGGCGGCCACGTTCGGGCCACAAGCGCAAGATATCGCGCTCTTGGCGCGATTGTATCCGTTCGCCCCGTCCCGTTCTACCGTATTTTTGTTTCAAGGCGATCAACCCTTTGGGGCGGTTTTTTACGACCAGACCGAAAACACACTGCCGCGATGGCTCGTGTGTGGAGGGCAGCCGTAAGGCTTCCCCCTCTGTGAAGACGTTTCTGATCCTGGTCAAAACTCCCCCACCCTTTCCCCAGGGCTCTATACAGAAGTCCTTGGCGGCTTCAAGAGGGCGCGTCTGAACTCTGTGATGGGGGTGTCTGAAACCCCCTCCCAAAACGTTGCCCTCTTCCACGCCCTCTTTCTTGACAACGTGCGCGGTTCTGCGCGTTTGGCCGCTTGCGGATATATCGGCATACCTTTTGGCTTCAATAGACCGTTCTTCCGCCAAAGACCTGGAACCCCGCTTGATCCTTGGAGATCTTTACCCTGTTTACGCCCCTGCATTGGCATATTTTCTCCTCCAACCTCTCCCATTGGTCCGTGGGCTCCGATCCCTTGATGGCCACGTATGAGGGCGTTGCTCTGCGCTTTGTCCCCATGTCCAGATCTGAAAATTTCGTGGGATCCTTTGACGCGCCTTCCATCGAGCTTCATATTTCTCAAAAATCCGGTTTTGGCCCTTGGCAACCGTTCGCCAGACTTCCTGTCTCGCAGGCTCCCTCAACGTTTGCAGAAAGTTTTGCGCTCTTAAAGCCCTTCTTGCAAGCGCAAACGGTTTTGGATATTGAACACGATTGGAAGCGGTGGTGTGTTGAACACGACTTCCAGGGCGACTGGAATGTCTTGGTCCTAGATGATGCGGTGTTTCCTTATTCCTCTGATGAACGGGCCACAGAGGAGATGCGTCAGCGAATGCCGGTATGGTTGATCGCGCGCTTGAAAACCTTGCAGCACTGCTTGATTCCAGATCCGCGCTCTTTATCGCTCTGCGTGATGGGGAATTTGGATATCACCTTGCCTTCGTCGCGTCATGAACGTTTGGCGTTTCTTCAAAAAGACCACGCGCGGCCGTAAGACGCTGTGCGCGTTGGATGAACCCATATAGAGAATATCATGCTCAACGCCACCCTCTTGTCGCTCAGCCCACACTTCCCCCAAGGGTTCATCGCGCGGGCCTCGTGGGGGCCAGATCGAAAGGCTTTTGAGGTCCAAGATCTCAGGCCCTGGTGGAAGCGTTTTGGGAAAAAAGCCCCGCCGGCCTCCATGGCCTTGTTGAAGCGCCATGTCTTGAAGATGCTGCGCGACAAGGTCTTGGCGGAAAACGCCGCCTACGGCGATGGATTGGTGTTGGTACGGGGCCAAGATCTTTCGATCTTGAAAGGCGTTTGGAGCCAACACCGTGGCACTTGGACCTTGCAGACATCGGTTGAAGGAACGCCTTTGCGCGAAAAACCCTATGACCCCCATCACGTGTGGCCTTTTGTCAAAGACTCCATGCCTTTGGAAACGGCCCTGGCCTATAGCTCTCAGGAGGATCTTCAAGGGTTGAATCCTTTGCCACAGGCTTCCATGCACGCCAAAATGCAGGCGGCCAGTTTTGGCCAACAGCCCAAAGATATCGATTTTTTGGCCGCGTTGCATCCGGTCATGATCGAAAAATCGGTGATCGCGGTGTTTCGCAGCACAGACGTGTTGGGCGGCGTGTTTTATTATCCATCGCAGGCCAAATTGCCGCGTTGGGTTCTTTGTGGATCGTTTGCAGATGTGTAAGAGCTGGTAAAGATAGGGGACCTGCCCCAGGTTTTTCCCCTTCTCCTGACAAAGGGCTTTGCTTTAGAGATGGCGTAGGCTTAGATCCATCCTCGCGATTTTTTTTCAAACAAGACGTTCCTTCCTTCGAAAACCCCCGACCTTTGGAGATCGGTGATGCATCCGCTTCATAACGTGATTCTTGCCTCATCTATTGAAGATTGGGTGTTGGCTTCTGCAACCTCGGCCGATTATCAGGGCTATCGCTTGTCCTTTCTCTCTGTCAAACAGTCTATTGTGTTTCAGGTGTCTCATCACGACGCGCCCTTGGAATCCTTGGCGTATGCCAAACTTCCCACCCCAAAGCCTCCAAACACCTTCGCGCAAGGATTGGCTGTTTTGCAATCGATGCTGGATGTGGCTTGTACGCAAAGATTAAGGGCTGCGGTTGTGGAAGCGTTGCTAGAGGCCGGGCACGGGGGGGCTTACGAGGTGGAATTGCACCTGGGGCGCATAGACGTGTTTCTGGATGGCCAACGCCTTGATTTGCCAAAACCCCTTGAAGAAACTTTGCGGGCAGGAGAATATCTGTTGTTTTCAACAGACGATCGCCTGGTGTGTGAGCAAGGCATGTTTAGAGGAGAACTCGCAGCCTCCTCTCATGCCCGCTTGCAACAGATGCAAGACGCCAAAGACTGCCTGGCGCAGACCTTACCCGCGCGCGCTTGCGCCTAAACCCTCCCGCGTCGTTTTGGAAAGGATAGCTCACATGCATCCTCCTCAGGTACTTGCCCAAACCTTTACCAACGATTGGTACTTGATCAACGATCGTCTCGCGCAATATCAACACTGGCGCCTGTCGTTCCTTGCAACCCATGACGGTGTTTTCTATCGCTGGGGAGAAGACCAAGGAGTGATGCGTCCTTGCGCGGTGGTCCAATGTGCGACCCATCATCCCACCACCTTTGCTCAGGCGTTTGATCGGTTGAAACATCTGACCGATCTTTCTTCTGTGGAGAGCGTGCGCGCCAGCGTGGAACGCTTTTTGTTGCAAGAGGGCTATGTGGGTTTGTATCGTTTGCATATCCTTCAAGAGATCTTGTTGTATGTGGAAGATCCTCGACATAACGCCATCGATCGTGTGCGTTTGCCCAAAGACCTGGAAACGACGATCTTGGACGCGCAGGATCTTTTGTTTTGGGACAAAAATAAGATGATGTTTTTTCAAGGAGAGCTGCGCGGCGTGTTGCCGCAGACACAGCATGCGCGTTTGCAGATCTTGCAAGAAACAGACCGACTTCTTGCTCCATTTCCATAGGAAATGGTTTTTTAAGGACTCTTACCATGATGGCGATGGAACTGGTCAAACAGTCGTTGAGTTTTGCTATTTTACACGGCCTTTTTCCATGCTTTGAAGACCCATGGGCATGGCACAAAACGTGCCCAAACCTCTTCGAACATCCCAAAGGATGTTCGATCAGACTTGCCGCTGCCAAATCCCATGACCGCTGCTATGCGGTCCATGCCACCTGGTTTGTCCAGGAGACGTCTGCCCGACATACCGCCTGTCTTGGATCCCTGTTTCTCTTGGAGCCGTCTTTGGAGGGCTTCCAGCAGGCCTTGCATCTTCAATGGGGCGCAGGCGCTTTGCAACGCGCCCGCGCCTTGTCTCATGTTCTTGCAGAAAAGTTCCATCTTGATGGCGGACACTGGAAAGACTTTTACGAGCGAGATCTATTGATCTCTAAAACCCACACCCAACACCCCCACTCGCTGGGGAGCAGCCGGGTCCATCAGGTTATCAAAACGCAGCACGTGTGTGTCTTGCAAGAGGCGCAGTTTGTTCCCCTCGACCATTTGGATCTGACGATCTTGCCCACCGCCCATGAACGCCTGCTTCTGGCTCAAGACATCGCCTGGGCTCGAGACCTGTTGGACTGACATCAGATGCTTGGTTGTTCTTTCCTTTTTACGGCGGGCAGGGCGTTTATAGACAAAAAACCTTGGGCTCAAAGCGGGTGGATTTTGCGCCCAAGATATGGAAAAGGACATCTTCATGCTGACGCTCACGCGCGATTTTCTCTCCTTGAGAACAGGCCGGTCGCAGGCTTTTGCGCGCGTGCAAGCCAGCACGGGATGGTGGTATTGGCGCGCCGTGGGCCAGAGCGCGGGCTTTCTCACCGACGACCAAATGCTGCTCAAAGGCTGGGTGGGCGGTGAGCGCTTGACGCCGGAGCGTTTGCGCAATCGGCGTCTTTGCTGGAACATGCGCCAGGCGCGCCAGAACACCGGCGAGCGGCGGGCCTATTTTGTGCAGATCGCGTGGGCGGTGCATCGCCGACATCCAGACAAAGCGTAAGGCCCATCCTCCCCGGCATCAAACGGGGTTTTCAAAGGATTTTATCATGATCGTTTTGGACGAAGGCCCGCGCGCCCAGCCTTGGGTCTCTCCGCCCGTGGCGTTGGGGGTTTTTCAAGAATGGCACCTGGCGATGCTCGATGGACTGTTGTTGGGAGGCATGCTCCAAGACACCGATTGGGTGTGCTATGGTTTGTCGATGGAGCATCAGATCGTTTCCGGCGGCTTTCAAACGTTGTATCGGCCGTCCAAGCTCTTTGGGATCTTTCCCGCCCAAGACACCGCAAGCTTTGTGCAAGTGCTCCAACGGGGCGTTGGAGGCTACGACAAAACCCAAGGCATGGAAGCTTTGGCGCGGTTGACCATGGAAGGTGCGCAAGACGATGAGGACGCGCGTCTTTCTATCCAGCATGGCCAGGTGCTTTTGTCGTTTGACAACACCAGCGTCGTGCTCGCACCCGCCGATCTCTTGCAAGGGGCGTGTTTTCGCACACGTGGTCAAGAAGGGGTCGAATATCACTCGTATCAATATCTTCGCCCCGATCCTTCTCTGACGGCTCATGAACGCCTGCGTTTGCGGGCGCAGGTCGAGGGTGTTTTTCCAGCGTTTTTGAAGGATCTGTGATGCTGTCTCCCACGCCTTGGCATACATCGCTTGAGCTGTTGCATACGATCGAGGATCTGGTGATCTTGCGGCTCGATCACCTGGTGTTGGCCGCGCGCTTTCAACAAGGCAAAGACGATCTCGAAAAAGCCTGGCATGTGTGGCAGGCCCGGATTTCTTTGACCGAAACGACACGCGGCTGGACGCGCACGTATAGCCCCAAGTGGGAGGCCGATTTTGGCGTCTTTCCAGGCCAAGACGGCGTGATCTGCGCGATCAACGCCGCTATCGATGGATGGGCACGGGCGCGCGCGCTTCAAGGCCTTGCGCGCTTGTATCTTGATCAATACCACAAAAACCACGGCCTGTCTATGTCGGGAAGCGCACCGTTTTTGTCCCACGCCATCACCGATGCGGTGTTTGTTTCCACCAACGCCCAAAAGATCTTTGAATATCCCCATGGATCAGAGCTGCTGGCAGGGGCGCAGTTTTTTCGCCAACAGCCCTATTGGCAATATCGGCGGCATTGGTCGTGTTTTGACAAACATCCTTTGTCGTTGCATGAAAAAATCCAGCTGCGGACGCAATTTTTAGAGATCTTTCCGCAACACGAAGCGTTGTTGCCGCAAGGGTGATGGTTGCGTCTTTGGGAAATCACCCCATCTTCTGCTAAGGAGTATATCATGGCTTTATCCCACATTCCCTCGACCGAACATTTTGCGATTTTGACAGAAGTCTCGGTCTATATCCCCGGCGACGAGCGATCACAATCGCATCCCGGCCACGGCTATCCCGCCTCAACCGAGACGTATCTTTCTTACGAGGCCTTCACCGATCGCGCGCTTTGGGAAGAAAAGGTGCAACTTTTGCACGCACGCGGCACGCGTTTTCGAGCGATGAAGGTTCAACCCGCCCACATGGCTTCATCCTTACACATTCAGGTGTGACATGACCCCTTTTCCAGATTCTATGATGTTTATCGTCGATATGGCCACGACTGCCATGAACGAGGCGTTTGAACGCGCCAAGGCCCAGGTGGGCCGGCCTTTGACGCTATCGGATCGCGGCGCTTGGCGCTTGGAAGAACATTCCGCGCGCGTCATCATCGACGATCTCATGCCAGACAAAAGCCATGTGTTGCAGTGGATGAATTCTGAGCCTGCGCTCTTGGATCTGGCCTACTCGCCCAGAGACACCCACGAGTTTCGCCGATTGTTCCCCCAAGACCGGCCGCTTTATGCCTCGTTGGCGGCTTGGGAGATTGTGAAAGAGACTTTGGTGCAAGCGCTGGTGTGGCATTTGCGCCCCAAGATGGATGGAAAGTTCGTCTAAAAACACCTCAGGCTGGGGGCTTTTGGCGCAAGCCCCCAAGCCTTGGAGATGAAGTTTTCTTCATCCGCTATCTTTTGTTGAAAACTACGCTAGATATCCTCGATATCCAAGGCCGCGATCCGCGCCCCATGGTTTTGTCTTTTTTTTGAAGGGACGTTTTCATGAGCTGCTTTCCCACCCACTTCCGCGCGCCCCTCTCGGCCTCGGAGTATCGCGCCAACAAGACCACCCTCGATCGCTTGGTCATCAAAATGGTGAAAAAGGCCCAGAAAAAGGGCAAGATGCACAAGGTGTCGCAGATTCTCGACGCCGCCCAGCGATCGCGCCTGGCGTTGGAAGCGGCCCGCCTCAACACCTCCGCGCCGTCCAATGACGCGTGGGAAGATATTCGGATCGCCGCCTAACCCCCTCGTTTTCAAGGATCTTTTCATGCAGCTCAATCCCTCTCAGACCATGGGGGCAGTGGCCTCCGTGCGCGGCCAGCAGATCGTGTTTTCGATCTATCTCCCCGGCCCCAACAGCAGTTGGCTCCTGAACGGAGAAGTCGTGTTTCACGGCGAAAATCACGGTTTTGGGGCCGTGCAGGCCCCGGAAATTGCCCAAAAGGCGCTGGTGTATTTTGGCACCCACGGCCAATGGCCGCGTTTGCGCGATCTTGTAGAGCCCGCACCGGTGGCTTGACCTTGGAAAAGGTCTTGCCTGCATAGCCTCCCCGCCCTTAGGGACGGGGTTTTCCAAAAGGGCTTACGATGACGCCCAAATATCTCCACCACGCCACGCGTAAGGCCAACGTGGCGTCTATCGAGCAACATGGCCTGCTTACGCGCCACTACGGCGAGGTCCATGGCGGCATGGAGATCCATCCGCCCAAGCCCGCTGTATATCTGGCCAGAGACCGGCGCTCCAACAACTTGCACCGCGATCTCTTTGATGGCGCGCCCCTGGTGGTTTTGACCATCGACACCTCCTCTCTCGACCTCCAAGAGATGTGGCCCGACGACGCCCTTTACACCGCCTTTGGCCATGAAGAGGTCTTCACCACCGCCCGGCAGGTCGCCCGCGCCTTCGATCTTTCCCTCCCAAACGCCAAAGACCTGCTGGTGCGCTTGGAAGACGCCCGCGACGACGCCTTGCCCCTTCTCCTAAAGCCTTGCTGGTCTTGGTATCTGTCCTGGCGGCGGGGTGGGGAAGTGGCTTATACCGCTGACATTCCCGCAAGCGCGATCGTCAAGGTCCAAGACCTTTTGTAAACTTGCCTTTTCACCAAAAAAGCTTTATCTTCTGGTCTTTGGAGAGACACCATGGCCATCAAACGCGTTACCTAAAAAGCCCTTTGCAGGGCTCTGTCTTTGGAGGGCATGATGAACGTTGTGTTTTGCCAAGACCCCTTGCAGCCCCATTTGGTTGATGCCGCCTATCGCGCAGAAGCGCACGCGTTTGCGCAACAGGGGTTCTCCATCGCTCTGGTCGATCACGACCTGATCGAGGCCCAAGACTGGGGCCGGGCTTTGAAACATCTGCCACCAGGCACGGGCCTGTATCGCGGCTGGATGCTCAGCGCGCCACGCTATGCCCACCTGCACGAGCAGATGCAGGCAAGGGGCTTGGAGTTGCTGCAAACCCCCCACATGTATGCCTTGTGTCATCATATGCCCCAGCAGTATCCTTTTTTCCAAGACGTGATGCCTAAAACCATCGACATCCCGATCCAGGCCGATTTGGCCCGGGCGCTTTCTCCTTTCGGATCCGCTCCGATCGTGGTCAAGGATTGGGTCAAAAGCCAAAGTGGATATTGGGAGGAGGCCTGCTATATTCCCAACGCCCAAGACACGCCTCACGCTCAAGCGGTGGTCGATCGCTTTTTAGCGCTTCAAGGCTCCTCTTTCTGCGGAGGCTTGGTGTTTCGGGCGTATCATCCTTTACAAAGGGTGCAAGGCCAAGTTGTGGAATGGCGTAGCTTCTTTTTCCAAGGCCGGTTTTTAGGCGTTTGGCCCCGAGGGCCGTTTGAAACGCCGCCGCCGTTGGCGCAGATGCTGACGCTCGGCGCCCGGGTGCCTGCCACCTTTTTTTCTTTGGATATGGTCCTGACAGAGGCGGGGGACTGGATGCTGATAGAAATCGGCGATGGGGGCGTCTCAGGCGTGCCGCCTGGAGCGATGGCAGAGTTTGTGGCCTCTTTTTCAAGCGATCGGGGGGCCTAAGGGCCCCCTTTTTTTTATCAAAGGTCCACCGGACCTCTTTCAGCCCTTGTTCTTGACCATCAGATAGACCCTGTGTCTGGCGAGGGATGGTCTGTTCGAGCTTTATAGAAAAAATAGCTCCAAGAGAGTGAGGACATGGGTCCTCTCTTGGAGTTTGGCATGCTCACCCTTTCTTCTGGTTCTCTTTGGGAAAGCCCCGCCCAGGTCTTGGTCAACACCGTCAATTGCGTCGGCGTCATGGGCAAGGGCATTGCCTTGGAATTCAAGACGCGCTGGCCCCAAATCATGCCCGCCTATCAACGCGCTTGTCAAGACGGCTCCTTGCGTCCAGGCGTTGTGCAGTTTCTCCCGTTGCCGAAGGACCGGTGGGTGGCTAATTTCCCCACCAAGCTTCATTGGCGCGACGGCTCTCAGTTGGCCTGGATCAAAGACGGCCTTCCGTCCTTGATGGGCGGCATGCAAGAGCGCGGCTTGCTCTCGGTCGCGATGCCCGCGCTGGGCTGTTCCAATGGTGGTCTGTCCTTTGATCAGGTGCGACCCCTCGTGGAAGAGGCTTTCTCCCATAGCCCGTTGCAAGCGACGCTGTTTGCGCCAGGAGAGCCGGTTTTGTCGTTTGGCCTGCACAAGGGTAAGCCCTTGTCCCAGGTGCCCACAGGCTATCTACGCTGGCTGGCCCAAAACGCCCACACCCCAGATCTGCGCCAGCAGGCCCAGACTGAACTCGATCGTCGATAGGAGCCGATATGCGCTGGATCGTTCTGCTGGCGTGCCTCTTGGCACATTCTGCTGCGGCGTCTTCTCGCTTGGAAGAGGTGGTGCAAAGGCAGTCTTCGTGTTTTGCGCCAGAAGTGTCTCAGCGCCATAAACAAGCGACGGTGATGCTCTACGGCCGGCGAGACGATGGCGCGCGCGTGTTGGGCACGGCCGTGGTGGTCAAAACACCTCATGGCACGCGTTTGCTCACCGCCTATCATGTGCCGGCAGAATTTCGGCAGATCTTGCAGCAAGACCAGATGGAGGTTTATGCCTCCCATGGTGTGTTCTTGGGATGGGCAACGATCATGGTGCGCGCCCAACAGGCGCACGCGTTCATGGGACAAGACACCCACGTGTTGGCATCTGATGTCGCGATGCTGCGCATGCACGATTCAACCCCTGCCTATCGCGCCATTGAAGGCGTAGACCTCGCGCCCCAGTTGTCCTCTCATGT
>JAAIGE0100663065.1_pt1 | contig 15198 bp, 19 predicted proteins | sample 6487951 | NCBI WGS metagenome assembly JAAIGE01 (sample SAMN13974128, study PRJNA590717) | phyllosphere metagenome | biome: tomato field; feature: multiple bacterial spot infested tomato fields; material: tomato leaves; isolation source: leaves from tomato fields | host: Solanum lycopersicum ... | reverse complement strand
TCCCTCTCCTGTCCCCGGCGGTCGCCGGAGTGTCCGCCCGGAACTCTACTCTGAGAGTTCACTGGGGACGAGGGGTTGACCCGTTATTGTCTGACCACAGGTTTCGAGCGGACGGCCTGAACGATCGCGTCGACGATCACGAAGCCGGCGAGGGTCACTCCCACGAGCGGCAAGAAGAAGCCGATGGCGATGGATGCCGCGACGATCAGCGCGACTCCCCAGAGCGGTGCTCTGGGAAGAGCCTCGGCCGGCGGCGAGCCCACCTTCTGGGTCGGACGTCGGGTCGGCCGCCGCTTGAACCACATGAGGTAGCCGAGCACCACCATCGTCGCGATACCGGACGCGACGACGAACAGCACGATCTGGTTCACCAGCCCGAACATCGTTCCCATGTGCAGGTCGATCCCCCACCGCGCCAGCTTCGCCATCACCGGGTAGTCGGCGAAGTCGACGCGGTCGACGATCTCGAGCGTGTCGCCGTCGACCGATACGGCGTCGACCTCGGTCGGAAAGCTGCGCTGGATCTCCTGCACGACCCAGGCCTGATCGCCGGCGGCCGGCGGCCGGATCTCGATGAGACCGACGTCGATGTTCTGCGCCTGACCGGCCTCGAGCACGGCATCGAAACGGTCGGGGTCGATGTCGACCGTCGACGGCGCGACCACGCCGTGGTCGGCGTGCGGGTCGGCCCCGCCCTCGGTTCCGGCGCTCGCGAGCGTCGTCGTGAGCGCCGGGGTCTGCCACGACAGCGCAGCCCGCAGCGTCGAGACGTTGGCTCCGCCGTAGGTCGACCAGGTGATACCGGTCGCCGACAGGAAGAGAGCGCCGAGCACCAGCCAGATGCCGAGCGAGGCATGCCAGCCGAAGATTCGTTTGTACCCGCGGGCGCGGCGGTTCGGTCCCCGCACCATCTCTCGCTTCGAGCGGGCGCGGCGCACCCGCACGATCCACAGCACCAGTCCCGCCGCGGCGACGATGCCGAGCCATGACGCGGCGAGCTCGCTGTAGAGCCGACCGGGCTCACCGAGGTTCAGGCTGCGGTGCAGCTGGTCGACCCACGTGCGCAGCGGCAGGGCACCGCTCGTTCCGTACGCGGTCAGATCGCCGCGGATCTCGCCCGTGCCGGGGTCGACGAAGATCGCCCGGGTCTCGCTGGGGCCGAGCCCGTCTTGCGCGAACATCACCCGAGTCGTGTCTCCGGGCTGCGGGGCGGGACGCACCGCCGCGAGGGTGGCTTCACCGTCGACGTGGTCCTGCGCGACTCGGACCTGGTCTCCGAGCGACAGCTGCGAGTCGCTCACCGGAGCCCGCAGCTCGTGCGCGTACACCGCCTGCTCGATCTGGGGTGTCAGCACGTAGAGGGCGCCGCTGACGGCGGCGACGAAGATGAAGGGTCCGACGAGGATGCCGGCGTAGAAGTGCAGTCTGAGCATCAGGGCACCGAACCAGCCGCGCGAGCGGCTCGATCGGTCGGGGGATTGCGGATCTTCCGCGGCGGAGCGCGCGGCGTTGTCGGGCAGGGTGGCGGACATGTCTCTCCTGGTGTCGAAGCCTGGTGTCTAGGCCTCGTGTCGAGGCCCCGGGTCGAGGCTGCGTGTCGTAGCGAAGTCGGGTGAGCGCGCGCACGCGCGACGCCCCGGCGGCGCCGGGACGTCAGATCGACAGGAGAACGGGTGGGCCCCGCCGAGCGGGCGCGACGATCAGCGGATGCGGCAGCCGCAGCGTCGACGATGGGATGGGTGCCCGCATCCGTGCCTGCCCGGCGGGAAGAGCCGGCGGCGCCAGCAGACGGATCATTCGGCGCGCGAGCCGGTCGGCTTGGCGAATGAGCGTGATGACGAGCCGCTCGCCGCGGTGCAGCAGCACGACCGTGAGCACGGCGGCGAGGACATGTGCGAGCCACATCAGGCCCGATGCCGCGCTGAGCGCCAGCGCATCGGACGTCTGGCCGATCGATTCCGCCAGCGGCATATGCGCCGCGTGGTGCGAAGCTGCGTGGTGCATACGCGCCGAGGTGGCGGAAGCCGCCGGAGCGCAGACGATGAAGAAGGTGTGGAACAGCACCTGCGCGGCGACGACGGTCAGCGACAGGCGCGCGACCGAGAGCCGCCTGCCGACGAGAAGGGTGGCGACGACGAGCGACACCGCCCAGACCAGCAGCACTCCGACCAGCGCGGGCGGTTCGCCGCCGGCCACGACGTGCGAGAGCAGGGCGACGAACGTCGCGACCGACGCGGCGGCGGCCGCGCGGGTCACGCGCAGCTGTCGCCCGGTCGTCATCGTCGTTGTCTCAGCGTCGCGGCGGGCTCAGACGCCCACGCGCTGGAAGGCGTCGAGGCTGATGCGCTGCTCGAGCACGGTCTTCGCCCACTCGCGCGCGGAGTGCAGCGAGTGGTCGCGGTAGTTGCCGCATTCGAGCGCCGAGACGCCCGGCACGTCGACCCACTCGGCGTCTTCGGCGATGAACCGCAACGCGTCGGTCAGCGCGGCGACGACATCGGCCACGGCCGGCTCGCCCCACATCAGCAGGTGGAAGCCGGTTCGGCAACCGAACGGAGAGATGTCGATCACGCCCGCGATCCGATCTCGCAGCAGGCCGGCGAGCATGTGCTCGAGCGTGTGGATGCCGGCGGTCGGGATCTCGCCCGCGTTGGGCTGCACGAATCGCACGTCGAAGTTGGTCAGGGTTCCGCCGTCGGGCCCGTGCTCGACGCCGATGCGACGCACATAGGGTGCGAGGACAGCGGTGTGGTCCAGCGCGAAGCTCTCGATCTCGGCCACGGGAAGCCCCTCTCCGGAACACCGCGGGCGCACGCGTTCCGCCGCCAGAGTATCCCGGCACCGGGCCAACGACGATCACTCCGCTCCCAGGGGTTGTCCAGGGTTCGAACACGAACCGTCCAGAAAGAGGGCGCAGACTCGACGAGTTTTGTGCGTCGACCCGAGACGCCCGCCCCGCGTTTCGCGGCGGCGCCCGCAACATCGAAGGAACGCCCCTGTTCGCATGAGTTCTTCCCAGACGAGTCCGCCCGCCCGCACCCGACGCGAACTGCGTCACTCGGCCCGGAGCGCGCGGCGCGCGTTCCGCCCCGCCGGCGTCATGCTCGGCGTCGCACTCGGCGTCACCGCGATGGTCGGCACCACGGCATCCGCCGCTGTTCCGATCGCGTCGCCGATCATGCAGCGCGCGAGCCTCGTCACCCCGGCCGCCGCCGGTGGAGCTCAGCCGCTCGAGCGGATCGAGCGCACGGCCGACACTGCTCTGAGCGAGGCCGACGCCGCGGTGCTCGACGCCGCCACGACGACCGCAGACGTCGCCGCGGCCGCACTGCCGATCGAGGGTGAGCTGACCGTCGACACCGCCGAGCTGCGCGAACGTGCCGCCGTGCTCGAAGACGCGTCGCTGCTGCCGGTGCTCCTGCCCGAGCTGACCGAGCGGGTCGCCGACGAGACCGAGGACGTTCAGTCTCAGACCGCCGACCTGCGCGCCCGCCTCGACGAGGCCCTCGCGCAAAAGGCCGCTGACGAAGAGGCCGCGCGCGTCGCCGCCGAACAGGCCGCTGCCGCCGCTGCGGCCGAAGCCGCCGCTCAGGCCGAGGCCGAGCGCGCCGCGCAGGAAGAAGAGGAAGCCGCGTCGTCGACGTCGTCTCTGCCCTCGGGCACCGCACCTGCGTCGGGTGACAACTCCCCCGCCGGCGCGCAGGCCACCGCCGCGAGCATGCTCGGCGGCTACGGCTGGGGCGACGACCAGTTCTCGTGCCTCGTCTCGCTCTGGAACAAAGAGTCGGGCTGGAACTACCAGGCCCTGAACAGCTCGAGCGGTGCCTACGGCATTCCGCAAGCGCTGCCCGGAAGCAAGATGGCCTCGGCCGGCGGCGACTGGCAGACCAGCGCTGCCACGCAGATCCGCTGGGGACTCGGCTACATCTCGGGCCGCTACGGGTCGCCCTGCGGCGCCTGGGACCACTCGCAGTCGGTCGGCTGGTACTGACCGACAGCGAGCACGATCGCAGAACCGCCCGTCACCACGATTCATCGGTGACGGGCGGTTCGCCGTTCGGGTGCTCAGTCGTCGTCGGACGTGCTCGCGATGCGGTCGGCATCGATGCTCGACACCTGGGCGTCGTCGACCTCTTCGTCGAGCACCTCTTCGCCGTCGACCTCACGGGTCGCGACGTTCTCGTCGTCGTGACCGGTGAACACTCCGGGCGGAACGATCGGGTTGTGGTTGGTCATGAGAGTCCATCCCTTCTGTTGCCGGTGACGCTAGCCGGGCGCCGCACGCCGACCCATCGCCTTGTGATCCACCCGCGGCGGGTGTAGCGATCACGCGCCGCGAATCGTGATGGGATGGGGGCGTGACCTCGTTCGACAACTCGCTGTCGGTGACCCTCTCGGGCGTCTCCGACCTGCCGGCCGACGCGCTCAAGGCTCTGTATCGCGTGACGGGCAGGTCGACCGTCGAGCTGCGCGAGGCGATCCGCGCCGGCGAGCCCGTCTACGCCGCCAGCCTGTTCGGACGCGACCACATCCAGGTGGCGCCGCGGCTGGAGCGTACGGTGAGCCTGCTCGAGCAGTGGGGGCTCGCGTTCAGCATCCATGAGAACGCCGACGGCGAACGCGACGAGATCCCGGTCGAGACGATGCGCGAGATCCTCGGTGCCGACGCCGGCTGAACAGGCGGGCGGCTGAGGCCCTGCTCGAGACTCGCCGCTCAGGACTCCCCGCTCAGGCTTCGCCGGGCCGGGGCGGGCGCACGACCCAGCCGACACGCTCGAGCGCGGCGGCCAGACGGTCCGCCGCCGCGTGGGCCGCATCGAGCGACCGGCCCGAGCAGACGTCCACGGCGAGCGGGGGCGGGTCGGCGAACTTCGGTATCTGCACCTCGGCCCAGGCATCGCCGCCCAGCACCACTCGGGGCCAAGCACTCCCGGCGTTCTCGACCGAGCCGTCCGAGACGAACGCGATGGTGTCGAGCGCGTCGGGCTTGGCGATGGGAAGGTCGATGACGAGCGTCACGACGAACGGAGGGTTCGGGATGCCGCTGTCTGCCGGGGTCACGGCATCCATTCTGCGCCTCGGCGGCCGAGGATCACGAAAAGATAACGAGACCCCTTGCGCCTCGTTATCTGGCCGTTATAAAGTGCTCGCACGGTAGCTGTTTTGCTGTGGCAGATGCCGGCATGTGATTGCAGGACACTCTTGGTGCAAAGGGACGAGGGCTCGACCGAAAGCCTCTTCGGTCGGGCCCTCAACTGCGTTCTGCGGCCGCCGATCACGTCTGCAGCGGAGATACAGTTGACGCCATGACCGATCGCCGCCTCGCCGTCGCTGCGTGGGAGAGCCTCTTTCGCGCGCAGCACGAGATTCTGGGCGACATCAGTACCGACTTCGGTGACGACGAACTGAGCCAAGCCGAGTACGACGTGATGCTGACGGTCTCACGGTGCCCGCAGAACTCCACACGACTGCGCGATATCACCGCGAACTCGCTGATCAGCCAGCCGAGCGTCTCGAGGCTCGTCGACCGGATGGTCACCCGCGGGCTCGTCACCAAGTGCGGCGACCCGGCGGACGGCCGCGGCGCCGTCGTCTCGGCGACCCCTGAGGGCCTGGCGGCGTTCCGCCGGCTCGCGACCGCCCACGGACGCACCATCGCCGACCGTATGTCGGCGCTGTCGAACGACGAACTCACCCAGCTCGCCGATCTCACCGCGAAGCTGCGTCGCCCGCGTTGACGCAGAACCGCCCCGGTCCGGACGGACGCGGGGCGGTCTGTTCTGCTGTCGAGGCGCGAAACCGGTCGGTCTCAGTTCTCGATCGGAGTCGGCTCGTCGGCGCGGTGGGCGCGGCTCTCGGCGACCGGCATGGCCGAGGCATCCGACGTCACCTGCACCTTGCGCGGCTTGGCCTTCTCGCTGACGGGGATCGTCACGGTGAGCACGCCGTTGCTGTAGGTCGCGGCGATGCCGTCGGTGTCGATGCCCTGGCCGAGGTTGAGCTGCCGCAAGAAGCTGGCTGCTTCGCGCTCGCGGGTGATCCACTTGACGCCGTCACCGGCGGCAAGGGTGCGCTCGGCACGGATGGTCAGCAGCTGGCCGTCGACGTCGATGTCGACCGAGCCCGGGTCGATGCCGGGCAGGTCGGCGGTGAGGACGTAGTGGTCACCGTCGCGGTAGAGGTCCATCGGCATGCGGCGCGGGCCGCGGCGCGTGTCGAGGAGGCTCGATGCGAGACGGTCGAGGTCGCGGAACGGGTCGTAGGTGGCCATCTTCTCTCCTTCGTTGATTCGTCTAAGTTGAGCCTTAGTGGCTCAAGTTGAGATTAGCACTCTCCACCGTCGAGTGCCAGATTTTCTCGCACGGCGAACGGCGCCCGCGAGTCAGCGTGACAACGGGGCGCGTCGAACCCGCGTCAGCACTCGACGACGTTGACCGCGAGTCCGCCCTCGCTGGTCTCCTTGTACTTGTGCGACATGTCGGCACCGGTCTGACGCATGGTCTCGACCACCGCATCGAGCGAGACGTAATGAGTCCCGTCGCCGCGGAGCGCCAGCCGAGAGGCCGTCACGGCCGTCGACGCGGCGATCGCGTTGCGCTCGATGCACGGAATCTGCACGAGCCCGCCGACCGGATCGCAGGTCAGGCCCAGGTGGTGCTCCATCGCGATCTCGGCGGCGTTCTCGATCTGCGCGTTGGTGCCGCCCATCACGGCCGTCAACCCGCCTGCGGCCATGGCGCACGCCGAACCGACCTCTGCCTGGCAGCCGCCTTCGGCTCCCGAGATCGAGGCGTTCGCCTTGAACAGCGAGCCGAGCGCCGTGGCCGTGAGCAGAAAGCGTCGGATGCCGCGCCGTCGCTCCATCTCTTCGGCGGCGAGGCCCGAGTCGGCCAGATACCGCCACCAGTACATCGCGACGGCGGGCAGGATGCCGGCGGCCCCGTTCGTCGGGGCGGTCACGACGCGTCCGCCCGAGGCGTTCTCCTCGTTCACGGCGAGCGCGAACGCCCCGAGCCACTCGCCCGGCAGTTCGCGTCCGCCGGCGGCCTCGGCTGCCTCGAGCTGAGCGCGCAGCGCCCCGGCGCGACGGCGGACGCGCAGCATGCCCGGCAGCGTGCCGTCGGCGTGCAGCCCGGCGTCGACGCATCCGGCCATCGCATCCCAGATGGCGTCGAGTCCCGCCGCGACGTCGGCCTCGGGCCGCAGCGTCTCTTCGTTGGCGCGCGCCATGCCCGCGATCGTGAGTCCCTCTCGAGCGCACAGGTCGAGCATCTCGGCCGCGGTGTCGTAGCGGTGCGGGAACGGATGCCGTGGGCCGCGCACATCCGCCCCCTCGCGGCGGATGAACCCACCGCCCACCGAGAGATAGGTCTCGTCGGCGATCACGCGGCCGTCGGCATCCCACCCCACCAGGCGCATCGCGTTGGGGTGCGCCGCCAGCCGGGTGCGCGGCTCGAACGAGATGTCGCCCTTCGCGAAGGCGACCGGGTGAGACCCGTCGAGCAACAGGCTGTCACCGTCGCTCCAGCCGGTCCACGCCCCGCGCACCGCGTCGGGCTCGACGGTCTCGGCATCGTTGCCCTGCAGGCCCGCGACGACCGCGTCGGGGGTTCCGTGGCCGATGCCGGTCGCCCCGAGAGACCCGTACAGCGTGCACCCGACGCGGACGACGTCACGCAGCGCGCCGGCGCGTCCGAGGCGGTCGGCGAAGTCACGACCGGCGCGCAGGGGGCCGACCGTGTGGGAGCTCGAGGGTCCGACACCGATGGAGAACAACTCGAACGCCGAGACGTAAGCGCTCACGACCCCAGGGTACGCCCGCCGCGACGCGTTCGGCCTGCGTCACCCTCGCCTGCGTCACCCTCGACTCGGCGTCAACCCCGTCGCCGGTCGCGAGGGCGCCTTCTACGCTCTGCTGGTGCCGAAGACCTCCCCCCGCATCAGGCTGTCCGCCGTCGCCCGAACGGCGGGCGGCGAGGTCTTCACCTCGTCTCGCCTTCTGCTGGCTGCCAAGACCGCGCTGGCTGCGGCGATCGCCTGGTATCTGGCCCCGCTCGTTCCCTTCGCGAGCTCGGAATACTCGTACTACGCGCCGCTGGGCGTGCTGGTCAGCATGTATCCGACCGTCGCCGATTCGGCCCGCGCCGGCGTTCAGGCACTCGTGGGCCTCGCGATCGGCATCGCGCTCGGACTCGTGGCCTACGTCATCGTGACGGGCCCGAGCCCCCAGATCGTCGGCGTCGCCCTCGTGGCGGGGGTGGGCGTCGCGCTCAGCGGCATTCGCGCACTCGGAACCGGCCGCGACTGGATCGCCCTGGCGGCCCTCTTCGTCCTGCTGCTGGGGGCTCGCGACCCCGAGGGGTATTCGACGTCGTACCTGGTCACGATGGCGTTCGGCGTGCTCGTCGGGGTCGTCGTCAACCTCGTCGTGGTGCCCCCGATCTACGTTCGCAAGGCGTCGACCCGCCTGTCGACGCTGCGTGACGACGTGGCCGCGACCCTCGAGCGCATCGCCGACGACACCCGGGCGGGCACCGAGCCCGATGCCCAGGACCGGTTGATCACGATCCTGAACGACGTCACCTCAGACGTGTACGAGGCCGAACGCAGCCGACGAGCCAACCCGATGGGACGTCTGCGCCGCGCCACGAGCGAAGAGAACAACCGGCGTCTGCGCGCGCTCGAACGTGCGGTGAGGCAGACCATCGAGCTCACGTTCGCGGTCTCGGACCTCGAGACGGGGCCGGATGCCGAGCCCCACCGCCGACGGCTCGCCGACGCCATGCGGGCCACCGCCACGACCGTCTCGATGTCCGTCAACGACACCGCCATGTCGGCGGCGGTCGACAGCGCAGAGCGCGAGCTCGCTCGTTTCGTGCGCGAGGCACCCGGCTCATCCGACGGCCGGGTCACGGCGTGGGCACGTTCCGCCGTCTGTCTCGATCGCATCATCGACACCGCGCGCCGATTCCTGTGACACGGCCGGCGCCGGGCCGTCGCGCCGGGCGACCGGGCCGCACGGGCCGCCGGACCGCCACGCCTCACAGGCCCAGAACGCGCCGAAGGTACGGCCCGCGGAACCTGCCGTCGGGGTCGAGCCGCCGGGCCAGCGCCCGGAAGCCCTCGAGCCTGGGCAGCGAGGTGCCGATCGGCATCGAGAACACCTTGCCCCAGTGCGGTCTCGGGTCGAACGGCGCGAGGGCGCTCTCGACGGCGACGATGGCGGATGCCACGGCATCCGGCTCGTTCTTCCACGTGAAATGGATGCAGACGCTGTCGCGGCCGTACGCCGGCGAGAGCCACAGGTCGTCGGCGGCGACCGTGCGCAGCTCGCTGACCAGCAGCGCCGGCTCGACGACGTCGGCGATCGCGCGCACCGACGCGATCGCGCGGGTGGCCACGGTGCGGTCGACGAAGTACTCGGTCTGGATCTCGTCGCCGTTCGAGGGCGTCGCGTCGATGCGGAAGTGCGGCAGCCTGTCGCACCAGTCGCCGATGTCGCCGCCCTGCGCGGTGGTGTTGTCGAGTCCCGAGGCAGCCGGCGACAGCGCTGCCACTGGACGTCGGCGGGCGCTGAGCACTCGATCGGGCATCTCGCGGGGCGAGGCATCGTACATTCGCTCTTTCACCCACAGGTCGCCGGCGACCGGCGTTGCCCACCGGGTGAAGACGCTGACGCTGTAGCCCGCGCCGGTCACCTCGTCGAGGCGGCCGAGGAGGTCGTCCCACGTCAGCCCCGTGTAGACGTCCTGCCGCACGCGATAGGTCGGCTCGATGGCCAGGGTCACGCGCGTCACCGGTCCGAACGCGCCCAGATGAACGACCTGGCCGGCGAAGTCGGCGTCGGCGTCCGCGGCGATCGTGCGCAGCCCGCCGTCGGGCTCGATGAACTCGAGCCCCCGCACGGCGGTCGACAGCGAGCCGTTGCCGTCGCCCGAGCCGTGGGTTCCGGTGGCGGTCGCGCCCGCGACCGAGATGTGCGGCAGTGACCCGAGGTTGTGCAGCGCCCAGCCCCGATCGGCGAGGTGGCGGGCGACGACCGCGTACCGGGTGCCGGCGCCGACCGTGACGAGCCGGGCCCCTTCGTCGATGACGATGTCGGACGGGACGCCGGTGAGGTCGAGGAGAACCCCGTGCGTATCGGCCAGGTCGTTGAACGAATGGCGGGTGCCGAGGGCGCGGATGCTCGGCTCTGCCGCGACCCGTCGCCGGGCCTCGTCGATCGTCGTCGGAGCGACGATCTCGGCGGCGCGGAAGGTGTACGTGCCCGCCCAGGTGCGTTCGCTCATGGGTCGACACGCTACCGCCGGCGCAGCGATTGCGGCAGAACGCGACGATCGTCGGAGAAATGACGAAGGCCCGCGATCTCTCGCGGGCCTTCGAAGTCACTGTCTCAACACAGTGTGCGCCCGAAGGGACTCGAACCCCTAACCTTCTGATCCGTAGTCAGATGCTCTATCCATTGAGCTACGGGCGCATGGCCCGCGATTGCTCTTGGGCCGTAGAAGAGCTTAGCCCAGGTTCGCGAGAAGAGCGAATCGAGGCGGATGCCGTCACTCGGGCTCGTCCGCGGGCCCGTCGTCGGTCGCGCCGGGGGCGTCGCGGGCGGGTGCGGGACGGTCGCGGACGTTGCGTCGGTGCGACCTCAGGCGGGGCAGGTCGACCATCCGCAGGGCCTGCATCCGGGCGGCGCGCATCTGCTCGTAGTCGGGCTCGAGGTCCGGGCGGGCGGCTTCGATACGCAGGGTGCGGTCGATGTTGCCGGCGACCTCGTGCCAGGCGGCCTCACGCGCGTCGGCGATCAGCTTGCGCAGTTCGGCCTCGTCTTCTGCTCGCGCGCGCAGCTCTTTCGCGATGCGCAGCGACTGCCGGCGGCGGCGGCGCAGGTTGCCGACATCGCGACTGCGGTAGTCGTGGGTTCCGCTCGAATCGCTGAAGCGTCCCGTCGCGGCCTTGCGCTCGGCGTGGGTGCGGTCGGCATCGGCTTCTGCCTCGACGGCGAGGGTCAACAGTGCGCGACGCGCGTCGTCGACGAACCGATCGGTCTCGAAATCCTCGCCCTTGGCGAGGATGTGCACGAGGATCTCGTTCTTGAGGGCGAGACGCGTGGCCGCGGAGGCGATGTAGAGCCCCTCGGCGACGATCTCCGAGCTCTTCGTTCGCGCTTGTCGCGTAGCCACAGGCAGCACCCCTCCCCCGTCGATCTTACGGGCCGGGCCGGCGAGACACGGGGCCGGACGGCGATCTCAGCTCGAGAGCTTCGACACCACTGCGTCGATCCGACGGGCGCGGGTCTCGGCGGCTTTGGCCGACTCGACCTGGGTCGCGTGGGCCTTGCGCGCGCTCGGGGACAGTGCGTCGAAGGCTTCTCGCACACCGGCCGCGGCGAGAGCCGCCGCGAGGTCGTCGGGAATCGGCACCTCGCGCGGCGCGGTGTCGAGGTCGATGTCGACGGTGATCGCGTCGCCGCCGTTGATGCCGCTGGCTGCGCGCTTGTCCGACGAGAACGGCACGAGGAAACGCCCGCCCATGACACCCACCGTCGAGCGGTAGGCGAAGCCGTTGACGCTGACCGATACCGCGGGCCGCTTGCCTCCGCCCATCGCGTCGATGACGGCGGGCGGCACCTCGATCCCCGTGTTGTTGCCCATCTGCTGCATGGTTCCTTCGAAGCGCATTCCCGGTGGTTACCACGTCAGGATGCGGCGGTGCAACCACTGGGTGCTCAATGTTTGCAGGGAATAGCGTCTGGTCACTGCTTGCCTGCACGAAAGGAGCCGCGATGGGACTCATCGAGAACGCGAAGGACGTCGCCGAGACCGCTGGCCGCAAGGTCAAAGAGGCCTGGGAGGACACGACCGACCGCATCGGCGACAAGCTCGACGAGCGCAAGGCCGAAGCCGAGGTCAAGAAGGCAGAGGCCGAACGCGACCAGGTCAAGCAGAAGAACGATCTGAAAGAAGATCTCCGCGACAACTGACCGCGACGCCATCCCCGATAGGCGTCTCGACAGGGCCTCGGAGCGAGCTCCGGGGCCCTTTCCGGACCTGCACCACCAAGATCGGCTCACTGCGGGGGCAAACCGATCTGCACCGCACACCGAACACCATCTGCACCGCGACTGTCGTCGCCCAATGGAGGGAACCCTCATGACCAAGTCACCCAACCGCCTCGTCGCCACGATCTTCGGCGCGGTCTACATCCTGGTGGGCCTGCTCGGTTTCACCGTCACCGCCGGTGTCGGCTTCATCGCCACCGAAGGAAACCTGCTGCTCGGCATCTTCGAGGTCAACCCGCTGCACAATGTCGCCCACCTCCTGATCGGCGCTGCGCTGCTCATCGGCGGTCTGGCGAACGTTCCCGCCGCGAAGGGCGTGAACATCACGGTCGGAGCCGCCTACCTGCTGCTCGGCATCGTCGGCTTCTTCATCGCCGACAGCGCGCTGAACGTGCTGGCCCTGAACACGAACGACCACTTCCTGCACCTCGCCAGCGCGCTGGTGCTGCTGGGTGTCGGCCTCGGCGCCGACCGCTCCACCGCAGCCCGGACGGCCGCGGTCTGATGACGATCTCCGCGCTGACCCGATCCTGGCCCACGCTCGCCGCCTGGGGCGCCGGGCTGATCCAGCTCGGGATCGGCGCGGGGATGGTCACCCGGGGAACGGACGCCGCAGCCCGGGGCACGGGAGTGGTGCTCGTCGCTCTCGGCGCTGCGGCCCTCGCCTGGGGCGTCGTGTCGCTCGCCCGCGGTCGCGTGATCGCACCGGCCGTCGGCGTCGGCCTGGCCTTGGCCGGTGTCGTCGCCGCGGTCGTGGCGATGAGCGTCGATCCGGCGCGCGTCAGCCTTCATGCGACCGGTGTGTCCGTCGTGCTGTGGCTCGTCTGCGGCGTCGCCGCCGCGGCCATCGCACGTCGTACCTCACGGCGCACCTCAGTACGTGACTCCGCAGCGGCGCCCGACGGCGTCGCCGCCACCGACCCCGACGGCGCTCGCGCCGCGAACGCCCGCACCGTCCCGCGGACGAGCGCCGTCGGCATCCTCGTCGGGTCGATCATCGTGGCGGGACTCGTCACGCCCGCCCTCGGCGCCACCGAGGCGGGCGGTCTGGCCCCGAGCCACTCCGACCACCCGATGTTCGTCGACCACGGCCACTGAGCCGATCTCGGTCGCCGAACCGCTCACGCAGAACGCCCCCGGTCATCACGGCCGGGGGCGTTCTGCGTGCGTCGGGTCAGATCGCGGCGATGCGCCACGACGCGGCGACCGTGCCGGCGGGCTCGATGAAGATCAGCCCGGCGTCGTAGTCGTACCGCGCGTCGTTGAACGCGTCGGGCGCGCAGGTCATCGGCTCGACCGCGAGTCCCGCCCGGTGGCCGGGCTGTGCGGGCCCACCGGGCAGGTCTGCGGTGTGCACCTGCACCCACGGGCAGTCCGCACCCCACACCATCTCGACGCCCCCGCCGGCCGGGTCGGTCACGCGCACGCGCGCCGATCCGTCGCTCTCGCGCGCGAGTGCCGTGAACGCGTGGTCGATCTCGACCGCGCCCAGCACGCGAGCCTCGCGGAAGTCGAACGCGGGCACGTCGTCGATCGAGGCGAGCGCGACGGGAGCCAGGCGATCGGGCGTCACCTCGAGCACGCGATCGGCGTGCAGTTCGAAGGTCCACTCGTCCAGCGGCGAAGCGCCGGCGACGAGATACGGGTGCGGACCGGTGCCGAAGGGCGCCGCATCCGTGCCCGTGTTCGTCGCGCGCACCGTCTGCGTCAGACCGTCGGCACCCAGCCGGTAGGTGGTCTCGATCCGCAGCGGCCACGGGTACGAGGTCTGCGCGACGACGTCGGCGACGAGCGTGACGTGGTCCGCGGCGACGACGGCGGCGTCGAAGTCCGACCAGGCGACCAGACCGTGCAGGGCGTGCTGCCGCTCGGGCTCGGTGAGCGCGAGGCGATACGCGGTTCCGGCGACCTCGTATCGGCCGTCGACGACGCGGTTGGGCCAGGGTGCGAGGGTCGCGCCCCGGTATCCCGGTCGCACCTCGTTCTCGCCGTAGGGCACGACCAGGTCTCGGCCGGCGACGCGGAACGAACGCAACGACGCTCCCACGCTCGCGATGATCGCTTCGGCGTCGCCTGCTCGCAGCACGTACGACGTTCCGGATGCCGCCACGGGCGTCCCCTCTCGGTTCTGGTGATCGGGGCCGACATCGCGCGGCGAGACGGTCTGCGCCCCGGGCCGCGCGGCCCCTCCAGGCATCATCGCATCGTCGCGGCGTCCGCGCCGTCCGCACGCGCGCGAGCGCGTCGGATGACGTGGACGCGGCGGGCCGCCGCATCCGCCGCCGCGGCCACCGCGACGGCCGCGACGTAGACGACCAGGTCGCGCACATCGAAGGCCGTGCCCAGCACGAGACGCAGGGGAGCGAACGCCTCGGCTGCGGCGCCGGGCACCGCCGTGAGCTGCAGCAGCTCGATGGCCACGCACCAGGCGGCTGCGAAGACGAGCCGAGCGACCACTCCGGCGCCGGGCGCCACGACGACGACGAGCAGGTAGATCAGCACCGCGTACAGCGCATCGCCCGCGATATCGGTCAGGTCGCCGGACGGGCCGAGCCGGGTCAGAAGCCCCACCGCGATGACGACGATCGCGAGGACGAGAGCGACCAGTCGGCGCCGCGTGCCGCGGAACCGGGCCCGGCTCATCGCCGCGGCAGCCGGTCGCGCAGCCACGACGGCGAAACGGTCCGCACCGCCGGGGTCCGACCGATCTGTGCGATGCGGTCCCCCAGGCCGCGGTCGGCGGTGACGACCGTCACGGGCGAACCGTCGATCGCGAGGCTCCGGACGGCGGCGACGATCGCGTCGTCGCCCGAGCCCGCAGCGCGCTCGACCTCGACCCCCGGCACGTCGTCGACGCGACGCGCCTCGCCCTCGACGACGGCGACCACGCGAGGGAACCAGACGTCTTCGGGCAGCTGCAGCGCAGCGGCATCCGTTCCCCCGCGCCGCCACTCGGCGATCGCGGCGAGCAGCCGGGCCGTCGCGCCGGCCCGGTCGCGCCACCAGTCGTCGGGCACCGAACCCACGACGTTGGCGACGTCGACGACGACCACGGGGCGCACGCCGAGCAGCGCGCGCAGCCCCGGCCAGGCGGCGGCGAACCCGGGATGCAGCGGGTAGCGCTCGACCTCGTCGACCGG
>JAAIGE0100238671.1_pt1 | contig 15204 bp, 13 predicted proteins | sample 6487951 | NCBI WGS metagenome assembly JAAIGE01 (sample SAMN13974128, study PRJNA590717) | phyllosphere metagenome | biome: tomato field; feature: multiple bacterial spot infested tomato fields; material: tomato leaves; isolation source: leaves from tomato fields | host: Solanum lycopersicum ... | reverse complement strand
GGCCGCAGCCAGCCATCCTCGCGCGCCGTCTGAGTGGGGAGTGCGTCAGCGTGCATCGCTGCCTGCAGTGCCGCCGGAGTCGGAGATCAGGCCGACCTTCTCGACCTTGGCCTGCTTGAGCACGTCGATGGCGTCCATGATCTTTTGATACGGCGCGGCACGATCGCCGGCCACGACCACGCGCGCGTCCTTGTCCTGCGCCACGATGGCGGCCAGTTGCGCCTGCAGCGCCGCCACGTCCATCGCCTGCGGCTTGCCCTTGGGCAGCTGCAGTGCGAGCTGGCCGTCGGCGGCGACCACCACCACGACCGGATCCTGCTTGCTCTCCAGCGCCTTGGCGCGCGAGCTGGGTAGGTTGACGTCGGTGCTCAGGGTCAGCAGCGGCGCGGTCACCATGAAGATGATCAGCAGCACCAGCATCACGTCGATATACGGCACGACGTTGATGTCGGATTTGAGCTTGCGCTTCTTACGGCGGGAAATACCGGAAATCATCGCGGAACGTTCCTATTGATCCCCCGCACATGGATGTGCGGGCTCTTGCGAGGGACTCGCCCATCCAATCCATCGCACATGCGTGTGCGCGCTGTCGCGAGGGGCTTGCCTGTCCAATCCCTGCGCCACGCCAGACGCGCATGTGCGAACGCCGCACCTGCCACGTCCACGCACCGGGATGTGCGTGCCGTGACGGGGCATTCGCCTGGCTGCCGGCTGTCGCAGGGCACGCGCATTACTCGTCCGCGCCGGCCTGGCGCTGCAGGATCGAGCTGAACTCGTCGGCGAAGGTCTCGTAGCGCACCGACAGCCGTTCCACGCGGGTGGTGAAGCGGTTGTAGGCCCACACCGCCGGGATCGCCACGAACAGGCCGATGGCGGTGGCGAACAGCGCTTCGGAAATACCCGGTGCGACCGCAGCGATACCGGCCTGCTCGCCGCTGCTGACCATGTCGTGCATGGTCACCATGATGCCGAACACGGTGCCGACCAGGCCGACGTACGGCGCAGTGGAGCCGATGTTGGCCAGCAGTTCGAGGTTGCGCTCGAGCTGGTCGACTTCGCGCGTGAACGCGGTGCGCATGGCACGCTGCGCGCCTTCCAGCTGCACGCGCGCATCCAGACGGCGGCGGTCGCGTAGACGCGAGAACTCGCGGAAGCCGCTTTCGAACATCGATTCCAGACCGCCCACGGTGCGGTTGCGGTCGGTGGCCGAGGCGTACAGCTTGGCCAGGTCCGCACCGGACCAGAAACGGTTCTCGAACTCGTCGGCCTCGCGATTGGCCAGCTTGAACGCACGCGCCTTGCGGAAAATGATCACCCAGCTGATGAACGAGCCGATCAGCAGCAGCAGCACGATGATCTTGACCGGGATACTGGCGCGCAGGATCAGGTCTACATAGTTGATGCTGCTGTTGTGCGCCACGCTGGCGGTCTGCGCCGCAGCAGCGGCGACGTCCTGCGGCAGTGCTTCCACTACCGTGTCCTGCAGGGCCAGGAGCAATGCAATCGACATCCGTTCGTTCCTCAGTAATCGGATTCTGGGGTTTCTAGAGCTTTCAACACGTCATACAGCGCATCGTCCATGCCACGCGGACGGAAGTCGCTGGTACCGAGCGCGGCAATACGCACCTCGGCGGTCAGCAGCACTTCGCCTTCGCGACGGACCGATTGCGCGAACAGCAGGCTGGCCCGTCTGCATCGCAGCAATACCGCCGACACTGACAGCGCGTCGTCGAGCCGGGCCGGCTTGAGGAAATCCAGTTGCATCGCGCGGACCGCAAACACCAGGTCGTGCTCCTGGCGCATACGCTCCTGCCCGTAGCCGAGCGCACGCATCCACTCCGTGCGCGCGCGTTCCATGAAGGCCACGTAGCGCGCGTGGTAGACCACCCCGCCGGCGTCGGTATCTTCCCAGTAGACGCGTGTCGGCCAACTGAATACCGGCAGGGATTGGGGATTGGAGAATGGGGATTCGATGGTCATGGGCACGGAATTTCGGTCGTGACGACCCAGGTTGGCGACCAGCAGAGCGTCGTCAAAACAGATCTCCCGGTTCGCCGATGCCCGGGGTGCGCTCGCGCGGCACCTTCAGGCCCAGATGCAGATAGGCCTTGGGCGTGACCATGCGGCCGCGCGCCGTGCGGATCAGAAAGCCCTGCTGGATCAGATACGGCTCGATGACGTCTTCCAGCGTGCCGCGCTCCTCCGACAACGAGGCGGCCAGCGATTCCACGCCGACCGGGCCGCCATCGAAGTGTTCGACGATGGTGCGCAACATGCGACGGTCGAGCTCGTCAAAGCCTTCCGGATCCACTTTCAGCATCTGCATGGCCGCCTGCGCCACCGGCAGATCGATATGCCCGGCCGCCTTGACCTGGGCGTAGTCGCGCACGCGACGCAGCAGCCGGTTGCCGATACGCGGGGTGCCGCGCGCGCGGCGTGCGATTTCCGCCGCGCCTTCGGGCGTGCAGTCGATGCCCAGGATGGCCGCCGAGCGAATCACGATGCGGGTCAATTCCTGCGGGGAATAGAATTCCAGCCGCTGCACGATGCCGAAGCGGTCGCGCAAGGGCGCGGTGAGCAGGCCGGCACGGGTGGTGGCACCGATCAGGGTGAACGGCGGCAGGTCGATCTTGATCGAGCGCGCGGCCGGGCCGTCGCCGATCATGATGTCGATCTGGAAATCTTCCATCGCCGGATACAGCACTTCTTCCACCACCGGCGAGAGGCGATGGATTTCGTCGATGAACAACACATCGTGCGGCTGCAGGTTGGTGAGCAACGCCGCCAGATCGCCGGCCTTTTCGATCACCGGGCCAGAGGTCACGCGCAGGCTCACGCCCAGCTCGTTGGCGATGACGTGACTCAGCGTGGTCTTGCCGAGCCCGGGCGGCCCGAAGATCAGCACATGATCCATCGCCTCGCCACGCGCCTTGGCCGCCTGGATGTAGATCTCCATCTGCTCGCGCACCGGCTGCTGACCGAGATAATCGGCCAGGCGCTTGGGACGAATGCTCGCATCGGCGGCGTCGTCTTCGCGGGTGGAGCTGCTGGCGATGATGCGCTGCTCAGTCATCCGGCCATCTTCTCATGCCGCGCGCGGATGGCCCAACATCTAGACATCAAGCTCGGCCTGGCGCAGCACTGCGAAGAAGGCATCGAAGCGCGCGGCGCGCCAGGTCGGCACCAGCCCTTCCCAGTTTTCGAAATAGACGACCTCCGGCTCGCATTGCGGGCCGCGCGCGCGGTAGTCCAGGCACAGCAGGCTATCGACGTTATGGCAAGACAGCACCAGAACCTGATCCAGGCCGGCGTGCAGGCAGGCCGCAGCGCGGAAGTCACTCCGGTCTTCGAAGGCATCGGCAAAATCCAGCACGCTGCGGATCTGCGCCAGCGGCGATAGATCGCGATCAACCAGCACGCATTCCCAATCCACGTAGTGATCGGACGGAAAACGGGTACGCGGCACCCAGCACCAGCCGGTATCGCCCCCGTCCTGGACACTGTAGAGACGCTTGAACAATGCCGGCAGGCGCACGCCCAGGCGTGCTTCGGCCTCAGCGAAGGCATCGGCGTCCGCTGCGGCTCCGCCGTCGTTCCGCCCATCGGCGCCGCTCCAGAACGTGGTCAATGCCGGCGGCTGCGGCTGCCACTGCACCACATCTGCGTCGTGCTTGGCCTGCAACGCGGGGGACCAATAGTGGACATCGACCAACTGCGCCAGCAGGTCCTCCACGTTGGCGAACACCGCCAACCGGCGCTTGTCGCCTGCATCGACGTAGACCAGTGTGGGCTCGGCACCGAATGCGGAGTAGTCCAGGCACAGCGCCCGGCTCGGCGAACGGTCATCGGCCGCGATGACGATCAGATGGCGATCATCGCCACCGGCAGCAAGCCCGGCAAACGCGTCGTCGCGGTACTCCTCGCGGGCACGCACTTGCGCAAAGGAAAACAGCTCCGCACTGCCGAGCAGGCGCGCGCGCGGGAACAGCCATTCGGCCTTGAGCCAGTTGTCCGGCTCCTCCAGGGACTGACCACGCGCCATCTGCACCGCGCCGCCGTCGTAGCGTGCGTACAACTCACGCAGCCAGGCCGGCAGGCGGACACCGAGCCGCGCTTGCGCCGCCGCGATCGCGGCCTCGGTGGCCGGCACGCGCCCGAGGTTGAGTGCGTCATCCCAGAAGGTGTCCAGGCTCGGTGAGCGCCCGTAGACCATCCACTTGAGCGCGGCCACGCTCAGATCTCCACTTGCGCGCCCAACTCCACCAGGCGGTTACCGGGGATGCGGAAGAATCCGGTGGCCGGGGCGGCATTGCGATGCATCAGGGCGAACAGCTTGTCGCGCCAGATCGGCATGCCGCGATTGGCGCTGGCCACGATGGTTTCGCGGCTGGCGAAATAGGTGGTGTCCATCGGATCGAAATAGATCCCGCCCTGATCGCAGGAGCGCATCAGCGCCAGCGGCACGTCCGGGGTCTCCATGAAACCGAAGCGCACATGCACGCGGTAGAACTCGTCGCCGATCGCGTCGATCTTGAGCCGTTTCCCGGCGGCCGCGTACGGCACCTGCAGGGTTTCCACGGTCAGGAACACGTTGCGCTCGTGCAGCACCTTGTTGTGCTTGAGGTTATGCATCAGCGCGTGCGGCACCACCATCGGGTCGGCGGTCAGGAACACGGCCGTGCCGGGCACGCGCACCGGCGGCGCCAGCATCAACCCGGGCAGGAAGGTGTCCAGCTTGATACCGTCCTTGCGGATCTCGTCGTGCAGCAGCTTGCGGCCGCGGCGCCAGGTACGCATCAGGGTGAACAGGATCAGACCCAGCAACAACGGGAACCAGGCGCCGTCCAGGAACTTGATGATGTTGGCGTAGAAGAACGCGCAGTCCACGGCCAGGAACACCAGCGCGAACAACCACAGCAGCGGCGCCGGCACGCGCGGGTTGGCACGCGCGTAGATGATCATCAACACGGTGGTGATCAGCATGGTGCCGGTCACCGAAACGCCGTACGCGGTGGCCAACGAGGCCGAGTCGCCGAAACCGATCACGGCCACCGCCACCAGCGCCAGCAGGCACCAGTTCACCGCCGGCACATAGATCTGGCCGATGGTGGAGTGCGAGGTATGGCGAATGTGCATGCGCGGGATGTAGCCGAGCTGCATGGCCTGGCTGGCCACCGAATAGGCGCCGGTGATCAGCGCCTGCGAGGCGATCACCGTGGCTGCAGTGGCGAGCACGATCATGGGGTACAGCGCCCACTCGGGCACCGCCTCGTAGAACGGGTTGCTGACCGCGGCCGGGTTGCGCAGCATCAGCGCGCCCTGCCCCAGGTAGGTCAAGGTCAGCATCGGCAGGACCACGAACTGCCACGAGCGGCGGATCGCCTTGGCGCCGAAATGGCCCATGTCCGCGTACAGCGCTTCGCCACCGGTCACCGCCAGCACCACTGCGCCCAGCACGAACACCGCATGCCAGTTGTGTTGCGCGAAGAAGCGCACGCCCCACCACGGATTCAGCGCATGCAGCACTTCCGGTGCGCGGGCCATGTTGTAGACGCCGATCGCGCCCAACGCGAAGAACCAGAGCAGCGTGATCGGCCCGAATGCCTTGCCGACACGTTCGGTACCGAAGCGCTGCGCCAGGAACAGCATGCCCAGCACCACCAAGGTGATCGGCACCACGAACGGCTCCAGCCTGGGCGCAGCCACCTCCAGGCCCTCCACCGCCGACAGCACCGAAATCGCCGGGGTGATGACGCCGTCGCCAAAGAACAGCGAGGCACCGAAGATGCCGAGGATGCCGACCACGTACATCGAGCGCGAACCGCCCGGCAGGGTGCGTTGCGCCAACGCGGTCAGCGCCATGATGCCGCCCTCGCCGTCGTTGTCGGCGCGCATGATCACGGTGACGTACTTGAGCGTGACCACCAGCATCAGCGCCCAGAACACCAGCGACAGGATGCCCAGCACGGTGTCGTGGTCCGGGGTCAGCCCGTAGTGCGGCGAAAACGCTTCCTTAAGCGTATACAGCGGGCTGGTACCGATATCGCCGAAGACGACGCCGATCGCGCCGATGACCAGGGCGGTCTGGCTGTTGGCGGGCGCGTGGCTGGAGCCGGCTGATTTGGGGGTGTGGGACATGAGGTGGGCAGTTTTCGCCAGACAGCGTGAAGATGATGAGGGAGCCAGCACCTGTCGAAGGTGCCTGCACTGACGTCACAGACACCCAAGGTACGGGCTGGCCGCGGGCAAGGATGCGCAGTGTACGGGCCGCCCCTGTCGATGCCGAGTGCCGGCCGCGCCCGCTTTGCGGCCAGGCGATGGTTCGTGGCCGCGCTCAGCGCAGCGCGGCTTGCAGTGCCTTGCGGATGACCGTGGCGACCTCGTCGCCTTCTGCACCGGCGTCGCGCGCCATGCGGGCGGCCTCGGCCGGCTTGTAGCCCAGCTGTTGCAAGGCCACGGTGGCTTCGGAAACGGCGTCGGGCCCCAACTGGCCGGTGATCGGGGCGCCGCTGCTGAAATCGGCCGCGCGGTCGCGCAGTTCCACCACCATGCGCTCGGCGGTCTTCTTGCCGATGCCGGGAATGCGCGTCAGCGCGGTGATGTCGCCACTGGTGATCAGGCGGGCGAACTCGTCCACGCTGACCCCGGACAACACCGCCAGCGCAATCTTGGCGCCGATACCGGTGACCTTCTGCACATCGCGGAACAACCGCCGCTCGCCTTCGCGCAGGAAACCGTACAGCGCGACGCTGTCTTCCTTCTGCGCGTAATGGGTGAACAGGATCACGTCGCGACCGACATCGGGCAGATCGTAGAAGGTGCTCATCGGCGCCTCCAGCTCATACCCCACCCCGCCCACGTCGATCACCAGCCACGGCGGCTGCTTGTAGGCCAGGATCCCGCGCAGACGGCCGATCATTGGGCACCGCCGTTGTGGTGCCGGGATTGGGGATTCGAGATTGGGGATTGGCAAGAACCCTCGCTGCCGTCAACAACGGTCCCAGCCCGACGAAGCGGCACAGCGCGCGCGGACTCGCGGTTGCGAATCCCCAATCCCAAATCCCGAATCCCGATTATCATTTCTTGCGGCTCCAGGCCTGTTGGGTATTGACGCCCAGGCGTTGCGCGGTGGCGCGCACGTGGGCGTGAGTGATGGCGACCGCCAATGCGTCGGCGGCGTCGGGCTGCAGCTTGCCTTTCAGGTTGAGCATGATGCCGACCATGTGCTGGACCTGCACCTTGTCCGCGCCGCCCTTGCCGACCAGCGCCAGCTTGACTTCGGTGGCAGCGTACTCGTGCACCGGCAAGTCGCGCATGACCACCGCGCAGATCGCCGCGCCGCGCGCGTGGCCGAGCTTGAGGGCGGAGGCGGCGCTCTTGCCCATGAACACCCTTTCGATCGCCACCTCATCCGGCCGGTAGGCCTCGATCAGCTCGCCCAGCCCCTGCAGCAGCCGCTTGAGCCGTTGGGAGAAATCACCCTCCCCCAGCAGCATCAGCGGCGCGTGGTGCACATGCCGGCTGCGACCGCCCTCGTCGATATCGATGATGCCGATGCCGGTGCGCTGCGAACCGGGATCGATGCCCAGGATGCGGGTCATTGAGCGGCCAGCAATTGGGAGTCGGGAATCGGGAATGGGTAAAGCGGCCTACTGGCGTGCTCGACATTGCCGAGCGATGCAGGATGCTGCTGTTTCGATTCCCGATTCTCCATTCCCGATTCCCGGCGCCTCAGGCGCCAAGCGCCGCTTGATCGACGTTCGAATACACGTCCTGTACGTCGTCCAGGTCTTCGAGCATGTCCAGCAGCTTGCGGACCTGCACGGCGGTCTCGCCGTCCACGGCGATGTCGTTGTCGGCGCGGAAGGTGATTTCGGCGTGCGCCGGTTCCAGCCCGGCAGCGACCAGGGCGTCCCTGACCTGGGCGAAGGCGTCCGGGGCGGTCAGCACATCGATGGCGCCGTCTTCCGGGTACACCACCACATCGTCGGCGCCGGCTTCGATGGCGGCATCGGTGAGGGTGTCCTCATCGATGCCGGCGGCGAAGCTCAGCACGCCCAGGCGCTTGAACATGAAGGCCACCGAGCCCTCGGTGCCCATGTTGCCGCCGCATTTGCTGAAGGCATGGCGCACGTCGGCCACGGTGCGCACGCGGTTGTCGGTCAGGCAGTCCACGATCACCGCCACGCCGCCGGGCGCGTAGCCCTCGTAGCGCACTTCTTCGTATTCCACCCCTTCCAGCTCGCCGGTGGACTTCTTGATGGCGCGCTCCATCACGTCCTTGGACATGTTCGACGACAGGCCCTTGTCCATGGCCGTCCGCAGACGCGGATTATTGGACGGGTCGCCGCCGCCGGCGCGGGCCGCCACGCTGATCTCGCGGATGATCTTGGTAAACATCTTGCCGCGCTTGGCGTCGGAGGCGTTCTTGCGGCCTTCGATCGAGGGACCTCTACCCATGGGTGGTTCCAGACTGGCTTCAATGACAGGGCGCGGATTTTACCTGATTGCCCGCCCTCACCGGGGCAGCGACATCCGCCTGCGCATGTTCACCGCTGGAAGCGGCCGGTGCGCAGAAAGGCCAGCGCCTGTGCGGCGGCCTCGGGCGAGCGCAACAGGCCGCTGTGGCTTGCCTGCACCACGCAATGATCGCGCAGCCCGGGCAGGCGGGTTTCGGCCAGCCCCACGGTGCCGTCCGAGCCGCCGTCGAGCGGGGCGAGCCAGCGGCCGATCCCACGTGCCACGTTGCCGGCCACCTGACCGATCTCGGCCTGGCCGTCCCAGCGCACAAAGCCCTGTTGCAAGATCGCGGCGCTGCGGCCCAGCGCCCATAGCCCGCCACGTTGCGCCAGCCCGCGCGCGGCGGCGCTGCCGCACAACGGCGAGCCCAGGCAGACCACGCGACGCACCGGCAGGTCGGGGGCATCCTGCAATGCCTGCAGGGCCATCAGCCCACCCAGGCTATGACAGATCACCAGCTGCGCGCGGCTGGCGCGCAGGCGTTCGATCAGACGCGGCACCGCATGCGCGGGGCCGCCGAGCACGCTGGCGTAACCGAACAGCGCAGGCGCCAGCCCGTAGGCACGCATCCGCCGCGCCAATGGCAGCAGCCAGTGCGCGGTGTTCCAGATGCCGTGCACCAGCAGCACGTCCGTGTGGCCGATTTCCTCCCCCCGGAAAGCGTCGCGCTCGTCCGAGGAGCTTGCTCTCGTCTGCATTGGAGCCCCTGGTTTGGGACCTAACATTTGGAGCCTATAGCTAACTAATCACTCACTTCCTCTACAGCTACCGCGCCTCGGCACATGAGCATGGCGCTCGAACTGTACTCACAGCAGGTATATCGCCCGCATTCCAACGACAGACTGGCCGGGTTGCCGGCAGTAGGGTTAAAGCGTCCTCGTTAATTGAATCCACTTGGAACTAGAGTTCCAACCCACGAAGCTCTGCGTGAATAAGTCCACGTTCATCGAAGAACAGATGGTTCGGAGCCTCGAAGAGGTCGAGGCCGTTGCAAAGGTCGGCGAGACCTGTCGCAAACATGGATCAGCGAGCCGACCTAATTACGTCCGGAAGTCCAAACTCGCCGGCATGGAGGTGTGGCAGTTGCGCCACTTGAAGGGCGTGGAAGCCGAGCTGGCCCGGATCAAGCGCATGTATGCCAAGCTGGCCTTGGATCATCACGCGCTAAAGGACGTCGTGTCGCGAGAAGATTGAGCCAACCTCGTCGACCACAATTTGGTCTGGCCATGCAAACCGCTCACGGCCTCAGTGCCCATCAAGCTAATCGGATGTCGCAGCTGTCCCGATCTGCACGGCATTACTATTGTCTGCACCAGCGCGACGATGGCCCGTTTTGGGTATTGCAGCGGCGAGCTGGGGCAAGATCCGTGCCTGGCGGTTCTACACTGCGCTAAAACTCAACCTTCTATGTAGCGGGAAAGCGACGGCTACCTTAGCGCATCCTCGCGGCACTAGAGATTCCGCAAGTGGTGAACCATACCTGGTCAGCAGACTTCATCTCCGACGCCCCTTGGGCTGGCAGTCGCCTCCCAAGCTTCAACATCAACGATGACCTCGACAGCGGATCGATGAAGATTGAAATCGACGCCAGCCTGCCCTCGGCACGAATCATCCGTGCACTGGACGAGTTGATCGAGTTGCGTGGTGCCCCACGGGAGTGCGCCTAGACAACGGCCGGACTTCATCAGCGCAGCACTCAGGCAGTGGGCACAGCAGCACGGCGTCCCCCTGATCCACATCCAGCCTGGTAAACCCAACCAGAACATCTAGATCGAACGCTACAGCCGCACCCTCCTTATTCGAGTGCTGGACCGCTTCGTGTTCATTATGCTCGAAGAGGTTGGGCGCATGGCAGAAGAATGGCGTCACCGATATACCATCAACGGCCACATCGATCACTCGTCGGCTTGGCGCCCATCCGCTTCGCAATGACACATTCACCACCTGCCTGTACTTCTGAGTGACTCAAACAAACGAAGACGCTTCACCTAGCATCAAATTACGAAGGCTCAATAACATATCAAGCTTACGGATACTGTCCTTGCCACCTGCAGGGCAAGGACAGCTTGAACGGCTACAGAATAGAGCTGGGCTGCCATTTGGGCGTTCTCTGCCCTCGTGTCAACTCGGCTGGACTTCCCACGTCTGATTGGCGTTGCCAATACAGTCCCACATCTGTACACGCGCTCCATTGGTGGTACCTCCAGCAGAATCGTCCAGGCACCTGTTGTTCAGGTCACTACGAATTTGCCCACGAATGCGCCATGTCTGTGCTTGAGTGCCGTTACAAGTAGCCATCACGATCGAGCGGCCATTTGCACCAAAATCTCCAGCTGCTTCCAAGCAGTTGCCGCCGTAGCCGATGATCGAGCCGTTCTTTCCAAGCGACCACTTTTGGTTCTTGTTGCCTGAGCAGTCCCAGATCTGCACAGGTGTACCGCTTGTAACCCCAGATCCTGCAACATCCAGACACCTGCCAGTGGAGACCTGGATTGCTCCAGTGGTTGGATTGAAGTTCCAAATTTGATTGGAGCCCCCGAGGTTGTCCCAAGTCTGCAGACGCGCCCCGTTTCCAGTGCCTCGATTGGCGACGTCAAGAACCTTGCCTCCGCTAGCAATGATTGACGACGTTCTGAAGTTCCAGCGTTGATTAGGAGAACTACTCAGCTGATAAAGCTGGAGCCGTGCGGCATTGTTGGAATTCCTTCCTTCGATATCCAGCACCTTGTCGGTGCCATTGCTTCGAAGAGAGCGACTCTGGCTCTGCCAATGCCATTTTTGCTGCCGCAGTCCATTGCAGCCCCAGACTTGAATGGGAGCCGTATCGGCAGTCCAGCCACCTGTCACATCTAAGCACTTTCCGGACGGACCGACGATTTGGCCAGGAGAACTTGAGTCGTCGAACGGGACCACAGTGGGGCGAAATTGAACAATATTGGGGATGGTCATCACAAACGCCGTGGCATTATCGGCTTGGCCAATCACGCCACATGACTGCCCATAGCACCCTTGGATAAAGGGCGACGAATACACATTGACTTCGCGCTGGCCGTTGATACTGTAAGCCATCAAGGTATGAAAGCTGCCTACGTCGCTGCGATGTCCATAGTTAAAGCCGGTCTCCTGTCCAGTTTCCCTCTGATGATATGAGCCAAGCAAATGCCCTAGTTCGTGCCCAAGTGTGGTCGGCGGGCAGTAGTAGTTTCCGTCTACGCCTTCAGAAACGACTGCATAGGCATAGCGCGAGTCAGTTTGCCCATTTACCCACGCTACACCACAGTTATTTTGGCTAACATCATTATAACGGCGAACTAACGCAACAAGGTCAGCACCGTAGTTTTCACGTATTTGGCGTATCGGACGGAACGCATCATTGGAGGCGCGAACCCAGGTAACCTCTTCCAGCGCCTGACTGTTATCATTGTTGTTTGTATAGGCAACCTCTATGGTTCCCACCAAGCGATATCGCGCCTGCACGTTTGCATTAGCGAAGGCTTGATTAGCAATCTCAACCAAATTTGTCATAACAGTGTCAATCACCGACTCTCCGCCTCGATAGGCTTTGTAATCAGGTGTGTAACCAAGAACGATGTCAATCGTGTTGGTCGATGTTGTGCCAGCTGCTGCGTTGACTTGGGCCAGACTGGTGTAATAAGGAATCGCACCAGCCCGGTTAGTCGACGTGCCTGCAGCAGCTCGCGGAGGCATAAGTGCATCGCTACGTTTGCTCGGAGTTGCTGCCTGCAATTGGACCTGAGACGCGGCCATCACATATGGTTGGCCGTTGATTGTAGATATCCGATAAACTTTGCCTCCGCTGCTACCGAGCGATCCGAACACCGCATTTTTGCCAAAAGTCACGATCGATTCCTCACCGATCTGTGCGCCAGGCAGGCGACCTACCCATGTCCAATTGCCATTTTTCCCCTCGACGTGGCGGACATAATCCATTTTCAAGCGACTGCCGTCTGGAGCGACAACTGTCATTTGGCCTTCTATAGTCGCTCGCAATGCATAGCTTTCACTGATACGAGCAGGGTAGAGGTCGAATGGACCTTCTTTGATCGGCGGTTTTTTTTCGTATGCAACCAGGGTACCGTTGTCTGGCGCGTCAAAGTAGGCCGACAAAGCCCTAGCCGAGCCAGAACCACTGATTTGGTCAACTGCACCAGCAGGAGATCCGGAACGCGCGATACCTTGGGCTTTTTGAGGCACAAAATGAGTTACGTCAACCTTTGCGGCGCCCGCATACCAAGCACCCGTCGCTACTGCGACGCATGATGCCAGTATGATGCTCTTCTTATACATTTCAGTAAATCTCCTTGTTTACTGCGGGTGCGCAGTGATTTTGTTGCGGATGGCCTGCCAACTTTCAACTTCATAGAACGCACATAGCCACTGGCTACACAAAGGCTAAGGCCTCACGTTTGGGGTGAGTCAACCTTTCGATGGTCAGCTAGCAAATAGTCCTTGCGATCTAGTCCTGAGGACTATTGCACTGCCCACCCACTAGGGTAGCGGCCTGAAGAATGAAATCTTTAGGGTTTCTTTAACTGCAAAAAGATGGAGAATCTGAGATCTGATACGGCAGCCACACCCAAATTAATTAAGCCGGAGACAATCCATGATAGAACTAAGTGTGTAAATTGTGATATGAATCAAATTCTGTGGCTTCTTTTAAGGGTAGACAGGGAGGGGATAGATCGTATTAAATTGCGCCAACTACCCCCAAATAAATTAACAACCTGCTCTTTTTTAGTAATCTCATTCAATAAATTTTGTTAGTTGCGCAAGCCGCCGCAGGATGTATTCGCGGTCGACGATCTTGCCCACCGGAAAAGCGTATTCGCCCACCTTTTCGAAGCCATAGCGGGCGTAAAAGCGTTGCGCGCCGAAATTCTCCGACCACACGCCGATCCACAAGGTGCGTGGGCCGTCGCGCTCCAACCATTGCAGCGCAGTTTCGAACAATCGGCTGCCCCAGCCGCTGTTCTGATAGTCCTTCAGCAGATACAGCCGCTTCAGCTCCCCATCGCCGGGCCGCACCTGATCGTGCGGCAGCCCGCAGGGGCCGGCGGCCGCATGGCCGACCAGCAGGTTGTCCATCTCCAGCAGCCAGATCGCGTAATCCGGATGCGACAACACGGTGCGCGCGCGCTCCACGGCATAGGTCTCTTCCAGAAAACCGCGCAGGTCCTCTTCCGGATACAGATGCCCGAAGGTTTCGGTAAAGGTCTGCGCGGCCAGAAGCGACAGCGCTTCGGCATCGTCCGGCGTGGCGCGGCGAATGCGGGTCATGCGGGCCCCTCTGGCAAGTCGACGCGGCAGCTTCTCGCATGCTGCGGCGTTGCTGCAAGTGGCGAATCGGGAATGGGGAATGGGGAATGGGGAATGGGGAATGGGAATTGCCGAGCGCCCTGCGAGTCGGGCACCAGATGCGTCTGCCCGGCTGGTGGTCTTACCACCCAGAGGCCTGGTTGCCGCGTACGTTGGAATTGCCGCGCGTATCGGAGCGGCATGCAAAAAACGCGCTGCGTCACCTGCTAGAGCTTGGGTGCAGTTGCTGACAAGCACTCAGGGTTACGGAAAGTCGCGGTGCGCGATTGCTTGGCAGTTCGTTACGCACGCCGCGCTGCGCGTGCAGCTGTTCGATACGCGCGTTGCGTGCAGCGCAGATCGGCCAGCAACGCCTTGCGCCAGCTGCCCGCTGCGCATGAACAGCACGGCCACGCAATGGGCGTGGCCGTGTGTTCGATGACGGGTCAGACCTGCTTCGGGCGCACCTGCACGTGCACTTCGGCGAGCTGGTCGGCAGCGATCGGCGACGGGGCGTCGGTCATCAGATCCTGCGCGCCGGTGGTCTTGGGGAACGGGATCACGTCGCGGATGGACTCGGTACCGGCCATCAGCGCGGCGATGCGGTCGATACCGAAGGCAATGCCGCCATGCGGCGGCGCGCCGTAGTTCAACGCGTCCAGCAGGAAGCCGAACTTGGCGCGCGCTTCTTCGGCGCCGATGCCGAGCAGTTCGAACACGGCGCTCTGCATGTCCGGGCGGTGGATACGGATCGAGCCGCCGCCGATTTCGTTGCCGTTGAGCACCATGTCGTAACCGCGCGAGACCGCGGTGCGGGCGTTGGCGCGCAGGTCGGCAATATCGTCCACCGCCGGTGCGGTGAAGGGGTGATGCAACGCGACGTAACGCTGCGCCTCCTCGTCCCATTCGAACATCGGGAAGTCGGTGACCCACAGCGGCGCCCATTTGTTTTCGTCGGTCAGGCTCAGATCTTTACCCAGCTTCAGACGCAGCGCGCCCAGCGCATCGGCAACCACTTTCTTGCTGTCAGCGCCGAAGAAGATCATGTCGCCATCCTGCGCGCCGGTGCGCGACAGAATTTCGCTCACGATCTCAGCGTTGAGGAATTTCGCGACCGGGCTGGTAATGCCCTCAAGGCCTTTCGCCACTTCGTTAACTTTGATGTAGGCCAGCCCTTTCGCGCCGTAAATTTCGACGAACTTGCCGTAGTCATCAATCTGCTTACGGCTAAGCTGCGCGCCGCCCGGCACACGCAGTGCGGCAACGCGGCCTTTGGCATCGTTGGCCGGGCCGGAGAAGACTTTAAACTCGACCGCTTTCAGCAGGTCGGCAACGTCCACCAGCTCCATCGGGTTACGCAGATCCGGC
>JAAIGE0101467242.1_pt1 | contig 15207 bp, 18 predicted proteins | sample 6487951 | NCBI WGS metagenome assembly JAAIGE01 (sample SAMN13974128, study PRJNA590717) | phyllosphere metagenome | biome: tomato field; feature: multiple bacterial spot infested tomato fields; material: tomato leaves; isolation source: leaves from tomato fields | host: Solanum lycopersicum ... | reverse complement strand
GCTGAACGGCACCCGGTGCGTGCAGGTCGATGGCGGCCTTGGCGATGGCACCGTGCGTGCAGAAGCAGACCGCGACCTTCTCGTCCGGCTCGCACGGGGCGCCTCGGGCGTCGCGGGCCATGGTCTCCTGCGTCCAGTGCTCGGGGTTGGAGATGATGGCGTGCGCGTGGCGGATGAGATCGTAGGGGCCGACGGTCATGCGAAATACTCCTCGAAGTGGGCGAGGGCCTTAACCACATCGCCGTTGCGGTCATTCAGGGGAAGACCATACTGGATATGGTCGTTCGACTGGTGCGGATGATACTGCGCAGTCACAACCTGCGCGATGTCTAGCTCAAGATCTTTGAGGATCCGTTCGAGCTGGTGCTGACGCAGTAGTGCGTTAGCCTGTTGTTGTGCTGTCATGGTGGCATATCCAATATGGTGGCCGTGGTTACGTCACGGGAGGTGAGAAGCTCTTAGAGTTGGTGTGGCTCTACATCAGTCGTCTTCGTCGTCCGCGTCAAGCTCATTCTCGCGGGCTTCGCATTCCAGATAATACTGCTTCCAGATGTCGCTTGTGAGCAACAGAGGGTCGATCCCTGCCTCGATGGCGGCATCGTCCATCCCGATGAAGTGCGGGATGTCCTTGGCGCGGAGCTTGCCCAGGATCTCGTCCACGAGCGCCAGGGGCGGCCTCGCGGGCTTTTCCGGGGTGGCTGGTGCCGGCGGTGGGCTTTCGGGCGCCGCGGACCTCCTACGGCTCTCGGGCACTTCCACGGGCATGCAGTGGTAGGGGCTCACGCACCGGTCGTTGCAGCAGCGCCGCAGGCGCGGCACGTCGCGGAATGACATTTGATAGGTGTCCGCGAAAACCTGCCGGTATGCGGGCACAGCCCGGCGCAGCTCGGGCGAGTGGACCTTCGGGATCTCGCGGTCGTTCACGAACGCGAAGGCGGCTCCGTCACCCTCGTAGTCCGGGCCGGCCTTGTTGGTGTGCAGGCGGCGGCGCGTGGGTTGGACCGCGCCCGTCCACAGCCAGCAGCAGCTGCGCTCGTCGCCCTGCGGGACTTCGAGCACGATTTTCTTCTGGAGGCTGCGGGGCAGACGCTTCAGCGGCAGCGCCTCCAGCCGGTCCTCGTAGCGGACGTGGATCGTGCGGTGAGCCATATCAGATATGGTCCTCGGGCTTGACGCAGTACGGGCTGACGCAACCGGGGTTGCAGTTGGGATCGGTGCGGAGCGTGGGCACGTCACGCAGCGGAATTTGGTGCATGGCGGCCCACACGACGTCGCGGGCGTTCAGGCGGATGCGCTGGCGCAGCGTCGGCGATAACTGGGCGAGGGTCAGGCACACGGTCAGCTCCCATAGCGGAGGCGGGACAAGGGTCGAGTGCAGGCGCGGAAGGTGCCTCCAGCCTGTGTTCTGAGACTGGTGCGCGAGGGCTCGATTTCCTTACTGGAAACCTAACTGAAAACCTGACTGACGGAAGACCAAATCACCTCTATATAGAGATTTTGTTACGATATTTATGCAACACTATATCAAATGATATAAAAACGAAGCCCCTCGGTTTTCTGAGGGTCTGATCTACCTTTCCGTCAGTCAGTTCTACAGAAAGAAAAACAGTAAGAAATCCAGCGGGAAATCACAGCCGCACCGGTAGTTAGACAAAAACCTGTCATAGGATAAGTTTTGCAGCCGTTACGCGCTAATTTGAGGTCGAACAACTCAGGCGGGCTAACGTTTGTTATCAAGAATTTCCAACTCTAAGAAAAGAAAAATTTGAGATGCAGGTCGGCAACACACCAGCCGCGTGCGCTCGGCCCACCCACCTACCGGCAGTTGCGCCATTGCACGCACCTGGTGTGTCAAGCCCCGGTTGAAATGCAACCAATCACCAGACACCAAAAACACCCGGAGAAATTGTCTCCGCGAGGGCGATCCAACCGGCCAGGGCGAGGCCGATGACGACACAGATTTCACGCATGGTGCGGACCTTTCAGCGACGGGTGAGGGCATCGAGCGGGCCGGTCACGCGACCGGCCTGGACGTTGTGCGGGTAGCGGCGCACCGGCTCCGTAACGTGCGGCTCCGGCTGGCGTCGCGGTCGCGCCATATCCGATATGGCGGACGCGAGATCGGGGCCGCGTTCGCGGGCCTGCCGCGTGACCCGCCTCCACGCGTGGAGGATCTCGTATTCACGAGCCGAGACGGACCCTGGGTCCGTCTCGATCCTGAGTTCGATACCGCGCACGCGGGCGCGCAAATCGCGAAGGCTGGCGCCAGGCGCGAGCTTGTGAGCCTCGGGCGGCTCTTTCCAGGCGCGAAGCGCCAGCGCGTACTCAGGATTGGCGTGTGCCATGGGGTCACCGTGTGGCGCGCACCGGGCGCGGAGGCATATCGGATATGGTGAAGCGCGTGGGCGCGGGCGTGCGGACGCGCGAAAGCACCCACACCGGCCGCGAGGGCCGGTGTGGGCTAGGGTGTGGGCTAGGGCGTGGCTTAGGCGGCGTGCTTGACGCGGCCCAGCGACGACAGGGGATGGGGCGTTGCCGTGTCGGCGACAACCGGGGCGACCGCCTTCTTGACGTCCACGGCGTTGGCCGCATCGGTGACGGCTTGAAGCTCCGTCATCCGGGCATTGATCGCGCCGACGGCGTCAACCAACTGCTTCGGGGTGAGCCGGCCAATGAGCGAGGCGAGGGCCGCCGCCACGTCGTCGGCACCCGCCGCCGCCGCCTCGGAAGGCTTGAGGTTGGAACTATCGGCGACGTTCTGGGCACGGAACTTAGCCAGCTCTTCCGCCTGCTTGGCCGCCTTGTCGGCCTTCGCCTTGGCCGCCTTTTCGGCCTTGAGAGCTTCCTTGTTCAGAGGCTCGAAAGCGCCCGCCGTGGCCCACAACCGGATGTCACCGCCCGACACGATGTTGAGCCCTTCGTACAGGGTCCGCATGGCATCGACCGCATGGGCCTCATCCACCATATCCCGTATGGTGGCGATTTCCTCCGGAGCATGCTCAAGAAACATCTTGGCAGCCGTGTCGATGGACTTCACATAGCTTTCCCATGTATTGGCCGCAATCACACCGGTCGCGGCGGCTTGGGCCGACAGCATGCGACGGACGTGCTTCATGTCTTCGCCACGCTGTGCGGAGACGATGAAAACGAGCGTGAAGCCGCTGTAAGCGTGCATCGCCATGGAGGCCGCACCGGAGAGGGCGGCAAAGGAGACGTCAACCAGCTTGCCGGTGTTGAGAGCCATGATATCACCTGTATGTGTGGCCACCATATTCGATATGGTGGGATGCCGGCCGAATGTGGCCTCTGTGCCACACCGGGTCACGGTGTGGCAGGGAGGTCACACTCTAGCGGTAGGACGCCGCGAGGTGCTCCAGTTCGGCCGCGAGGCTCCGGTAGGGGGAGGCTTGCACCGGGTGCGGCGCAAGTAGTGCCTTCATCTCGGCACGCACAGCGCGGCGGTGGAGGTAGGCGAGGGCGGCGGCAACACGGTCGGTCATGGTGTGGTTCCCGGCGGTGGCGCCATATCTGATATGGCGGAGGGCATGTGACCCAAGGGTCACACTGAGGGCATAGTGCCCCTATAGGGGCGCCCCCACCGGGTGTCCCGTAGTGGGGCCGGCTCACTACGTATAGCCGGGGACCGGTGTGCCTGTCAAGCAGAGCTTTTCTTAGAAATCTCTTAGGATCAAGTGTTGCTAAGTAGTCACTGTCAAGAATGGGTGGGTCTTTTTCTGTGGATAACTTGACGACCTCTTTGACACCATGTCACTTGTGCTTTCCCGGAAATTTTTAGATTTCAGGTGCTAGCACTATTACTTGGCCTCTACTTGCACACCAGTTTGAGGAGTGGAGCCAGAGGTGGAGCCGTGCACCAGAGCCCTGAGAGCGGGCAAAATTCCCACTTGACCGAAGGGTCGGAACCTGGGATTGGTGCGGGGCACGCACAGCACCCGTCTCAGCCTGAACAGGAAAACCCCGCCGGATTAGACACCCGGCGGGGTTTTCTGTCTGCACACCAGCTCCCAAAGTCGAGACCGGTGCGACCTGAGGTCAGGTCTGCTCCGACGCCGCCGCGATCATGAAGGCCGAGCGTGAGATGCCGCGCTTCCGCGCCGCCGCATCGATCCGGGTCAGCACCTCGGGCCGGACGATGAGCGTGATGCGGGTGCCGGGGCCGCCGCGCCCACCAGCCGCGGAAGCGGGCTTGGCATCCGGCGCCCCCTCGACGAAGCCCTCGGCGTCCCGCTTCGGGCGAGGCTTGAAACCACTCATGACCATATCTCCTTCACCAGCCTGTCCAGCTCCTGGCAGGCCAACTTGTTGCGATGACGGGAGGGTGTCTCCCACACGCACAACCCCTCACCGGTCGCGGTCGCGAACGCCCGGCGGCGCCCGAGCACCGACTTGGCCACCGGCAGCCCGATCCGCTCCACGGCCGCCACCGCATCGGCTGTCCCGTAGACATCCGCACCGTTGGCGACCGCGAGCACGCGCCGGGCACCAGCCGCGGAGCACAGGCTCTTCATGTCCTCCAGCGCCCAGAGGTCGAGCGTCGAGGGCAGGAAGGGCACCAGCACCAGGTCCGCGACCGTCAGGGCGCCGCGCAGCGCGCTGGTATCCCGGCCGCCGACGTCGATGACGACGTCGCCCTCGACGTTGCCGGCGTAGCCGACCTCGTGCACCAGTTGCTGACCATCCACGATGCGGCTGACCGTCAGGGCATCACCCCGACTGCCGAGCGCGTCGGCACCGGAGGCCTGACGGTCACCGTCGATGAACCAGACCCGCGGCTGAGCCATGGCCTTATACAAGGCGATCTGAACGGCCAGCGTGGTCTTGCCGACCCCGCCTTTCGTGTTCCCGACAAGCACTATCACAACACCAGCTCCTCACTATCAGCCATATGTACGTCTGACAGCGGGAAGCCATAGGGTCAACCACTAAAAAGCCCTCGCTACCCCAAAAGAGTTAGAAAAACCCTTCAAGTCGTGCTAGCGTAGTCCTGTAGACGTATTGAGTTTTGTGCCAATTCGCCTATCTTCCTGAGTGCCGGCGCACCCTCGCAGGCAGGTAGCCAGAACCAAAAGCCCGGAGCCGATTGACCTCGGATCCGGGCTTTTTGCGTGTAAAAACATGAAAAAGCCCGCCAAAAGCGGGCTTTTTCCTTGATTTTTGCCCGAAATCAGGCCGCCGAAGCGCTCTCCGAGGCCGCTTTTCCACGGCTTTTCGGAGCCGGCTCCTCCTCGGACGGGCCGTTGGACAGCTCCTCGACCGCCTTCTTGAAGGCAGCGTAGCCGGGCTCGTCCGGCCGGAGGTGGCGCAGACCGTTCTCGCCCGGCAAGGCGAAGCGGACGCCGTCGCCCGAGACGGTATAGGCCGCCGACTGGACCTCCTCACCGGAGGCCTCGTCGGTCACCATGAGCAGACCGTCCTTGGCCTTGGCCGACCACCGGGCGAGGCCGGCCTTGGCGAACTCGTGGGCGTGTACGGGCTTCGTGTTCGACATCTCGTGATCCTCTTTCCCACCGGTCTCGACAGTCGAACCGGCACCGGTCTCTGGAATGGGGCCTTGGTCCTATCCGGTCAAGGCAGCCTTCAGCGCCGCGCGCACCGCGGAGGCGCCGGAGGGGTTCTCGTGCCGCACCAGCTCGGTCTGGGCGCGATAGACCATCTCGTCGGTGACCTGCATTGGCCCGGTCGGGAGGATGCCGGCCTGCTCGCGACTGACGGCGCCGACCGGCGCACCGGGCCAGGTGGTGGCCTCCATCGCCGCCCGCCGCCCGTTCTCCTCGCGCTGCGTCGCCTCGGCGAGCGCCGGCACATCCGGCCCGGCCTCGTTGACGCCCTCGGCGGTCTTGATCGTGGTCATGTGGATCTCCGCGGTGATGCGCCCGAGGGCGCGGAATAGGTCGTGCCGATCCCGGCACCGGTTCCTGGCTACGTCCCAGCGCAGCATGCCGGGGGTGAGTTCCGCCACGCAGGCGTACCAGTGATCGAGACCGGGGATCACGGCTCGAACCGTGCCAGCTCCTGGCCGCCACTGGTGACAATGAGCACGGTCTCGCCCGCTTCCAGCTGCTCGCGGAGGTAGACCGCTGCGACTGCCAGCTTGTTCAGGAGCATCGGGTGGGTGATGAGGCCGCGCGATGCGCGCACCGCAGCCTGGCTCCGGGCGAACGCCTGGGCCTCGTCGAATTTGTCGAGGTTCAAGCTCTCGTCCTTATCGAGCTGATAGCCCTTCTCCTGGATCGGAGTGGAGCCCCGGCCGGTCATCGGGAACAGCGGGCCGCCCGGCGTGGCCATCGCCATCCGGGTCAGCATTGCGTCGCGGGCCAGCGTCGGGTCAGAGGCCATGGTACTGCTCCAGCATCAGATGGTTTGGCACGGCGAAGACCCGGCGGATGTCGTCCTGGACGACGTCCAGGGTCTCCTGGAGCGCCAACAAGCTGACCTCGGTCGGCCCGTGCATGAGGCTCTTGTCGATGACCAGGTTCGTGATCGGCACCGGCCGCCGAACCGTCGGCAGCTTCTCCTCATCCTCGCCGGCCAGCGGGTCGTCCCAGCAAGGGAACTGCACCTCGTCGGCCCAGGCCGGCCCGCGTGCCTCGCGCGCTGCCTCGAACGGCAGCGGCTCGGAGCGGCCGAGCAGAAGGTGGCTCACATCATGCACCATTACGCAGTCTTTCTCTCAGCCTTCGTAAACACCATGTAGCGATAGATCTTGATCGGCGCGTCTCCGGGGCCGGGAATATTGTCGATCTTGAAGCCGAAGCGACCTTGCAACTGGGTCAGACGCTTCGAGAGCACGCGAGAACCGACCGGGACGACGCTCTGAGAGATGCAGAACGAGCGATACTCACTCCAAAGCGCCGAGAAGGTGACGAAGTTTGAGTTGTCGCTCAGGTTTTTACAAGCTTTTTCTCCGAGACGAACCCATCCCTGCTCCTGGAAGACTGTCAGAAAATCTCTGACGCTGTTCAACTCGTTCGCGAGGACTTCGCGCTGCTCGACCGACGACGCCGGCTCCGAGATCGTCCAGTTCTGGCCCTTCAGCGCGACCATGTGCTGGACCGCCCAGGCGGCGATGGCTTCGCGCTCCTCGCTCAGCACCAGCTGATGGTAGTCGAGCAGGGTCTGGCCCGGCTTGTTGAACGCCTTGGTGAAGGTCAGGAACAGCCAGCGCCGGGTGAAGCCCTCCGAGCTGTCGCGCGTCTTCGGGTGGAAGTTGGAGGCGAACCAGTGCGCCGCCCGCGGCCGGAACACGAACACCTGGCCGTTCTTGAACTGGGCGTCGATGGCCTCGCCGCCGACGATCTGCTTGAACTTGGCGCTGTCGATCTGGTTGTGCTCGGACAGCTCGCCCGCGAAGTTGAGGGTCTTGCCGACCAGCATCGACGGGCCGAACTTGTCGCCCCACATGGTCGGCGGCAGCGAGGTCTGCGCCTCCTCGGGCATCAGCGCCTGCACGATCTCCATGATCTGGCTCTTGCCGGAGTTCGGCATGCCGTAGAGCAGGATCGCCCGCTGGGTCGAGGCCATCTTGCCGAACAAGGTCAGAGCCATGACCTGACCCAGTGCCGTCACCTTCTCGGCATAGTCGTAGTCCTCGCCCCAGTAGTCGTGGAGCATCTTGAGCCAGCGAGGGCACTTGCCGATGGCGTCGGGGAGATAGGGATAGGGCAGGGTATACATCATCCCGAACTCGGGATTGTGCGGCACCAGCTCCAGATCCTCCGTCAGGAACCCGTTGACGAAGTTGATCCCTGTCCGGGGCGAGGTCGCGAGCGGCGCCGCCGTGAGCCCGCGCACCGTCCGCAGGATGCCGGCGTGGTCCGAGGCGCGCGTGGCCGCCTTATACCAGCCGTAGTCCTGGATGATGTGCTTGATGATCCGGCCCTCGTCCATCTCGGACCAGGCGCCGCCGTCCCACTGCCACAGCTTGTCGCTCCAGAAGCGGATCTCGCCGCCCTGCTCCTGCATGTCCTTGACCACGGCCGCCGCGATCTCGGCGTGGTTGGCGCCGGCAATCGGCCCCTGGCGCAGCATCGAGATCTGCCGGCGCACCGCCGAACTGGTCAGGCGCTTGTCGGAGACCGCGACCATGTGGGCGATCATCCGGTCCTCCTCGATAGGCGAGAGGTCCGGGTTGGCGGCGAGCTTGTTCAGGGTCTGCTTGACCACGCTCATGAACATCTCGTCGTTGTCGAGCACGCCCTCCTTCCCGATGTGGGCGTCGAAGAACTGCTTCAGCTGGTCGCCGTCCCACAGCTCGTTCTCGTCGGAGAAGCCGTCGAGGCCCCAGGCCTCGCGCTGTTCGTCGGTCAGGCCCTCGTCCCAGCCCTTCGGCAGCGCGACGCCCTTCGGCCCCGTCACGTCCCGGATCAGGAACTCGATTAGCTTCTCCGGACCCTTCTTCGGGTCGATGTTGTCGCCGTAGGTGCGCTCGAAGAAGGTCGGGACCGCGACCTCGATCTGGTTGCAGGCCTCCAGCAGGCTCTTGTTCCCCTTCATCACGTCGCGCGCGAAGAGGCCGGCCATCGAGACCAGCTGGTTGTCGCGATTGCCGGCCGAGATGTAGTTCGTCACCGCGCCGAAGCCGGGCGAGCCGAGCGAGAGGCCGGCCTTGGTCAGCACCTCGCGCAGGCGCTGCTCGGTGTTGGCCGGCAGATGCGGGATCTCGTCGAGGACGTCGATCAGCTCGCGGTTGGCGACGTAGGGCTTCACCGTCTTCGGGTGGATCGAGGGCGGCAGCACGATCTGCGAGCCGGCGCCCAACATCTCCACCATGGACTGGAGCTTGTTGTTCTCGTCGCGATACTTGATCCGGATGATCGGCTGGCCGTCATACTTGTAGATCAGCACCATGCCCTTCTGCCCGACGCGCTTCCACGGGGAGGGCGGCAGAACGGACAGGATCGCGTCGATGTAAGTCTGGTTGTCGGTGTCGATGTCGATGGCCAGGAGGCCCGACTGCGGCCCGAGCGGCAGGCCCATGTTGCCGTTGCGGTGGAAGATCTTCCAGGAGGTCCGCTCGGCCTCGGTTGGCATGCGCGCCTGGAGCTGCTGCCAGTTAAGGACCGCGGGCTCCTTGCCGGACGGGGCGCCATCGCGGCCTCCGTTCGGCGTATATTCGCGGAGCGGCATCACCGGAAGACCGGCAGCCCAATACCTTTCGCAGTTGTCTGCGAAGATGTTCTTCGTAATTTCAGTCACACCAGTACCCTCTCAGCAGCCAGAACACGTCCAGTAGGAGGGAAGCGAAGACTAAAGCCATGAGGATCCGGATAAACCGGCTGACCATTCCTGACATGACCCGTCTACGTCCCGATCAGCCGGTCCCTACTCGGCTGATTGCAGTCTCTTCAGCGCTTCCTTGAAGCTGAAGATTTGGTCTTTCGTCATCACCTCGTCCATTGCCTTCAGCACGAGCCGTTGGAACTCGTACATCAGCTTGGCACCATCGGCTTTCTCCTTGAGGGACAGGTATCTGTCCATCAGGCCGCCGAAGTTCTTCAGGAAGGTGATCTTGTCGCTCATCGCGACGTTGTCGCCCTCCATTTCTGCCTGGAGGCGACGCATCGAGTTGAGCGCCCGCTTGATCTCCTCGATCAGGCTGTCGACCTCCTCCTCGTTATCCTGGCCCTCCTTGAACACGGTGAGCGTGTCGTCGGCGAGGTCGGCGTGGCCCGCGCGAACGGGGCCGACCAGGCGGCGAAGGTAGGTCTTCAGCTCGTCCGGATACGGGCACTTGGTGTCGGACAGATAGCCCGCATCGAACTCCATCAGGCGCTCGACGGCCTTCAGGTTCAACCCAAGCCCTTGCGGCAACGTCGGATATGTCCGATTTTCCATCTCAGCCGATCTGCCTACCACCAAGGGATTACCCCGCGGGGCGCCGAACATAGGCCGGTTGGCGCGCTAGCACAAGCGCGACCCGCTGTCTTGGGAACGATGCCTGTCGTCTAGGTCAGGTATAGTTGGCGAGATCATCCCTAGTCTTGAAAGGCACCATGTCTTGAACCCGCACATGAGTGCCTTTATCTCGGGCCTCGACCAGAGATACCCCGATGATAAAACGACGATGACCATGGCAGAATGGATCATCGGCAACACGCACCTGAAGGGAAAGTCTTTCAGCTTCCGGGGTTACGAGTTCCAGCGGCAGATCGTGGACGATATGCATCCCGATCTTAGCTGCATGAAGCTGTCTCAGATCGGTCTCACCGAGACCCAGATGCGTAAATTCTTCGGGTTCCTGAAGAGGAATGTGGGAACCTCGGGCATCTTCTCTATGCCCAACTTGGCGATGCGGGACAAACTCTCGCAGACCCGCATCAAGACACTGATCGAGAACGAGCCTATCTTCAACGGCCCCATGGTCGCCAAGCCCGTCCGGCAGAAGGCGATCTACCAGGTCGACGAGAGCTTCGGCTACGTGACCGGCACCACCGAGGGCGAGGCGACCTCGATCAACGCCGACATCCTGATGGAGGATGAGGTCGACCTCGCCGACCAGCAGATGCGCTCGCTGTTCCAGTCACGTCTCCAGGGTTCGGTCCACAAGATCACCCAGCGCTTCTCGACGCCGACCTTCATCGGCTTCGGCATCGACGCCGCCGTCTCGGCCTCGGACCAGCACGAGTACCAGATCCGCTGCCCGTGCGGTCACTGGCAGATCCCGCTGTTCAACCGCCGCTTCATGTGTTTGCCGGGCCTGAACGGCGACGAGGAGGATGTCGACGCCTTCGCCAAGATCACGGACGAGCGGATCGACATGATCGACTTCTCGAACGCCTACGTCCGCTGTGAGAAGTGCTCCAAGCCGCTCGACCTCGACGGAGGTCAGCGGGAGTGGGTCGCCAAGCACCCGTCGCGCCGCGCGCGGGGCTACCGGGTCCGGCCGTTCAGCCTGGGCTCGATCACCCTGCCCTACATCTTCGACCAGCTGAAGAAGTACCGCCGCACCGACGCGATCCGGCGCTGGTACAACACCGTGATCGGCGAGCCCTTCAACGACGGCGACGCGCGCATCAGCGAGGAGGATCTGAACGCGATCATGAGCCCGCGCCAGGTCGACCCGAGCGAGCTGCGACAGGGCAACCTCTTCCTCGGCTGCGACGTCGGCCAGACCTGCCACGTCACCATCGGCACGCCGAACGCGATCCTGGAGTTCCACCAGGTGCCGCAGCAGAAGATCGTCGAGTTCATCAAGAGCCGGGTCGAGCGCTACGGGATCGTGCGGGGCGCCATCGACTACTACCCCTACACCCCGACCGCGGAGGCTGTGCGCGATGCCACCGGCGGCGTCGTCATGCCGATGGCCTACTCGACCTCGCCCAAGGCTCCGACGATCAAGGAGACGAAGAACGAGTTCGATGTCGTCACGCACTACACGATCAATCGAACCCAGGCCCTGGACCTCGTCGCCAAGCAGTGTCGCAAGCGCACCTGGCAGCTGGCTGGTTATGGGGCGTTTGCCAGTATCGTGAAGACACACCTTCGCGACATGATCCGTATCGAAGAGCCGGATACGCCGCCCGTTTGGAACAAGATCAACGGCGACGACCACTTCTTCCACTCTGCGGCGCTCCAGCAGTCGTCTGTTCGACTTCAGCAGGGAATGGACTTTAGTACAGATCAGCGCGAGAGCGTGGTTGTGCTTGGAGGAGGACGGTTGTTCGCGCCTTCGACTAAGCCTATATTCCGCGGCGCCGACAACGCGGGGGTTCTACGCTAGTGGCTGACAATCTGACTTCGAAGCTACTGGCCATTGTTCCCTTCAAGAAGAAGGCGAAGACCGGCGGTACTGCCATCACTTCGACCTACAATCCGCAGAACGCGGATCAGGTCTTGACGCTACCACAGTATCGCGAGCACCAGGACGACATCTTCCAGGATCGGCTGTCCGACAACAGCCAGACGTTGATCCGTAAGATGTTCCAGCACGATCCCGACGTCTCGGGCACCGTGAATGGTTATCTGACCCTCGCCGATACTCAGATGATCGTCTACGCCGAGACGTTAGACGGCGAGGTCGACGAGGAGAAGAGCCGCGAACTTCAGCAGCTCGTGACCAAGTTCTCGTTCCAGACCGACTACACGCTCGGCTTCCAGCTGCGCCAGGGGATGTACCGGCGCGCGGAGGAGCTGCGCTATATGCTCCTCATGCGCGGGTCCATCGGCGCCGAGCTGGTCTTCGACAAGGCCGGCACCCCGGACGACATCCGCAACCTCGACATGGCCTCGATCCGCTGGTTCGAGAAGAAGCCCGGCGAGTACAAGCCCGGCCAGGTCGTCCCCGGCGTCTCCGACCCGGTCATGATCGACACCCCGGCCTTCTTCGTCGGCTTCTACCGGCGCGACCCGACGACGATCTACACCGCCTCTCCCTTCGTCTCCGTCATCAACACCGTGGCGGCCCGGCAGCAGGTCATCAACGACCTCTACCGCATCATGCGCGCAACCGGCTTCCCGCGCATGGAGATCATGGTCTTCGAGGAGATCCTGAAGAAGAATATGCCGAGTGTCCTGAGCCAGCCGGGACAGGAAACGGCCAAGCAAGAGTGGATTGCCAGTCGTTATGCCGAGATCCAGGCCTCGTTCGATGGTATTTCCGCAGATCAGGCCGTGATCCATTCCGATGCTGTTCTGATGAAAGTCATGAACGAGAAGGCGCCGGGGCTCGCGATCAACATCGAACCCATCATCAACGTCTTGAACGCCCAAAACCAGGCCGCGCTCAAGACCATGTCGACCCTGCTGGGCCGGGGCTCGTCCGGCGTCAACACCGGCTCCGTCGAAGCGCGCCTGGCCGCGCTCTATGCCGACCAGCTCAACGAGCCCATCGCCGATCTGTTCGCCCGGATGTTCACCTTCGTGCTGCACCAGTCCGGCTACCAGGGCTTCGCGCGGGTCGAGTTCGATCCGGCCGAGCTGCGCCCGTGGACCGAGCTGGAGCCGCAGCTGACCCTGCGCGCCCAGCGCCTGCGTCAGGATCTCTCGGACGGCCTCATCACCGACGTCGAGTACCACCTGTGGGTCCACAAGCGGCTGCCGCCGCCCGGCGCCCCGCAACTGTCCGGCACCGGCTTCCTATCGGCGGTCGAGGGCGGCGACGCCGCGCCCGAGGACGTGAGCCCGAAGACCGACAGCGTCGGCCGGGCGGCGAGCCCCGACCGCACCCGCGCCACCGCGACGAACCGCCGGCAGACCCGGCGGCTGGCCGCCGCGAACCTGACCACGGCCGCTCTTCAGCTGTCTCAACAGCATCGGGTTCATTCCTAAGAATTAGGAATGGTAGCTTGATTTGCGTTGATCCAAAGGTCACACGCTACTACCTGCGATCCTGAACTGGTCGGACTTCTTGGAATGAAGCAGATCGAACTTGACGACACGCTTCGGGCGAAGCTCAGAGAGCGGGCTCCCGATGTCGACCCGACGAAGATTGCGGTCTTCCGGGCGGCTGCGCTGTCGACTGCTCCGATCCGGAAGCGTCATCCGCTCTACAATGGCGCGGTGGTGACCGAGGCTCTACTGGGAGAGATGCGCGACGAACTGCATAAGGAGAGCCGTCCTCTCCAGATCATGCATGGCTCTTCCGACGGAGACCAGCTCCCCATCGGTCGTGTCTTCGATGCAGAACTGTCCCAGGGCACCGGCCCCAACGGCGCCACCGAGCTGCGGACCCTGTTCTGGATCGACACCGAACACCTGGAGCTGGTCAACAAGGTCAACTCCGGCACCATCGATCAGGTCTCGGTCGCCTTCCTTTCGAAGTCGATCAAGTCCAGCAAGACCGGTTTTGACTTCCTCGGCCCGAAGGCCTCCTTCGAGAACGTCTGGGGCGGGGTCGACGACCAGGGGAACAAGATGGGCACCGACGGTGCCCACGCGATCCTCGACGGTCTGGACGGCTGGTACGAGATGAGCCTCGTCGGCCAGGGTGGCGCGCTCGGCGCCAAGATCCTGTCCGGTGGCCAGCTCCACCTGTCCGCCTCGAACCAGGACGTGTCCCCGCTCGTCCTTCAGCTCTCTTCGGGCACCTCGCCCACCCCGCCCAAGCCCGAACCCAAGAAGGACACCTTCGACATGGACGCCAAGGAGTTCGCCGCCCTCATCGCCGAGAACGCCGCGAAGCTGGCCAACGCCGAGCGCGACCGCGATGTGGCCAAGGCCGAGGTCACCACGCTCACCGCGCAGGTCACCACGCTCACCGCCGAGGTCGCCACCCTGAAGGGCACCGACGACGCGAAGAAGGTCACCGAGCTGACGTCGGCCAACGCCGACCTCCAGACCCGGCTCGATGCCGCCGTCGCCCTGCCGGGCAAGCTGCTCGCGCCGCTCTTCGCCATGACCGGCCAGACGACCGCGACCCTCGACAACGACGAGGCCAAGGCGCTCGACCAGGTCAAGGGCCTCGGCGACAGCCTGAAGGCGCTCGGCGCGCAACTCGTCGGCGGCGCCCGCGCGGGTCTGAGCCTCGTGAACGGCGGTGGTGGCGGTGCCCCGCGCGGCAACGACGCCTTCAAGTCCCGCCGCGCCTGATCGCCGGCCCGAACCCGTAACGCAGTCCTTCAGGAGCCTCGATCATGAGCGCCGTCTTCCACACCAAGGTCCACGTCCACACCGTCAAGAACGAGATGGAGAACCGGACCCTGGCCTTCGCCAATCCGGAGAACCTGACCAAGGCCCAGCTGGAAGGCCGCCTGGTCGAGCCGGATCCGGCCGTGCCGTGCGGCATGCGCCTCCTGCGCGACGGGTCGCCGCTCGGCCGCCGGCACGCCCGCCTGGAGGTCTTCGAGCAGCGCGGCCCCGGCAACGGCGGCGTCATCACCGCCCAGTTCTCCTACACCGAGCTGGTCCCGGTCCTCGACGGCGACCCGCTCGCCCAGGGTGACACGCCGGTCGGCGGCGGCAACGGCTTCGTCAAGCGCGGCGTGGCCGACGAGAAGGCGCCCTGGGTGGCCGAGATCATCGTCCGCGACGGAAAGAAGTTCGCCTCCATCGTCGCGATCTAATCGCGACGACCCTTTCACCAGAGCAGTCATCGGTACGTCGTTCCGTACCAACAGCAAATCCCCGAGGAGTACGGGACCATGGATCTTCTGCCGCTCAACCAGCTCGTTGCCAGCCGCGCCGCCCCGGCGGTCGTGCTCGCCGGACTGATCGACAAGGACAACCCGCGCAAGTCGGCCGAGGCCGGCG
>JAAIGE0100108940.1_pt1 | contig 15207 bp, 11 predicted proteins | sample 6487951 | NCBI WGS metagenome assembly JAAIGE01 (sample SAMN13974128, study PRJNA590717) | phyllosphere metagenome | biome: tomato field; feature: multiple bacterial spot infested tomato fields; material: tomato leaves; isolation source: leaves from tomato fields | host: Solanum lycopersicum ... | reverse complement strand
CCCCATGCGCTTATTTTGTGGATTTCCATGGACGTCCATGGACGCTATGGGAAAGCCTTAAACCTAGTAAATACGGGGCATACAGGCTATATTGGCGTCCATCACGATCCACCAGCATCCACCGACAGCCAAGCGATTCGGTGGGGCAAAAGTGGGGCAAAATTCCAGGACGACCGAATCAGGCAAGGGGTAGGAAGTGGCGAAACTGACGGCGAAGCAATTGGAGGCGCTCACCTCGGCCGATGACGGCAAGACATTGCGCGAAGACGGCGGCCTGGTCGCCAAGGTGCGTGCGGGGGTACGCGGTGTCACCGTCCTGTTTCGCTACGAATTCAAACTCGATGGAGCCAAGCGAGATCACCGCCTGGGCAGTTGGCCCAAGAAGTCGCTGGCGCAGATCCGCGCCGAGCGCGACGAAGTGAGAGCGACCGTCACCAAGGGCATCGATCCCACCACCGCCCGCAAGGCCGCCAAGATCGAAGCCCAGGCCGCCATCGCCGCCACCATTGCCGAGGCCGAGCGCCAGGCTGCAGAGAACAAAACGGTCGCAGACCTTTTCGAAGAGTGGATGCACGATGGCGTATCCCGCCAAGACGGTAACGCCGAACTGCGCCGCAGCTTCACCAAGGACGTGCTGCCCCTCATTGGCAAGAAGCCGCTGCGCAACCTCACCGAGAAAGACCTGCTCGCCGTCCTGCGCTCGGTCAAGGCCCGCGGCCTGAACCGCACCGTCGTGATCCGCAACAACGACATCGGTCAGATGCTGCGCTGGGCCGAGAAGCGCAAACCGTGGCGCGGCCTGATGGCCGACGGCAATCCGGCCGACCTGGTAGACGTCAACAAACTCCTTGACCACGACTACCAGGAACAGCGCGACCGCCTCCTCTCCCCCAACGAAATCCGCGAACTACGCGACATCTTCGCCCGCCTGGAGCGCGACTACGACGCCCTTCCCGCTGGCCAAAAATACTCCGGCATCCGCCCGGTCAACCCACGCGTGCAATGCGCCGTATGGATCTGCCTCAGCACCCTCTGCCGCATCGGCGAACTGCTCAAATCCGAATGGCGCCACGTCGATCTGGAAAAAGGCACCTGGCTCATCCCAGCCGAGGCTACCAAGGGGCATAAAGGCAAGCGCCAGGATCACCACGTATTCCTGTCGTCTTTCGCACTGGCACAGTTCAGGCGGTTGAAAGATGAAACCGGCCACACCCCGTTCTGCTTCCCCAGTAAGGACGAAAGCAGCCACGTCGACACCAAGACGGTCAGCAAGCTGATCGGCGACCGGCAGTGTCGATTCAAGAACCGAGGCAAGCCTCTCACTGGCCGTCACCATGATGACTCGCTGGTGCTGAACAAGGGTGACAAGGGTGAATGGACTCCGCATGACTTGCGCCGTACCGGTGCAACCATGATGCAGGAGCTGGGTGTCACGCTGGAGATCATCGACCGTTGCCAAAATCACTTGCTGGGTGGTTCCAAGGTGCGCCGGCATTACTTGCACCACGACTATGCAAAAGAGAAAACCGAAGCATGGAAACTGCTGGGTGAACGCATCAAGTCCATACTGACCACTAGCAATGTCGTCAACTGGCTCCAAGGAGTAGAGCGTGAATGGGTCGATACACCCAATGCGTAACAGGGCCTCACAAGTGAGATTATCTATCTGCCGGATCAGAGCAGACACAAGTAAGCAAATGCCCCTCTACAATATACTGCAGAACGTGACACGCTTATGACGCTCACCCAAGAAAGCAACTGACTTGACCTTGTCTAACAAGGAGGATACTAAAAACACCTGACAACATCGACGTAACAAGTCAACATATCGACCCCACCAATCAAAAGCAACCGAAAACCGATGATCGAAACACTTGACAAACTAATCCCCGACAGCAAACCCAAGACACTACTTATTGGCGCAGCCGCATTAGGCATTATATTAGCCGCGATAGGAGCAGGAAAGTATATCTGGCTAGAAAAACAGGAAGAACACCTCAGAAAAGAGCAACACGCTCTTCAAAAAGAGAAATACGAGTGGAACAAGCAGAAGAACGAAATATTATTACAAGCAGAAAATAACGGAAAAAGAATAAGAATATCAATCAATGAGTTAGAAGAAGAACGCCAACAACTAGAAAGCCAAAGAAAAGAGTTCCTTAAAGAGCAAGATGAGTTCCTCTTGGAAATCAGTAACACCAAGAAACTAATCCAAGAACTTAGCGCTGACGCGCAGTACGAAAGACTGGTGAGCGAGTATATAGGGCTAGGCGTAATATTGACGAATTGCATTCCGAGAGAGTCAGAAAAAAATGCACAAAAGGCAGTGCTTATTGTACACCGCCTATTGATAATCGCAAATAAACTAAACGACCCTGACAAGCTAGCGTATGCAAAAACGCTTTACCCCAAAAGCAATCAAATCGTCTATTGTAAAAACACTGATGTATTTCAATAGTAACGCCAACCTCAAGGAAATAGCCTCACCCTGGACAGATGAGCACGCCCATCTAAACCCTAGCATAAGTAACCACTAACAAACATCAGCCTATTTGCTTTCTTTCGAGCCAATAGGGACTCGCTGGCTCACTACGTGATAAACAATGGATGCAATTTTACTCGCCAGCAGCGGCGGCACAGCATTTCCAACCTGTTGAAATTGCTGAGATCTATTTCCCTCGAAGAAATAATTATCAGGGAAGCTTTGCAAGCGAGCGGCTTCACGTACAGTCAGACTACGACACTGGCTAGGGTCATAGTGAATGAAATAATGACCATCCTTGGAGAGGTGGCTAGTGATAGTTGTAGCCGGCTGATCTTCAAGCTGCACTCGAAATCTATCACTAAATTTCCCGGTCTCCCAATTCTTGTGCGCAGGCGCCAAACCTGACAAAAAGAACTGCAGATGACCTTTGGGTGAGGTCTTGTGCGCTTGGGCAAAAGTGGCGGCAAATATGTATCTGCGCAGATCGGACGGCATATGACCGCGGGCATCATGGTTCAGCCAATACTCGAGATTCGGATCACGATACCAATTGTCCAGCAAATGACTACCTGTTTTCCCATCATCTTTCGCTCTAGGCACACGAAGTGAGCCCACCTCTAGTGATCTCGATTCCAGTGTGTATCGGGCAATGTCCATTCTCTTCGAGAGCATCTGTTCCGCCCCCTCTCCCACCTCACTTCTGAGCTCATCAAGTTGGCGAATAACCTCATCATACCAAGCGTCCGTATCGTCTGCTCTTCGGCTCAGGCGACTGCGAATTTTTGGCAGCCCCCTCAATACATCACCAACCGACACTCGCTCAGTAACAGAGTTCAAAAGAGCATGGCTAGGATTTATATCTTTTTCATCCACGGCAACGCCTAACAGAATAACTCGGTGTCTCGCTTGCGGAATCCCGAACCTCTCCGACCTGATAACAAATGCGTGCGGGTCAACTTTCTCTACATCCTCATCTGCTTCATAAGACTGGCGAGTAACCAAGGAGCAGATGCGATAACGTTTCCCGGAGCTTTTCTCACCAAGTGCTTTATGAGGATTCGACAGGTCTTTCAAAATTTGCGAGAAGATTCTCTCCTCGCCGATTTTCGATGACAGAATTCCTTTCACATTCTCCATCACAAAGACGGTTGGTTGTCTCTCTTTAATTATCCGAAGATACTCTTTGTAAAGAAAATGGCGGTCATCCTCTTCAGCTTTATAGTTCGCTTTGGATTGATTCCGAGCTCTACCCGCCATCGAGTATGCTTGACATGGCGGCCCTCCAATTAATACCCAAGGACGATTACTATCGAGATGCTCATCGAGGATCTTGTCTAACTCATAATCCCCTTCTTGGGTACCCAGCTTTATTTGTCGCGCCTCACGCTCGGCCTCGTTCCATTGGACCTCGCTTTCAACCGAATAAGGCTTCTCGGCTTTGCCATTGCAATAGTCATAGTAATCCTTAAGCCTGCCAGGGTTCTTGCGCTTCAACAGGCGATAGAACGCACGCAGCTTCAGCGTTTTTCGCGCCAAAGGCTCGGCTTCTGCAGAAACAAGGATTTCGAATCGTTTGCCATCGCCAGAGGAGGCAAACCCCTCTCCAAGCCCTCCCGGGCCAGCGAACAAATCGACAATTTGTATAGGGTGATCAAGCTTTACGCTAGCATCAAAATTGCTATCTTCAGGAGACAACAGGGGGATCTGGTTTTCAGTCATGGACATAGTTAGCAGTGAAGTCAGGTCTCGCATGATGGCAGGCATCCGCGGCAGCAATACGTCCCCAGAGATGAAGGTTCGAAGGTTTCTGCATCGGCATGGTTTCAGGTATCGCTTGCACCAGCAAGATCTTCCAGGGAAACCCGATGTGGTGCTTCGCCGCTATCGGGTCTGCATCTTCGTTCATGGTTGCTTCTGGCATAGGCACCCTGGCTGCAGGTACGCGACCACCCCGAAAACTCGCGCCGAATTCTGGGAGCAAAAATTCGACCAGAACGTTGAGCGGGATCTCAGAACCCGCAAGGAGTTGCTACAGCGGGGCTGGCGCGTCTTCGAGCTATGGGAGTGCGGGATACGCGGACCGGAAATGGACATGAATTGGCTGCTGGAAACGGTGCGGGATTGTAATCAAAAATTCGTCTCTTGGCCTGCCTTTCCTGACGCCAGTCGCCGTGAACCATGACTCTCCAAAAGCTCAATTAGTGTTGGATATCCAAACGCTCCAGAAGGTGCTTCAGCGCCCCCTTCTCCCCTTTTGACAGGTTCATCCGGCCAGCGGCGAGCTTGCTCAGGGCGTCCATGTTTTTGGGAGATGCAATACCGCTCTGCTTGGCTAGGGCCATGATGTCCTTAGCCTTGGAGGACAAGCCAGCGAGTGCAACATCAAAATCGAGCTCTTGGTTCAGTGCGCTTTCCTTGGCTCCCAGCTTGGTGTCGTTGACGTACTCCTGCATCGAAACGCCAAACTGCTTGACGGAGGCATCGGGGATGCCGACGCGCCCTTTGATGTAGTATTCCCAGCAAAATTCACGCTTCGCAAACTCGGAGACGTTCCTGACATTATCCGGTGGAGACTTGAGTATTTCCGCTACCCGCCAAGCCTCCGTGAACATCCATCCCAGCAAGCCCCCTGGCACGCTTTGCTCTCGCCAGATCCTATCCAGATCGATTTGCATACCAGAATCACGGAAACCCTGAGCGCAAACAGCAACCGTATAAGTAACGATTTGAGCCTTGTAGCCACGATCACTCTGATACCAGCCGGACTTCAGCACCTCTTCGTCAAGCCTTATGAACAGCAAAGCTTTGGCAACGGCTCTGCGGTACCAGGTTTCGCTTACCTTGGAACCGTCACCTAACCCCACCAGCACCGTATTGGTGAATCGGGTAAAGCACTTCTGAGCCCCTTCGCTCACATGGTGCGGGCGCCCCTCAAAGGAAAGCTCATACTTGGCCAGGTCTGTCTTGGTAAGGAGCTGCGCTTTTGGATAGATAAGCTGTAGCTTGTTACGTTCCGAAGTGGACTTGTACGCAAAGAGATTCTTGTATTGACCACGCGCTCGCTCATAGAACCATTTGCTGCTGTGCAATGCACCCGCCAGTTGAGGCGCTGAAATCTCCTTGGACAATCGCTCGATTCTGATCTGTACGGGACTGTTGGACGCCAGGTCGGCCAGGGATACCTTGTTCTGCGTGTTTGCATACTCGGAGATTCGCGGCACCACCGCTTCCAGGCGCTTCTCATCAACCACAGAGAGCTTGACCTGGACATATACATGGCTCAGATCCCTTCCCTGCCCATCTCGCGCATAGAGCAAAGACGCAGTGGTTTGCCCACCGTTGACAATCTGGAAGTCCTTGATCTGAGAAATCACCAACGCACCACTTTCCAGCCTATGCGTACGAACCGACGATGCCGTCGCGGTAAGACCATTATTGTAGGCGAAAAACATGCCTGGCTCTTCGGCAATTGTTTTCAGAATCCCCTTGTTAACCCCTGTCCGGGCTTGGAGGTACGTCCGCACATTCTGCTCAAGAAGTCGATTTCCATATATAGCAAACACCTTGGCTAGGACAACTCCTGAAATGGCGAAAAGATAACTCTGATAGTTGTCTGCACCCGTCGACGCCGGCAGACACTCGATGGCGCCATCAAAATCCTCAGCGAAATCGATTTCCACAGGCTCAGAGCCTGTCGACGAAATCTTCACATACCGCTCAAGATCTAGGACGTTGGTATGCAACGTTACAGTCGCTAGCGACCTAGTCTCGAAGGCACTCTTTTTCACTCTCAGATGCGCGTTGGTGAAAACAATCACCCGCAAGCGTCTGATGCGATTCCCATATTGCTGAATGAGAATAGCCAACTGAAAGGCCGGGCTCGCTTCTTCCAGCCCCTGAAAAAACTTGCTATCCAAGGCCAATTGAAAGAAGCGCTCAACCCCACTGACAGCCTTCTCGACGTCTCGGCTGTTGATTGAAGTCAGGCTATAATCCTGACGGTAGTCGCAGGTCGCCAGATACAAATCGCCAGACTCTTCAGTCCCTTCCCCCTGCAGATCCAACGCATATCCGTCGACCCGGTAGCCTCCCTGCCCCTCCTTGAGTATCGGGCAGTATTCCAAGTCGGGTGTGTCGCCGTTTTCTGCAGCAAGCGCGGCATAGATTCGAAAGAACTCGGTTATCTGCAACTCATGATCAGCAACACTACCTATGCGAATCTCTTCCAACAGCTCGTCATACTCGACTTGAAGATCAACCATGCACCAGAGCCTCCAGCTCCATCTCCTCTATTCGATATCCGTCAATGACATCGCAAGCGATTTCATACTGCGCCCTGACAACCCCCTCAGGTACCGTTGAGGGGACCAACCGGGGAAAACCCTCGCCAACTCGATAGAATGTGGCGCTATCCAGATTGAAGGTCTCGTCCACATATGCTGCATCCTGCTGATATCCGAGCAGGAGCAGTTTCCGTTGAAACTCCATCAAACCGGCATAGCTACTAGCAAGTCGAATCACAATCTCGTCGACCAGCGACTTCAAGCTGATGCCGCTCCCAGATGCCACGAAACGATACAGAGCAATAGATAGCTCACGCCCATCAATGTCCAACTGGTCAAGCGAAGAAACCCGGATGACAGCAGCTTGGGTTGATAGCTGCGACTTGACCTCGATGCGAACATGATTGAGGCCAATATCGTTGGTATCTCCATCTGGACCACGCCACCCTCGCACGGCAATTACCGGATCGACCCCACAGCTGCCTATAACCCATAGCACCATGCAAAGCTCGCCCATCAAACCTAAGCGTTCCTTGTATGACATCTGGCGTGACAGTCCACGCCGTAGCAGATCCGCCCATCGGCCAAGCCGAATTCCAAATATCCCGGCAGCTCCAGCGGGAGTTTCAGACCTCGACGAAGCCTCTGCCAGATCGCAGCAGATGATCGAGAAGAGATCCTTCAGTTGATGGTCAGTGAGACATAGGGTGAGACTTCGAACGCCTGATGACTCTTGCTGAGTCACAGAGATGTTCTCGAATTCCGGTAATACAGCTTCATCCAGAGCCGCAACGGATGACTCAAGCGTAAACTCTCGTTCACCAGCACTAGAATAACCGATAAACAGATCGAGATGATGGTCAGGACAGACCCGAAAGCGCCCTGCCCCCCTTCCAACATGAGCAATCTCGTCCCATTTGGCGCTGAAGTCATTCATCGCTATCGAGATCCTCATCCGATTCAAGTTCCTCGCGCTGCCGCTCCAACAACTCAGTCAGACGTTTGGTTGCAAAGTACTCTCTTGGACTTGCGTCAATTTTTGTTCCAGGAAAAGCCAAACTTATAGAAACAACAGGCGAACGCTCTTTGAAATTCAGAGTTTTACCAGGCTCATCAGTATCGCGTGGCCTCTTCAGCCCAAAATCCATAAGGTGAATAACAAGCAAGGGCCGAGTTCTTGCCATCAAATGAAGTAATTCAGGACTAGCCTCGGGAAAATCCTTCTCCAAAGCAGGGAGGAGCCTCTTCAACTCCTCTCTTTCCCCATATGGCAAATCAAATTCCGCAGAATCCGCAACAACGTGATTTGCAGTGATTTTTACAACATCAGGGTCGTCAGACTTTGGAACACCAGATTTTCGCCTACGGCAATAGGCCCGACCCTCCTGCTCTAAGCCAAATGGAAATTCCAATTTTGGCTCACCAGTTCGACGAAATGGAACAGCAACATCCCAATGCGACAGCTCACCAACTGCCCGATCAGCAATATAATCAAGAACCAAACTTCGCCGACCATTCCCAATCGCAAACTCCAACTGAGGCAGTTCAAATTTCAGCAAAAATTCTTGGACTACAGAGACTCCGACTCCCTTCCAAACGAGCGCACCGTCGTCAGTATCTTTATTATCTATATATTCAGAACCCAGCACACCAACCAAAGACGAGACTGCAGAAAAATGTTTCTCATTAATCTCAAAATCATTGAAAAGCTCATAGGCCTGCAAGTGTTTTAATGACAGATCAACTGCCATTACTACGGGTTTAGCACCCCTCATTTTATTTGCCGCAGTAATAGCTATTCCTGTCGGACTTTGCCGAACTTTAAGCCCAAATTCATTCGGTGTGACCTTCATACGCTCCATACGGACAAGATCATTCCGCAGTTCCTCAACGGCCCCGCTTACCTCACGAAAATCGCCTAGCATTTCCTCGGTTGCATGGATCCGGCAAATTTTTGCGTACCCATCCCTATACCCAAACCATCGCCCCATTTGCAAGAGAGTGTCCGCAGCACCCACATTCCGCAGAACATAGGAAACCACGAGACCTTCCAAAGTCAGCCCTCGCGCCAGAGCAAGACCACCAACAGCGATTACATGAATCCCGGATGCTGGTGGCTTATTATAATCCAATCCGCCCCCTTTCATGTTAACAAGCTTTAGCTCAACAGGCGCCAATCCTCTTCTCAATGCACCTCGTACATCATCCCAACCGTAGTTAACCTGACCCGAAAACTCTGCAAGCCAGACACTGTGCAATTTCAACATAATTGGCGAACTAGCCCAGGCTGAACTTGAACCCCACGCCGCGACTGCCGCAATCACGTCCTGCAAAAGGACATACAACAAGTCATGGACCTGTTTCTGAATCGCATTGAACCTGCTCACGTTCACCAGCATGGAAGAGTGCTTGCTCCCCTCACCATCCAGAACCCTAATGCCTCGAACAAGGACGTACTGATACATCGCATCCTTGAGGCTTTGAGGCAACTCAGGCACCAAATCACTAGATTTGTGTTTCAGGGGGAGATAGTCGATGTAATCTGGAGGAACTTCTCGCACGCAGCTTTCAAAATACTCGGCCTTTTCTGAGAAAAGCTTTTCAGCACCTACATAGTTTTCTGGCGGCTCAAGGGACTTTATAAAATGCTCAGGAAAGAGATCGCTATTGAGCATTTCATCTTCAGTATCCGGATCAATAAAAATATTCGCAAAAGGAGTAGCCGTATACCCAACATACGATGTGCGACGAGAGCACTTGAGTAATTCTCGAATTCTAGAATTTATTCGTGTAGTCTTTTTCGGGTCCTTCGACGTATTTACAGAAGCATTGTCAGCCTCATCATCGATGAGGAGCATGGGACCATCAAGGGGGCTTCCCGGCTTGAGATCACTTAACCAAGAAGCCAAGCTCTCCAATACCCTTTCATGCTTCTTGGTTACAAAAAGAATGGGGCCGGCGAAGTTACCTTCTTCGGCGGTAATTCCTCGGATAATATTGACACTGAAATCACCACTTTGAGTGGTACCACAAAACGGCTGACGTTGCTTCAAGCCTTCGTAATCCGTACCCTTCAAAACATTCGAGATCGGGTAAATTTCGGAAACCAATTTATCACCAAGAGAGGATTTACCCACAAACGACTTATCCAATCTCACCTGCGTCTGATACCGAAGCGAATTTGTCAAGCCAGCAAGAACAATAATGATTCGATAGCCAGCATCAGCTGCCTTGGCAATCAGAGCTGAGTAATTCGTGGTTTTTCCAGACTGGACGTGCCCCATTACCAAGCCACGACGACGCCAACTTGCTTCCTCCTGCGGATCCCCCAGATATCCCAGAATCTCGTCCGTCACTTTATCAACGGATTTGACAACCTGAACAGGGAGGACAGAACAATCAACCCAATATTTGTTCAGCCTTCTCCAATAATACGACTCAATATCCGCCTTCCTGCTTGGATACCACTCTTGAAAGTCTGTTTTCAGCACATGACCAGTTCCATGCTGAGTACCATAAATAGCTTCAAGATGGCGAATTAATCTAATTTTTAGATCTTCACTCAGTAGAATCCGTATTTCAGAAGCATTACGAACGTGGTCCTCAAGAAATCCTTTAGGGACGGGAAGGCGTCCATCGGTCTTTTTATCTATTTCAACGCGGAGATAGCTCAGACTTGCATCAAATTCCATTTCTCACACCCCATTTCCTGGTAATATTTTTTCGCACATGGCTTTCCGTATAAGCCCACTGACTCGAGAAAGGCTCTATTTGCGCAATGAATTTCAAAAATTCATTTACATCCGGAGAACCTTCACACCCCTGTAAATAATTTATCATACATTGGTCCAATAGAGCCTCGAAATCCTCTGCAGATGTTGAGCACTGATTAATCCCAGCGGCAGCATCCTTGACGAAAAGATCAGAAGGAAAGTAAGACTCCAATAGACGAAGCACTACATCAAGCTCTTCAGCAACGCCCGAATAACCAAGCACTTGCGCCACCATCGGATGGTCTCTATTTACCAAATAACGAATATATCCTCCCCTCACATAGCGACACCAAACAGGCTGAACTTCCGAACGATCTAGAGAGATTCCCTTGTTTCGATGAACACGTACAGAACGCTGATTGAATCGACGGACAACCTCCTGAAGGCGGCGCCTAAGAACAGGAGGTAATTGTGCATCAGACTTGTCAATTGTGATTCGCCAGTCGGCATCCAGCGAGTTTGGCAAGTCAACTCTCACGCGGGTCAGCTGTGTAAGCTCACCATGAGGTACTATTCGAAACCAGGTTCCATAGATAATCAGACGCCGATTCCGATAAACGTAGAAGCCCTGATTACGAACCATACCTTCTGGCCCACCGAGCAGCACTTGCTCCTCGGTTGAAAGCTTAGAAAAATGGGGCAGCACATATGGTTGAACTCTGATTTGCTCGCCATTCGGCATTGGGATGCTTTCGGCATCCAATGTTTGCGTAGCGTCATGAGCGATCATGAAGGGATCGACCGGATTTAACGGGCGACCGTTTACAAGGATGAGCAGCCTCCGACCAGCTTCACCAGCGAGATAACGATGAAAGATCAGAGAGAGCTTTTGCATCGCATGAGCAATGCTGGGAGTAAGCGACTCGTCGACCGAATGGCAGTTTTCCCAGTCCAACAACCTGTCCGAGTGGGTCCAAATCACCTCAGTACCTGACGGCGTATCCACAGGCTGCTCCAGAAGGGGCAGCACGTCGCTCCCTTCATGAAACTCCATGCTCCAGTCATCGATATCGTCGATATCCCATCGAGCAGCACTCAGGACGCAGGTCTGCCACGATACGACAGTCAGAACCCGAGCTTGGGATAGCGACGCCGACTTCAGACCCCAACCAAAACGGCCAAGGTCATCAGGTTCACGCTTAACTTGCGGATTGGCACTCGCAGGCCGCATGGCAGCCATCAGTGTTTGCCTATCCATACCGACGCCGTCATCCCTGATTCTTACAATCACGTCGTCCTGCGAAGGGAAGAAGTTGATTTCAACCCGCTTTGCTTTCGCCTTGATACTGTTGTCTATGAGATCAGCCAAGGCAGCTGCAAGATCATAACTGCCAAAGCTTCTGGCAGTGGCCATCAGATCCTTCGCCAAAGGCGGGTTCGGGATCTTCATCTCCCCTCCTAGATTGGAAAGCTTTTGGGACTAAAAACCAGCGACAACACTACCCAAGAAACGCTAGCCTGGTAAATAAGCCAATAGGCAAAATGCCACCACCCCAGAGGTGCAGTGCCCTCGCCGTGATTCCCCAAAACTTGCGTTAGCGCGGCCCTGGCTCGTGGGGCTGGTGATTGCCCTCTGAGCCCTCAGTTCGGTGAGGCGCTGAGCCGTCATCTTCTGGACTACAACCTCTGCCTGCTCTACGACCCGAGCTACAACCTGCGGGTCTGACCCTGCTCACCGCTCGCCTCCCGCTACGCCGATTGATGTTGCGCTTCCAGGCGCGCTTGTGGCAGGCACGATACTTGATCGATTACTTGTACGCCTACTTGATCGGTCGCAGAATTTTCAAGGATCTAGCCCCCGCAATGCACACGACCCAGCTCGATTCAAAAAATTTTCAGACCTGTATTACCTAAGGGAAGACGGGCAGCTATCGCCCTCTTCAGCCCTTCCCTACGTATGGAGTCTGAACGATGTCGATCCACTGTCCTTTCTGCAATTCCGAACGTGTCCGAACACGCAATATCGCCCGCAAGGTGGGCGGGGCCGCTGGCGCTGCGGGTGGTGCGGCGACGGGCGCTGCCAATGCGATGGTTGGTGCACGCAGCGGTGCGGCCATAGGCACCGTCGCCGGGCCGGTGGGTATTGTGCTGGGTGGTCTGGCGGGCGCCATTCTTGGCGGCTTGGCCGGGGGTGCCGTGGGTAGCCTGGCCGGCGCCCGGCTCGGCGAGGAGATCGATGCACGGGTGCTCGACAACTTCGAATGCCAGGCCTGCGGCCATGTGTTTTCCGATCCCGACAGCTGACGCCTCTGTTGCGACACAGCGTGTCCAGCGCCTTCCCTTTTTACTCTGATTCTTGTGCTCGGTGCTGTTGAGCCGAGCGTGGCCAGCCTTGCTGGCAAGGAGACCCTGATGGCTCATCTCATCGAGCAAATGGCTTATGTCGGTGCCACGCCCTGGCATGGCCTCGGCAATCGACTCACACGAAAACAACCCCTCGAGACCTGGCAACGCGAAGCCGGTATGGACTGGCGAATTCTCGAAAGCCCGGTGCATTTCAAGTCGGACGCTATCGGGCATCTGGGCGCCATCCACTCGTTCCCCGAGCAGAAAGTTCTGTACCGCTCCGACACCAAGGCGCCGCTGTCGGTGGTCTCGCAGCGCTACCAGGTGGTGCAGCCTCATGACGTGCTGGAGTTCTACCGGGATCTGACCGAGGTCTCCGGCTATGAGCTGGAAACCGCTGGCGTGCTCAAGGGTGGTCGTAAGTTCTGGGCGCTCGCATGCACCGGGCAAGGTGCAGCGCTCAAAGGTAACGACCAGGTCAACGGCTACCTGCTGCTGGCCACGTCCTGCGACGGCACCCTGGCCACCACGGCGACGCCGACCACCGTGCGCGTCGTGTGCAACAACACCCTCACCGTCGCCCTGGACGGCACCAGCCGCGCGATCAAGGTGCCGCACAACACTCGCTTCGATCCCGAGGTGGTGAAGAAACAGCTCGGCATCGCCGTCTCGCAATGGGACGACTTCATGTATCGCATGCGTGCGTTGGCCGAGCGCAAGGTGCAGTGGCACGAGGCCCTGGGCTTCTTCATGAATGTGCTGTGCGAGACGTCACCGACCGCCGCACTGCCGGATGTGCTGCCGAACGAACGCGCACTGCGCAAGGTGCAGGAGCTCTACGAAGGTCGGGGTCGTGGCTCGAACCTGGAATCGGCTCGTGGTACTGCCTGGGGTCTGCTCAATGCTGTGACCGAGTTCGTCGATCACGAGCGCCGCGCGCGCAGCACTGAATACCGCCTGGACTCGGCCTGGTTTGGCCAGGGCGCGCAGATCAAACAACGTGCCTTGGATGCGGCGCTGCAACTCGCCGCTTAAGCGGCAGTTGGACGACTCACTCCGAATGTCGCTGAAGGCTCCACACGATTGCTCGGGTGAACTTGATCGTAGAAGAATAGGTGCACGTGTCGATCAAGTACATCAGAGCGCTTGCGATGCTTTATCTTCCGGCTGATCACGGTCTGCCATGTAGTCGGCGGTCACTCCCTCACTTTCGAACCAGCTATCCCAAGACTCGCCTACCGGGGTAATGATTCGAGCTCGTCCCACCACCACGACATCCACCTGCGCCACATCCTCAGGCAACTCAGCTGCCTTGGGCAACCGTACCGCCTGGCTATCACTGCTCTGGAAAACAGTGCCCTGTTCCATGGAACACCTCCGACGGATAGGTCTTATGGATACACAAGACTAGCAACGACACGGGGTATGTCAGTACCCCCCTAGATTTACAACCCGGATTGATCCCCATTAACGCCCGATCAGCTTTGTGCTGATCGGGCGTTTTTATGCCTGCAAGGTAAATATCATGAAAGCCAAACCATTGAGCAGTGCCAGCAAGACTCGCCCGGCGCTGCGCCTGGTCAGTACCAAGGAACTGCCCCGCGAAGACTGGCTGGCAGTGCGCAAGCGAGGCATCGGCAGCTCTGACGCGGCAGCCGCAGTCAGCCTCAATCCCTACAAGTCGCAACTGGAGCTGTGGCTGGAGAAAACCGGTCGCGACGCCAGGCTGCCGAAGGCCGACCCGCATGACGAGCAAAGCCCAGCCTACTGGGGCAACGTGCTGGAACCCATCGTCGCTTGGCACTACAGCAAGCGCACCGGCAACAAGGTGCGACGCATCAACGCCGTGCTGCAGCATCCAAATCCCGAGCTGCCCTGGATGCTGGCCAATATCGACCGCGAGGTGATCGGTGCCGAGGACGTACAGATTCTCGAATGCAAGACCGCCGGCCTGAACGGGGCACGCCTCTGGCAGGAAGGCGTACCCGAGTACGTGCAACTGCAGGTGATGCATCAGCTCGCCGTCACCGGCAAGCAGGCGGCAGATGTGGCGGTGCTGCTCGGCGGCCAGACGTTGAAGATCCATCGGATCGAGCGGGACGAGCAGATGATCGCCCGCCTGATCGAGCTCGAACGGCGTTTCTGGCAGTACGTGGAAACGGATACACCGCCACCCGCCGACGGCAGCGCCTCGGCCGAGCTCGCCCTGCGCTGCCTCTATCCCCAGGACAACGGCCAGACACTAGACCTCAGCAGTAATGCTGGCCTGGCAGCAGCCTTCCTGGAGTTGAAGGCGGTACGCCAGTCGATTGCCGAGAAAGAGATTCGCGAAGCCGAACTCAAGCAGCGCCTGCAGCAGGCCATGGGCGATGCCACCCGT
>JAAIGE0101418568.1_pt1 | contig 15211 bp, 18 predicted proteins | sample 6487951 | NCBI WGS metagenome assembly JAAIGE01 (sample SAMN13974128, study PRJNA590717) | phyllosphere metagenome | biome: tomato field; feature: multiple bacterial spot infested tomato fields; material: tomato leaves; isolation source: leaves from tomato fields | host: Solanum lycopersicum ... | reverse complement strand
GACCAAGGCCAACAAGGCGGGCAAGTCCTGGGAGGCCCGGGAGGGCGCGTCGGACCCGGCGGCCCGGACCGAGGCGGAAGAGAAGCTGCGCGGCTCCGTCGCCCGCTTCGTGGTGTTCGACGACATGCTGTGGGGGGCGATCGCTTCGCCCCAGTGGCTGCTCGGCACCGATCCGGACAACGACCAGGCGATGGCACCCTTCCTGCACCTGCCCTCCGAGGGCGGAAACGCGGGGGCGATGGAGGCGCGCTTCCTGCCCTACCGCCACGAGGAAGCGGGCTTCGACGACCTCGAGTCCGCCCTGATCAAGGCGGAGCTCGTGTACGGGCACCGCCCCCGGCACTACGGCGAGCTGGAGATCCACCCCGGCGTGCCCGGCCCCACCCCGGCACAGCTGGAGGGCCTGGTCGCGATCCGCGAGGCCATGCTCGTGGGCCGGATGAACCGGATCCTCAAGGAGGGTGCCGTCTCGCGCGACGTCTTCAAGCTCGACAGGGAGGGCCTGATGCGGTGGGCCGACCTGAAGGACGCCGTCGGCGCGATCAACGGCCGGACGGATGTCGAGTTTACCGACCGCTTCTGGATCCCCCGCGACGCGGAGGACGACCGCACCGTGGCGATGAAGGCCATCGCCGCGGAGAACCCCGAACTTGTGCAGGACCTCATCCGCTCCCTGGATGCCTTCGCCCGTCCGCTTCTCGCGACCGAGGACCGCTGGAGCGACGTCCGGCGCGACCTGACGGACGCCCTGAGCCTCGCGGGAATGGCGATGGGCAGCCGCGCCTATGCAGATCGCGTCATGCTCCGGCCGGAGGGTCCGACCCGCTGACCCGGAGCGCGGACTCCGGGATCAGAACTCCCGGAGCTCGTTCATCAGCTCGGGGTGACCGCCCAGGTTGGTCGAGAGCACCATGGCGGTCACGAAGCCCACGACCAGCACGCCCCAGACGGCGAGCCAGAACAGGGCGGAGCGGGGCGAGAGGCCGTTGTCCGAGACGGTGTGGCGCTCGCTCCAGGCTTCCAGGGCCACGAGGAAGCCGATCCCGGCGAGGATGGGCGAGGACAGCACCCAGCTCAGGACCAGCGCGCCGATCACGGACAGGATGCTGAACACCCAGGTGGCGCGGGGCGAGATGCAGCTCACCACGGAGCGCAGGATGCGCCCGCCGTCCAGCGGTGCGATGGGCAGCAGGTTGAACAGGTTGAGGAAGGCCACGATCTGGGTCGCCGTCGAGGCCGCCTCGACATGGCCGCCCGACGCCCCATAGGCGAGCACCCAGCAGAGCGGCAGGCTGAGCAGGCCGAACACGGGACCCGCGGCGGCCACGAAGGCTTCCTCGCCGGGATGGGCGAAGGGACGGTTGGCGAAGGCGACGCCGCCCACGAAGGGAATGAGGTAGAAGCCCCGGGTGGGGATGCCGACCCGCTTCATGGCGACCACGTGACCCCACTCGTGGATCACCAGACCCACCAGGAAGACCGCGCCGACGAGAGGCCCCATGGTGATGCAGTAGAGCACCAGGCTGCCGACGAAGCCGAGCAGCTTGAGGCTCTTGGCGCCCTTGAGGGCGAAGACCGCGAAGAGGCCGAGACCGGAGCCGATTGCTTTCACGAATGTGTCCTGCTCTTGGACGCGGATCCCGGGCGGACCGTCGGCCCCCATGGATTCGTGTTCCTTGCGGAGGGTTATGCCCCGCTTTCATGATATTGGGAACAATCCCTTATGGCGGGCCCTCCAGGATTCATGTCAGCTCCCAGCAAGCGTCCCGACTTCGTTTCCGGTACCGAGGATGTCGTCTTCCCGCTGGACGGCAAGATGGACCGCGATTCCTTCGATCGCATGCTCACCTGGGCGGCGCGCAACAAGGCCTCCGACATCACCGTGCAGGCCTTCGCCCCGGTCTGGGCGGAGATCGGCGGCCGCTGGCGCCACATCACCAAGCGGGCGCTGACCGCCACCGAGGTGGCCATGGCCGCGAGCGCGATCTACGGCGAGAACGCCCGCGCCGAGATCGCCATGGGCCACGACCTCGACCCCGCCTACGACATCATGGCGCCCGACCTGACGCCGGAGGAGGCGGAGAGCTGCCTCTACGCGCTCGACGACCAGTCGGGCCTCGGCCGCGTGCGCTTCCGCGTCAACATCACGCCGGGGCGCATTCCGGGCGGCGTCAGCGCGCAGCTCACCATCCGCACGCTGCCCAGCCAGCCGATCGAGCTCGCGCGCCTGAACCTCGAGCAGCCCATCCTCGACAACTTCCGCCCCTACCAGGGCATGAACCTCATCTGCGGCCCCACCGGATCGGGCAAGAGCACGCTGGCCAGCTCGCTGGTGCGCTGGCGCCTGGAGACGCCCGGTGCGAACGAGAAGATCATCACCTTCGAGAAGCCCGTCGAGTACACCTACGACGGCATCGACAGCACCTCGAGCTTCGTGTGGCAGACCGACCTGGGCAACATGCTGCGGCCGCGGGACAGCAAGGACGAGGCGGCGATCTGGGCCTACGCCATCCGCAACGCGCTGCGCCGCAAGCCCTCCATGATCGTGCTCGGCGAGATGCGCGACCGCCCGACCATCGAGGCGGGCATCGAGGGTTCGCTGACGGGCCACCTGCTGCTGAGCACCCTTCACACGATCGGCGTGCCCGAGACCATCCGCCGCCTGGTCATGGTGTTCGACCCGAGCGAGCGGCGCACGATCGCGGTCGACCTGCTGCAGGTGCTGAACCTCGTGGTCACCCAGCTGCTGGTGGACAAGGTCGGGGGTGGAAAGCAGGCGGTGCGCGAATACATGCTGTTCGACAGCAAGGTGCGCCGCGAGCTGGAGAACAGCCCCGTGGACGACTGGCCTTCCCAGATCCGCCGCATGCTGAGCGAGCGCCGGGTGGTCGGGCAGTCGATGGCCCAGACCGCGCGCAAGCTGCTCGAGGAAGGCGTCATCACGGAGGAGACCGCCCGTCACCTGGCGGCCCGCGAGGCCACCGAGTACTCGGGCGAGCAGCCCGAGGCGGACGCGTGAGAGGCGGAAGGGGAGGAGCGGGATGAGTTCGACCAACCTGAACTGGCGGGACACCTACCGCCCCGCGCGGCTGTTCAAGATCGACGCGCGCATCATGCTGATGATCCTGCCGACGCTCGTCCACCTGCGCTGGTACACGATCCTGCCCACGGTGATCGCCGCCATGGTGCTCTACTACTTCGAGAAGAAGCGGGAGATGCTCGTGCCTGGCGCCATCCGCATGGTGCGCCACTGGATCGCGGGGGACACCCGTCCGGCCAAGCCGCGCATCAAGCGCCGGGCGCGCCTCGACTACGGACGGGTGGGGCCTTGAGCGGGCGGGGGGCAGGCGGCGTGCCGGGAGGGCTTCCCGGCGTGATCCCGGGCACCGACATGGCCGCCCTGCTGCTCAGGGTGAGCCTCGGGGCACCCGGCGCGGAAGCCGAGCTGGACGAGACCTGGAAGGCCCGCCAGGCGGAGTTCGCGGCCGCGCGTGCAGCCCTCGAGGCCCAGCTCCGGGCGATCGAGATGGCGGAGCGCAGCGCCGAGGCCGCGGTGGGGAGCGCCCGCGCGGCGGGATCGGCGGCCCGGGCGGTGGCGGACGCCCTCAAGCCCTGGGGCATCGACCCCTCCCGTCTGAAGGCCTTTCCGACATTCCCGGGCTTCCTCGGCCCCCGCTAGGACATCCTCTCGCCAGGCAGTCCCCATCAGGGCCTGAGAGGATCGAAACCGGGAAAACGGTCCCTCCAGAGGACGGCGTAGCGGGCGATGTAGATGCCCGTGTCGCGGCCGCCCCGCGGTAGCACGGTCCACGCACGGCGCATGGCGGCCGCGGCCTCCACGGGGCGGTCGGCGGCCAGCAGGGCACGGGCCGTCATGAGCAGCGTGTTGAAGCCCGCGCCCGGCGTGCCCCTATCGTCGCGGGAATCCTGATAGGCGAGCACGAACTGGCGCACCGCCTCGTCCCTCTCGCCCCGCATCATGAAGCGGGTACCCGTGCTGAAGCGCATGCCCGCGCGCCGGAGCAGGGGCGGCTGGGTGGAGATCTCCTGATCGAGGAGGGCGTTGCGGGGGGCGCCGGGCGGCATCAGCCAGGCCGATCCCACGCTCACGCCGATGCGCACCTCGGGCGGAAGCCCTTCCAGGAAGGCCCGTGCCTCCACGCCCTGGCCGATCCGACGGAGCGCGAACACGTGCAGTGCCAGCTCGTTCGCGTTCGCCGACGGCGCGGGAGCGGGACCGGAGTCGAGGACCTTACGCGCCTCGTCCAGCAGGTCGACGGTCGCCAGGGCCGCCGCCGCGAGCGCCAGGCTTGGCCTGCCCTCCTGGCGCCCCGTCGCGGCCGTCGCCATGCCGCGCGCGATGGTGACCGCGTATGCCTTGCCGGAGGGGATCGAGAAGCCCGCGAGCGTGCGCACGGCGTGCAGCGCGAACAGGGGTTCCGAGGCGCGCCAGGCGCGGGCAGCGGCGAGACCGCGCAGATCCTCAGGCGCGTCGCCAAGGGAGAGCGTCATCAGCAGCGTCGCCGAATCGCCGGGTCCCGAGGCGATCAGCGGCCTCTGGTCGGCCCGCAGGTACTCCGCTCCCAGACCGCCGACCATCATGATGCTGAGCGCCGATCCGGGACCCGCCAGGGCGCGGGCCGTCGCCAGCGGGGCATCGCGGCCGAGGATGCGGGCCGCCCGCACGATGGACACCATGGCCTGGACCCTGGCGCCGCCCGGATCGTCCTCGTGGGCGACAGGGCCTTCCCGCACGGCATCGCGCACCAGGGTCTCGATGACGGCCCGCGGCGCGGACTGCCGGGGCGGCGGCAGCGCCATGCTCTCGACGAGGTCAAGATCGGGCACGCTGTAGCGCCGGAACAGCTCCTCGCCGTGCGGATCGCCCATGAGGAAGGCTGCCAGCCGTCCCCGGCCGAGCAGCCTGCCGTTCGCGTCCAGGGCATCGAGGGCGGTGAGGTCGTCCGGGCGCGCCGGATCGGCCCTGACCGCTGCGGCGATGCGCCCGACGACAAGGGTGATCTCGGTATTCCGGCGCCTGTCCTCCGGCACGACGGCGGCGATCTCCACCGCGCGCCCGTCGAGGCCGAGCCGGGCGAGATGGGCCGCCATCTCGTCCGCGAGCGACTGGTCCGGCTCGCGGCGCTGCAGGTTGGCCGCCAGCTCGCCCATGCAGCGGGGATCCGGGCGATCGAGGCAGGCTGCCCCGCCCGGGGGAAGCTCGGGCACCGCGGGAGTGGCGGGAAAGATGGCGGACGCCGCGATCAGGCCAAGGCACACCGTGATCCCAACGAGACCCAGGCGTGCGGGGGGCGAGAGGCTGGGTTCGCCCAAGGACGTCCAGGAACCCGTGTCGTAGCTCATGCTTCCCGTCTCCGCCCAGTCCTCTGGATCGTCTCCGGCGTCATTGTCGTCTCCGCCAGGAACGGTCTCCAAGGAATCCGGACAGCACGATCCGGCATGCCTTTCCCTGGCCTAGGATGTCCCGCCGGAGGAGAGCGCACGTGGCCAACCGCTTCGAGACCGTTCCTGTTCCCTACCCCGCCCAGGTCGTCATGCGCGGCGGGCGCAAGGAATACCCCGTCCTGCTGGTGGCCGGTGCATCGGTGCGGATCCCCGTCGCCCCGGTCCCGGAACTCCTGGCCGAACTGAAGATGGCCGGACAGCGCCCGCCCCAGGCCTCCATGCCCTACGGCGAGATCCCGCACTGGCTCGGGGAGCCGTGGCGGTACTACGCGCATCCCGAGACGGGAGACCTGCTGACGGACTGGCGCCCTTCCGTATGGGAGACGAACAACGCGGGCGGCATGGCTTCGCAGCGCACGGTGATGGGCATCGGCGACGTGACGGAGCATCTGGCGGCCGCGCTGTCCGAGGATCTCACCAACGAGAGCCGCGCGGCCGCGATCGGCCCGGCCTTCAACCCCTTCGTGGACATCCACGCCTGGGCACGCGCCTCCAGCACCGTGACCAGGCCCGTGCTGCCGGAGGGAACCGAGTTCAAGAGCTGCCGGGTGGAGCCGGGCGTGCGCGACGAGGCGCTGGCCAACGCGGCCCGGCTGGCCCGCGGCTTCCTGGCCACCGAGGACGGACGCCTGCTCGTGCCGGTCCGGCCCCCGCGCTGGATGGTCGGCAACTCGGGCAACCGGAACTGGATCATGCCCTGGCCGGGACCGCTGCTGGCGGGACCGGAACAGGGGGCGCACTGGAACTCGATCACCGTTCCCGCCGACCGACCGGATCTCGGCGAGGTCTGCCGCAAGACCTCGGGTCCCGCCCAGCGCTACGGCTCGATCCGGGTCTCGCCCGGCTTCTCGCCCGAACCCGGCCTGCCCCGGAAGATCCTGCTGGAAGCGGTCGGGCTGCTGGTGGTCGGGGCCGACATGAGCGGCGCGGCGCGCGACGTCGAGCGTCTCGATGCGCCCCCGCAGCAGGCAGCGGCGATGAGGGGACTGATCGCCGACATCACCCTGTCGGCGGAGGAGATGAAGGCATGGAAGGCGGAGTCCGACGCCGATCCTGCACTCCTGATCGACCCCCTGGCACGCATGGGCCACGCGCTCCGTGGCTTCATCGCAAGCATCGGCCGACAGGACAACTACGCCATGGCGAACTGGAAGGATCCGAGGGTGCAGGCCAGGCGCGCCCTCGGCACTCTCGCGGCCTCGCTGGGCAACAACGAGACCTTCGAGGCCGATCGCATCCTGCGCCTCGTGGGCAGCCTGACCGGGCTGAGCCTGCCCGAGACCTGCCTGGAACTCCAGGATCCGGGTGCGGTCGAGACAGGCCCCGGGGATCCCGCGCCATCGGGTCCCGCGCCGGGCTGGCCGCCTTCGCCGTGACCGTCCTCGTTCCTCCCGCATGCAGGGAGCGGGGATAGGCTTGGCCATCCATGGAGTACACCGCGTGGCCAACCGCTTCGAGACGATCCCTGTTCCCTACCCCGCCCACGTGGTCATGCGCGGCGGCCGCAAGGAGTACCCTGCCCTGCTGGTGGCCGGGGCATCGGTGCGCATCGCCTCCGGCCCCGCTCCGGAAATCCTGGCGGAACTCAAGATGACGGGGGCACGTCCCGCCCAGGCGTCCATGCCGATGGGCGAGGCCCCGGGATGGATCGGGGAGCCGTGGCGCTACTACGCCCATCCCGAGACGGGGCATCTCCTGACGGAATGGCGTCCCTCGGTGTGGGAAAGCAACATGACGGGCGGCATGCACACCCAGCGCGGCACCATGGGCCTCGAGGAGGTGATGGAGCACCTTCGCCTGGCGCTGGAGAACGACCTGACGAAGGAGACCCGCTGCGCCATGGTAGGGCCTGCGTACAGCCCGTTCGTCAGCCAGGTGGCCTGGATGGGATGGTTTCCCAACGAGACGCCCCTCGTGCTGCCGGAGGGCACGGAGTTCAGGAGCACCCGCGTGGATCCGGGCGTCCGCGACGAGGCGCTGGCGACGGCCGCAAAGCTGGCGCGGGACTTCTACCTCACCGAGGACGGACGCTTGCTCGTGCCCACGGCGCCGCCGCGGTGGTTGAGCGGCTACGGCGGGAACCGGGACTGGCTCATGCCATGGCCTGGAAAGATACTGGTCGGCATCGACAGGAACGAGTACTGGGAGGACCGGACGGTCCCCGCCGACCGCCCGGACCTCGCGCAGCCCATCTCGGGATCCTCGCCGACGATCCGCTACGGCTCGATCTCGCTCGCGCGGGGCTACTCGCCGGAGCCGGGCCTGCCCGGACAGATCCTCCGCGACGGCGTCGCGAAGCTCGTGGATGGCACCGAGGCGTCCCACGTCCTGCGTCTCGTCCAGCAGGCGGTGCTGCCCTCCGAGACATCCATGCCGCTGCGCCGGATGGTGGAGGGCATCGAGACCGCGCGGAGCGAGATGCAGGGATGGCTGGACACGCCCGGGGGCGACCCAGCCATGCTGATCGATCCCCTGGCCCGGATGCGCCACCGCCTGGACGAACTCGTGCTTGCGCTCGTGGAGCTGCACCACCCGGACGGCGTGAGCTTCTCGGATCCCAGGGCAAGCGCGAGGCAGAGCCTGCGTCACTTCGCGATCACGGCGAACAGCAACGAAGCCCGGACAGCGGACCGGGTGCTGAGGACGGTGGCCGGGATCACGGGCCTCTCCCTGCCTCCGAGCTGCCTGGAGTTGCAGGATCCGGACGCACAGGCCGCCCCAGGGCAGGATCCGGCTCCGCCCCGGCCCTCCCCCGCCTGAGCATCCATCGAATCCTTGATCCGTCCGCGCCGTCTTCTCCTTGCGGGAGATGGCGGGGTGCCGGATACTGACCCCAGAATCTCTGAACACTGGAACCAGATCCATGAGCAGCGCATCCCCACGTCTCGTGGTCGGCATCGACGACGGCTACGCCCAGACCAAGCTCTGGGGCGCCAGCCCGGACGGCGACGATCCCGTCCGCTTCATCATGCGCAGCAGCGTGCGCCCGGGCCGGTACGGCCTGGTGTCGCTCACGGGCAAGGGCGGCATCGGCGCCTACTCCACGGAGGGCGAGGACTTCACGGTGAGCGAGGAGGTCGAGGCGGAGAGCACCCAGTTCGACGGCTTCCACGTGAGCTCGATGAACCGGGTGCTGGTGAACCACGCGCTGGCGGCGGCGAACTACGGGGGCCGGGAGGTCGACCTGATCACGGGCCTGCCACTCGGCGACTACTTCTTCGACGGGGCACGCGACGACGAGAAGATCTCGGCCAAGCGCGCCAACCTCCTGAAGCCCGTCGCCAACGCCGCGGGCAACTCCCCGCTCGCCGCCATCTCCAGCGTGCGCGTGGGCTGCCAGGCGATCGCGGCCTTCGTCGACTACGTGCTCGACGACAACCTGGTGGAGCGCGACGTGCCGGTGGGCCGGGTGGCCGTGGTGGACGTCGGCGGCCGCACCACCGACGTCGCGGTCGTGCTGGACGGCGCGCGCTTCGACGATGCCCGCTCGGGCACGGAGAACATCGGCGTGCTCGACGTCTACAACGCGCTCGCCAAGGGCATCCGCGCGAAGTTCGGCACGCGCGACCGCTACCCGCTGAACGTGATGGACCGCGCCGTGCGCACGCGCCGGGTGACGCTCTGGGGACAGGAGAACGACGTCTCCGAGCTGGTGGCCTCCGCCATCATCGAGCAGGAGACCAAGATCGCCCGCGAGGTCGAGCGACGCATCGGCTCCGCCTCCAACGTCGACGTGGTCCTGTTCGTGGGCGGCGGCGCCTCGCTGTTCAGCACGATCGGCAACCGCTTCCCGAACGGGAAGATGGTCGAGGATCCCGAGTTCGCGAATGCCAGGGGCCTCTACAAGTACGCCCTGAACTTCCCGGAGTGACATAGGAAGATATTCATATATAGCACTCACCTCCGGAAGGCGGAATTCTCGATGCAGATCGACATCTTCGGCGAGCCACCGACTCCCCAGGAACTCCGACGGGCAGACGACGCCCTGCACCGGAGGCGTCCCTCGGATCCTGGAATCGGCGTGATGATGGCGATCCCGGTTCCCATCGTCGACGTGCTGGCCGGAGCTGCCGTATCCGGCATCCACCATGTCACGAGTGGCGAGACACGCAGCCGCAGGTGGGACCATGAGTTCTCTCGGCTGCGCTACGTGGACACGGTGGGGGACTGGTCGTCCGATCCGGTCGCTGCCGCCTACGCCGCCAAGGTGCAGGCCATGGGGCGACCTCTCGTCAGGGCAGAGGCAGAAGCTCTCGAGGAGCGCCTGAGCCGAGGCCCCGTGGAGCAGGCAGTATCCTCGTTCCTGGGGATGCTGGGCGTCCGGTACTAGGACTTCCGCGGGCGCATGAAGGAGATCTGCCGATGACGATCTATACGAGCCACCTGGTGATCGGCAGGCCGGTCAGCGGCCTCCGGGACTGGGGCGACGAGTACGTCCTGGCGACGCTGGGCGTCGAGAACCCCGAGGAGAAGTCGGCGGAAGACCTCGTCCCCGGTCTGGACTGCATGTACCAGGGCGAGGCCTTCATCAGCGTGCGGGTCCGCCGGGTGCTCGGCCAGAGCTTCGGACCGGTGGCGGTGGAGAAGCTGGACCTCTCCATCCCGCCCGAGAAGGAAGCCGAGGCCAGGCGCCTGTGCGACGCCCTCCCCGAAGGCCTCAAGAACCATCCCAGGCTGATGCCGTTCGGAGCCTACCTGCTGGGAAGCAACGGCTGAGGGACACGGAGGGAGCGTCTCGGCTCTCAAGCTGCCACGGTCTCGCCAGCAGTCACCGGTGCTGCCTGATGGCGCGGGGTGCCACGACGCACCAGGTAGATCCCCGCCGGGCGCAGGCGCGGATGCATGGTGAGCATCTCGGGCAACGTCTCCAGAAAGTGGTCGACACGCTCCTCGGTCGAGTGGCTAACGGGGATGCCCCTGGCGGCGAAGCCGAAGCTGATGGGCAGGTGCGCCTCGCCCATGTCCTGCAGCTCGTGTCCGATCCACCACTCGCCGCTGCCGAGCAGGGGGGCATGGATCATGTCGGGGTGCCGTGCCGACAGGTCCTCCAGAAGGCGCTCGATCGGGCCACCCAGCCCGCGGTCCATCCTCACGTCGAAGGGGCGTCCGTAGATCAGGGCAAGGGTATCGGCGGACATGGCTGGTCTCCCGCTTGTGGATTGGCCTGCCCAGGCGACGAGGACAGGGATTGCCTTCCAAGGCTAGTTGTCCATGCCGCGCGGGCACAACCCGTGAAGTCGAATCCTCGCCAGAGTCAGGCGCGCCGATTGCCTGCGAGGATGCCGTACCGGGCGAAGAGGCGCATGCCGGTCTGGTGGAACCCGGCGACGCGCGGCCCGCGTCCCACATGGGGCGCCTCGTCGATGTCGCCGATGTAGCCCTGCCAGCCTGCCCGCATGGCCCTGTGCAGCCGCTGATGGCGGGGCATGTGCCGGACAGCGTGGGCTGTCTCGCCCCTGTGGCGTCGGACACTCTCCCAGAGTCTGTGGTCCCGGGAGAAGCCGCGGAGCACGCTCCACCACTCGGAAACGGGACGGGTGCCATGGTTCACCCGCCCCTTCACGCGCCGTGGCAGGTGCCGCCTGGTCAGGCGGAGCGTCCGCGGATCCCCACCGTCACGGGGCTGCACCCAAGTTACATGCATCACCCGGCGAATCGGCTTGCGAAAGACAACCTTGCCGCCGCTGCGGATGACCTGGGACGGATGGAAGCGCTTCTTCATCAGGGGTTCCCGGAAAGGAATCGGAGGGCGGCCTCGCAGGATAGCCTGGGGCACATCGAAATCCTGCTTTCCCTACCCGGATCCATTCCTTGGGGGCAACAGGGATGTGATGAGAGAGCGGGGCTGGATCCCTCACCTCTCGCGCCAAGGTGCTCCTACCCTTGCCTCATGCTGCACCTGCTTCCTCACCTCCGCCGCGCCCTGTTCTGGCTTCCCGTCCTCCTCGGGGGCGGCCTGCTCGTGCAGGCAATCCTTCATGCCCAGGGCATCGAGAAGCTCTACCCCTGGCCCGATGCCCAGGCGGGGCGCGCCATGCAGCACGTGGCAGGCGGGATCGCCCTTCTGGCGGCGGGGTTCGGGTATCGGCGGTCCCTGGGCTTCCGCGAGGCCCATCCCGCCTTCCGGCTGCTCCGTGCCGCGATCGGGGCTTCGGGGTCGGTGCTCATGGCAGTCGCCGTATCGGGCGGGGACATCCGCATGTTCCTCGTTGCGGGCGGTCTCCTGGTGCTGCCGTTGCTGCTCCAGCTCCTGGATCCCGATCCGGACGAGAAGGATCCCGTGGCGGGGAGGGCCTGATCCCTCACGCCACCAGGCGGATGCACTGGCGGAGCGGGACCTCGTGGACCAGGAACTCGATCTCCTCGTCCGGATCCTGACCGATCGCCCTGAGCAGGGCGTCGAAGGGATCGGCCGACCTCACCACCCGTTCCACCACGGTGGACGCCCCGCCGAGCAAGGCCTCGGCCGCGCCACGGATGTCGCCATAGACGCGTCCCGTCTCTGCGCCCTTGCTCTCCAGGACCTTGTAGGCCCAGCGACCCGGTGCGGGCCGCTCAACGCTCAGAGCCATCGCTGACCTCTCCCTGAGATCCCCATTCTAAAATCTTGCTGCTGCATCGCAACAGAGGATTCGCGGGGTGGACCCGATTTCAGGGACGCGGGGCAGCGGACAAGGACGGAGGGGCGGCGAGGATAACCTCGCTCGCCAGGCTCCTGGTGTGTGGCAGGCCTGCCGCCACCGCCGCGGCCGCGGCCTCCAGCACAGGGCCATCGGCACCGACGCCCGGGGGCAGGGCCGCCACGGCATCCCGGAGGGCCACCCAGGCCGCGATGGCGTGAGCGGGCATGGCCAGCAGCTCCCGGTTCACCCCTTCCACGTGGAGGGGACCGGTCCTGATGCGGGAAAGGATGCGCCGTTCCGCGATGTCGGCCTGGAAGACGGACGGATCGAGCACCTCGATGCCCCCTCTCACCTTGACCGGCAGCGGGACATCCAGGTTGTCCCGTCCCCAATGGGAGAACGCGGCCGACACGGTAGCGGCGTCGAAGTCGTCGCCCCTGAAGATCTGGCCCCAGCGGCTGTCGCCGAACTGGGGCAGCACCCCCTCGTCCGGCACCACGTGCACCACGGCGGTCTGGTTGTCGACCGTGCCATGGTTCATGAAGCGCCAGAGGGGACCGACGTTCGGCGCCATGACCTGGCCGTCTACCAGCACGCACCCGGCCGCGATCCGGCGTGCGTGGCCCACCGCTTCCTGCCTGGCCCCTGGATACGCTTCCTGGGCACGTCGCAGGCGGGGAGAACCCTCGGAGACCAGGCTCTCCACCTTGCTGTGGTGCCCCAGGTGCTCGACCACGGATGGCGGCAGGAATGGATTGATGTTGCGGAGGGTGTAGTGTGCCTTGGGCGTACGGGGACGTCCGTCCGTCATGACGAAGCGGTCGTAGCTCCAGGTCCCGAGGTCCAGCGGATCGCCGCGGAGGAACTGCAGCCGGTCGGCCCCGGGCAGCATGCCAGGCAGATCCTCGACCCCGACCGGGACAGGCGGATCGTTGACGACGCTGTCGTGGGCAGAGAGACGGAGCGGCGCGACGAGAGCGCCGTCGACGCCGAAGTACTCGTAGGTCGTGGTCTTGGGCGTGCCCGGGGGCTTCAGCTTGAAGCCCGGGGAGAGGGTGTTGTCGACCGTGGCGCGCGCGGCCAGCCTCAGCTCGGAGCGGTCGATCTCCCGGATCTCCACGGCGACGCGCGCCACGAGGTGGGCGGTCTCGAAGCTGCGCTTGCCCACCGGGGTCGCATAGCCGGGATAGATGACAGGAATCTCGAGGATCATGGCCGCTCTCCGCAATGGAGGCAGATTGCCAGAGCACACGGAAAGACTGCTGTCTCCGCGCTGTGAAAGATCTGACGTCGCGCTGGGCGGATGGGCATCGATGGGGGCATGATGTTGGACAGCAAGGGAAAGTGGTGATGGCGCGCGGCCGTTCCGTCGAGATCTATCTGAAGCCGGGCATCGAGGAAGACGACCTGATCCACGAGGTCTGGCGCGAGGCATCCCTCACGGGCAGGCCCCAGGACCTGTTCCGGCGCATCCTGCTCACCGGTATCCGCAGCCTGTACGAGAGCGGCGACCTGCCGCGCACGCCCTCGGGCGCAGTAGAGCGCTCGGGGCTGCTGGTGGCCCGCATCCCGCCCCGGCGGCCCCGCGGCAGGCCGCGCAAGCATCCCCTGCCGCCTCCGCGCGTCCAGGAAGCCCCCCTGCCCCAGGCACACGCCCACCCGCCAGCCGCACGCCCTCCGGTCTCAGCGCCCCTGGCCACAGCACCAGCGCCGCAGCCGCCGGTATCGGGTGATGACCCGATCAGCCGAACCCCTGATCGTTGGCAGGGGCAGCCTCTGATCGAGGTCACGGCATCCAGGGACGTGCCGCAGCCCGTACCGGTCGAGGATGTCCGTCCGGAGTCCCCGGTGCAGCCTGCCGCGCCGACGATGCCCCGACCTGCCGGAGGAGACGCATCCCCCACGACGAGGCCCAGGCTAGGCCGCCTGATGTAGTCCGCGCCTCAGGCGGTGACCGGCGCCTCGGCAGCGGTCGCCCCCAGGGCCACCTTGGCGAGGGCGTCGCCGATGCCGAAGCGGCCTGGCGACAGGACCCGGGCGGTGATGCCTCCATGCCCTCTGACGGCCTGGTAGCCGCCCGGACCGAGCAGGTGCTCCATGCGGCCGCAGGGATGGCACTCGCCCGTCTTCTCGAGCACCGCATCGCCCAGCCGGAAGCCCTCTCCGGGACGGAGCGCGTGCAGGTTGAAGCGGGAGATCACCACGTTGCGCCGCAGGATCGCCGGATCGAGCACGTCCATGCCGAGGAAGGACGCGATGGCCAGCACGTGCTCGTGCTGGATCAGGGTGAGATGACGGATCCCGGACCTGCCGCCGTAGTGGTCGCCCAGGAGTCCACCGTCCGGATGGAGGTGGCCTTCCTCGACCGTGACGAGGGGGACAAGTCGTGCGGGGCGAAGACCGATCCATTCCACGCGTCCGTCGCGCACGGGGGACTTCAGGAGTCGGACGATGGGGGCGCCGTCGAGCACAGGGCTATCCTCCTGAGGGTGGTTCCAGAGGATAGCCCGAGGATTCGCTATCCGCGCCGGGCACGTGCGGGCGGCAGGCGGACGACCTGGACAGTGACGCGGGCGACGCCCTGGCGATGGAAGCCGAGACCCCGCGCCACGGCGGGGGAGACGTCGAGGATGCGTCCACCGACGTAGGGGCCGCGGTCGCGGATGGTCAGGCGGGCGGTCCGGCCGTTGGTGCGGTTGGTGACCCGCACGCTCGTGCCCAGCGGTAGGGTCCGGGACGCGGCGGAGGTGCCGTTGATGTTGAAGCGCGTGCCGTCGGCCATGCGGCGGTTGTGGAACTTTCGGGCGTAGAAGGACGCCACCCCGTTCTGCGTCGTCTGGTATCCACGGCGGCTGCGCGCCTCGGCATCGGAGGAGGACAGGGGAAGACCGGCGAGCAGCAGGGCGGCGATGATGAGCGAACGCATGCATGATTCCTTTGAAGCAAGGAATGGTTAACAGCACGCGCGGCCCGGGGCGGCAAGGGCTATGAATCCTTGCCGCCCCGACACCTGCCAGCGCTTAGCGCCAGAGAGCCGTGAAATCTCCCTTGAGCACCCGGTCCAGGCTGGCCGATCGTCCCGTCACGTGGTCGTGGACGAGTCCTTCCTGCCAGCGGTAGGT